>Ga0315277_10007328_pt1 | contig 14312 bp, 12 predicted proteins | sample YL17G05_15_MG_FD_203695 | JGI IMG/M metagenome (GOLD analysis project Ga0315277, IMG submission 203695) | Sediment microbial communities from Yellowstone Lake, YNP, Wyoming, USA - YL17G05_15 | ecosystem: Environmental > Aquatic > Freshwater > Lake > Sediment | place: USA: Wyoming | collected... | reverse complement strand
TAGGTAATTTAACTCACATAATTTTCATTTTTGATAATTAGCCCTTAGAATCTGCATTAAAAACAAAGGATTTCCAGAAGAGGATCGGCATATCATTTGTTTTCCTTTTTTCATATATTGCGGCAGCTAAAACCTGTCTAGGAAACTCAGCGCTGATGAACGATAGAATGATCAAGAAGATACTCGTACCGACGGACTTCTCTAAGCTCTCCATGGTTGCACTGGAGTACGCGGAGATCCTCCTCGAACTCCAGACACCGAAAATTTATTTGCTCCACGTCCTCGATAAGAGTACTATGCGGAAGGAAGTGAAAGGGAAGAAACGCACTGATAAAAATTTCGCGGCGATTGAAAAGGTTGCGATGAAACAGCTAAGTACCATCGCGGGACAGTACTTCACGGAAACGCACGTTGTCACAATGGCGCTCCGGAAAGGTGATCCGTCCAGAGAAATTGTGAAACTTGCCCAGGAGGAAAAAGTTGACCTCATTATTATATCAACGCACGGTCGTACCGGTATTGCCCATGTACTGATGGGAAGCGTTGCCGAAAGGGTTGTCCGCTATTCTCCTATTCCAGTTCTCTCCGTGAAACCCGCAAGGATGCAGATGAAACTTATGGAAGAGTCGGATATAGACGAACAGCTGCATCTGAAGCCGGCCGGTAATAAATGAAAAGAAAATGTTGACTAAATCATTTAACGTAAACGATACGATAGGAGTTATTATGAATCGCATCATCGCTCTGTTCATTATGTGTATATTTGTAATCGCAGCGGTGTCCGTCGGATATGCCGGCGATAATAAGTATGTGGGCGTCAAGTCATGCAAGATGTGTCATCAGTCAGAGAAACAGGGCCAGCAATTCACTGTTTGGCAGAAATCCCCGCATGCCGAAGCGTACAAGACACTCACCAAGGCAAAAGCTGAAGAGATTGCAAAAGCAAAAGGATTGAAGAAACCGGCTGCCGAGTCTCCTGAATGTCTCACCTGCCATACCGTTACTGCCGATGCGAAGCTCGCAGAAAAAACCTTCGATGCAAAGGATGGTGTGCAATGTGAAACGTGTCATGGCGCCGGATCTGCTTACAAGACGATGAACATCATGAAAGACAAGGCAAAAGCGATTGCGGCAGGCATGACTGAATACAAGGGTGACGCCGCAATCGAGAAGCATTGCAGAACGTGCCATAACGAAAAGAGTCCGACCTTTAAGGAATTTAAATTTAAAGCGATGTGGGATAAAATTAAACACCCCGTCCCCAAAAAGTCATAAAATCTCATTTCACGTAACTTCCAGAACTCCCTGCTGATGCGGGTATCCGATACAGCCATGGCAGCAGCAGGGAGTCAGTGTTCTATGAAACATCTGCTCTTCCCCTTCGGCTTAGTCCTCAGTCTTATTATCATTTCCCCTCCGCTTAACGCGCAGTCCAATGATGACTGTCTGAGTTGTCATAGCGATTCCTCGCTGACGATGGAGAAAAAGGGAAAGCAGGTATCCATATATCTCGACGGGGAATCGTTAACGGCGTCATCCCATGGTACGCTCAAGTGTGTTGAGTGTCATAAAGGTTATCGTGCAGATATCATTCCGCACCGCGAATCCCCACTTTCCGTTACCTGTGTAAAATGTCATAAGGATTTACAGGGAAAGCATATTTTCCATCCACAACTTGCCCAATCCTTCCAGAATGGTAAAACAGCCGGGATAGAGTGTCGGGAATGTCACGATGCTCATCGCATTCCCTCCTCAAAGGTACCGGGCGCCTCAAGGTATGAAACACGGATTTCGGAATCGTGCCGTGAATGTCACAGCGATATTTTTGAGCAGTACTTGGCATCTGCACACGGACGAGCTGATGCGGCAGAAGTTGCGGGGGCACCGCACTGCTTGACATGTCACCGCTATGAAATATCGAATTTTTCGGGTATGCGGGATTCCCTCAAGGTGAAACAGGAACAGGATAAGATGTGCCTTGCCTGTCATCTGGATAATCCTGAGGTACGGGCGAAAACATCTCCTTCAGCAGGATTCATTCTCGCATATGAAAAGAGCGTCCATGGAACTGCACTGCGTGCGGGGAATGCTCAAGCGGCAAACTGCATCGATTGTCACGGCAGCCACACTGCAGCCAGAGGTTCTGAAAATAACTCGCGGGTGAATAAAGTCAATATATCGCTGACGTGCGGAACGTGTCACGCGGACATCATGCATGCGTACGATGAAAGCATCCACGGTGTCGCTTTACAGAGAGGTATCAGCGACGCGCCGACATGTACCGATTGCCACGGCGAGCATGAAATTTTATCTCCGGATAATCCGCGGTCGCGGGTCGAAACCCTCAACGTTTCATCTCAGGTTTGTTCGCCCTGTCACTCCTCAGTGAGATTAACCCAAAAATACGGACTCTCATCGGACCGTTTTACTACGTTTACCGACAGTTACCATGGTCTGGCAAATAAAGCCGGATCGGTTGAAGTCGCGAACTGTGCAAGCTGCCACGGAGTGCATAATATTAAATCATCGACGGACTCGACCTCGACAATTCATAAAAATAATATTGTTCAGACGTGCGGGAAATGTCATCCCGGCGCCAATCAGCGGTTTAACGTCGGATCTGTTCATATCTCCATGAATCCTACTGAGGAACCGCTGCTCTACTGGATTTCCACCGGATACATCATATTAATAGTGATCATAATCTGCGGAATGGTTATCCACAACGTGCTCGATTTCGTGAAAAAATCAAAGCGTAAACTGCTGATTCGCCGAGGTGCAGTCCCTGAACACTTCTCTTCACACCGCCTCTACCTCCGGATGACGTTTAACGAACGGATTCAGCACGGCACGTTGTTGATTAGTTTTACTACACTCGTTATCACAGGATTTGCACTCAGATATCCTGACGCCTGGTGGGTTGTATCCATAAGGAATCTGAGTCCGTTAATGTTTGATATTCGCAATATTGTTCACCGAGCAGCCGGAGTGGTTTTGCTTATTGTGAGTCTCTACCATCTCTACTATATATCCTTCGTGCCGCGGGGAAAACAACTCATCCGTGACCTGCTACCCGAGAAAAAAGATCTCACGGATGCTTTAGATTTCCTGAAGTATAACACAGGATTGTCTCAGGAGAAACCACAGTTCAAGCGCTTCAGCTACATCGAGAAAAGTGAATACTGGGCGCTGGTGTGGGGAACTGTTATCATGGGAGCAACTGGGATTATCCTCTGGTTGGATAATACTTTTTTAGGTGTCCTTACAAAACTGGGCTGGGATGCCGCCCGGGCGGTCCATTACTACGAGGCATGGCTCGCGACACTTGCCATTATCGTGTGGCATCTTTATTTTGTTATATTCAATCCCGATATATACCCTCTCAACGTGGCTTTCTGGAAAGGAACGTTAACAGAGGAAGAGATGCATCATGAGCATCCGCTGGAACTTGAGGAGATTAAAAAGAAAGAAGAAGCAGCCAAAAGCAAAGAGCCGCCTGCTGAAGAAAAAATAACCGATGAGGATAAACCTGAGTTGTAATACGATGAAGTAAATTTCTCTTGTTTTCCTACGGTTAATACGAATAAAAAAAGAGGAAATATATGGTTTCCGAAGAACAGACAAGGAAGACGAGAATCTTTTCTCCATCTTTCTACAATCCCATTTCAATTTTTGGGGCTGCAGTTGCAGCGGTAAGTCTGGCGACAACAATTTTTTTGACGTTCGTTGAATTCCTGCAGAAAGAATCGCCGCCGTATATCGGCATCGTTGGTTATGTTATCGTACCGGCATTCCTGATATTCGGCATAGTACTATTCTTTGTCGGTGCGTGGAGGGAACGCCGGCGACGCCGAAGGGGAAAACCGGCGAGCCGGTTATCTTTTACCTTCGATCTGAATATTCCAAGACAGCGTATTATGGTCACTGCCATTACAACGCTAACGGTCATCTTCCTTCTCTTTACCGCCTACGGGAGCTACCGAACTTTTGAGTGGACAGAATCTGTAGAGTTTTGCGGAGCTACATGTCATGAAGTCATGGAACCGGAGTACACAGCCTATCAAAATTCCCCGCACGCAAGAGTAAAATGCGTGGATTGCCATGTAGGTGCCGGAGCGGGATGGTACGTGCGGTCGAAACTGTCGGGAGCTTACCAGGTGTACGCTACGCTGGCGAATGTGTATCCGAAGCCGATTCCAACTCCAATTGAAAACTTGCGCCCGGCTCAGGAGACTTGCGAGCAATGCCACTGGCCCTCTCACTTTTCAGGTGAAAAAAAGTACGTCAATACATACTTCAAATCAGATGAACAGAACACGCCGTGGACGATCGCGCTCCTCATGAAAGTGGGCGGCGGTACGACAGGCCGAATCCCGACGAGCGGTATTCACTGGTCCATGAATATAGCCAACGAAATCACCTACGTAGCTGCGGATACACAACGACAGGTCATTCCCCTGGTAAAATCGAAGAACAAACAAACCGGTGAGGAAACGGAGTACATTTCAACTGAAGCTCTCGAAACAGCAGGGGACGTGAAATCTTTGCCGCAACGCACGATGGATTGCATCGATTGTCACAATCGGCCTTCCCATATTTACCGACCACCGGTTCGTATTGTAGATCAAAGTCTGGCGGCAGGCGCAATAAGCACGGAGCTCCCGAATATCCGTACAATCGCACTGCAGGCGCTCGGAGATTCTTATGAAACCGCTGAGGCAGCAATGGACAGTATCCCCAAAGTAATCGAAAATTATTACCGGGAAAATAATCCATCCGTATTAGAAGGGAAAAAGGAACTCATCAAAGCGGCCGGCATAGAGCTCGGATTGCAGTACCGCAACAATATTTTTCCACGCATGAAGGTTAATTGGAAAGTGTATCCGGATAATATCGGACACATGACTGACCTCGGCTGCTTCCGCTGTCACGATGGAAAGCACGTTAGCGCTGATGGAAAGGTTATAACGAAGGAGTGTAACAGCTGTCATACCATACTCTATCAGGGAACTGATCCCCGACCGACTTCGTTGAGTGTAGCAGGTCTTCCGTTTCAGCACCCCGAAGATATCGGTGATTCATGGCAGGAAACCAACTGCAAGGAGTGCCACGGAAATTACTGAAAATGATATCCCACCAGTCGAAAGTTAAATTATGAATATCGGAAATATAACCATTATCATCGCGTTTCTCTCCGCGCTCGGTGCTACGATTCTCTATCTTTTGGAGGAAAGTAAGTCGGGTATTGCTCAGAAATTACGATCGTCTCCTGGGAAAAGCTACTCTGACAGGCTCTTCTCCGTCAGTGTCTTTGCGGGGATTGTTGCGTCAGCGATACTATTTTACTCGTTGATCACTCATCAGTTTCAGTACTCATACGTAGCGCACTATAGTTCACGCGATCTGCCGCTTTTCTATCTGATATCCTCGTTCTGGGCAGGTCAGGAAGGCACATTCCTCCTCTGGGCGATTATGGTAGGTGTAATGGGTCTGATGATGCGCCATATGCTGAAGTATCTTGATAAATCCGCGATGGCTATTATCAGTTCTTTTGCCGGATTCTTGTATCTAATACTTCTCTCGAAAAGTCCTTTCGACATCCTAACTCCCACGCCGCCCGATGGTAACGGTCTCAATCCGCTCCTCCAGGACCCATGGATGGTTATTCATCCGCCGATTCTCTTTATCGGTTATGCTGCAACGACATTTCCATTCGCACTGGCGGTATCGGGGCTTAAGCGAAAAAATTACACAAATTGGCTGGCATTCGGATTGCCATGGTCGCTCTTTGCCGGTATTGCCCTGGGTGCAGGCATAATTATCGGCGGATTCTGGGCTTACGAGGTTCTCGGCTGGGGGGGATACTGGGGATGGGATCCGGTTGAAAATTCGTCGCTCGTCCCGTGGATAACGATACTTGCGCTGATTCACGGACTCGTCATTTACAAGGCAAAAGGATCGCTGCAGAAAACGAACATCTTTCTCGCATTGCTGACGTTCAACCTCGTTCTCTATGCGACGTTCCTCACGCGTAGCGGCATACTATCGAATTTTTCCGTGCATTCGTTTGGAGATCTCGGTCTTAATACATATCTCGTGGCGATCATGATCGTAAGCCTCGCGGTGGGCTTCGTATTGTTCATCATGCGCATGCGGGAATTAACGTCTCCCCGAATCGATACTTCGGGTTTGAACCGCGAAGTGATGCTCCTCATAGGTATGTATGTGCTCCTCGCGGCTGCACTCTTCACGTTTGTGGGAATGTCTTCACCGATTATAACCGGTTTGTTCGGTACGGCGTCGCAGGTGGATACTTCTTTTTACAATAAGGTAAACATGCCCGTAGGAATCGCTATGGCTCTTCTCCTCGGTATTACACCGTTCCTCGGCTGGTCGGAGGAAAAGAAAGGTAGCATCCTTAAACGGTATTCAATGTCTTTCATCCTCGCTATTCTTTCGTGCGTGATTGCATATGTTGCAGGTGTAGCATCATGGTTCCTTCTACTCTTCATCGGGAGTGCGGCATTCGGACTCGTTACCAACATCATAGTGACATTCAGGCAATACCGGTCGGGGTGGCTTCACACCGGCGGTCCGATCTCTCACATTGGCGTTGCTCTTCTCCTCGTCGGCATCATCGGATCCGGTAATTTCGACGAGTCTAAGCAGGTCATCCTCAAACAGAACGAGCCACAGCAGGCATTCGGATATGAATTTACATTCAAGGGAATCAGTAATCCGGACGATGTGAAACCTACGATGAACATAGAAGTTTCGGACGGGAAACCATCATTCATGGTTGCCCCAAAGCTTTATTTCAGCGACAACAATCAGGCATGGATGCGCGAGCCCGATATCAAAGTAATGCTGCTCAAGGATCTGTACATCTCTCCTCTCGAATTACAGACAACGAGCCCTCAGCATGCCCATAACCCCATGTATCAGCTCACGAAAGGTGAAACCAAAGACCTGCACGGTTACCGCATAACCTTTAACCGGTTTGATGTCGGACCGCATGGCGAGTCGGCGGCGATGTCTGCCGGTGCGGTACTGACTGTTGAAGTGCAGGGAAAAAAATATGAACTCATGCCTATTCTTTCACTCAGCGATCGGGGAGAACGGAAACCCGTTCCCGTTGATCTGCCTGTCCCTGACAAAGGAAATGTTATCGGTCAGAAACCCCAATTGTTTCTGAACGGCCTGAATGTGGAAGAGAAGAGCATCATTATAGAGTTCATCGGGTTCAATCAGCATGAGGAAGTATCACCAACGCAAGCGCTTGTTGTAGATATCAACATCAAACCCCTCATGATGGTTGTATGGACGGGTGTCGTTCTTATTATTGCAGGGACGGCAATTGCTTGGCGCCGTCGTGTCGTTCAAAAAACAGCATGAAAACAATTTGCTGTTTCTCTGAATTTTTATTATATTTTATTTAGGAGCGAGTTGAAATAAAAAAAAGTTTAACACTACTGGGCGTAAGCCTGGTGGTCCTACGACCCCGTCCTCCACCTCCTAGGATGGGGTTTTTATTTTCACCGGGTGACAAGTTTTTCATATATAATTCCGCATCAGCATCACCGGTTTTCAGTCGTTGACTATTGTTGTCCCATTCCTTACTTTCCAATTATCCTTTACTTAAGTTTTACCATAATGTCTCTACATCCACATATAACGGAGAAAGAAATATGAAACAGATGACGAAAGCAAACCTCGAAGCCGCATTCGCAGGCGAAAGCCAGGCACACATGAAGTACAGCATCTACGCAGAGAAAGCCGAAAGAGAGGGATATCCTCACGTGGCGAAATTGTTCAGGGCTATTTCCTATGCTGAGAAAGTACATGCATCAAATCATTTCCGCGCTCTTGAGAAAGTGCATGATACTGCGTCGAATCTGCTTGATGCAGCGGTGGGGGAAAATTACGAAGTGACGGAAATGTATCCCGCCTTCGAAGCGGTTGCGAAACTTCAGGATGAAATGAGCGCGGTGCGCTCCATACAGTATGCAGTTGAAGCTGAAAAAATTCACGAGGTGATGTACCTGTCGGCGAAGGAAAACGTCACCCAGGGCAAAGACATCACCGCGTCAGACACCTATGTCTGTCCTGTGTGCGGTCATACCGTAATTGGCGAACCGCCCGATGCGTGTCCGGTCTGCCGGCTTGCAAAAAATAAGTATGTAAAATTTTAACCTCTCAACTTGAGATATTGTTGACTGTAAATAATAATGGCAATGCTTCTTAATTGAACAGGTCCCGGCATTACGGATCAATGATTTACACACTTCGGGAAAGCAGGGACCCGTATATCAGACGGTAAGAACGCCGTCTCATCGGGTAGTTTCCTTAGTTTTTCACCACTATCTTTAACTTAAACATCTCACCAAAAGAATATAAGAATTGTGTCATGGTGTGGACCATGACACGCCAGGCAGGGGGGGAGAGGTCAAAAGCATCTCATTAACACACCGATTCACCGGTGTGATCTAACCAAGAGAATACGGAGAAGCTGTTTCAACAGCTTCGATGTCGGGAAACAATGTAAAACGGAAGGGAGGGCAAACATGTCTATCATTCGTACTCACAGTGCCGATTACAACTAATTTGGTGAACGCTGCCGAGGCAGATCAATATTCGATAAATATAGATGGTGTATTAATACTTATAGTTTGGGGTCATGGGAAACATCAAGGATTGAAACCGTTAAAACGGTTTCACTTTTTACCCTTATCCAGAATCGCCTCGCTAAAGCGAGGTGTTAATAAGATCGATGTGGCGTATTACTGGATGTGGGTGATATCACCCAGCATCTTTTATTGGAATTCCGTATCTTAAAGTACTAATTATCCAGAAACCGCATACCGATGTTCGTATCCCTTGGTAGAAAAGTAATATTCGCAGTAGCCGTGGTTTTTTTGATCGCCGGAGGTTTGTTTGCCTATTTTGCGCATCAGACCGGATACATGATGCTTGAAAAAGGTGCACAAACCAAGGCGCATGGTGTTGCGGAGTTTGGCAAGGCGATTCTCGAATATATTATGCTATCGGGTGAGACTGAGAAATTGCAGGAAGCAATGGCACGGGTAGTCTCATCAAATCAGGCTCGTGATATTATAATCCTCAGAGAAGATGGTACTGTCACACTTCGTGCGCGTCCCGAGAATCTTCATGATACGCTTCCGCTCGGACAATTCAGAGAATTGTCGCTCTATCCGGGCGACAAGTTTTTTCTTCAGCAGGAGGGAGACTCTCTCTATGAGTACATCATCACCCCAATCGTCAAGAAACAGGATTGTTACCCCTGCCATCGGGATGCTGCACCGACTATCGGCTACCTGGCTGTAAAAATTTCCATGGACGATGTAAGGAATGTGGCACTGGAGCATCGCACGATGAACATTTTCATGACGGTGATTACATTTCTGGGATTAGCGGGTGTTGTCGTTGTGACATTGCTTTTTCTGGTTATCCGTCCGGTAAGCACGCTGCGTGACCAGATTTCCACCATTGAGCGCCAGACTGAGCTTTTTGAACAGGGTGAGCATGTTCGCTTCTCTGAACTCCGGGCGTCAACCCGGCGCGATGAAATTGGAGGATTGATCAACGCTTTCAATGCATTAATCCGAAGATTGAATGCCGCAAATGACAGATTACGCGAGCTGCATCATGTAAGACTGGAACATGCCGATCGGCTTGCCACGAGCGGTGAAATGGCGGCGAGCATTGCACACGAGATAAAAAATCCGACATCGGGTGTGCTAGGTGCCCTGCAGGTCTTGCGGAGCGAACTGCCGCCGGATGACGAGAGGGGAGAGATCTTTGACGAAATGATATCCCAGCTGGAGCGTGTCACTCACACCGTCAATGATCTTCTCAGTTATGCGAGGCCGACGCCGCCGTCGTTTGCCAGCGTTGATCTCGTGGAGGTTTTCCAGCGGACAATCTCATTGCTCTCCAGGCAATGCACAAAAGAAGGAGTAAAGCTTAGCGCTACATTCAGTAATCCTTCAATTTTAATTTATGCCGACAAGAAACAGCTGCAGCAGGTTCTCTGGAATGTTATCATGAATGCACAACACGCGATTGCCGGAGTAGGGCGAATCGATATAACTGCGGACGAAAGTGATGATTCTGTGGTCATCCGAATCGATGATTCAGGGAGAGGTATTCCACAGCACGAGATTGAGGACATATTCAAACCGTTTTTCACCACGAAACACAAAGGAACCGGCCTCGGGATGACAATCACAAAACGGATCGTGGAGCAGCACAATGGAACCATAACTCTCAAGAGCGAAGTTGGCAAAGGCACGCATGTCACGATTACTCTCCCCAGGAAGCAAGATAACCGGTGACGAGCCATGGTCTGTAAATCTATACTGGTTGTGGACGATGAAAAATTAATTCGGTGGTCCTTGAAGAAGGAACTGGGGAAAGCGGGATTTATCGTCTATGAGGCAGAGCATGCGCAGGAGGCGCTGAGGGTACTTCGCGAGCTGGAACCGGATCTCATAATACTCGACCAGATGCTACCCGATGCCACGGGTCTTGATATTTTACCGGAGATTCACCAGATCGCACCCTCTCTGCCGGTTATCATTCTGACGGCCGTCGACAAGTCGCAGACTGCAGTCCAGGCACTGAAACTGGGAGCGTTCGATTACATAACGAAGCCGGTAAACATCGAAGAGCTGAAGATCACCATCGAAAAAGCGTGTGAGGCGACACGTTTAAAGAGACAGGTTGCACAGTTCGTAAAAGACCAGCAGGCAACTTGCGGCATGTATGGTCTGCTCGGTTCTTCGCCTGCCATGCATTCAATCTGTGAGCAGATCAATAAAATTGCGCAGAGCAGCGGAACCACCGTTCTCGTTACCGGTGAGAGCGGCACCGGCAAAGAACTTGCAGCAAAAGCCATTCATTACATAAGCGATCGGCGTGATCGTCCGTTCGTTCCGATCAATTTTTCTGCTCTCACCGAGACTCTGGTTGAGAGTGAATTATTCGGTCATGAAAAAGGAGCTTTTACGGATGCCCGATCGCAGAAGAAAGGATTATTCGAGATTGCCGATGGCGGAACTATACTGCTCGATGAAATCGGAGACACATCTCTAAAAGTTCAGGTAAAGCTTCTCAGGGTACTTGAACAGAAAATCGTCCAGCGGGTCGGCGGTACCAGAGACATACCGATCGATGTTCGTATTGTTGCCGCAACGAACAGACCTCTCGAACTGCTGATTGAGGAAGGAAAATTTCGATCCGATCTTTACTACCGGCTTAACGTCGCTGAGATTCACATCCCACCGCTCAGGGAGCGGGGGAATGACATTATCATACTCGCCGAGTTTTTTCTCAACGAATTCAATATTGCATTCCATAAGAATTTTAAGGGATTGTCGGAGGACACCAAAAAACTTTTCATTGAACACGATTGGCCCGGGAATGTTCGTGAACTGCGGAATGTGGTGGAACGCGCGGTTCTGATGGACGAAGGAGATTACATTTTTTCTCACCACGTCGAGCTGGGGCACATACACTCGCTTAAACGCGAAACTTCAGCTGTCGCTTTCGAGCTTGATGCATCAGGACGATCTCTCAACGAAATGGAGAAGGAGATTCTAGTTAAAGCACTCGAAAAAACAAACTATAACCAATCTAAAGCAGCCCGCCTTTTAAAAATCAGCCGGGATACGCTCAGATACAGAATGAAGAAATACAACCTTCTCGCAAATCCGGAGTGATGCATGAATTCCGATTTCTGACTTCGTTTGAACAAGAATAGAAATCGGAATTCCGACTCATCTCTTTTTACTTTTCATACGACACCGACTGGGAGGGAATTTCTACTCCCGACCAGAATGGAACAATACAACCTCTCCCCCTGAATCCCCCTCTCCGAAATCGGAGAGGGGGACGGCGGGCAAGGGGGTGAGGTAGATAAGCTGGAGGTCAGAAGCTCCCCTGGAAAAATTGCAGGCACGTTTCCACATCATGGGAGAGGAACAGAAATAAATGTCGGAGGTTTGCATTACGTAATCCATGTGGCACACCGTTTGTATTCTGATCGATCAGATCCTGTCCTTTCGAACCATCAATTTATAATAGTTTTGAATAATAAATGTAACGATACATTTCCGAAAGATCCAAAATCCGTGAGGATTCTAATCGTGGAGGATGAAAAACTTATCGGCTGGTCAGTCGGCAGGCTCCTTCAAAAGGCCGGATTCGATGTCAGTATCGTAGAAACCGGAGAACAAGCTATCGAAAAACTTCACTCTCAAAAGTTCTGCCTTGTTCTCACGGATCTGCACGTACCACTCTGTGGAGGCCTCAGGGTAGCCGAAAAAGTGAAGAGGAATGATGATTCAACACCTGTAGTAATGATGAGCTCCTCCCTGCTTTCATCCGATGAAAAGGAAAGTTATAAGAACGTCGTCGATGTCTTCATTGAAAAACCTGTCGATTTTGAGGATTTTCTCGCTCTTGTAAAAAATCTAATTAAAAGGTTTGGGTGCGGCAAATGACGCAGGTTTTGTCAATAGCGATAACATTGTTAATAAGAGAAGTTAAAATATCCTTTTTTTTACATTTTTTTAATATGGTCAGCAATCCAATTATCATAATTAGTGGCATAGCTATTGCAATTATTAACGTAATACTATAAGATTTTTCGCTGAAAACCGGTTAACCCGTTCAAATTAATTTAGAGAGGATTTACAATGAAAAGTGGTACAATTCTATTGATGGCAGTTCTACTGTTAGTGTGCTCCCAGGTGCTCTATAGTCAGGACCCCAACTACAGTGGTGTGGCAGTATGTCAGACTTGCCACAGTTCTTCGGACATCGGTGGAACACAATATTCAACCTGGTCTATGACACGGCATGCACGTGCGTATGATTCGGTGGCGTTCGTCCAGAACCAAATGTCCTGCTCACCCTGCCACACAACAGGCTGGGACACACTCCGAGCGAACCACGGCGCGGATGATTACATTACAGATAATGGCGACGGCTCATTTACGGTATCTGATACTACTGAGTACAAAAAGAAGGTAAATGTTCAGTGCGAATCATGCCACGGTCCGGTACAAGATGGTGTAAACCATGGAAATGCATCTACAGTCAATCTGACTGCGGAACAGTGCGGTACTTGTCATGAGGGAACGCATCATCCGTACTACAGCGAATGGTCAATGGCAAAGCACGCCATATCGGATACGAATGCTTCCGGATATTTAACGACCCAGTTCCGTAGTAATCCCGTTTGTTCGGGTTGTCATACCGTTCAGGGATTCTTAGAATTTGTGAACGATTCGAATCTCGATCCGTCGGTGGATAATCCTCCGGGAAACAATGCCCAGCCGCTCGTTTGTGCCGCGTGCCATAACCCGCATTCGGATGCAAATACAGGTCAACTCAGACTGCCGCCTGCGCAATTATGTCAGAAGTGTCATAATCCTGAATATAATCCCGACACTCCGACTCCGACGGGCGAAGACCTGCATCATACGACTGCATACATGCTGGAAGGCAAAGGCGGTTACCATTATGATGGATATGTGTATGAGAATTCGTCGCACACCACACAGCTCCCCGACAAGTGCGTAACGTGCCATATCGTTATGACTCCCTATGTGAGTGAAGATCAACCCGCATCAACGGGACATACGTTTATGCCTAAGGGGAAAAAGTGCTACGAGTGTCATACAGATTTTGATACGCTTGCGGTTACGTTCGACTACCGGCATGTTCAGACGGAAGTTGACAGCCTCCTGACAGTCCTTAGCGGCAACCTTGCAACTGCGACGAGCGCTGACAGCGCAACGGATGAATTCAAGAGGGCAAAATTTAACCATGATTTTGTAGAGTCTGATGGAAGTCATGGAATACACAATACGAAGTATGCTCGCGGACTCCTAATTTCTGCAATACAGAACTTTACTCCGACGGGTGTCGAATTAATTGATGAGACGGCACCGAGGGAGTATGCTCTGCAGCAGAATTATCCGAATCCGTTCAATCCAAGTACAAGCATTTCATTCAGCCTCCCGAACCGGCAGTTTACGTCCTTGAAGGTATACGATATCGTTGGTAATTTAATGGCGACGTTGGTTAGCGAAGATATGGGCCCGGGAAGCTACCGCATAAGGTGGAATGGCCTGAACTCAAACGGTTCTCAGGCGCCGAGTGGTATCTACTTCTATACGCTGGAAGCCGGCTCATTCAAGCAGACGAGAAAGATGATCCTAATGAAATGAGTGCCAAGGTAAGGTGCTGATGTTCTTGTTCTATGAAAAGTTAGAACTACGGTA
>Ga0315277_10007327_pt1 | contig 14312 bp, 11 predicted proteins | sample YL17G05_15_MG_FD_203695 | JGI IMG/M metagenome (GOLD analysis project Ga0315277, IMG submission 203695) | Sediment microbial communities from Yellowstone Lake, YNP, Wyoming, USA - YL17G05_15 | ecosystem: Environmental > Aquatic > Freshwater > Lake > Sediment | place: USA: Wyoming | collected... | reverse complement strand
CTCCCCGCAGCGATGAACAGCAGATGGATGGAGTCTTCGATGACTGCGCCATCTGGAATGAAGATGAACGCTCCATCGCGTAGAAAAGCCGTGTTCAGCGCGGAGAAGCTATTGTCATCGTACTTCGTGTACCGGCCCAGATGTTGATGTGCAACCGCGTGGTTGCTGCGGAGTGCGTTTGCGAGACTGCCACAGAAGGCTCCGCGCGGAAGCGCATCATCCGTGGACAGTTCTTTTGAGAAAAAACCGTTAACGAACACCAGGCGATGCCGTGTCCCAAACGCAAATCGTTCCACGTCCGCTCTTGTAACGACTGTGGAATGAGCACTCAGGATCGGCTTGAAATTCGCCTTCAGTATTGGCGAAATGTTGGTGTATCGCCACTCTTCATGACGGTTTGTCGGAAACCCGAGCGAGGCGAAGCGGTCGATCGCATCGCGCCGGAGCTTTTGCAGGCCCGAAGCAGACTCACCGTTTAAGCCCTGCTCGAACTCCTCGAAACTTGAACGATACCAGGTGTTATGTTCAGTGGTGTACTTCATTCAAAGCCTCTTCCGTCAAACGCGCACGACTGACTGTTTTGCTTCATCCTTCACCCAGTCATACCCCTTCTCTTCCAGCTCGAGCGCCAGCTCCTTGCCGCCAGATTTGGCAATCCGTCCGTCAACCAGCACGTGCACAAAATCGGGGACGATGTAGTTCAACAGGCGTTGATAGTGCGTAACGACAATGACAGCGTTCTCTTTTCTTCGAAGTTTGTTAACCCCATCTGCCACGATTCGGAGAGCGTCAATATCAAGCCCGGAGTCGGTTTCGTCGAGAATCGCGAGCTTTGGTTCGAGCACAGCCATGTGGAAAATCTCATTCCTCTTTTTCTCGCCACCGGAGAAGCCCTCGTTGACCGGTCGGTTCAGAAGGGTCTCATCCATCTCGACAAGCTTCGTCCGCTGTTTCATGAGCTGGAGGAAGTCGACAGCGTCAAGCTCCTCGAGCCCCCTGTGTTTTCGAATTGCGTTCAGCGCCGCCTTCAAGAAGTAGATGTTGCTTACGCCGGGGATCTCCACAGGATACTGGAAGGCGAGAAACACTCCCTCACGAGCACGCTCCTCAGGGTCCATCTCGAGGAGGTTCTTGCCTTCATAGATCACCTCGCCCTGCGTGACCTCATAGGTATCACGACCTGCGAGTACCTGGGCAAGCGTGCTCTTCCCGGAGCCATTGGGCCCCATGACGGCGTGAATCTCTCCTGCATTCACCTTTAAATCGATCCCCTTCAGGATCTCATTACCATTCACGCTTGCGTGAAGATTCTTGATTTCCAGCATTTCTTATCCGTTCCTTTGTTCGTTTGCATTCAACATAACCATCACATTACCCCACACTTCCCTCAAGGCTTACGCCCAGCAATTTCTGGGCTTCCACAGCGAACTCCATCGGCAGCTCGCGGAAGACCTCTTTGCAGAACCCGTTCACAATAAGATTGACGGAGTCTTCTGTCGAGAGCCCGCGCTGCTTGCAGTAGAAGATCTGATCCTCACCGATCTTCGACGTGGACGCTTCGTGCTCGACTTTGGACGAAGTATTCTTCACTTCAATATATGGAAACGTATGCGCCCCACACTTATCACCCAGAAGCAGCGAATCGCATTGCGAGAAGTTGCGTGCGTTGGTGGCGCCTTTCTTGACCTCGACCAGACCCCGATAGGAGTTGTTTCCGTGACCCGCCGAGATGCCCTTCGAGACGATTGTGCTCTTCGTGTTTTTGCCGAGGTGTAGCATCTTCGTGCCAGTGTCGGCTTGCTGGTAATTGTTCACAACCGCCACGGAGTAGAACTCTCCAACGGAATTATCGCCCTGGAGAATGACGCTCGGATACTTCCACGTGATAGCAGAACCCGTCTCCACCTGTGTCCACGATATCTTCGATCCCTTACCCGCACACTTCCCTCGCTTGGTAACAAAATTGTAGATGCCCCCTCTTCCCTCCTTGTCACCGGGGTACCAATTCTGCACTGTCGAGTACTTAATCCGGGCGTTGTCCCCGACGGCGATCAACTCGACCACCGCGGCATGGAGCTGGTTGTTGTCTCTCATCGGCGCCGTGCAACCTTCGAGATAGCTGACATACGCGCCTTCTTCGGCAATGATCAACGTTCGCTCGAACTGTCCCGTATCGGCAGCATTGATGCGAAAGTATGTCGAGAGCTCCATCGGACAGCGAACCCCCTTCGGGATATAGCAGAAAGATCCGTCGCTGAAGACCGCTGAATTCAGAGCGGCAAAGAAGTTGTCGTTCGAAGGGACAACCGAACCCAGGTATTTTCTCACGAGGTCAGGGTGATTTTGAACCGCTTCGGAGAACGAACAGAAGATAATCCCGAGCTCGTGGAGTTTTTCTTTGAATGTTGTTGCAACCGAAACGCTATCAAACACAGCATCGACCGCAACGCCTGTCAAGCGCTCCTGCTCGCGCAGGGAGATCCCGAGCTTCTCGTACGTTCGGAGAAGCTCAGGGTCAACCTCATCAAGACTCTTCAGGCTCTTCCTCTGCTTGGGGGCGGAGTAGTAAATCATGTCTTGATAGTCGATCGGCTCGTAGTGCACGTTGGGCCATCTGGGCTCCTCCATCGTCAACCAGTGACGATATGCTTTCAGCCTCCACTCCAGAAGCCATTCAGGTTCATGTTTCTTTGCTGAGATGAACCGGACGATATCCTCGTTCAGACCTCTTGGAGCCGTGTCGGCCTCAATATCAGTAACGAAGCCCCACTTGTACTCTTGGTTTGCAAGTTGTTCTATGGTATTGGTCTCTGTGCTCATCGTCGATCCGAAAGTGTATTCTGGTTAACCGTTTGACTGACCTGGATTCGGATTGCTCGGCGAAGCCTGTCCTGGCGTACTCAGCGCTGCGCCACCGACTTGTTGCTTAGCTGCACTTCCGGTCGCTGCTCGCGGCGCCGAGGCAGCTACTGGCTTGGCCGGGGCTTCAGGTTTGGCGGCTGGCTTTTTGAAATCTGGATAGTTGAGCATCCAGGAGCCATTCTTTATTGGCTTGAGGATATCCGATCCCTCAAGGACCTCAACAAACCTCTTGGTTATTTCTTCCGCCTCTCCATAGCCGAGCTTCACGCCTTTTGATTCGAAATGCGACGTGAGGCCATATTGGAGGTCTCGGAAAAAAACGTTCGAAAGATGAATGAAGTGATACTTTGACCTCAGATAAAGGAGGAGATCTTTTGTGTTGTCTGCAAGAATCTTGAGTTTTCCGTCCATCAGAGTTCGAAAATGGTTCAGTGTTGCATCGCCTAGATGATCTCTGAGACGGTCATTCCGTCAAAGAGGACATTCAGATTTCGCTGCAGCTTACCCAAGGGCCGCCTAATGGTGCAGACGTCGAACAAATAGCAACTCTCAGGTCCCTCAGTGTAGCATTCTGCCACCATCGGTTTGCTCTCCTCGATAACGCGAATGACCGTAGAGACTGTGACCTCTTCGGGACGCCGAGCAAGGGAGTATCCGCCACGCACGCCCTGCAGCGATCTGATGATGCCCGCGCGGGCAAGTTTCTGTAGCACCTTCGCGAGGAGCTCATAAGGAAGTTCATACTCCTTCGCGAGCTCTTTGGCCGTGAAAACAGTTCCGCGCGGCTTCATCGCCATTTGACGAAGCGCGATCAGACCGTATTCAACTCTCTTCGATAGCTGAAGCATGTAAATCCGACCTAAACGGTCCTACATTAGCCCAAAAAAAATCAAGGACATTCTTTTGCATCCTTGACCCACTCTGCTACCTCAATATACTCAGGAAACACCCTTCGAGTCAAGGAAAAAAACTCCGGCTCAATCCTTCCTTCACTCTTGACAAGATGTCGCATTTTTGGATACTTTGCAAGCCACCTATGTCAATTGTTCAAACACAAGGACTCTCAAAAACGTTCCGCTCAGGTCTCATCAAGAAGGCTCGGGTAGAGGCTCTGAAGGACGTTTCTCTCTCGGTCGAAGCTGGCGAAATCTTCGGACTCCTGGGTCCCAACGGCGCTGGGAAGACAACGTTTGTGAAAATCCTGCTTTCGATCGCGCATGCAACGACAGGCGAGGCACAGGTATTTGACCACGCTCTCGGAGCCTTATCCATCAGGCAGAAGTGCGGATACCTTCCGGAAAATCACCGATACCCTCAATTTCTTACGGGGCTGCAAACCCTTCTGCTTTTCGGAAACCTCCACGGCCTCAAAGGTCGTGCCCTGAAGCAAAAAGCCCAAGCGCTTCTCGAACGTGTCGGCTTGAAGGATTGGATGAATGTCAAGATCAAGCGCTACTCCAAAGGAATGCTGCAGAGACTCGGAATGGCACAGGCTCTTCTCAACGACCCTGAGCTCCTCTTCCTCGACGAACCAACCGACGGCGTTGATCCCGTGGGCCGAAAAGAGATACGCGATGTTCTCAAGGATTTGAAGGTCCAGGGCGCGACAATCTTTCTCAATTCGCACCTGCTGTCGGAGGTCGAGCTTATCTGCGATCGCGTGGCGATCCTCAACAAAGGTCAAGTGCTGAAAGTGGGAACGATCAGCGAGATCACTGCCCCGCAACTGGAATATGAGATTCAACTGGAAGGCACCGTGACAGAACGGCTCCTTGCGATTATCAAATCCTCTGTGGCTGAGACGCACGCAGATGCAAGAGTGCTGCGCGTGACTGTCCCTGACAAACTTGTCTTGAATCAGATCCTGGACTCGATACGAAAGGAGGGAATACTGATCGAATCAGTGATGCCGAGACGAGCAACCCTTGAGGACTATTTCATCAAAGTGCTTCAGTCGGGAGAGGGCTCGTGAAAAGCTTAGCGATGATGGTCGTGACCATTCGTGAAGCGATCCTGCGCGGGACGCTGATTTTCTACTTTGCGGTCGGTAACATCATTGTTGCCTTCGTGGCCTTCGCCATCAAAGCTTCACCGGATGGATCGGCCGTTCTTGTTTTCGGCAATTCCATCCCTGCAAAAAGCCTGATGGGGATGAGTGCGGCCGATTTCCTTCTCATTCAGCTTCAACGAAGCTCTACGTCGGCGATAATGTTTCTTGGCATTTTTGCCGTTGCCGGCCTCATCCCGTCGATGCTTGAAAAAGGGACTGCGGAGCTGTATCTGAGTAAGCCGCTCTCTCGTACGTCGCTATTCCTGTCACGCTCATTCGGGGCCACGATTGCCATCGCTCTCAACATCTTGTACTTCGCGCTGGTAATCTGGGCTCTCTTTGGCATTAAACTCGGTGTCTGGCACTCGGGATTCCTGCTCTCGTGTTTGATGGTCGCAGTCGCGTTTGTTTTCTATTTCTCAGTCGTCGCTTTCACAAGTCTGCTCACGCGGAGCCAGGGATTTGCCATCATGTTGGGATTTCTCTTCTGGTTTCTTTCGAGCGCTCTCGAGACGCGGGTCCTTGGCCTCTACAAACTCTGGGATAATGTTATCTATCATCGCACCCTCGATACCTTGTACTACGTTACACCTCAGATCAGCGGCATGCTTGAGAATGCCACGCGATTGATCGGCAAGAATCCTTTCGATCGGATGTTAGGTCCCCAAGCGACGGCAGATTTCACGATCATGCCGTTCATCTATTCATTCCTCTCCGCATCTGCGATCTACGCGCTCGCCGCTCGCTACTTTTCGAAACAGGACTACTAGAGCGTTTCTCGCTCGCGGTAGATCGTCCGCGCCGCCCTTGTTTGTTCCTGCAATTCTGAGTACTTTGTGCGAGAGGAAAGGGATTTCGAAATGAACATTGGAATAACGTGTTATCCGACGTATGGCGGGAGCGGCGTCGTTGCGACCGAGCTCGGGAAAGCGCTTGCAGAGCGTGGCCACTCCGTGCATTTCATCAGCTATGCAATTCCAATGAGGTTGAGCGGATTCATGGGAAACGTGATGTTCCACGAGGTCGAGATCTCGAACTACCCTCTGTTTGATTTTCCCCTGTACACGCTGGCCTTAGCGAGCAAAATGGTTGAGGTCGCAAAGTACGAGAAGCTTGACCTGTTCCATTGCCACTATGCTATTCCGCACGCGACAAGCGCATATCTCGCAAAACAGATGTTGGCTCTCCCGAATATCAAGGTTATCACGACACTCCACGGAACCGATATTACCCTCGTAGGTTTGGAGCCAAGCTTCCTACCCGTCATGAAGTTCAGCATCGAACAGAGCGATGGCGTCACTGCGGTATCGCGTTTCCTGAAGGAGAAGACACTGACGAACTACGGGATCGTGAAGGATATCGAGGTCATCCCAAACTTCGTCGATACTCAGAAGTACCGACGCACGGCATCCGATGAGGTACGGAATCGCTTTGCCCCGCACGGCGAGAGGATCATTGTTCACACCTCAAATTTCCGCAAAGTGAAGCGCGTCGATGACGTCATTCATATCTTCTCCGAGCTACGAAAGAAAATCGCGAGCAAGTTACTCCTCGTGGGCGATGGCCCGGAACGATCGCAGTGCGAACTGCTCTCTCGCGAGCTTGGCATTCACGACGACGTCCGTTTCCTCGGAAAGCAAATCGATCTCATTCATATTCTTTCCGCTGCCGACCTGTTCCTGATGCCCAGCCAATCTGAGAGTTTCGGCCTTTCTGCGCTTGAAGCAATGGCTTGCGAGGTCCCTGTTGTTTCCTCGAGTGTTGGGGGATTGCCGGAACTCCAGGTACACGGCCGGACCGGTTACATCGCTGAAATAGGAGATATTGATCGGATGGCACGATACGCTGTCGACCTTTTATCAAACCCATCGAAGCACCAGCTCTTCGCAAAGGCAGCACGGCAGCGTGCGCTCGAATTTGAAGCGACGAAGATCGTGAGTATGTATGAGAGGTACTACGAGAAAATTCTTGCCGGAGCCGAGGTCACTGCTCAGTAACCTCTTGGAATGCGCTTCCTCCCTTGCAGGCTTCCATGCACCTTCGCAATGATGCGGAACAACACCAGCTTCTGATTGAAGAGCTCCTGTCTATCCTCATTAAACTCGGGTACCGCATTCTCGGAGTCGATGGCCTCAGCGGTGCACCTCTCGTCCATGAGCTCCACAATGACGGGTACGGTGATCAGGAGGACAAGACTCCTGACATCTATGCATTCGATGAGAAAGGGGGACGATACATTATTGGCGAGGCCAAGACCGGAGACAATGACTTCGAAACAGAACACGCCTTGACACAATACAACGTCTTCCTCGATCAATTCGACAAGAAAACAGGGCAGCAGGCCATACTCTACGTTATCGTTCCGTCATCAAAAGTGGCGGAGTTCAATTCCCTCATTACCCACTACATTCATCCGGACTACTGGCAGAGCATTGTTTTGGTGAGTTCGCAGACGCAATCGGAGTGACTATGCCGATCGGAGGCGGGCAAATTTCACGATGAGATTCTTAACTCCGTGCTCTTCAAATTGAACAACAGCCTTCATCGAATCCCCCCTGCCGCTGATCTTGATGATTTTTCCTTTCCCGAACATCTCGTGACGGACCGTCGCACCTTGTTTCAGCTCTAGCGCTTCCTGTGACTCTTGCTCGTAGTCAGGCGTTTCCTGAACGTACGATTCCTCTTCCCGTACTGTCTTCCTCGCGTTGCTCGCTCGTCTCCGCCCATTCCATCCCCTCTCAAGAGATTCTGTCGCGAAGGTCCTGCGGTTGCTCTTGCTCTCCAAAACCTGGAGAAACTCCTCGCCGAGCTCCGAGAGAAATCGCGAGGGGCTGGAAAAAGCCGGTTCGCCGAACCGATAGCGCATGTGAGTCTTGCTCAGGTAGAGCTTTGTTCGAGTACGCGTGATCCCCACATAGAAGAGCCGGCGTTCTTCTTCAAGCTCATGCTTCTCCAGGGCCGCTGTGTAGAATGGAAGCAGGCCTTCCTCCACGCCAGAAATGAAGATGACGGGGAATTCGAGACCCTTGGATGAATGAAGCGTCATGAGTGTAACAACGTTGCGCGTCTCGTCCCAGGTGTCAATGTCCGAGACGAGAGTCACTTCTTCGAGGAAAGCTTCGAGGGTGCCGTCGGGATGTTCTTCGCTGAACTCGGAGATCGCGGACAGAAGTTCCTGAACATTTTCCCAGCGCCCCATAGATTCTGCTGTCCCCTCCTCCTTGAAGCCCTTAAGAATACCGAGTTCATCAACCATGGCGCGGGTCAATTCACTCAGCGACATCTGACTTTTCAGGGAATGATACTTGTCGAGAAAAGCACGGAACTGGCTGATACTCTTCTTTGCACGATCCTGAAGGCCGTCGACCTGATCGAGTAATTTCGAGGCCTTGAAGAGGGTCACTGGATGCCCGTCAGCGAACCCCTGGAGCTTCTCGAGGCTGGTCGCTCCGACCCCTCGGGTTGGATAGTTCACGGCGCGGCAGAAGCTCTCATTGTCGTCGGGGTTCACCAGCAGACGCAAATAGGCCAGAACGTCCTTGATTTCTTTTCGTTCGTAGAAGCGAATTCCACCGACAATCTCGTATGGAATGCCGTTCCTTCTCAGCACATCCTCAATCGCCCGCGATTGCGCATTGGTGCGGTAGAGAACCGCAAAATCTTTCAAGGCAAGCTGGTTTTCAATGATCTCTCCCTGGATGGCCTGTAGAATCTGATACGCTTCATCCCTGTCGTCATAGCAGTCCAACAGAATTACCGACTCCCCCTGCGGATTTGCAGTCCAGAGGTTCTTCTGCAGCTGGTCAACATTATTCTTGATCAGACGGTCCGCCAATGCCAGGATGCTTTTCGTTGACCGATAGTTTTGCTCGAGTCGATAGGTCTTGCAGTCAGGATAGTCCTTTGCAAAGTCGAGGATATTCCGAATATCGGCGCCACGGAACGCGTATATGCTCTGCGCGTCATCACCCACAACGCAGATGTTGCGGTGTGCTTGTCCCAGGAGCTTGACAACAGCATACTGAGCACGGTTCGTATCCTGGAATTCATCGACGAGAATGAACTTGAACCGGTGATGGTACTTCTTCAGCACGTCGGGGTGGCGCTGGAAAAGCTCAATGGGTTTCACAAGAAGGTCGTCAAAATCCAGGGCGTTGCTTCGCTTCAGTGCGATCTCATACTCCTCATAAATCTGGGCCACTTTTTCATCCATGAAATCGCGCGCCAACTCGGCGTATGCCTTCGGCGAGATGAGTTGGTTCTTTGCCGAACTGATGCGTGCAGTGACTGCTTGAGGCGCAATCTGTTGAGATGAGGTCCCACGTTTCTCCATGCATTTCTTCACAGCGCTGAGGGAATCATCAGCATCGTAAATGGTAAACTGCCGGTTGTATCCGACGAACTTCGCTTCTTTTCGAAGGATACGTGAAAAAATCGAATGGAAGGTGCCCATCCACAGCTCAGCGGCTTTCTCACCAACCAGCTTGACGATGCGCTCCTTCATCTCATTGGCTGCCTTGTTCGTGAAGGTCAGCGCCAGGATCTGATACGCCGGCACGCCGCAGCTCATCAAGTACGCGATGCGATAGGTGAGCACGCGCGTTTTGCCACTTCCGGCCCCAGCAATGATCATCAAGGGGCCGTTCGTGAACTTTACAGCTTCTTGTTGAACCGGGTTGAGCTCTTGAACAAACGACATGAAGTTTCTGGAGGCAGCAAATCGAGTCGAGATGATCAATCCTGCGTCATTGAATGGTAAGGAATTTTTCAAGTGCAGGCAATCCGAAAGTTCAAAAGCGCGTCCGCGAGGAATGTCACTCTTTATTAGGTGCGATCGATCGACGACATCGCGCCTGCATCGGCAACCGAATTTCCTTCTCTGCGTGGGAGACAGGCTGCCCAACGAAGAGCGATCAAAAGAACGCCCTTGCTTCCGCACGCGCCGTATGAACGGGAGTCCTTCCGCCTTCAATCCGACCGTTGTAACCCACCGTCACCTGCACATATTGCGTCATCCTATACTCAAATCCGAGTTGCCACAGAAACGTCTTCCCGACCACTCGGCCATTCGTGAACTCGTAGGGATACTGAGGCGTCGAGCTCATCCCGCCGTTCGACACGACTACTTCCTCCCGATTGACTTCAGATCGGAGCTGCCCGGCGCCCAATAACGCGTACGTCAGTCGCAAGAACTGTTCGTTCACATCGGCGGTGATATCGCGTCCTCCGAAGCGATTGGATACACGAGAGGCATTCACACCAAACGCAATTTCCCATGGTGGATCGGGCCGATAGGAGAACTCAGTTCTGACCTGATCTGAGAGCAAGTCTCTCTCCCGAGGTGAGGCAGATGAAGCCCAGACCTGATCGAGCTTATTGATGAATTCCGTCTGATTGCCTATTTCTTTCACGAGCTGCGAGCGGACACGCACCGATCGCTCCCGAACATAGCTCATCTCGGTCGCAGAAACCATGCGAAGAAGACCTCGTCGCTGGTTGAAGCGGAACCGAAGAGAGAGGTCCGGATCGTTTTCGAACAGGAACAGATCTTGCGTAAAGACGCTGGCACCTGCTATCGTCGTGGAAGGATTCTGAAAGCGCGCAAAATTCAAGAGGTAGATTTGTCGGGTGTCCGTTTCATTACTTTTCTCTTCAATGCGCGCTACCGTTTCGGTCGAGAGGCTGGCCAGGATTCGCTCGAGAGTCGTTGATGGTTTCGTCAGTATTCTGGAAGGTTGAAATCGAGCTCGCATCCCAGTCTTGAGATCAGCCACTGGCACGACCTGATCGCCGGGTAAGAAGAGAACGATGTAGTCCCCATCGAACCGGGTCTGTTCAAACTCGTTCTCGTCGGCAACGCCATTTCCGTTGGTATCCCCGAGGTATCGATAATTGCCGCTCCCTTTGGGAACCCGTACGAACACTCGTTCCAGTTGGGCCGATCGCTCGCTGGCGTACTCATAGAGGAGGTCCACGTCCAGAGCTCGCTGAGCGGGGGCGTATCGCGATTGCCAGCGGACAAGCACAGTGCGAGCGTCGACGTTCCCTCGGGCTTTGAATTCTTCAGTGAATTCCGTCTTACGGATGCTTAATGACAGAGAACTTGAGAGAGAGTTCCATCCCGAGAGCTGCCACGAGTATAGCTGTGTCACGGAGCGCGATGCCTGACTGAGCCTCCCCGCCGCTGAACTGTCTTCCGTTCTGATCTGCAGCTCGGCGGAAGCAGCCATGAGACCGATTTCACTTATGCCAATACGCGGGGCGACTTCCAGAAACCTGAAGCTTCCCTGGAAAAGCGAATCCGATTCCGCAAAATGCTGCTCGCGCTTCTCCATCTCAATCCGGATTCCAGGCTGAGCAATGGAATAAGAATAGCCAAGATCTCCCCGCTGCCGAATCCAGATCGACTTATCATTGCTCTGGATGTTCTCGCTGCTGATGTGCTCAATCTCATAGGATGCTCGCGGAAGGGCCGAATCCGACAGTGAGGTTTGAACCATTGTTCGCTCCGACCGGAACGATCCTGTTCTCTTCATCAAACCGTAGCTTCCACCAATGCTGAGCGATCGTGCCGGTCGATAATTCAACGAAGCTTCCCGTGTTTCTTCGTCACCCGACGGAGGCTGAGTGAGATCCCATTTCCTATTGAACTCGATTTCATTGATTCGATCGAGCGGAACAAATTGTCGCTGGAGCAAACGTTCCGACACACGCAGGTCAATCTCTCCGAAATTCCTCTGACCTATGACGAGCACATCAGGGTGATAGCGAGCGGAAAGCCTGAATGCATGCCCCTGGCGATCGTTATCGTCGAGGTCGGAGAGACGATTTCGATCGAACGTGCTCAGAGCGTATTCTGCTCCAAGGTTGAGATCCGATGAGACGGACGCATTCAGGGTGCTGCTGAACACCCTGTGCAGCTCGGGAATCGGAATGAGCTGCACGGGAAGGTAATTACCTTTGCCCATCCCCGCGATCTCAAAACGCCCCACTCCGGTACGCGTGTAACCGACTGAATCCGCGGGCACCTGGTCGACGTAGGAAAAGGTCACCGAGTACACAGCTTCAGGATCCCCCGGAGCATAGAAGTACACTGAAAACCTCCTGCCAGCAAGTGTCGTATCGCGACGGAGATACTGTCCCTTCGGAGCACCGGTCACTGAATCCCTCCCGACATCGCGAACACCGGGAATTGATGCCTTCAATTGATCCGACCCGCTCTGTCGAAGCAACGCACGAGTTGCGTCATCGAGACTGAAATCAATTGCCGCATCCGGATCATCCGCTTCCTGCGCAATCATCGTGTTGACCCGGATCCGGTCGCTGAGGATGGAAGCCCCCACAGTCGCACCGACCAGGTTCCTCGTGAAGCTCCGGTTGCTGTACTCAAAGTCCACAGTGATACGGGAGGCATTCGTGATCAGCCTGCGGGAAGAAAAAAAGATCTCTCCGCTGGAATAGTCAATCGTGTAATCTTGCGTCTCGCCGCGGGTCACGAGCTCGCCATTGAGATAGACTCGCTCCGTTCCCGCGATGATGATCGGTCTGCTGTTCCCGTCATTGCTCATCAATCGGTAGGGTCCTTGGTTCCCTTCGATGCCCTGGAACTGATTTGTGGTGAACTTGCCCCGCGCGGTTGCGCCGATCAGTGAAAACGAACCCGAAGCCCCCGTGTTCAAGAGGTTCGCAGACCTGAGCAAGCCGGTGGCTCCTTGGAGCTTTCGCGAGAGTCCGCCGAACTCTCCTCCTTCCTTCTGCGTCCTTTGAAAATTGAAATCACCCAGCGTTGCGGTGTAGTTTGATCCGCTGAGCTCCACAAAAACCTTGTCCACTTCCCTGAGTGTCTGCGTCGTTCCTTCAGGCTGGATCGGTGAGTTTTCGTCCGTGAGGGCAGCGACGAGGTTCACATCGGAAGCGACGCGTCCCGATAACTGCATGCGAAAGCCGGAGTTGAGGCTGAGATCCCGGTTGGAGCCAACGCTGAAGCCGCGAAAAATCGTTCCGCTCTTCTGGAGCCCTGGACCAAAGACGTCATCGACAGAGAATGGTCGCTGAGAAGAACGAACGACTTGCCTGGGCACACCGAGCGAATCCCGTCTGGTAACAACCTCGTGCAGCCGGTATTCGTGCTTGAATGAGAAAGGGAGAGGATAATACGATACCACTATTCGATGGTGGAGAGAATCCGACACAAGGCGAGAAACGAGAGTGGGCTTGAGGACAATCGTCCCGTCTCTGTAGCCGATCTCATAGTCCACACCACGCTGGAGGGCTTCGATGGAATCTGCAAGGACGTGTTCGCTTCCTTGGAGGATGAACTCGTGCGGAAGCTTGTACAGCGTGTCAGAAGCCGAAAGGTTGAGAACGGCGATATGTCGGCTTGGAGTTTGTCGCGGGATTTCTGCTTGTTGGGCAAACAGACAAAGAGGATAAAGACACGAGAAGGCTATAAGCGAACGAGGACGCAAGGATGTCCTATTGGATACGATCGAAAGCGAGCCGAAAAAAGTAGTATCCTTAGTGCATTCACATCCCCCGTTAGCTTGATGCGCGCCGAAGGAGAGACTCTCCGCCACCCCGATAGAGAACATCGGGGCATGAAGGCGGATGCCCCTCAGGCGCAGAACTCTTCCGATTGTGCCGAAGGGGGGACTCGAACCCCCACACGGGGTTAAGCCGTATCCCGTGAAACGGGACAAGCTGGATTTTAAGTCCAGCTTGCCCCGAACACATTCGGGGCGCGTCTAATCCCTATCCTATTCCGATTGATCTTAAGAAAGCATGCCCGGGTCCGCTTTTCAAGAACTTCTCCCGCTTCCTTGCGTCTGCCCGCGAACTGTAGGATTCGGAATACACGAGTTCCAACGGACGGCGATGTCTCGTTGAACTCACCTTACCTTCGAGATGACGTTTCACGCGAGAGGGCACATCTTCCGTCATCCCGATATACAGCTTTCCGTCCTTGAGCGATCGAAGCACATAGACAAAGTACATTGGCAAGCCTCGGTCGTGCCGAAGGGGGGGACAGTCGGTCCCCCCGATAGAGAACATCGGTGCATGAAGGCGGGTGCTCCCGCCTGAACGACTTGCCCCGAATCCGTCGGGGCGTAGTCGGGCAGGCCTCCGGCGCAGATCCCTTCCCGTTGTGCCGAAGGGGGGACTCGAACCCCCACACGGGGTTAAGCCGTACTGGATTTTGAGTCCAGCGCGTCTACCAATTCCGCCACTTCGGCGAGTCAATTTTCAATTTCGCAATTGTCAATTGACAATTGGAAATTGCAGTGTGCACCCAGGAGGACTCGAACCTCCAACCCACTGATTAAGAGTCAGTTGCTCTACCAATTGAGCCATGGGTGCAAACAACGGCAAGAGGACTACTTCGTTGGCGTTGGAGTCTGTG
>Ga0315277_10007326_pt1 | contig 14313 bp, 5 predicted proteins | sample YL17G05_15_MG_FD_203695 | JGI IMG/M metagenome (GOLD analysis project Ga0315277, IMG submission 203695) | Sediment microbial communities from Yellowstone Lake, YNP, Wyoming, USA - YL17G05_15 | ecosystem: Environmental > Aquatic > Freshwater > Lake > Sediment | place: USA: Wyoming | collected... | reverse complement strand
ATTTCTCTGCGTAAGGCTTCTGTTCGAGTCTCTCTTTCTTCCAAACCGCCCGTAACAGGTTGCCAGTGCCAGAATCCATTTCTATCAGGAAGCCGTTTCAAGAGCAGATATTCTATTGAGTCACCATTTCTTCGAAAGATTATCGCTTCGACTACTTGTATTGGCAACTGCATGGCAAAAGAAAGTTACGGCTGGCAGTAAAATCTGTTTTGGTTTTGCGGAAAAGTTATAGCTGAACCATAAGGAATGTTGAAGACAAAGGACAAACTGAGTGGACGTGTCAGCATGAATGGCTACCGAAGCAAGAAGTCAAAACCATGGGTTTACTTCCATGAGTCGCTAGACACAAGCAAGAAAAACAAAGGAGGAAAAGAAAGGGCACGCTACGTCATGAAGCCTGTGAATGAATACCACAAGCATGCAAAGAAGATTCTGGAAATTGGCTGTGGCTTGGGCGATGTTCTGGTCGAACTACCAGAGAGATACGCCGTCTATGGTCTGGACATTGAAAGAGACTTCATTGAGGCTTGTAGAAAGAGAATGCCAAAAGGCAAGTTCTTTGTCTCCAGTATGCACAATTTTAAGGTCGACGAAAGATTCGACGTCATATTCTCTGTCTTCGACGCAATGAATGAACTGAAAGACTTTGACCAGTGGAAATCAACATTCAACGCAGTAAATGACCACCTTTACAGAGACGGACTGTACATCTTTGACGTGTTCACACCCAAAATCCTAAGAAATGCGTCGTCGCTTTCAACAGCCAAAGCATTTTCTAAGGGATACTACTTTGACAAAGCCGATAGTGAAGAGCAACAGTCTGACTTGGGACGTGAAAATCTTTGAAAGACTCGCGCGCTTGTACCAGTCAGAACTATAGGGCGTGTGGCCGTCGCCGCTCGAATGCCCAAGATGAATTGCAATCAGGATCAGGTCGAGAACGTTGACAATTTGGTCTCAGTTAGTGCGCGCGAGCAAAGAGAAAAGGAGGGTGGTTTACGGCGTTTCTTTTGGTCTCCAGAGGCGAACTCGGACAAAGTTCCAGAACGCGTCTGTTGCACCCCTGCGCAGCGTAATCGTGTCCGTCGTTGAATCCACCCAAACTAAGCCACTCTCTACATCAGTCTTGACAAACCAAGAATCACCGTTGCCAGCGCCAAAAGACCCTGTGATGCCTGCTAGTGCGTATCCGCCGTCAGCTGTCTGCACCAAAGCACGCGCCTCTTCATCGCTTGTTCCTCCGTAGGTCCTGGTCCACTGTACATTGCCTAGAGCATCGGTCTTAACAAGCCAAAAATCACCACTGCCAGCACCGAAAGAATAGGTATAGCCTGCTAGTACGTATCCACCGTCAATCGCTTGCACCAAAGCATACGCCTCATCATCGTTTGTTCCTCCATAGGTTTTGATCCACAACGCGTTGCCAGCAACGTCGGTCTTAACAAGCCAAGCATCAAAGTTAACGCCAAAAGACACTGTGTAGCCTGCTAGTGCGTATCCGCCGTCAGCTGTCTGCACCAAAGCACGCGCCTCCTGAGTATTTGTTACTCCGTAAGTTCTGGTCCACTGTACATTGCCTAGAGCATCAGTCTTGACAAGCCAGAAATCACCATTACCAACACCAAAAGACACTGTGGTGCCCGCTAGCGCATATCCACCGTCAATCGTCTGCACCAAAGCGTACGCCCAATCATCGCTTGTTCCTCCGTAGGTCTTGCTCCACTGCACATTTCCTGAAGCATCGGTTTTGACAAACCACAAATCACTACTGCCAGCACCGAAAGAATAGGTATAGCCTGCCAGTGCGTATCCTCCGTCAATCGTTTGCACCAAAGAATATGCCCCATCATCGCTTATTCCTCCATAGGTTTTGTTCCACTGCATATTGCCTGAGCCATCAGTCTTGACCAAGTAAAAATCACCACTGCCAACACCAAAAGACACTGTGTAGCCTGCTAGTGCGTATCCGCCGTCAGCTGTCTGCACCAAAGCACGCGCCTCTTCAGTGTTTGTTCCTCCATAGGTTCTGTTCCACAACGCGTTGCCAGCAGCGTCGGTCTTAACAAGCCAAAAATCACCGCTACCAGCACCAAAAGACACTGTGTAACCAGCTAGTGCGTATCCGCCATCACCTGTCAGCGCCAAAGCATTCCCATAATCAGTGTGCGTTCCTCCGTAGGCGCTGTTCCATCCCATAAGGCGCCCTGTTAGGCCGAGATACCTCAGAAGCCCACCATCTGGGTTTGTCTTGCCCATAATGCCTACGTCTATGCTCTCACTATTCCAGTTCGTTATGCCCAATCCATGCGCTATCGTAATATTCTGTCCGCATTTGTCTGTGATGTCTATCCATCCGCTGTCGTATTCTATCGAAGCTTTTGTGACTGGCGTGCCTGATGCTCCAAGCCCTCCGGCCACTTTGATCAGGTCCAGCACGTTTATTGTTCCATCGTCGTTCGTGTCTATCCACGGGCTGTAAGGCGGTGTCGCAAGCGGCTGAATTGTTGCAGAATAAGCGGTTGTCATACAGAACATGAAAAGAAACGCAAGCGCAAACATTTTTGGAAGTCTTCCTTTCAAAGTTCTCATCTTTCTAATCCTCCAGAATTACAGAATAAGTGGGACGACTAGTCCTAATTAGCTTTCTGAGAGAAGGTTCTATGCGTAAAAACGCTTGGTTTGGATAGATAGGAGTATCTTCTAGAACTTACTTCTCTGCCATCTTCTGGAAACCTGAAAATGTTCACTCTAGCTTCCCACTCTCTACAGCTCGGCATGTCCGTTTTTGCGCTTGCCTTTTATCAACCACGAGCAAATCTGCAAGACGGCGATAAAATGTCTGATGAGTATTTAGGCAAACCTTGTTCCCTCTGTGGAAAGAGAATTCAAGGTGCAAACTGGCTTTGCAGTTGCTACGGAATCTGCATTTGCTATCTTTGTCTTTTGCGTGTGCTGTGCTAAGGCTAAAAAAAGCAATCAGTGAATACTCATTGTTGTTCCTCTTAATCATATTTCTTATCTCAACTTCAGTTATAGCCATCCTGCAAAGAAAAGCACAGGCTGCTGGAAACAAAGAATACAAGGAAAAAGGGTTTCGTGTTTTGTGGGACTTGTCGCGCGCTGCTGCTGGCAATGTTTCTAAGGAATGAGAGATCGACATGGAAACCAAGGGTCGCTGAGCTTCTGAACTAGCACGTGCGCGCCTTCTTGAAGACAACTGGTTACTTGATCAAAAAAAGACTTCGAAAAATATCTATGATAGAAAAATGGGAGTCGTGAGTTTAGGTTCTTAGTCTTCTTGCGTTTTTCTTTTTTGCGAAAACACCAGCAGACATCGCGAGAACCATGAATAATGGCATAGCAAGGAAAGATGGAAATTCTGGTATTACATCGAAGCCGACCAAAGTAAAGGAATCCACCACATCTATTCCTTCATCATACACTCCATTAGAGTTCTTGTCTACGACGATGTCATAATCTCCATTCGTTAGTGGAGGACTCCACAATTCTACTACTTGAGTTCCATTGGTGCTTAAGGTTAGTTCTTCGTATCCATCTCCGGAAACGTCTGCGAGAAGTGTACCGTTGATCCAGGTGGTTTGGTCTGCCATTATGTATAATCTTATTGTTTCACCAGCAGCAGGCATTGTTACGTAGATCGCCTCTGATGAGTTAAACGTGTTTTTCTCGTTCCCCAAAACATCCGAGGACCATATTGCTTCCAGTGTAGGGATACCCGCGACGAATTTGTTTCCATACAATAAGGCGCTGGTCACATAAGAGTTGGGGTCACCCGTCCTAACCTCGGTTTGTTCTTGGGGATGGTAAGTAAAGTATTCCACTGATCCGTCTCCATATGGGAAGTAACACGCCAGGATGCGATAAGCGCCACCATAATCGGATGAATCCATTACTACTCGCACCACGCTAGAATTCAGAACGTTGTCGACTATGTATCCGCTGGGTTCCGTGTGAATCTTTACTGTTGAAGGGAAGGTGGCAGGATACTGGCTGGGATATTCTGCTGGGAAATCTGTGAGCGGTGGGTTATGAATTGTCACGTTGCCAGTCCACCCCGCGTTGTTAGTAAAGCTCACATATCCTGGAAATACTTGTGCCAAATCCTTGAGGGCGATGCAAGTGAAAATTATCTGGCCTCCATTTTTTGCCATCGTCGTCATGTTGGCAACTACGGCCTCTGGTACAAGACCATTCCATCCAGGGCAGTCGTCAATCACCAGATCGTAATCCAATAACATCGACGCATTGGCTAGGACGTCTGACTTTTCTTTCAAGGTGTATGGGATTTTCATCCAGTCTAGAGTGGGGTCTGTGCGTCCATAAGAACCTTTGATTACCAGGATGTTCGTAGGTTGGTCGACGAAGAGGACTTTATCAGATGTAAACTGTTCAGTCAATGTGTCAACTACAACGGTTGTGAAGTTAACCTGCTGCGCCGTGATTATTGACCCATAATCTTCCATAACAAGAATTACTCCGCCTGAGTAGATAGCTCCACCAGAGTTATTTGTTGTCTTAAGTGTGACGTCTGTGGGTTCAATGATTCTGTATATGTCAGCCCCATCATTCAGAATCGTCCAAATGAAACCAAAAACTGTGACGTCTCCAGGTGCCAAAGCTGTTTGCTTCTCGTCCATAGGAATAACATAGGTGCCAGCTGGGAATTTTGCGGTTTCAAGGGGCGAAATTCGCGCGAGCGCAAGGTTTACGATACACGCAAAGTAAGAGATTACCAGAATGGATATTAGAAAAACTGCTAGCTTCTTCAATAACCTCTCCTCTCTAGATAGTATAGCAGTCTAATGCGCAGATAACACTTTTGAAACCAACTTCTATAACAACAGCACTTCAAGAAATCGAAAGCAGATATACGTTTTCATCACTTGTACGTACTGAATTTCAGGCCCGGATGCTTATTGTGGCAACAAACGTTGGTCTTTTCCATTGTCGTGGTTATATCGCGCGCGCTCAGATGCAAATGCTGTTTGTAGGAGTGACATCGACAGAATTAGTGGAATCAATAGACGTGTTGTCTTGAGAGGCATCGTAACCACCTGCTGTCTATGCTTTCATTTTTTAGTCTGCTTTAGCGTTTTCTGGTTTAGCACTTTTTGACTTCGACTTTCTCGTTCTGAGAACAATGATCCCAATAGCTGCTGCAATTGCTATTACAACTATTACTATGGCCAGTGGCACCCATGGAAATGAAGACTGTGCCGTTAGCGTTGTTCCTTTAACTTGGTTTGAATCCGAAGATAGTCCGCTGGTGTCGAAGACTCTAGTCGTGAAGTAATACGTCGTGTTTGTTAACAAGCCTTGGACGGTATAGTGTGTTAGTTGCTTCTGGGTGATTCCGTAGATCGCGGCTCCCAAGGTCCCGTTTGCTGTGGATTGATATATTGTATAGTTGCTGAAATCATTGTCTGTGCTTTCCGTCCAGCTTAGTTGTAGAGAGTTTTCCGTGATGTTTGTCGGGCTGTTCATAGTGACGGGACTTGGGCGGAGGTTTATTGTAGTTTTTCCTTTGACTTGGTTAGAGTTGGAGTACAAGCCGCTGGTGTCGAAAACTCTAACCGTGAAGTAATACGTGGTGTTCGCTGACAATCCTGTCACAGTGTAGTTCGTCAGTTGCTTCTGTGTTATTGCGTGAATTGCGGTTCCCAGAGTTCCATTTGCTTGCGACTCGTATATCGTGTAGTTCTTGAAGTCGTTGTCTGTGTTTCGAGTCCAGTTTAGCCACATTGAGCTTTCAGTTATGTCTGTCGGGTTGCTTAGAGCGACGGGGCTGGGGTAGAGGTTTACCGAGATGACAAGCGGATTCGAGGTGGGATTCAGGCTTGGGTATGTGGAGAAGTTGGTGCCATCAGTTGCGTTAATGTAATACTCTATGGTCGCCGTAGAAACTGCATAGGCGGGAATGGTCGCGTTGTATGTATCGATGCAGCTTGGGCACTTCTGCATCACGATCATTGTGTAGCTAGTTTCTCCAGTCCTTCTATAGAATAGCTCTACTTCTGCAACTCCCACATCATCAGAGACTATGGCGTGAACATTTATCGGCTCATTTACGGTGATGGGTCTTGTCATGCCCAATCCGTTGGTTACGTCGACGTAGCTTATGGTCGGTGGCGTCAAGTCTGCAGCTTTGGTGACGTCGAAATATCTGGCGCTTGACACTAGAAAGATGTATGATCCAAACGCGTAAGTCTTCAACAGCGCATAATGCTGTCCTGTTAGGGTTGCGTTGATCGGCACGTAAAGGGACAAGGCGTTCTCTCCGGCAGTGAAAGTGTGATTCGACACGGTCTCGCCGACAATCGTATTGTTCATGTCAATGATGGAGACTTGAATCTGACCTGAAAATGGTCTGTTGACATCTACTGTCGCGTTGAGTTTTACGACGTCGGTTGGGCGGTAGTTTTGCTTGTCGGTTGCTGAGTTAGTGATTCGCGCAGTGTAGCCGATTATGTCGATCGGATACGAAGCGTTGAATTCGCCGTAGCTGTAATCGATTGAGTACTCTCCCGTTCTCACCAACGGAACGGCAAACGTGAACGTGCTAGAAGCGGCTTCAAGCGTCGTATTGATATTCAAGCCCGGTCCAGCAGCAACAAGCGTTCCTGCTTTAGTTGTCGTGACGTAGATCGTAGCGGTTTCTCCACTTTCGTAGACTTCCTTATCTGTGTACAGGATTATACCTGCGGCTTCAGGGGGTTCCTGAATAATGTATTTCGAGTTTATGTAGACTGATCGACCGCTGCTCGAGTAGACGCTGTACAGCAGTTTTCCAGCATCGAACGTTATAGGAACCGAGAATTCCAATGTTTTAGTTTCAGAGGCTGTAAGGCTGAAGCTGATCACGTTATCATAGTCGCCCAGTTTCACTCTTGAGAAAAGCGTCACCTCGAAGTCTTGGAGATTCTGGATGGACAAAGTGAACACGGCAGTGTCGTTCTGTGCTTGCAGCCGTTTATCGAGAGCCGCGCTTACAATCAATTTGATGCCTTGCACGAGAAAGTGAGTCTCATAGGTTGTGCCATCAACCGTGAGGTACAGTGGATAGTTGTCTTCTGCAATGTCTTCGGGAATGAGAAATGAAAGTTTCACGTTGAGCTCTTGTCCGCTGTCGACCCACGTTTGATAATGCTCTTCAAACAGTCCTGGTGATTGCAGGTCGATCTTCAGTTCTCCTTCCTTTGCACCGATATTCTTGACTGCAACCGTCATGTTGGCAGTTTCGCCCAGCTTGAAAACCAGATTTTCAGGCATGGACTTCACAATGAAGTCGGGGCCGCTTTCAACGTTGATGTTTACTTGAGCAGACCAGAAGGGCGAAGCACATTGGAGAACAAACATGCCTTTCGGAAGGTCGAGAATCAACACGTCGCTCGAAATGTCGCCAGCTGCAACATAGACTTCCTTGACAATTGTGAGACCGTTCACGGAGAATGAAGCGTTGAAGCGCGTTTCCAACAAACCCGTATTTGTGATCGTGTAAGGGATCGCTACTGCGCCTTCGGTGTAGGCGCTTTCAGGATTGATCTGTATGTTTACTTTTTCGCCGAAGATGATGTTTTTCTGTAGTGTTTGGCTGATGTCTCCAGTAATGTTTACGGTGACCATTGTGTCTTCGGTAATGGTTTTGCTTGCTTTGAGGTAGGCGACTTCGCCTTTGATAATATTCACCGTCCAGGTGTTTGCATCCATCGTTACGTTGAGGTTGAGTGGTATCAGACCTGAGTTCCTAATCGATATAGTGATGCCGAATTGGTCTCTGCTGACAGTGTCTGGCGCGATTATGTTTGCGTCGACTCGTGGAGTTGCGGCAGTCACGTAGGTTGAGACGATGGAATCGTTAACTGACGCTTCAAGAATGAAAGTTGCCCTAGCCACTACAGATGTAGTGAATTGGCTGGTGGAGTTGGCGGCGAGGTTCAAGTTTTGTGTGAGCAGTAGGGCTCCGTCTACCGTCAGGGTTAGCGTGGCGTTAGTTGCCACTCCGGTGTTTATCACTGAACCCGTGATGTTCACTGTTTCGCCAGGAAGGTAAACGTCTTTATCGGTTTCAATAGTTATGGCAAGAGCAGTGTCGCTTATGTAAAGGGGATAAATACTTGTGGCTATTATTTGCCCTGTGCTTGAGTAGAGAGTTGCATACAGATAGAGTTTCCCTGTCGCATTTAGTTTTCCAACATTCGTGATTATGTCTTTCGTGTCGGTGAAGCTAAGAGTAACGTTCTGTTCCCAAATGATGCTGCCGTGACTTGGCGGCTGACCTGCAGAGATGAAAACGTCGTGGTCCCTTGAACGATAGGATGACGTTGTGATCTTTCGCGACCGCAAAGACTCGAGTCTTTCGCTCAGACCGTATTCATCTATCATTGGTTCCGAGAGGGAAATTTCTGCAGGAGTCATTGATTTGGTTATGTTAATCGGAGTATTGCATTTTGTAGTTGCAGAACCGCTTGAGCATGTATAAGTGCAACCTGTTGCGCCATTATCATTCCAGTTTTGGATTGAGGTGCACGTGTTATTGAAACCTGAATTGGCCAAAGTGACATAGGCAGTCAGTATGTCGTATTCATTGCCACAAGCAATATTCCTCAATAAAACATTGTTTGTTGTGGCAGCATAGAAGAGAGCAATACCCATTCTGTTTTGGGTCACATTGTTATCTGTGACGTTATTACTACCTGAAGAAGATAGGCTGATGCCATCGTAGTTGAGATTCGCGGTGTTATTTGAAATCGAGCTGCTGTTTGACCCGGCAAGCGAGATGCCAGCACCGCCAACGTTCGAGTTTGCTATGTTGTTAGAAACTTGGTTGGCGTTGGAGTTGAGAAAGGTTATGCCATTACCACTGTTAGAAGATGCGTTGTTGTTAGAAACTTGGTTGGCGTTGGATTTGCTGAAGCTGATGCCATCCCTGTTGTAAGATACGTTGTTCCCAAAAACTCTGATTTGACTGCTGTAAGAGAAGTACGCGCCGTACAAGTTGTGAATCAATGTGTTGTTTTGAATAGTTGAGTCGGTTGTATTGTAGAAGCAAACGCCTGCCCCGTTGCCCTTAAGATTCAAGTCTTCTATGGTGACCTTGACGCAGTTGATGCAGTATACCGTGCCAGCATTTGATGATGAATCCAGAACGATGTTGGAGACACCTATGAGGTAGTAGATTGGTTTTCCATCCACGAGGTTGCTTATGTCAACGTCGTTGTTGAGTTCTGCGTAGCTTGAGCCTTCGGCTGCGAAATTGTATGTGTTCCCGTTCATCAAGTTATTTGTCAGTTTGTTGCTTCCTGAAGCAGTAAGACGAATGCCATACTTGTTATAGTTTGCAGTGTTGTCTGACAAATTGTTTCCAATGGAATTTCCGAGCGTGATACCAGTGTCGCCGCTGTATTCGGCGGCGGGGTCGCTGTCCGCATGGTTACGCGCAATCGTATTGCCGTCCGAATATGCGAGGCTGATGCCAACGGAGCCGAAGTTGCTCACGACATTGTCATTGATTACGTTGCCATCTGACTGCCCGACCTGTATTCCGTAAGAATTCGAGGTAACATTGTTGCCGATTATTCTATTGTCTGTAGATGAGCGAACGACTACTCCATAGATGTTTGAATAGATCTCATTGCTTATGATGCTGTTGTTGTTTCCTCTTTCTAATTCGATGCCGTAACCGTAGTAGGAGCCTTTGCTCATCGAGATTGAATTGTTGAAAAACGTGTTAAAGCTGGAATCTGTCAGATAAACTCCGTAGTAGCTGTGGAAACTAACTATATTGCTTGATAGAGTGTTGTTATTGGAATTGGAAAAATAGATCCCGATGGGTTCAGTCCCTTCTGTTGTGTTGAGTCGATTATTGTTGATCGTGTTGTTGTCTGAGAAGTAAAGGGAGATGCCTCGCAACTCGTTGTCGATTGACGTGATGTTTTCGATTATCGAGTTCGTTGCATTGGCAAAAACGACGCTTCGACCGTTTTTCGTGAGGGTCAAATCTCTGACGGTCACGTTGAAGCTGTTCACTACCCCAACAAACCCAGCGTTAGTTGAGGCATCAATAACCACGTCAGAAACTCCAACGAGGTAGTAGATTGGTTTTCCATCAATGGTGTTAGAGGTATCAATGTTATGGACGAAGTCTATCAGATAATCACTGTCGATGTTGAAACCGTATGTATTGTCAGTCATCGTATTATTTGAGAGAACATACATGGTTCCATAGTACAGCTCAAGTCCGTAGCCGCCGTTGGATTCTGCAATGTTATCAGACATAATGTTGCCGTCTGAACTGTCGAAGTAGAAAGCGTCCATGCTGCAATTTCTAACCACGTTTCCAGCGATGACGTTGTTGCTGGCAAAGTACACGGAGATTCCGCCGGTGTACGGTGAATAGCTATACCCCCGCAAGATGCTCACTGTGTTGTTTGCTATTGTGTTGCCTTGAGATGACTCGATGTAGATTCCATCGCCGTTGTCGTTGATAGTGTTGTTTGTTATTATGTTGTTGTTGGCAGAGTCGTCTAGCCACACGCCATCGTCGTTGTTGCAGAAGAAGTTGTTCGTAATAGTGTTTCCAGTTGAGAGTGATAGGTAGAGGCCTTCGCCACTGTCGGTGGCATTGTTTCCCGAAATTGTGTTGCCCATAGATGACGTGAGGGAAATAGCGGTGCCTGGCCTAAAATTCGGGAGACTAATGCGATTACCGCGGATAGCGTTATTCGTAGAGTAATCGTATAGAGCGACTCCCTCAGCCCACGGATGACCAGTTGTATTCATGACATTGTTTTCGACAAGACCATTGTTTGAGCCTGACAAGTATACGCCTGCGGCAAATTCTCTGAATTCTATGCCTCTTACAGTTACTCCGTTGTAACCCACAATGCTTGTCCCAATCGCTTGCTTTGCCGGATCAGTTTCAATGATGGTCGTATTTCTTCCTTCCAGTGTCACGTCATCAGCGCCTATGATGAGCACTCCATCCCCGCCAACGTCATCGACGTAATACGTGCCTGGACAGAGAACAGTGTCCTCAGTAATGTAGAGGTTATCTTGGGGAATTACGCACTGCCGAATTGAAGATATCTGAAGGCTGAGAATGGCGTTGTTGATCGTTTGGTTTAAGGCGAAAATGTGTGACAGTATCGTGATGACTTCATCTATGGAGTAGACCTTCTTGTTGGTTTCTGCGGTCAGAGACGCTTCGGACCCGTCCACAATCAAGATGTCACTTGCAGTTGAGACTCCATTGTCGTCGATGTTCTCTGCTTGGCGCCATAGGTAATAAATGCCTTTTGTTGCTCCAGTCGGAATCGGAAAGGCTAGTGTCGTGTTTTCCCCAAGTTTGAGAATTCCTGCCCAGGTTTGGTCCACGACTGTCTGGAGATGAGCGTCCACGAGAGTTGCGTGAAAAGCGTAGTTGGCGTCAACTCCTCCGACGTTTTCGAGCGTTATGCTGGCAGTTTCGCCTGCGATATATGTTGTCTTGTCTAACCTATGCTGGAGTTTTGCCTGCGCTATGAAGAACGGGAATTCTGTTATGGTGTTCTCTTCAAGATACCTGACAACCAGCAGGTGCTTGCCAGATTGAAGCGATTCGATCAGTGGTAGGCTGTAGTCGAGCAGTTTTGTTGAACCTGCTTCCAGACTTAGGCTGACAGTATCTGAAAACGACAAATCAGGGACCGCAATGTTTACGGTTTGGTTCCAGCGTGTAGAGAGATAATTACGTATCAAAATCTCGAAACCAAGGTTTTCCCTCACCCTGAATGATGGTTCGCTGAATCGGACGCTTACGGGTAGCTTAGGGATGTCAAAGTAGAGAACGACGCTTCCGATTTTTTCGGTTGCATTGTAGGCCTCCGACGTCAAGGTGTACGTGCCGAAACTCGAGCCTAAAGGCAGAGTAAACATGAGCGTCTTGTTTGTGGCCGAATATTTCGGCAAGATTTCGATGCTGAAGGCGTTCTCAAAAACTTTCACTCCATTTGGATCGAAGATACGCACTGTGGTCTGCGGGCTGTAATCCAAAGGCTGGAGGTTTTCAAGGCGTACAGAAATTGTGACTTTTTCTCCTTCTCTGTACCATGGTTTGTCCAACTCCAATTCCAGATTGACATCGGGATGATAGACTTCGAACGGTGAAGCGACTTCGCCTAAGAGCTTGCCAGGATCTGCCGAATCATAGAATCGCACAATAAGCCTTCCAGATTCATAAACTGGCGAAGAGATCGTGTAATTAGCAATACCTCCGGCTGGCACGATGACGGTCTGGGAGCTCGGATTGGGAAACGCCCACTTGCCTATGACGCTTTTATCGGCAGTTGCTTCATTCTTGACTACCACTGTGAAACTAGCATCCTTGCCATAAACATATTCTCTAGAGTCGCTCGTCATGTTGAACAATAATTCCGAATCATAGAATACAAAACCGTTGGAGCTCTCTCTAAATCGGCTTACCGCGAAAATATACCTTTCAGAATAGACCACAGTATTGTTCTTTGTCAACACCGAGTACCTTGCTGTCCATAATCCGTACTTGTCAGCGTTTACAGTAAGATTGATGCTTCCAGTTTGACCTGGAAGTATGTACAATGAGAAGTTCTGTTCTTGAACGATGTTCTGGTCAGGGTCGAAAATTGTCACGTACGCATCAAACTGTGAGTGTTCACTTATGCTGTAGCCGAGGGAGAACTCGCCAGCATAAGCCAGATATACGGGAGAACCGACAGCGGACAGCAAGTAGTATATGCTCCAGACCCCAGCATTGGACAGATTCGTTGTCGGATAGTTCAAAGCAACTGTGGCTGATTGACTAACTGGGATGTTTCTTGACACATTAACAATGAACTTGTTGCCCAGAGGATCATAAAGTAGAAAGGACACCAAGTCAGTTGGCACGTCTGCACCATTGTTTAGGGTGAGAGAAAGGTTCACGGTGTCCCCCATGTTGAATTCTTGCACGGGGTATTCCAGTGGAGAAAGATACGGATTCTTAACGTGTATAGACACGTTGGCTGCTCCAAGCTGGAAGGTCGGCGAATCCTGAGCTTCGACAGCCCATGTTACCAATTCCTTGATCAAAGTCTCCTCGTCACTAGTTTCCAGATATAGTGCCGATGCCATGTCCGAATAGAGCGTGGAAGCAATGACTTGACCAGCTCCGAATTTGTACATTATCATCACGGGCATTTCGTTCTTTGTTCTTGTGAGCAGTATCGAGCTGTTTTTTGGAGTTGATGTGAAGAATCCGTCCACATTGAGATCCAGAATGGTTGAATGTTGTGAGGCAAACATCGGATGATATGTTGATATTGCGCTTGAATCGAGCTGGCAACTGACGTCTTCTAGCCAACCATAGCCCGAAAGCGTATGACTAGGCAGCGCTTGATATTCGTATCCGTTCTGTTGGGCGAAAACGATCAGTGTGCCGCCTTTATCCACGTAGTCTTCCAGCTTGGTTTTGAACGTGGAAGACGAATCGAAGCCTGAAATGGCGCCTGAAGGTATGATCAAAACCGGGTAATCTTCTATTCCTTCTAACGTTGTTTCGATGCGAGCAGCTGGGATTCCCAGCTTGGTCAACAAATCTAGGATGAACGGGGCAAATCCGTTCAAGAGAACTCCGACTCTCGGTTCTGGAGCGGAAATGTTGAAAGAATCCAAATTCACATAGTAGTCTGAAACCCATAATTGTCATCAGGCTTGTCGCAGCCTGGAGTGCGATAATGTTTACAGCCCACTTTGTAGTCGCACCAGTCCCACGTGCAGGGATCGCCGTCATCACAGTTGAGCTTAGTGCATCGATTTTGGCATCTTGCACCATTTGGCGTCTCTACGCAATCAGGCGTGGCGACGGAGCATTTTTCAATGCTGCCCTGCGAAAGATACCACTCACAGTCAATGCACGTGCGAGTTCCTATCGTTGAGCCATCGATGCACACGTCCTGAGCCGGAGTGTGAGCGTCGAGACACTCATGACCTGCTCCATACTCTTCTTTCCAAGTGCTTGGAGGCGCACTGCACTCTGCAAGGCAGTCGGCCGCGGGCTTCAACAGCTTTGCCAATTTGTCAGCCAGGGAAATTGGGCAACCTGCGCCAGGCAAAGCTCCCAAGCGCGCTAATGCGCATCTTACACAATCGCCGATAGCTTGAGCATCAGCGTGACCCCCCGTCATGTCCTGTTCAGCTTCTTTGCAGTCTACGGCACAAATACCGGCCTTGGCTGCCTTGAAGGCTGCCTCCAAAGCCTCAGCGGCCTTCAATCCAGCACAGGATTTAAGAAAGTCACCC
>Ga0315277_10007325_pt1 | contig 14314 bp, 6 predicted proteins | sample YL17G05_15_MG_FD_203695 | JGI IMG/M metagenome (GOLD analysis project Ga0315277, IMG submission 203695) | Sediment microbial communities from Yellowstone Lake, YNP, Wyoming, USA - YL17G05_15 | ecosystem: Environmental > Aquatic > Freshwater > Lake > Sediment | place: USA: Wyoming | collected... | reverse complement strand
AGAGCGGACGATCGTCGGCCACGGCGGCTGGGTCGGAGGATATAGGACCCAGATCGGCTTTTGTCCGGATGAGAAAATCGGCGTCATCGTCCTGACCAACGCCGATGATGGGGAGCCCGGTTTCTTCCTTGAGCAAGTGTTCAACATTGTGGCCCCCGCCATCCTCAAGGCCGCCCAGCCTTCTTCCAAGCCGGCGAAGCCGGATCCATCCTGGAATATCTACCTCGGTCGATATGAGGACCCGGCGAACTTTGACACGGAGATCATGATTGTCGATGGGAAGCTCGTAATGTACGGCTTTAATTATCCGCCGGAGTCAAATCCTAAAGGTTCGTTGACGGAACTGACACCCGAAGGGAAGCACACCTTCCGCATGACCGGAGAGAACGGCGACGGCGAGTTGGTTGTTTTCGAGCTCGGCACCGATGGCAAAGTGAAACGGGTCAAGACCGGCGAGAATTATATCTATCCCAAGGGAAAGGCCGGACAAAAGAATACAGGAGGAATTTAGAGCAGCCCTCGATCCTATCACCGTTATCAGCCTTTTTTGTTTTGACAATAAATCCCCCCAAGGGATATGATTGAGAAAATAAAATCGGCTAAATCGGCTCGGTTTCGTTTCTCTGGAAAGCGTTGCAGGCCGCGGAGAGGAGGGGAGGGAATATGAGATTGCATCTTAGCCCGTTTTGGGTTGGAGTCGGGTTCATTTGGGCAGTCTTTGCCCTGGGGAACTCTTCCCCAAAGAATGCTTGGGCTGCTGAACGGGGTCAGGGCACTGCGGCCAAGGCCGAAACAGTCTATGCGGCAAGCCCTCCGGCCTGGTATGAAGCGGCCCATAACGCCGCGCAGATTTCGAGCGACGGAAAATGGGCACTTTATCATCATTCCTTTGGGCGCGCCGTCAAGCTGATCAACCTCGAGACCGGCGGTGAAGAGCCGGAGCGGCTCGCCGGAGGCATGGACCGGGTTTTCAATGCCGTTTTTTATATGGGCAACCAGCTGGCGCGCTTTGGCGAGCGGGCCGGTCAGAGGGGCTGGTTCCTTCCCGGCCCGGACGGTCCTCGGCTTTCCTCCCTACCTCCGGATGCCAGGCCTCAATGGTTGCCGGATGGCTCTGCCGTGGCCTATTTCAGGAGCGGGCAAGCGGATAAGGGCCTTTTCGTAGGCGATGCGCAACGCCAGAAGCCGTTCCCTGTCGAAGGAAGCATAATGGGTTTTGTCTGGTCATCCGACGGCCGGCTGATCTACGCCCTGGCCTGGCACGAAGACGGCTTGACATCACTTGTGCGCATCAATCGGGAGACGGCGACGATGGAGACTCTGACCAAAGGTCTGGATACATCCTCCCGGCTGAGCGACCTCAGTATCTCACCCGATGGGCGGCGTCTCTTTATGGCTCTGGCCGGCCCGGCGGCGCCGGTTGCGGAGGCGCGGCATCAGCCCCATGCCGACCGCGATCTGGATATTTATGAGTTGGACCTCTCTACGGGCGCTCGCCGCGTCGTGGTCGAGGCGCCCGGGGACGATTTTGCGCCGGGGGTGGCCGATGGCTCCCTCTACTGGACGCACAACGACATCCATGATTCCGTGGTTGTGCTTCCTTCGTCGGGAGGAGAGGCCCGGGTTGTCGAGGATTGGGCGGAGATCCCATATTGGAGTCCCGATGGGAAGCAGATTTCCTTCACCTATGGCCCCTGGCGCCTGGCCGATTGGGCCTTGAACCTCGATGCCGGCGTTGTCAATGTGGATGGGGAGGCTCGACCCCAATCGAAAATGAGGCCGTTCGTCACCGGCTACCACGAAGACTTCACGCCCGCCTGGTCTCCCGACGGTAAGTGGATCGCCTATCATTCCCATCGCTCGAAGACGCCCGTTTCTTCATACGATGCCGCGGGAAGCACCGATGATATTTACCTGCGTCGGGTGTCGGGCGGGCCAAGCGAGGAAATCAGGCTGACCGATTTCGGCTGGGAAGCCGGTGTTGCCGACTGGTCACCGGACAGCCGCAAGCTGGTTTTTGACTCCATGGAAAGGGGCGGCCTCCCGGAAGTTTACAAACCCTGGATCGTGACGATTGACCCGGCAACAGGCAAACCGGTGAGCGTTGACCGGCTGGCTCGTCCGGATTCCATCAAGAACTCCGGAGCGGAATCATGGTCACCAAAAGGTGACGAGATTGCGGTCGAAGAAATGACCGGAGGCGATGGGCGCATCCTCTGGGTCGTCAGCCTTGATGGGAAACGCGCGGAAAAGCTTGCCCAGTACACCAGCAGCACCTACGGTGGATTGGATTGGACGCCCGACGGCAAAACCATCGTCTACTGCGGGTTAGCCGGCGAGCGGCTCCAGATTTTTGCCGTCCCGCGTTCGGGCGGCCCTTCCCGGAAACTGACCGACGATCCCGCGAGCCTCATGCATCCCCAGGTCTCCCCCGACGGCCTCTGGATTGCCTGTACGCGCATGTCCCAGTCGAAGGAAGTCCGGCGGCTGAAGTTTTAAGTCGGCCGGTGGATCTCCATCAGAAGAATTCTCAGGCCGCTTTTCGAGGAGGGAAATCCGTGGCTTCGATCTCGCCGGTTACCCAGCCAGTCGGGGCTAGAAATCTGGGTGAATTGAAAAGCCTCCTGGCTGCCATTCCAAAGCTCGGCGCTGAAGCCGAGGCTTTTGAATCCGACATCACGGCCGCTCGTGAAAACCAACCTGACCTTCCAAAGGGAAGCTGATGGGAGTCATCTTCGATACGAGCGTCCTCATCGGACTGGAGAGGGCGTCTTCGAGGCTGGATAAGCTCTTCCTGGGGAGGGAGGGAGAAGCTTTCGGAATCTCCGCCATTACGGTTTCCGAGTTGCTCCATGGTGTCCATCGCGCCGACTCCGAAAAACGGAAAATCATCAGGGCCGCTTTTGTCGAGAAAATAATCGAGGTGTTTGCCGTTTTTCCCTTCGAATTGAGCGCTGCCAGAATTTACGCCGGGATCTGGGCGAGTCTGGCCAATAAGGGAAAGGTCATCGGAGCGCACGACTTGATCATCGGCGCCACCTGCATTTCATTGGGATTTTCCCTGGCGACTCTGGACCTGCGGGATTACGGCCTGATCGATGGCCTAAACATCGCGAGGCTCTAAAGTCAACTCGGAGGGGAAGACCCCTTCCGACGTTCGCTTCGCTCTCTGCCTCCCCTTCTCGGGCGGGGCATGCAACCCCGTCCTTCGACCAAGGGGGCGGCTCCCCCTTGGAACCCTCTACGACCGGCGCCCCGTGGCAAGCCACGGGGCATAGGCGCCGCTCGTCTATTTTATCCGGCCCAGTTCTGAGTAAAGTGCACTATTTTTTATCCGGCGGCCGTGTGGGTCTAGGTTTACATAGAAAAAACAACAATCAAAGTCAGGCATGCCTTATGACAGCCTATTGTCAGCGCCGGCCATTTGATGTTAGCCTGACGGTGAGGTTCGAGGTTTCGAGTTGACGTCGAGGAGCCGAGGATGAAAACTGAGCGAATGTCCCCAGTGCTGGCCTTCCTTGCGAATCTGGCGGCGTGCCTGATTGTCGCATCATGCGGGCGCGAGAGCCGTCCACCTTCTGATCAGATGGTCAGCCTGGGATCGCATCGCCTCGAGATGCATCTCGAGGGGAAAGGGGCTCCTACTGTCGTCATCGATGCGGGTATCACGGACCAGTTGGACAAGCTGAGACCGTTGCAGAAGCGCCTTGCCCAGGTGACGCAGGTCATCACTTATAATCGCGCCGGATACGGGCGGAGCGAGCCGGGCCCGCTGCCCCGGCACAGCGGCCGTGAGGCGGAGGAGCTAAAGGCCCTGCTGGAGAAGGCGTCTGTACCGGGGCCCTATGTGCTTGTCGGCCATTCGCTGGGAGCTCTGAACATTCAGGTGTTCGCCTCAAAGTACCCTGATGATGCAGCTGGGATGGTTCTGCTGGACCCGCCCCCGCTCTCATTCCTACTCGGACAGGAATACAAAGATCTCAGGGGGATGGCCGAACAGATGACTGCAGAATGGCAAGCCATCGCCGATTCCACTGCGAACTCCACTGATGCCCGGGAGCAGGCGAGGTCCTCTTTCTTCCAAATGATCGCGTCGGAACATCGCGAGATGTTCGGTGAGACCGCCAAGATGGTTGGCTCGGTTTCGAAGTTTGGCGATATGCCTCTCATGGTGCTCGCCGCGGGGAAGCCTAACCCTGCTTTCGGAGAGGTGGCCGAGGAGTACCAGAGGTACTGGATCGGACAAAGTCGGGCGCTAGCCGACAAATCCACCAATGGCAAGTTCATACTCGCGGAAGGGGCCACACACTACCTATATTTAGATGTCCCGGAACTCGTAGCGCAAAATATCCTATCCGTGGTCGACCAGGTGCGGGCAAAGACGTCAGGCGGAGTTGAAATCACTCCGACTGAGGCCGCGTCGATCATTGCCAAATGCGCCGAGGCCATGGGAGGAGTGGCCAAGATCAAGGACATCCGGACCCTGCGGACCGAAGTCGTTTATCCGGATCATGGCGCGTCGGTCGTCCTCCATGAAATCCGCCGCCCTAACCTGATCCGCACCGAAAGGCCGGGCGAGTATGTCGCCATTTTCGACGGACGGAACGGCGCCATGCTGGAATACGACTCGGCCAAGCCCGGCCAGCCTCCCGTCCCTCAGGATCTCCCCGCCGAGGCGACGCGCGGTTTCGAAACCGACCTGGTCTGGTTTTTTCCGAGCTTTTTCGATTTTCCGGCCGAATACGCGGGGATCGTGGAATCGAACGGGGCGAAATGCCATAAGTTGATCACAACGCTGCCTCTTGGAACGCGGGCTGAATACCTGGTCGATGCCCGGACCTCCTTGGTCAAGACGATCGCCTTGGACGAGACTTTCCAGGGGAAGACGTTTCACATGGAGCGGGAATGGCTCGACCTAAAATCAGTGCAGGGGATCATTTACCCCAGCCGGATGACCTACATGGGGCGGGGCGGCAAGCCGGCCGTGGCCGAAATCAGGAAGATCGAATTCAATCCCGTTCTGAGCGAAGACCGGTTCAGGATTCCCGCCGGAGCCAAGTGATTTGGGGATTCGTCGGGCAATCGCCGGCGTTTCGGAGAGGAAATGGCAGGGCCTGGCTATTGACAGGGCTAAAAGGCCGAAGATATACTTCTGGCTTTTCAAGGCGGGAAGATTCATCGCCAAAAGCGTGAATTCAGATCGCTCGGAAAAACCAAGTTCCCATATTTCGAAAAGAAAAATTCTATGAGTTCTTAGGAGGATGCAAATGAACCAACCGATCCGCATGACACGAACAGTTCTGATGGCAATGGCGGTGGTATTTTGTTTCACCGGCGTAGCCGCCGCCCAGAGCGCCCAGAAAATCGACGCTTGCACCCTGTTGACCAAGGCCCAGATCCAAGCCGCTGTCGGCCAGAACGTCAGCGACGGCAAGCAGAACGCTAACGCCAACGCGGCAGTGGGGGCTCCCTGCCAATATGTGATCGGCGACTACGGCGTGTTCAGCATTCTGGTCAAGGCGGTCGGGTCCGGTGAAACCGCAGACAAGATGATGGCGGAACTGGAAAAAATGAAGATCGCCGTTTCAGACGCCCCGGGCATCGGCGACCGCTCGTTTTTCGCTAGTCCAGGCTACGGCATGCTGCAGCTCAACACTTTCAAGGGGTCCAAGTATCTGCTCATCACCATGCTGGTGCCGGGCGCCACCGAGGCCGCGCAGAAAACTGCCGCCGAAAAGCTGATGCGCGAAGCATTGACGAAAATATAATAGCCGGAGCGGATATCTCGGCCCCGCGGATTCCAGCGATATTATTCGCGCGAGGCCATCGCGGTTGACAAAGCGCCCGGAGCCAAGAGTCGCTATTTCGCCCAGGGGCTGCCGAAGACGATGTAAAAAGCGAAATCGTCGTTGCTCCAGGCGAAGTCTATGCCCATATGGGCGCCCAATTTTCGGGCTATCAAATACCTGAAGCCGGTCCCCACCGTGCGGACCGATTTCCCCTTGTCAAAATCGCCGAAGTCCGAGAAAGCATGGCCGATGCCCGTGAAACCCAACAGGGTCCATCGCTTGTAAACATTCCAATCGACCTGCGCTTCCATCACTACAGTGTTCTTGTTCTGGTACTTCACGAGGGGAGCGCCGCGCAGGTCGACCCAGGGCCGGGCCCACCAAGGGACCTCGCCCAGGGAGAATTGGGTATCGTATCGGATCCCAAAGGTGACTCTATCGCTGGCGGGAAAAAAGCCCAGGCCGATCGCTTGGACCCTGCCGTATAATGTCTCCGCTCCCATCCAGGTGTCGGCGTAGGTTCCGGACAATTCCAGGTAGACTCCTCGAGTCGGAGTGAAGATATTGTTTCGGGTGTCATAGAACGTTAGCGCCGAAGCTTCGCTCAATGTCGATTTGAATCCCTTTCCTTCAAACTCTGGGATATCTATCGGGATCTCAAACAAAATATCCGTCGGCATGTATTCATACCGGACTCCGGCAAAGAAGTCGGACTTCCCCAGCCGGAAGGTGAGCTGCTGGGATAAAATCCAGGTATCGAGGTTCGCATTAATGGATTTATCGCCAAATATTCCGAAGTTCCCCGAACCGTAATAGGCGACATTCACATCCGCCTTGATAAGATACCCCCTATAGCGGATCCGGTCCTGCTTCCAGTATCCGAAATGGAAGACTCCCGCCCCCCAGGTTTCATTTTCCGTCCCCATGCCGATGACTCCCGACATGCTGGGCGGATGCTCTTGCTCACCATACGACGAATGAAACCAGACGAGCGCCAGCGCCAGGCCGTATCCGACCGCCGGCTCGGTAATGATGGTCGGCTCGATGAGGAAACCCTTCTTGTTCAAGAGATAGTCGCTGATGTCGAAGGCCCCGTCCTGGCTGTCTTTGAAACCCGAAAAAAGACCCTTCTTTTCCTGGGCCTGGACGGTCAACCCGAGGAAAAAAGCGAGGATGAGGATTGAGAGAATTTTTGGTCTGATCGAGTGCATAAATCCTCCTTATGGTCGCGAGCCGATCCGGAAGCGGTCGTCGAATTCGTCATCTCGCTCTCGACCATCAATAATCGTACTTAAGCGAAAACCGAGTGTCAAAGGATTTTGTGCTATGCCGGTGGAGCCTGGGCAGCCGACCACATGGGGAAGTCCGGGTTCCTGGAATGACCCTCCGTCGGCGCGCGGACGGGGTTTCGCCCTATTTCTTTTTGATTTCTTGTCTTCTCAGTTGCGTATCATACGCTAAGCGGTAGCAAACATAGTACTTGTATATATTGGCTACGTACTGGGTTGTTTCCCGGCCGATTATTTTCGCCGCCGCCACCTCGACATTGTTGAACCACTTGTTCGGATCATAGCCCATCGTCTTGGCCCGGTCCCGGCAACGCTTGACGTTTCCCGGCCCGCAATTGTAAGCGGCAACGGCGAACAACATCCGGTTTTGCAGGTCCAATCCCGGCTCGTTGAAGTGGTCCTGGATCAGGTAATGCATCAAGCGCGCGCCCGCATGGATATTGTTCTCCTCGGTTTCGATATTGGGGATATTCACGGGTGAGCTGGCCGCCGTGGCGGGCATCACCTGCATGATCCCCACTGCTCCGACCGGGCTCTTCACGTTCTGGTCCAGCCGGGACTCCTGGTAGCCTTGCGCCGCCATCAAGAGGTAGTCCAGTTGGTATTGTTCGGAATACTTCTTGAAGTACGGCGCGGTCGCTCGCAACTTCTGCATCTCGCTCTCTTCCGTAGCGTTCCTCACATACTTGGCTTCTTTCAGGTACCGGCGCAGCACCGTATTGCCAAAAGCTGTTCCGACGCCGTGCGTCTTGATGAAGTCGTCAAGAAATGACTTTAGTTGCGGCGTTCCCTTCTGGATCGCCCAGCCGAGTTGGACATCCTCGGCCAGGGCCAGATCTTTGCGGGGCGCTATTTTGTCGAAGACCTGGGCCCAAAAATCCGCCGTTTGGCTTTGCATCAGCGCGATGGGATATATTCCGGCGTTGACCAACTCCAGGACGTCGCCCGGTTCCAGCAGTGGGTCGGCCTCGCGCATTTTTGCCTTGCCTTTGCCCTGGGACTTCAGCCTGGCGTTCAAGTCTTCGAGGTCTTTCTTCATCCGGGTTTGCGGCATGACCCAAACCTCCTTGCCGCCCAGGTCCTCAAGGCTCTTCAGTTCGGGCGCGCCCGGCCCCGTCACGACGATGATCTTCAGCCCGGTCATGGTCGGAATGGTGAAGTCCGCCATGGCCAGATTCGCTTCCGTTATGGAAATGCTCGCCGCCGCGATATCGCCGTATCCCCCGGACATCCGCTCCCGAAGCCGGTCCATCGGAGTCGGCAAAAGCGCGACCAGGATCCGGTTCGCCCAGGTTGTCTGGTACTTCGTATTCAGGACAGTTTCGAGTTCCTGGAAGGCTTCCTGGAGGACGCCCGCCGGACGTCCTTCCATGTAGAAGAACTCCGGCCGCCGGAACGGCACCAGCACGCGCACGACGCGTCTCTTTGCCATCTCATCCAAGTCGCCCTTCCACGGCGTCTTGATGATCGGAGGTAGGTCCTCGTCCCCCGCGGCAACCTGTGGATCAGCGGGCTTCTGCTGGGCTCCTAACGCCCGGATTTGCCCAGGATCGCATATCTCCGAACAGGCCAGGACGAGCAAGCTCAGAAGCGCCGCCCGTCTGGCTATTTCCCTAATCTTGCGGCGCACGATGCAAGGAGCCTGGGCATGGCCGCAATCCGACACCAGACAGGACGGTTGGTTCACCATGGGATTTTCTCCTTAATAAAAAATATAGCGAAAATGGCAAGAAAAATACAGAATTTCGTTTTTTTATGGATGGGAAAGAAGATTCCTTTGAGTTTTCAAAAGGCGTGGCCGAGAGAGAAGACAAAACGGTATCGGTCCTCGCCCGGTTCCGGATCGAGGACATAAGCCCAATCGAGCCGGAGGGGACCAAAGGGAAGGAGATAGCGCAGCCCCGCGCCCGCGCAATGACGGAGGTCGCCGAAGTTCATCTGGCTGGCGTACAGGAATACGGTGCCGGTATCGTAGAAAACGCCTCCGTGGAGCGATTTATACAGAGGGAAGCGCAGTTCCTGATTGAAAACCGCCATGGCCTGGCCGCCGAGCGGCTCGCCCTTTTCGTTCTTGGGCCCGAGCGAATTCAGGGGAAACGCCCGGACCGTGGACGGCCCCCCGGCCTTGAACCTGTCCTCGATGATCAGGAACGGTTTCTCCCCCGGTACGACACCCAGCCGCAGGCCGGACACCCAGATCACATTCTTCGCCAGAGGGACATACCAAAAACCCTGCCCGTAGAGCTTATTGAAATCGACATCGGAGCCCAGCCAGGAGCGGGAAAACTCGGAGGAAGCGCTCCAGAAAGTCCCCCGAGTTGGGTTGATGAAGCTGTCTCTCGTATCTCCGATAAGCGACAGGGCAACACTCCCCCTGTCCGTATTGACGGGCTCCAGGTCCGGCTCATAATAATCCAGACGGATATGCCGGAAGCTGTAGTTCCATTGCAGGCGCAGACGTTCCGACCAGCGCGCTCCCTGGAAACTCTCCCCGAGGTGGTAGTATTGTTGGAAGGCGATTTTCTGGATGCGCATTTCAAGTCCGGATATCTCCAGCTCCGTGTTCAGCTCGGTGGAAGCGTACACCTGGGTGGGTACAGGCAGGCTGAAAAATGTTTCGGTTTCGAAAAAGACCCGGCCCGACTGCTGTTTGCCGAAAAGATAGCCGGAGATCCCAAAGCGGTTGGCGTGGCCGAAGATATTCAGCAGCTGAAGCTGCCCGCCGACCTCCAGGGGACTGTAGCTGTCGGAGCCGGAGTTATCAGTAGAATAGGATGGCCCCTCGATCTCGTAGCGGAGACCGTAGTTGAGTTCAACCTCCTTTTTTTCGACGAGGTCGACGACAAGATCCCGGGACTCCGGACTTCCGGGAGACTCGACGGCCTGGATGTCGACAGATCTGAAGACGCGCGTATCAAAGAGACGCTTGCGGCTTCGGTCGACCTCTGTCGGGAGGATCAAGTCTCCTTCTTTCAGCGTCAACAGGTTTCTCACAGCGGCTTCCCGGGTTCTCCCCGGCCGGCCGAGGCGGATAGTCCTCACCCGCGGCCGGGTGGTTTCGTTCATCCCGAAGATGACCGAAACTTTGTCTTCTGTCGGTTTGAGAACCCCGGTGATACGAGGCTGGTCATAGCCCTGCTCTCGATAATAGCGGCTGAGGGCCGTGCGGTCATGGATGTATTGTTCGATCCGAAAGGGCTCTCCTACTTTCATCTGGAGGTCCGGACCTTCCGGTGCGGCCAGGCCGGCGACTTCGGGAGGGAGCTGGATGTCCGCCACCAAAGAAAGGGAACCTTCATCGATGGGGATGGTCACGAGATACTCCCCCGTTTCCTTGTCGTACCCGGTTTCGACAGGCTTGACCTCGGCCTGAAGATAACCCTCGGCGGCATACCGGACGCGAAGGGCGTTCTGGAGGGCCGACGCGTTTCCTCCGATGGCCTCGAAAAAGGCGGGTTCGTTTGGCGCGGGAAGGGACGCCGCCAGTTCCTTTTCCGAAAGCACTTCATTCCCCCTGAACCGGAGCGCCAGCCGCTCTCCCCGGGGTCCCTTCTTGACTTGGAGGCTGACGGTAATCTCTTCCTCGGCAGTTGTCCTTTCGGCCGTAACCCGGGCAATATAGTATCGATCCGCCCGCAGGGCAAACTCCGTTTTCCTGGCCAAAGTTTCAGCCAGGATGTCCTCTGACGCCGTTGCATTCCATAGGGACTCGATGGCTTTCCTGGTCTTCTTTCCTAATTCATCGCCCTTCCAGACAAACAGGACTCGTTTGCCGGAATCGATCAGGAAGATCACATCCCTTTTTCCCGGGCCCGAGGGCTCAGTCTTGATTTCGACCCGGGCATTCCGGTAGCCAAGTTTCTCCAGTTCTTTCTGGAGCTTATCCGCGTCCTTCTGAGCCGCCCAGGCATCATATTTCTTTCCGGGTTTCAGCTTGATCGACTTTCGCAGGGCCCTGTCATCGAGGGGAGATCGCCCTTGGAAAGACAACTGGTCAATGCGCTCTTGGACCGGCCGTGCGCCTCCGCGGTCCGGGCTGGCTCTCAGCCCGAATTCCAGACGATGGTTGATCTCCAGCATCGTTCGGCCGTCATCCTCTCCGATCAGGCGCAAGCGGTAGGGCTTCTCCTTCGGCATGTAGCTGAACACCACGCGCTGCCGGGCGCTGGCGAGGTCCTTCTCATAGATCACATAGAAGCCCGGGAGGACTTCCTTGCCCAGGCTGAACCAGGTCGTCGGGTCGGTGTCATAGCTGAAAAAAGACTGATCGGAGGAGACGTCGATGTAGACACTCTCTCCGGCCCGCTTCTGGAGCTGATCACCCACGGCTCCAGCCAGCTGTTCGGCCGCAACGACGCCGGCTTCGGATACCGCCGCTTGGGACGTGCGTCCGGTCATCAAAAGCATCGCCAGATCCCCCTGAGTGAGGTCTGACCGATAGGGCGCTCGGAGCTGCGTTTGGAGATTATCGAGCGGTCCCTGAACCCTCATATCGATATATACCCCGCTGATTCTCGTGAAACCGCCGACTTCGAGCAGGATCGGCCCCTCGGGGTAGCTGTCGAGGATAACCCGTCCGTCGGAGATGGTGATCTGGGCACGGCCGAGGTTCAGAGATCCTCCCGCATCGACTGAGATACTGCCGCCAATTTCGGGTTTGGAAAGGGCGCCGGTAGCAGATAAGATCCCTTCGGCCGACAGCTGGGCCAATTTGTTCTCGATGCGAAAATCACGGACCTGGATTTTGACGTTAAGGGCGATCTGATCGGCAAGAGAGGACCCGCTTTCTAAGGCCTTAAGCTGCCGGTTGATAAGTGACAGCGATTCGCTGGCCGCATCCATTTCCCGGCGGAAAAAGGCGCGGGGAACAACAATATCACCCGTAAGGGCATATTTATGAGAGTCTCCCGCCAAGCGCATTTGTCCGGAAACCAGTGAGAAGATCCCTTCCGCCGGGATGAGAGGGAGGTCCGCCAAGGCGATCCGGAGATCCGCCTGAGGGGGAGTTCCCGGGTCCTTGAACTGAAGCTGTCCTGAGGCCTCTATGCTCCCGGAGCTGATCTTGGCCTTGAGGCTGGTGACCTCCAGAGTTCGTCCAGCGAAGGACAATTGAGCCTGGATCTGGGATATCGACAAGGGAGGGTTGGAGATTTGGACCCTTCCTCCGTCCAAAGAAAGCTGCCCGGAAAAAGCCCCGTTCTTTTGCCCAATTTCAAGACGGACCGTTGTCATTTCGGAAAATGAGACTCCTGATCCAGGGATGAATTGACCGATGGCCGCCGTGTTGAAATGGCCGGATATCCGGCCGTCGAATTCGGGACGAGGATCGGCCATCGAGGCCATAAATGCAATATCAAGCTCCGTTTTTTCGCCTGCGAGTTGGAGCGGAGAATGAGAGAAACTTCCTTTGTCAAAGGCCCATTCGACGGCCGTCTGGAGGGAAATGGGGGGATTGCCGATGTTCGTGATCATTTCAGTGATCTGTCCATTTCCACTCAGGGAAGATATCTTGAACTCGGTGATCGAGAGCCGGCCCTTTCCACTCAAGCGTATGGACGGGCGCCTCTGGTCGGGGCCGGTAGAGAGCAGTAAACCCGCGTCCAGTTGAGCCCATTCAAATGCAACTTGTCCACCCCGGTCCTCCGGGGATAGAGTGAGACTCCCATCGGCCTTCACGTGGCCGCCGAGGACCTGGAGGGACAATTTTGCCAAACGCAATTGGTCCTTGTCCGCTTGAACCAGCAAATCGAGATTCTCCCAGGGAATTCCTTGGAATCGCCCGCTACCCTGGGTGATGGCAAGGTCTCCTTTAAGAATGGGCCGGCGGCGAGTCCCCTGAATATGAAGCCCGAGCTGGGCGGATCCTCTTATATCCAGGGTTGGGAAGAAGATCGTGAGGGTCTCCAGTCCGACGGAGCCGTCGAGTTTCAAGTCGAACGTTTCCTCTCTCCCTAAGGGAATGGACCCGACCATTGAGAATGAGGCGCGTGTTCCCTGAAACCGCAGGCCGCTCAGTCTGAGCGAGGACCGGTCGCCTTCAATGGTAAAAGCGCCCGTTGCCCATTCTTGTTTTTCAAACACCCCTTTTATCTCATCGATATCCGCCTGCCAGCGAAGGCCAGAGAGATCGTCAAGGTTTACATGCAGCTGGATCCTCCCCGAAGCCGATCCGACCTGGAGGCTGGAGCGAACGGCAAAAGCCGCAAGCAGTGAGTTATAGGGGATAGGAGAAAGATCAATGTTCGCCTCAAGGACGTAAGGACGCCGGAGCCGGCACGACCCGGTGAGAAAGGGCTGGGGAGCGAGGCCTGTGAATAGGGCCTGGCCGTCCTCTATCCTGATGTTCAATGACTGTCTCGGCAGAGGAGAACCGTTGATCGATAATTCGTCGAGTTCGAGGCTGAGACGGCCCTGAAGAGCTCCCGGTTTTCCGCTCAGGTCTCCGTCCAGAGACAGGACGCCGGCCAGCATTCTCAGCCTTTCGGGAAGTCCCAGGACCTCCTGGATGCGGATGCCGAACCCGCTCGCCCGGCCGCCCATTTCCTTTGAGTCGAGGCGGTAGGAGCCGGAAGCGACCAGGGATCCGCCCCCTATTTCCGCTTTGAGATCGTCGAGGCTGACCGCGTCTTTTTGCCCGTGCGCTTCGAGGGATATCGTCGCTTGCCGGGACGTCTTTTCGCGGTCCTCAAGCAAGACCTTTAATCGGGCCGTCCAGCTTGGGGAGAGGGCGGGGCCCTGGATGTTCAAGTTGCCGTCGGCAAGAGCGGAAAGCCCCAGCCTCTTGACGAATGCCGAAAGGCCGAAAGATTCCATCGTCCCGGAAAGCTCCCATTGCCCGGCCGGCCTCGCCAACGGCAGGGAGCCCTGGATCTTTAGATTCCCAGGTCCCGAGCTGACTTGGGCGGAGCGGATGAGAAGCCCGGCCTTTCCCCATTCGAGATCCGCGCCGATGGAGATCTTTTCAGATTGAACCGTCAGATCTTCACTTTTGATGGAGGCCGTTGCCGAGAGATCCTGATAAGCGCCCGTTATGCTGCCAGAGGCGTTCAAAAACCCCTGCCAGTTCAGCCGGGGAAGTCCCGGCCGGAAAGTACTGAGAATGTTCTGCAGGCCGGAGGCTGGGAAATTCAATCTATACTGAGCGTCGATGCTTTTCTTGTCCAAGGTGGCCTTCAAGTGGACCGATCCATCCGCGATCCGGAGCCCTCCGGAAAGGAGGTGCAATCGTCCCTTTTC
>Ga0315277_10007323_pt1 | contig 14315 bp, 13 predicted proteins | sample YL17G05_15_MG_FD_203695 | JGI IMG/M metagenome (GOLD analysis project Ga0315277, IMG submission 203695) | Sediment microbial communities from Yellowstone Lake, YNP, Wyoming, USA - YL17G05_15 | ecosystem: Environmental > Aquatic > Freshwater > Lake > Sediment | place: USA: Wyoming | collected... | reverse complement strand
CCACGGCGGCGGCGAAGCGCATAGAAACGCCACTCGAAAGCGTCGTCAGTCACTCCCGCGCGCCATCATGCTGCTTCCATGGCGAAAAACCTGGGTTTCGACACCTCTTCATGAATAATGCAGGCTAGTGGCCACCTCAATGGACGAGCTGACGCAGCTACTGGCCACAAAGGGCTTACCGTCCTGTCTGGCTGGGGCGGCGCGTGCTTGAACGGCGCGCCGCGCAGTCCGGACCACGGCACTCTGGGAAGCTGGTATTTTCGTTCCCACGGAGATCGAAGCGCCTGCCAGATGTCGGAAGCGGCACGGGAGGGGCGCTGCTTTGACGGTGCGGCCCTTGGGGGCATGGTGGCGGGCCACGCGATGCCTGGAGCGCGTTCTGGGCCGCCGGAGAACGCCCAGTAGGGCACGTCCGTGCGGGCTTGGCAATCCAAACGGGCGAGGTGATGTACGGGACCAGTGTTATAGTGAAGACGGAGTGCCGGGAACCCGGCCCGAGAGATGGGAAACTGACGGTGCGCCCGAGAGAGACTTCCGCGATTGTTTGGACCGATTACTTCAGGTATCGAGCCGAACTCCGGGGGTTTGATCTGGCCAAGGTCGAGGCGATTCTCCGATATGGGGCGGAACGCTACCGTGACGCTGCGACCGGACGGCGTGTGGTGGTCGGACGTCACGGAGAGAGCCTCGTCATTATGCCGTACGAAGTGGAGGAGTCGTCGCTCACCCCTGTCACGATCCATGTGACCAGCCGGCAACAGATCAGCTTACGGATTCGCTCGGGAAGGTTTACGCATGAAGAGACCTAAGATGACGTATTTTGAGTCCGAGGATATCCTCCACCTTGCGATTGCGGAGGGACCAGAGGGCGGGAGCGTTGAGCTCAGTCCGAACATCACTGCTGAACTGGACCCAGCGGGAGAAGTGATTGGCGTTGAGATTTTGCAGGCAAGCGGTTTTCTGCGTGATGCTGTTCTGGACTCCATTCAAGCGAAACTCCTTCATCTCACCAAGGCGCAGCGGGAGTAGACTGCAACCCGTGCGAGGCACCCATGCCGCTCACCGCAGGCGGCACTGCAACAGCCACCTACTCCAACATCAGCAACTGGATTGACGAGGCGTTGCCCGGCGCGTGATAAACGCGCTGGGTGGCCTTCTGAAAATCCTCGGCCTTGGCCCTGTAAATATCCACGAACTTTTGCGGGTTGCGGTCCACCAGCGGGAACCAACTGCTCTGGATCTGGATCATGATCCGGTGCCCCCGCCGGAAGGCATGAAAGACGTCGGGCATGGTGTAGCGGATGCGCGCCACCTTGCCCGGCACGAATGGCTCCGGCTTCTCGTAGCTGTTGCGGAAGCGGCCGCGCATGGCTTCGCCGCGGACAAGCTGCTGATAACCGCCCATGCGGACTCCGCCGGAGGGCTCGTTATCCGGCGTGTCATTGGGGTAGACATCAATCAGCTTCACTACGAAATCCGAATCGGTGCCGGTGGTGGAGACGTACAGGTCGGGCGAGACCGGCCCGGCCACCGTGACATCCTCGGCCAGCGCATCGGTCTGGTAGACGAGCACGTCGGGGCGGGTGGCCGCGAAGCGCTGATCATCGGCCATGTGCTCGCGGGTCATGCCATAGGCGATGCCGGGGATATACGGGACGGGCCTGGCCGGGTCACTGATGTACTCGTCGAAGGCCCGCGCGCGGCGGTCGCCCGGCGCATCAAACGACAGCCTGCCGCCCATCTGCAGGTAAATCGACTTGGGTGCTGCTTGCTTCGGCGGCCAGGCATCGTGTGCGCGCCAGGCATTGGCGCCCGTCTCGAACACGTAAGCCTCCGGCAGCTTCAGCTCGCCCTTCCCTTGCAGGTAGTAATCGAAGAACGGCGCGAAGATCTTCTCGCGGTAGAACACGCCGGTCTTGGAACCAAAGCGCGCGTTGCCGACCGCGTCGCCGTCGGAGCGCAGCCAGCCGCCGTGGAACCACGGCCCCATCACCAGGATGTTGTAAGTTCCGGGGCTGGATTTCTCAACCGCCTGGTAGACGTTCAGCGCGCCAAACAGGTCCTCGGCGTCGAACCAGCCGCCCACAGTCATCACCGCCGGCTTGATGTTCTTCAGGTGTGGCCGGAGGTTGCGCGCTTGCCAGAACGCGTCGTAGTTCGGGTGCTCCATCATTTCGTTCCAGAAGCCGATGGCGCCCTTGAAGTACCGGGCGTTGACATTCGACAGCGGGCCGATGTCGAGGAAGAAGCGGTAGCCGTCGGGGGTGCCCGCATCGAATCGCGGGCTGCCCTCCGGCCGCCCGAACAGCGATAGGAAGCCGAAGGCGTGGGCCAGGTACAGCGCGCCGTTGTGATGAAAGTCGTCGCCGACGAACCAGTCGGCGATGGGCGCCTCCGGCGAGACGGCCTTCAGCGCCGGGTGGGCGTCGATCATCCCTGCGGCGGCATAGAAGCCGGGGTAGGATATGCCCCACATTCCGACGCGCCCGTTGTTCTGGGGCACGTTCTTCACCAGCCAATCCACCGTGTCCCAGGTGTCGGTGCTTTCATCGGTGTCGGCGGGGCCGTTCTTGACCGGCTTGATGGGCCGGATATTGACGAACTCGCCTTCGGACTTGTTCCGGCCGCGCACATCCTGCGTGGCGAAAATGTAGCCCTCGCGGGCAAACTGCTCCAGCACCAGCGCGTTCGGGTACCTGTCTTCCCCGTACGGCCCGGCGCCGTACGGCGTGCGCGTCAGCAAGATGGGGTAGCGCCGCGAGGCGTCCTTGGGCACATAGACGGCAGTGAATAGCTTCACGCCGTCGCGCATCGCAACCTGGTGCTCGTGCTTGGTGTAATTCGCCTTGATGTACTCGAGGCCCTGCGCCCAGGCGAGCGACGAGACCGACAGCCACGCGAAAGAAACGCGCGCGAAAAACCGGCTTCTCATGGCGATTCATTCTATATCGCCAGGAGGGACAACCCGCAGATTTTGCGGATCGCGCGGATTGGAGCGGTTTCGAGCCCGGCCCGCTGGGGCAGGACCTCAGAACCGAATCCGGCGCGTCCTCAGCGAAGAGACCTGCGCCAGCAAGTCAAAGTCACGGTCGTAATGCAAGACCGTGAGATCGTTCATCAGCGCGCAGGCGGCTATCAGACAGTCGACTCCGGAACGAGGGGTCAGGCCCGCGTTGCGAGCCTGCCGGTAGAGAGAGACGGACAGGTCGAACGCCTCGCGGCTTAGCGGCGACTCGACGACCGGCAGCGCGTACATTGCCTCTCTGGCGATTCGGAATGCGCCCTCCTCCCTGAATCCCTGGAGAACTTCCTGAATGACCGGCAGGCAGGTGGCCACTTCTTCCAGTTCGGCCACGGATTCCAGGCGGAAACGGCTAGGCTTGCGAAAAACCTCGATCCAGACGGATGTGTCAACCAGAAACACGCTACCCCTCAGGCCGACTTCCTGCGGTGCCGGTCCTCACGCATTTCGGAGAGTCTCCCTTCCCACAGCCCGCTTCCGGCAAGGTCGAGAATGCGGCGAGCCTTGACCCTTCGCACCAGATCCCGCAGGGCCAGATTCACGACCCCCGAGCAGGTGCGCTCACCGGTCAACCGCCGGGCTTCGTCCAGCACATGCTCATCAACCACAAGATTCGTGCGTTTCATGTGTATAGCTTAATGCCCTGTCTTTTGGCCGTCAAACGATTTCGGGCAATGCGGGTCATCCAGGATCCCCGTCAAAGGGGCGCTTGCAGCGGTCGCTTTCTGCACCTGGCTGCGCGCCCGTTCTGTCTACAGTGGCTGGCGGTGGAGGAGGTGCCCAACAGCGCCCGCTCTGGAACTATAATGCCCACAGTGCATGGCCTTTGTTGGCACAAGCGAAGCCGGGGGTTTTGACTAGAAATGCCGCCCAACAATGAGACCTCCGCAAAGTGCAGCCTCCTGCTCTTGTCGTGCAGCCGCGACAAGGAGCCCGGTGGGGCACCGTTCGTTTCAGGCCGCCGGACGATCACAGGACGGCTCCCTGAATCGGGTGCGGACCTGGTAAAAGGCCGGAATCGGATTCTCCGGCACCTGAAAGAGCCGCCGGGGCTGTACAACGCAGACCAGGCGGGTGGGTCGCGCATCGAGCGTCTGTGCAACCAGCGCCTTTGCCTTGGTCCCGAATTCGGTCATGCTGTTCTGCAGGAAGCCAGATACCTGCCCGCCTACCAGCGATACTCGGGACGCTTCTTCACCAGATTGAAAACAGATGCGCCGGATTTCTGGGATACCGTCGCCCACAGCCCTGTCGAGATCGTGTTTGTCTCCGGCCTTTACGGGCTCGTGCTGTGGGACGAGCTCATACAGCAGTATGACTGCCACGTTCGCGACTTCGTGCGAGATGACCGAGAGCGGACGGTTCCTGTGCTTTGGGGCCACACGTTGACCCGCTCGGTTTGCGAATTCGTGAGGACGCGCGGCATTAGGCACGTGTACGACCTGCTGTCGGAAGAGGCATATCAGGACCTGTTCGAGCTGGAGAAGGTACAGGGCGCCAAGATCTACCACCGCATATTCCGGGACAACGCTGGCCCCGACATTCTCCCCGGCCTGGCGGCCATCGTTGCTAGGCAGTTTTCCAGATTCTGCGAGGGCCCCCGGCAATTCCGCAATCAGAAGCGAGAGGGCGACTGGGAAACCGCAGATCCCGCGGCTCTTGGTTTCGAGCGACGCCGGGGTGACAGCCTGGACGCGAGGCGCGAAGGGGACCTTGGCAAGATACGGGACGAGCTTCTCGCCGAGAATTCTGACCTGGAGCGCTTGCCTGCGCATGTGTTCGACCGCTTGGTTCTTGCGGAGTACTCGTGGCGCAGCGTCGTGGATTTGTACCGTTTTGACTTCGGGGCGCTCATCGTGTCCTTTAGCAAGGTCGCTGAGGAGTATCTCCAGTCACTGCTTCCACCAGCAGAGAGGGGGAAGGTGGGGCGGGAACTTCAGAAATCGGCCAGAACGAAACACTTGCAGGAACGGGACATCAGGGAGGTGTGCGATACGTTTGAAAGCCTTTTGAAGCTGCGGCCGGCCGCGGCGCACCCGAAACCTCATCACCCGACGCGCGACGATCTGAGCGAGGCCCGCCACCTTACCCGCGAGATGCTCGATCTCGGAGCCCTTCACGCAAAATCTCAAGCCAAACGCGACGCCGGGAGGCGGTCTTGGGATGGGTAAACAATCCACAAATGTCCACTCTGAAACTTCGGGTGCCGACAGCGAGGCGAGACGGGCCGGCATGACCTGGCAGGCCTTCCAGCAACTCGCCCGCGAGCACATGCAGAGATACATTGGCGTGCGACTGACCGAGAGAAAGGTGCCCGGCGTCCCCAAGCGCTTCGACATGGTTTCGGAGGACGGATCGGTGGTTGGGGATGCCAAATACCTCTCCTTGGTCCGTGGCCGGGCCATGCCGCCAGCCAAGTTCATGGAAATCGCAGGCCACGTCTGGCTCTTGGAGAGAACAGGGGCGCAGCGAATCTTTCTGGTATTCGGAAATCAGCGGGAGGTCCCCGAGTGGTGGCTGAAGAAATACCGACCAATCGCAGGGAGGGTGGAGTTCTACTTCATGAGCTGCGATGGGAATATCGAGCGTCTACATTGACGCGACCGGCGAGACGCTGACGCCCGTCGTCAAGGGCCGCGGCTCCCTCGTCTCCGACGCCCCGCCTCATCGCCAACGGTCGCAAGACGCTACTTCCTGATTGCCCCAGCGAGCGAGAAAACCGGCACTTGTTCGTACTTGCGCGGGGGCGGCTGCGTTCGGATGATCTCATCCATGGCCTGAGTCGTCTCGGCAGACAGCCAAACGTGACCGCACTGCAGGCACACAAGCACCGCTACGTCCTCAAAGCGATAGAGGCGATCGCCCCATGGCTGGGTATGCGTGATGGTCCTTTTCTCCAGCGTCCCACCACACTCAGCGCAGATGGCGATTGGTTCCATGTTTACCCCTCCCGGCGGGTCCAAGGATCTGTCCAGATATTAGGATCATACCAGTGAACGGTGATGACGTAGACGTTTTTCCCGCCGAATGCACACGAGACGTAAAGGGGTTCTCCCCGCACCTCAGCCATGCAAAGCACTTTTGGGAAGGGCCGAGCTTCGGGGTACTCCTCAATCACGCAGCCGTTGAGTATGACCTGTTTGAGGTCATTGTCGTCCACCCGGCGTTCGGCCATCCTCTGCTTGGCATGAGTGGTGATGAAGTAGCGGTTCGACGCGAAGGCGTTTCGCATGCCGTCGATGTCCACTCTTCCCATTGTCCCCTTTTGGACGAAGTCTCCCGCCTCCCAGTCCGTGCAATCCGCGCAATCTGCGGCTACGGTCCTTAGCGATACGGGAAGGCGCTGCGGACCGGCGGCGGCATGGGCACGTCGCCCTTGATGGCCCGCCACAAAATTTGGTTCATCTCATCGTCGTCGATGCGATCCACGTCGCTGAAATCCATGCGCGCCGATGCCTTTGCCCCCGGCGCCGTCTTCGCGTTGCGCTCCTCCAGGTCCACCTCCGGCTTCACGGCGGAGTACGGCCGCACGTCGGGCTTGGCGGTGAAGGCAGCGTGCATGGGCGTGGCGGCCGCGTCGTGCTGCGTCAGGGGCGGCAGCCCCAGGATCAGCTCCATGGTCCGCAGCATGCTCACCGTCGAGTACATGGTGCTGTCCACCGCGCCGCGCCTCACGTAGGGGCTGATGACCAGCGCCGGGGAGCGGTGCGCATCGACGTGGTCGGGGCCGTTCTGCGCGTCGTCTTCCAGCACGAACACCGCGGTTTCCTTCCAGTAGCGGCTCTTGGTGACGGCTTCGATGATGCGGCCCAGCGCCAGGTCGTTGTCGGCCACCATGGCCCGCGGCGTCCAGCCCCCGGGCCGCGTCCCGGCGGTGTGGTCGTTGGGCAGGCGCACGATCTGGAAGCGCGGCAGGTTCCCGTTCTTCTCGAACTCACGGAACTCGCGTAGCCATTCGTCGGCCCGCTTCTGGTCGGAGTACTCCAGATCGAAGTTCCGGTAGAGCGGGTCGATGCGGCCTTCCAGCGCGGCCACCCGCGGCTTCACCGGTTGGCTGGGGTCCTTCGGGTTCTCGGTCCACTCGCCGTAGACGCGGAAGGTGATGCCGGCGCGGATGGCGGCGTCCCACAGATAGCCGCTGGGCGGCGTGGCGATTGGGTCCTCGCCCTCGAAATCATATTGCGGGCGGCGGCCCCCGTAATTACTCGGCCAGATCTTCTCGACGTAGTCGTTGGCCAGCGCCCCCATGGACCAGGTGTGGCCGCCGGCGCTGACGTCGGCGTTGACGTAGAAGTTGTCGAACAGCACGAACTCGCGCGCCAGGCGGTGATGGTTGGGCGTGACCGGCTCACCGAACAGCACCAGCGACGGGTCGCCGTTGCCTTCTTTCATGTCGCCCAAAACCTGGTCGTAGGTGCGGTTCTCCTTGATGATGTAGATCACGTGGCGGATGGGCGTGGTCCCGCCGGGCTTGGTGGGGATGACGGTGCCCGGCCCACCGGCCGATTGCAGCACTTCGTCGCGGTAGGGCGAGTTGGCCAGCGCCCGGTCGGTCAGGATCTTCAACTGGCCCTCATTGGGGGCATCCATGATGCTGAGCGAGCCCTTCTGGATGCGGCCTACGTATTGGGTCTCGGGGGTGCTGGGGCGGTCGGGCTGCGGCCCGCGCGGGTTGGGCATGCTGCCCTGCCCTTTGCCGTTGGCCACGTAGAGCCAGCGGCCATCGGGCGAGACGCGCACCGCCGTCGGGTACCAGCCGGTGGGGATAAAGCCTTCCACGCGGGATTCCTTGTCGCCGGGCGCGACCACGGCCACCACGTTGTTGTCGGCGTTGGCCACGTAGAGGCGGCTGCCGTCGGGGCTCAAGGCCAGGGCGTTGGGCGTGCTGCCGGGCGGCGACTTCGGCGTCAGGGCGATCGAGATGCGTTCGCGCACCGCGCCGCTCTGCGCCTCATGGACCCAGACGGCGTTGGTGTTGGCGCAGGCCACGTAGAGCCGGCCGCGCGCATCCAGCAGCATGTCGGAGGGGTGATCGCCGGTCTTGAAGGTGGCCCGCACCTGCCCGCCGGCCGCCTCGATGACGCTGATGCTGGATGCTCCCCAATTGCTCACATAGACGCGCAGGCCGTCGGGGGAAACCAGCACGCGGTAGGGATGGATGCCGACGCGGATCTGCCGCTCGACGCCGCCCTTCTCCAGGTTCACTTCGTAGACCAGGCTGGCTTGCATGTCGGCCACGTAGAGGCGCTTGCCGTCCGGATGCAGGGCGGCATCGCCCAGGTAGTTGGAGCGCACCCAGCGCGCTCCGCCGCGCGCCTGCGGATTGGCCACGCCCTCGAACAGCTTGAACTCGCGCTCGGGCTTGACCGCCACCATGCCTGCGGCCCCGGGCGCCGCCGGCGTTTCAGCAAACGAGAACTCGCGCACCGTCCCGGCGTTGGCTTCGGGGACGTAGAAGCGGTCGCCGGCGGCGGTGATGGCCAGCCCCAGCCAGGCATTGGTCAAGGCCACCCGGGTGACGCCGCCTTCGCGTCCCGGCTTGGCCGGGTCCAGGATCAGCAGCGACGGAGGCGTGTAGCCGGCGTTCAGCACGAACAGGTATTTGCCCCCCGGGTGCATGGCCATGGCCATCGGGAAGGTGTCGGGCAGCGGCACCTGGATCCCGGCCGGCGCCAGCCGCCACCCGTTGAACAGCAGGAAGCCGTTCTCCTTCATGCCCGGCCATTCCGGCCCCGGCGCGGCGGTCTGGAGCGTGGCCAGGGCGCACAGCAGCAAAAGAGCAAGCGCACTTCGCATAAGCGAACAACTATACAACAGGTAGTGACGCCGGAACCGCAGAGAGGCTGAGCGCGCAGAGAAGCACTGACGGCGGTGTGCGTTGACTTTTGGTCCCCTGGAAGGATATTGTGCAAAGAAAGCCCGGCGGAGGTTCCGGTTTTGCAGGTTGAAATCCAGCAATTGTCTCAGACCACGCTGCTTCGACTGGAAGGCGACATGCGCCTGTGGGGCCATCCGGAGCTGGAAGAGAAGCTTCTGGATGGCTTCCGGGGCGGGCTCAATGACGAGGTACGAGAGATCGTCCTGAACATGCGCGGGCTGACCAGCGTGGACACCATGGGAATTGCCGCGCTGGTCCGCGTGCTCATCGAGTCGACCAGGCGCAATCTGGCCCTGAAGGTGATTCTGCCGCCGGGAACAGTGGGAGAATCGCTGCGCAGGGTCCGCATCTTCGAACCCTGGCCGGAGTACCGCGAGGAGTCGGCGGCCTTGCGGGCCTCCGCGGCCGGCATGCCGGGCCGCGTCTGAAAGAAGGCTGCAGGCTACAGGCCACGGGCTGCAGGTAGCACGTGTGCGACCGGCGGCTTTGCCTGCAGCCTGCAGCCTGTAGCCTGCAGCCCAGTTTAGCCTAACGAATGGGCACAACCATGGGAGCGGTGTCGGTTCCGCCCATGGAGATGACCAGCGAGTTGTTGCCGCTCGGTACGTTATCCGGCACCTGGATGTTGATCTGGTACAGGCCCACGAAGCCGGGTGCCAGACCGGCATAGAGCATCTGCGCCGGCACGCCGCCCAGGGTCACCCTGGGCACGACCATGGTGCGAAGCGCCGCGGTGGCGGGCGCTCCCGTGGCCACCAGGCCTTCGACCGCGCCCAACCCCGTAGCCCACAACGTCAGGTAATCGCCGCCCTTGGCCCGGTTCTGCGAATTTACCTGCGTGGTGCTGTTGGCGAAGAAGATGCCCGGAAGGCCTGCCACCAGGAAGACCCCCGGGTCGGCCGCGCGCAGGTAGACGGTCATCGGCACGCTGGGCAGATCGCCGGTGATCACCTGCACGTCCGCCGCATAGCTGCCGGCCAACTCCACCGGCACCTGCACGTTCAGTTGGGTGTCGCTCACGTAGAACAGCGGCGCGGGAATGTCGTTAAACAGCACGCGGACTGCGCCCAGTTGCGTGGAAAGCTTGCCTCCCACCAGGCCCGCCTGCAGGCCCTGCGCCGGGCCCATACTGAGCCCGAAAATGGACACGATGGAGCCGGGCGCCACGGTCTTGGACATGAAGCTGGCGCCGTTGACCACGCCGCCCTCGTTCACTTGCGGCAACGACACCCCGATTCCCAGCACCACCGGCAGTACCTGGGTGGCCTGGCCGGACACGGCGTTGGAGCTGAATGTGACTTGCCCTCGGTAGATGCCGGCGCCCAGGCTCGCCGATGAGACCACGATATCCACGGAAGAATCGGACGCCGCTTCACCCGACGCCGGCGAAGCCGAAAGCCACGGTTGGTTGGAGGTCGCCGCCCATTTCAGCAGGCCCGTTCCGGTGTTGAGCACGGTTATCGGAATTTTCCTTACGAAAATGCCGGGTGTCGGCCACGAAAGTGTGATGCTGCTGGTGCCCATCCGCATCACCGGTTTGGGGTCTTCGAGCAGGAGCGTGATGGGAACATTCACCGGCGAATTGGCCGCGCTGGGGTCGCTGATGACGATGTTGCCGCGGTAGGTGCCCTTCAGCAGCCCTTCGATGTTGACATTCACGGTGACCGTGGAGCTGCTGCCGAACGACCCTCCGATGCTCCTCGCCAGCAGCCAACTGCCGCCATCGACAGTGGACCAGGTGATGCTGGGGCGAAGCGAGCCGGTGCCGGCGTTGTTGACGGTGACGGCCTGCAGTGAGGGGTTGGCGCCCAGTCCGGCCAGAAACGACAGCGAGGCCGGGGCAACGCTGATCAGCGCCCCGCCCGTGCTCCCCACTACCAGACGGACCGGGACATTGAGCGGGGAATTCATGGCCGCCGAAGACGTCACCGTCACCTTGCCCGTATACGTCCCCAGCGCCAGCCCGGCGCTTTGGATGCTCACGAACACGGTGCTGGCGTTATTGAAGGAGCCGCCGGTCGGCTGGGACAGCGATAACCAGTTGCCCCCGCCGTCGGTGATTGCGGAAAAGCCGGGGGAAAGCGTGCCCGCTCCCGCGTTCACCGCCACCAGCGCGACCGGGGCCGGATCGACGCCGACCTTCGCCTGCACCTCAATCGACGCCGGGCTGACGGAAATATAAGGAACGGCGGGGATGACCTTCAGCGCTACGGAAACGGCGCCGGGTGATTGGTCCAGCCCCGCTTGCGTCACGGTCACCTGGCCGGTGTAGTCCCCCACCGGCAAAGAAGCGCTCTTGACCGTTACCTGAACGGTGATGGCGCTGGGAAACGATCCGCCGCTGCTTGTGGAGACGGCGATCCAATTGCCTGTTGGCGTGGTTGCCAGAACGCTTGGTGAGAAGCCCGCGACCGCCGGGCTGGAGTACGCGGAAAACAGTTGCGGCGCTGGGTCTTTCCCGGTCACGGCAATGAACGACAGCGATGAAGTGGAGAGCTTCAGCTCTGCTGCGCCGGCCGGCACAACCAGGACAGCCAGCAGCAGAACCGCCAAAAGGAGTTTCCCGAATTTCTCGGGGCAATTACGGAACGGCATAGGCAGACCTCACCTTAAATCGATTGGCTACGTGTGCCCCCTGGTCTTGACGGGGCGCCACCCTTGGCGCGGTTTGGCGGAAGCAACCTTATCATATTCGGACCCGCCGGCCCATGTCAAGTTGCGAGTGAACCACAAGGAACCACCGAAGGAACCACAAAGACGCAAAAGGCACAAAGGCCCACAAAGCAGACGATCTTTGTGGTCTTCGTGTCCTTGGTGTCTTTGTGGTTCAGCCGGCGCACGCGCCTGTTGCCGGCGGCGCAGCAGGCCCGTATCATCAGATTTGTCCCCGCATGGCCCAGACTGTCCGTAAAGCGAGCGCGCCGAAACCAGCGGACCAATCCCGCTGGCACGCGGCCTTTTCCTGGCAGGCCGCCGCGGTTTGCCTCCTGGTCCTGATCGCCTACTGGAACTCGCTGGAAGGCTCGTTCCACTTCGACGACTGGTCGCTCGTGAGCGACCCGGACGTGGCCGGCCCGGGCCTCGGCTGGCGGCTGTTCCGGCTGGGCCTGACGCGCCCGCTCACCTATTGGAGCTTCCATCTCAACTTCCTGGCCGGCGGCGGCCAGACCAACACCATCGGGTTTCACCTGGTCAGCATTGCCCTGCACGCCGCCAATAGCCTGCTGCTGTTGTGGATTGCCAGGAGGCATGTGGCGGCGCCGGCGGCGTTGCTGGCCGCGGGCCTGTTTGCGGCGCACCCGCTCCAAACCGAAGCGGTCAGCTACATCTTCGCGCGCTCCTCCCTGCTGGCCACATTCTTTGCGCTGCTGGCCTTCGCCTTGTTTCTCCGCGGCCGCCGCGGCTGGAGCGTGGCCGCTTTCGGCTTCTCGTTGCTGGCCAAGGAAGAGGGCGCAGCGCTGCCGGCCTTCCTGCTGTTGTACGACTTCCTGTTTGTGAGCGGCCGACACGGGCGGCAGCTCGCGCCGCGAAAATGGTACTACGCCGGGCTGCTGGGACTGGCGACGCTGGCCGCCGCCCGCCTGTTCTACGTGCTGAAGACGGCCTGGGAGCCGGGCATCGGGTTTGAAGTGCGTGGCGTTTCCGCGCTCGTCTATGCGCTCACGCAACCGCGCGTCATCTGGCGCTATCTGCGATTGATCGTTCTGCCGCTGGGCCAGAACCTGGACTACGACCTGCCGCTCTCCCGGTCGTTATGGACTCCGGCGACGACCCTGCCCGCGCTGCTGGGGCTGGCGGCCCTGTTGGGCTGGCTGGCATGGAAGGTCATCGCAGGGCGCGCCGCCGCGGACACCTCCGCTCGGTGGCCGTTCTGGATGCTCGCTTACTTCATCCTGCTGGCGCCTTCTTCGAGCATCGTGGCGCAGAGCGACGTGATCTACGAGCACCGCACCTACCTGCCGATGACCGCCATGGCGGTGGCCCTGGGGTCGCTGCTCTGGCGCGCACTGGAGCGGCTCGGGGCGCGGAGCGCGCGGGCCGCGGCCGCCGTGGCGCTGCTGGCGGCGCTCTCGGCGTTCACCGTGGCCCGCAACCGGGTATGGGCCGATGAGCTGAGCTTGTGGCGCGATGTCGTCGCCAAGTCGCCGAACAAGGGCCGGCCCTACATCGGACTGTCCCGAGGGTTGGCGCAAGACAAGCGGCCGGTTGAGGCACGCTGGACGCTGGAACGCGGCCTGCAGGCGGAGCCGGACAACCGCGACCTGCGCATGAACCTGGGCGTGATGCTGATCGAGGAGGGAAGCGCCCGGGAGGCCTTGCCGCATTTCAAGCGAGCCATCGAACTGGGGCGCGAAACGCCGGAAGCCTGGAACAACGCCGGCGCTGCGTATTCCATGCTCGGCCAACAGGACAAGGCCATCGAGGCCTACCGTCGCGCCCTCAGCCTCTCTCCCTGTTTCTATAATTCGCGGCGCAACCTGATGGCCGCGCTGGCCGACGGCGACCGGTTCAAGGACGCCATCGCCACCGGCGCTGTGCCGGCGGGCTGCCGGCTGTTGCCGGAACAGGAGCAGGAGTTGGAGCGGATTCGGTCAGCGATTGCCAGCCGCGGGGCCGGTAAGTAGGGGCGACCCCGCGTGGTCGCCCTCGAAGAGCCGTGCCAGTACGGGCGACCACGTGGGGTCGTCCCTACATTTCAACGGACGACGCCTTCCATGGGGCTGCTGGCGCTGGCATAGAGCCGGCGGGGCATCCGCCCGGCCAGGTAGGCAAGTCGTCCGGCCTCCACGGCCAGCTTCATGGCCCGCGCCATGACTTCCGGCTGGGTGGCCAGCGCGATGCCGCTGTTCATCAGCACCGCGTCGGCGCCCAGTTCCATGGCCACCGCGGCATCCGAGGCGGTGCCCACCCCGGCGTCCAGAATGAGCGGGACCTCGGTGATCATCTCCCGCAGGATGCGCAGGTTGGAAATGTTCTGGATGCCCAGGCCCGAGCCGATCGGGGCGCCCAGCGGCATGATGGCGGCTGCGCCCGCCTCGATCAGCTTTCGCGCCGTCACCACGTCGTCATTGGTGTACGGCAGCACCACAAAGCCTTCCCCGGCCAGCACCCGGGTGGCTTCCAGCAGCCCGATGTTGTCGGGGAACAGGGTCTTTTCGTCCCCGATCACTTCCAGCTTGATCCAGTTCGACAACCCCACTTCGCGGGCCAGCCGCGCCGTGCGGACGGCCTCTTCGGCGGTGTAACAGCCGGCGGTGTTGGGCAGGACGAAGTACTTCTTAGGGTCCGCATAATCGAGCAGCGATTCGCGCGACCGGTCGGTCAAATTCACGCGCCGCACGGCGACCGTTACCATCTCCGCGCCGCTGGCTTCCCAGCAACGCGCCATCTGCTGGAAGCTGGCGTATTTTCCGG
>Ga0315277_10007322_pt1 | contig 14318 bp, 13 predicted proteins | sample YL17G05_15_MG_FD_203695 | JGI IMG/M metagenome (GOLD analysis project Ga0315277, IMG submission 203695) | Sediment microbial communities from Yellowstone Lake, YNP, Wyoming, USA - YL17G05_15 | ecosystem: Environmental > Aquatic > Freshwater > Lake > Sediment | place: USA: Wyoming | collected... | reverse complement strand
CCCTGAAAGAAGAATCAATCCATTTGTGAACTGCTTGATGTCACTTTCCCCAATCCCTATCTCCATGTTTCCTGAATGTTTCAAAGCTGTGATTATGAAGCATACGCCGAGGATAAGGGCAATGTTCGTTATGTTAGAGCCAAGGATGTCTCCAAGCGAAACAGGCATGTTTCCCACGACTATCGCATTAATGGCAACAAACAGTTCTGGAAGCGATGTTGAGAAGGCAACCAAAAGAAAACTCAGTACAGACTTTCTCAGTCTCCGTTTCTCGGATACAGCGATCAGGTTAGATATGACTACTCCGCTTGATCCGCCAAGCAACACTAACCCAATTGCTAGCAATAGTGGAGATGGCAAGATCATCTGTGAGCACATCCATTTCTAAGAGGATTGACAGTAGTATCCAATCATCCTTTTTATTTGTTCCGCGAGACACAAAAAAAACGGGCTGGCGTCGCTGGAGGCGCAAACGAAGGGTTGCAGTGCCATAATTCGCGCGCGCGTCGATTGTTCGCTATGTAGATCGATCAATCTTCTTTTTAGCAGATATCAGCAATGTCGATGAAATCGCTAGTAATAGCAAGAATATTGTTGAGGAATATTCAGGGACAATTATTATCTCATGGATTGAATGCTGGTAAGAGAGATAGATGATGCTGCGCTCCGTGTTTTCGAATTCGGTTCTGTATGAGGTTGCCGTACTGTTCATGAAAATGGCGTAAGGTGGAGACATCACCGTGTGAGGTATGGTCAGCCTACAGAAACCGCTAGTTTGACCTTCCTTGCTCGGGGATACGATGAATCTTATCGTGCTATCTGATTCGGAGTATGTGAAGTCCTGCATGATCGAATTGGAGACTACGCTGACTGGCAAAGGCCGTGAAACATTGAAGATGGAAACTGGTCCCATCAACGGGTAATTATCAGTATTATCAGTAGATATGTAATGAGGCATGTTGCCTATGCCATCATCGTCTGAATCAGCACCGGTATAGCTGCCCCAGTAATTTCCTTCCACCCCATCATCCCACATCTGAGCGATTTCCCAGCAAGCCGCGTTCTGAGTATTATCCAAGAAGTTGTTGTGATGAACCTGATTGCCATAACAGTAAGGCGAAATACTCAGCCGACTCCGCAGCTGTCCATCGTGTTGCCAGAAACGTTGTTATTTTGGCTGAACGGATAACTCTCGGCGCTGTAGATTTGAACCCCTATGCTTCCCCATGATTTGACGCCAACTAGACTGTTCTCACAAACAACATTATCTGATGCCCCATACATGAGGGAAATGCCAGTATTGAAGGATCTTATCCCATTCCCATATATGAAATTGTATTCAGAGTCTCCGCCACTAAGACGGATGGCGCCATAGGTGCTTGTTAGCCTGTTTTCGGAAACTGAACAGTGGTGGGAATCGCTGAGAGATATGGCGGCGAGTATTGTGGTTCCTGTTATGTTGTTGTGATTTGTGTCGATATTCATGCAGTCACCTAAAGATATGCCGCCCGTACCAGCAGAGATATCTACATTCATGACAGTCACACTCTGAACCTGCGAAAGCCCTATCCGATAGATCGAATGCCCTGCACCATCAATGACAATACTGCTACTTTGAACCATAAGGTTAACACCCAAAAGGTCGCCTGTAAAAGTGTAAGTATCTCCAGTTTTGGTGAGGTTCTCATGTGGAGGGTCAATACTTCCATCTGGCAAAATTGTGATGTTGGTTTGTGCTTGAGTAATCTGAATATTAGAAGTTGCGGAAAGTGTGCCAAGGAGAATCAATGCCAGAAATACCAGAACAAACTGTCCTCTCACCATGCCACATCGCTAATTCATATTGCAGCAGAAGAGCTTTTATGCCTTCTCAGCGCGCGCGCTAAGTGAAGCACGCATAACGCTAGCGTGACATTACTGAGACAGCGCCCTACGAAGATGCAGAAGACTTGAGCCGAGCGCACACACTGCCATAGTTCTCAGGGCCCTTCTGCGGAGGCAACTGCTTCTATGTTCTTTCTGACCTCTTCGAGATTGCTCATTCCGATGAATATAGCATCCACGAAGTCTAGCCCCGCAATTGAACTTATGGATGATCGATAGTTCTTTGTCAATGCTGGAGCTGGTCCTACGACTCGTCCTCCCAGAATCTTCATTGCGACCGTTCCTTTTCCTTTCTCATGAGCGAGTTTTATGCTGTCATGCATTTCTTTGAGGGTGCCGTCTTCGATGGGGATGTATTTCTCGACTACGGCTGCGTTTGCCTTGCAGCAGATTGTCAGGATAACATCCACCTCCTCAATTTCAGACGCCTGTTTCACAACGGTAACGCTGTGCGTAGACAGCCCAACTGCCCTAGCCAACCCTGTCGCTTTAATTCTGCTTAACTCCTTGACCATCTTTGGCCATCCTTTCCAGTTAGATTGCACGCAATGCAACATGAGAATGTCAACGTAGTCAGTGCCAAATTCATCCAAGAGACTGTGCAGGCTCTTGAGTGCTTTCTCAGGGCTTTTCGCGCCAGTCTTGTATGAAATGGCCAGTTTTTTCCGCGGCAGAAGTCTTATGGCTCGGGCACCATGGGGATGAGTACTATAGGCGTCGCACACGTCCCAGAATCTCACGCCTAGCTTGAACCCTTCTGTCAGGATTCTCCAGCCTTCCTTGGGACCAAGGTGATACGGGTCTTTGTCTCCAAAATCAACCTCTCCAAACCCCAATCTGGAAACCTCAGGTCCTGTATTGCCGAGTTTTACGAGAGGAACTCTCTGCATAACCTAGCCTCCAGCCTTTTCTCAGTCGCAGTCACTTCACTATTGCGAGACAGACATATGTTGCTTGCGCAAGCAGGATCAACCGGAAATTCTCATATCTCAAGTGGTCACAAAATGCTTCAGGCGAAGTTAGTGAGTCATCAGAGGAGAGAAGGTAGTTGAAGGTGATTGTCAGAAAGGCCCGAGCAAGGGATGTGGAGATTCTGGGAAAACTGTTTGAACAGTTTTCAGGCTGGCATCTTGAGAGATCTGTCTCCATTCAGAAGGCAATAGCTGATTCTGACGGTGAGTTGCTGGTTGCGGAGGTTGATGGACTGGTCATTGGTTTTGTTCATCAGGTCTTCTTTGAGGATCCGCATCACGCGGGATTGAACTCGCTCATAACTGACCTCTTCGTCAGGAAAGAACAACAGGGGCAGGGAATAGGGTCAGAACTGATAAAGAGGGCATTGGAGAGCGCTAAGAAGAAAAATGTGAAAGAAGTTCACGTTACCACGAGAGAAGACAATCATGAAGTTCTACCAGAAACACGGGTTCAACAAAGCAGGCATACTATTCGAATCGAATCCCTGTTAACGGGCTCCCAGAAGCTTTTTTTCTCCGAAACCTGCATTTCTTGACTGGGAGAATCAAGATCGATCATATTTCAAGGAGAAATCTGGCATTATGAGCAGACCGAAAGTGACTATATATGGGGGAGCTTCAGTCGACGGACGACTCACAATAGCTCCTGGCGTGCTTCTGATGTTTGGGGACAATAGATGGGATTCCATTGCAGGGTCAGATGAGGAAATCGTCCACTGGCTCAGAGAAAAACACAAACCCCAGGCATATCTCGAAGGCAGCGGCAGTCTGGTAACGCCCACGGAAAAACCAAAACCTCTCCCTCCGGCTAGAGGAAAGTTGGAAATGCTCTATCAAGACTTTCTACCGGAATCTGTTGTTAAGCGACCTAACCATCGCGGCTGGTTCTGCACCGTAGATAGCAAAGGTCTCATCAGATGGATGTACAAGGAATTTCCGAGCGAGGAATGGAAAGGATGGCACCTGCTGGTGATCGTGGCGAATCAAACACCTCCTGAATACCTGGCTTATCTTCGCAAAGAGAACATACCGTATCTCGTGGCTGGGAAAGAACAAGTCAACCTCAAACTGGCTTTAGGCAAGATGAAATCGCGACTAGGTGTAACCAGTGTCGTGTCCACCTCACCCGGCAAGCTTGGAGGCGCACTTCTTCGAGCTGGACTAGTTGACGAAGTCAATATTCTTGTCTTGCCCATGATCATCGGAGGCTTCAAGACGCCCTCTCTCTTCGAGTCTCCTGAACTGAAACCTGATGAATGGCCAACTCCGCTCAGATTGATGTGGGCACAAGTCCAAAACGATGGTCGGGTCTGGCTTCGATATGAAGTCTTGCCGAAGCACGAGCTTCTTAGCAGCAGGGAATCCAGAAGCCAGAAGAAGCAATAGAAAAGCGCGCGCCGAATCTGTTTGCTGAGAAAAACACAAGTCTGATTAGTCCAACTTCGCTACTGTGCAAGGGGAGAGATCGTTTTGGGCTCAAAAGTCGCGATAATGCGTTTTGCCAGAAAAGGCGATTTGTCAATCGACCGCGCATTGAAATTGATCGGAGGCATTAGTGACCTCGATACGAGCCAGAGACTAGTGACAATCAAGGTCGGAGTCTTCACCACCAAGAGAGCGCATCATTCATCTGTCGATGTTGTGAGGGCAATCATCAATGCCTTCAACAAGGCCCCAAAATTCCTCCTTGCGGAATCAGACAACTATCAAGGACTAGGATCCGAAAGACTTCAAATTTGGAAGAAACTCTTCGCTGACAACATCATTCCATTCAACCTTTCAGAAGATACTGACACAAGGCAGTTCCGAATTGGCGGCGAAAACCTTCAATTGTCACACGCTCTTTTCAAACCCAACGTGTTTGTGAGTACTCACGTCCTCCGTACTTTCGACAGAGGAAGCATCTTGAAGAACCTATTTGGACTGGTTCCTGACCGAAAGAAAGCAAGGTTCCACAAAAAACTGCCCACAGTACTGGCCGACTTATACGAAGCCATTGGCGGAATAGATCTTGCCGTGATGGATGGAACAAACCTTTGGCACGCCTGGACTGGACCAACAACACCTATGAACGTCATTCTTGTAGGCAAAGATGCTGCTGCCGTCGAGACCGTTGGAGCAACGCTTGCCGGCCTAGATCCAAAGAAGATGCCGGTCTTATTGGAATTTGCACGAAGAGGCTTAGGCGAAACTGAAATGGAGGACATCGAAATCCTCGGTGTCGACTTTGGTGAACTCAAAGAGGAATGCGAAGCTGCGACAAGAGCCGCAAAGAAGATCAAAAGGACTCAGGGTGCCCAGACTTGGGGCGGAAAGGCCAACCGTGCATTCGCGCTTCTTGTTGAGGAGGGCTATTTCAAACCACCAAAGAAGAGGACATTGGAAGAGGTACTCAAAGCATTAGAAAGGAAGGGCCTTCCAACCAAAGGCAAAGAAGCCAAAATCCCAGGTTTTCTTGCGAGGAGAGTAAAGAGCGGAGCTTTAACAAGAAAGAAGGGCGATGATGGAAAATCCTATTGGATGGAGCCCGAGGGCTGACATTTTGGTTGCGCGCTCCAAATGCAGGTCAACCGCTACTGTTCGAACAATTCCTCATTTGTCGAAAGCACCGTGACATTGCCCGCGCTAATATGGAACAGTGGGGGGGGCGGCTCGTTGGCAAATCAAGAAAGAATTGCAGGCGCAAAGTTGCTTCTGATGGGAAGCAAAGCTTTCAGAGCAGAGAGATTGCCGACTGAGGTTGCATTGCGCGCGCTAACGCAAGGTCAGTCTTTGCCGAGACTTTGTTGTTTTGCTTGTTTCAATGTTGCGTCATCAGGGCGTTCCAGCACGTGTGCGAGTGGGCTTCGCGCGCGCCCTTTGGGGTTACCCACTTGGGCCTTGGCTTTTTCGTCAAATTCCCTCTCTCGCACGAAGAGACCATAGAGAGAGCTTCACTTGATAGTTAATGACAAAACTGTACGCTGATGTTATAGAGCTCGAGCGCCTGTTTGTGAACAAAGAAAATAAGGGGGATCTGTGTGTTTATAAGTGATTTTCCGCTCTTACTTCTTTGCGGGCTTCTTCTTTCCTTTGGTCTTTTTGGGCACTATTCTAGCCTCAGACTTCGATTTTGTCGATCTTCTATTTAAATTTGTGTCTGTCATAAAACCATACGCGGATTCTTGATGAAAAATGGATGGTGTCAGATCAGTTTCTAGCGCGCATGGTTGTTCCGAAATTGGTCAAAAGCGGTAAGTAGCGCGAGTTGAGAACCCCGAACGAAGAAGTAGCCTTATGATCGCTCTCGAAAAATCATTTGAGGATAAAAACGCAATGAGATAAAAGAAGAGAGATTGGCGATTCCTCGAGGCTAGGAAAGTGTAGATTCGTGCGCTGGCGTGCGACAAAGAGGGTCTCTCAAGAGATTGGAGAAACATCGACTGGCTAGTGTTAAGTGAACTGATGAGGCTAGCTAAGCGATATTTGCGCCTCTTCGACTCCAAGGAACTGAGCGAATTCGTTGGCGACAGGTCTAAGACTGCTGAGCTTCTTTTCAGTGAATTTCTCAAGGGGTTTCACGGATATTCGCAAAACTTTCTTTGTCCTGCTACTTGTCCACGTTCCGACGATACGCCCATTGATCAGGACCGTTGCGGCAACTTCCCCAACAACGGGACGATAGACTTTCTGCAGCATTTCGTTTCGGATTATTCGTGAGCGGTTCTTGTGTCCCATCAGATAAGGGTCGTACTTTGGCAGCAGCCTGGGAGGGACCTCAGCTTCCAAGTCAGCTTTTTCAAGTGTTCTGAAATCTTCTTTCAGCATCCAGAGTTCCTCGCGAGACCCTTCGAGTCGAACCTGTCTTAGGCTTTTGGTTTCTTCTATGATTTGTCTTGCTTCACTGGTTAGCATGCCGCTCCAGCAGGCAAAGTCCTGCGAAGACGCAGGGCCGTAGCAACTCAAGTATTTCTTCAGCAGCTGCTGTCTCGCTCTTTCCTCGCTAATTGTGTTGAGGTTTACGTTGGGTAACCATTCATCCAGTCTCGCGAAGCATGATTCTCTTCCACAGGGCTCAGCGTACACGGTCAATCCAAGATAGCTCGTCTCCTTCAGAATGCCACCCCACGCTGAGAACAGTCTCTCGAATGGCTGAGCCTCATTTGTGAGCAGTAGGCGGACTCTGTCACTCAGTTCCTTCCTGCGCAACGGCTTTTCAGATAGAGCTTCCATGACTTTCGGGTACAGATTGTCTTCCTTTTCCTCGCGTGAGGGCCAGCCAGGCTTTTTCATGTATCTTCCATGATGCTCGAACCACATTCTCTTCAGGGCGTTGTGATACATGGGAAACTCCTGTGTTGGAATCATGTGGAGTGTGCCTCGCATAAACCACGTCTTTGCCAGACGTTTGTCCTTGTACAATAGGCGATCAAGCATTTTGGCCTCAAAACCTTTGACTCTGTTCCAAAGCGAGTAGTAAGGCGTCATCGGCAATTGAGAGTGCAGACCGCAGATCTTGCCAACCACGGCAACGATGTCAGTTTCTCTTGCGCAATCTACCAAAAAATGATTTTGCAGATAGAATCTTGTCAGCGTGTCAAGACTTACTGTCGCTGAGCTGCCAGTCAAGTTAGGTTCTCCTTTGCTTAAGCAACTAGCGCCTACTAACAGCTTTAAAGCCTTAGGATAGATGTCCTTAAGCCCATTATTCCCATCTTTTTCAACTATTTCATTCATTCCTTGAAAGAGCTTCTTCCGCTCTCTCGCACTATTCTTTGCCATTTCAAAAGAGCAAAAACTGCGCACCAACGAACGACTATGCGCGTGCTCGTGAGATCAAGAAACCGCTCTGGATTTCGAGAATTGTTATCTTTCAGTAATCGCATATATTCGTAACAACTGGAGTCCGAATCGGGATGTGCAGTCTTTGGCGTATCAAAACCTAGAGAAGATTCTTGATGAAACATGGCTGAAGAATAACCTTGACCACACCTACAACAAGTGGATTATGAAACCAGCCGATAGCAAAGAAAGGATGTTTCTGTCTCGTTTTGACAAATACATAGAAAGAGTAGACCCGCTTCTACTTTCAAAAACCACGATTCAAAACAAACTCAGGAACTATCAAAATTCTCAATTTACCGATACGTATTATGAGCTTGAGGTTGGGTGTTACTTAATGGATAACGGATTTCTTGTAGACTTTGAGTGGAAGCCCGACGGTGAGAACGGCAAGATTACGCCTGACCTTTTCGTCAAGAAATACAATGTCATCATAGAAATCAAGACAATACATCTGACTTATCAAGAAGAGACTGGAAGAAAGTCTGGTAGGGTTTACGAGCTCGAGCCATATAAGAAGATAAAGGATGCTATATTAAAGGAGATTGAGAAGTACTGGGAAATGGAGATAAAATACCCGTTAATCGTGATAATATGTCCAGATTTTGTCGGGCAACCTTTGCTCCCTAATGATGACTTTGAGACAGTTCTAGAGCACCTAGTTAGCAGAGCGACCTTGTTCCCTAATGGCACACTGCATTTTTCTCCAAACGTCGAACGTCAAGGATTATACTTCAAGGATGAAGGACTTCAATGCCGCATATTGAGCGGTGTCGGAAAGTGGACGGGGAAAGGAATACTGTTCTATGAGAACCCAAACGTGAAGGAAAACTCAAAGATTCCTGAAGGTAGATTCCTTGATATCTTGAAGCAACTCTGACCCTGTTTTTAGGGGTTTGGTTGGATAAAAATCCGCTCAATCTTACCTTGCTTCTTTGTTTTCCCAGTATTGTCTTGTTTTCAGGTATTGTATTTTTGCTTTCAGTAAGTCCATGTAGAACTCGTCTTCTTTGCTGTGCATTTTTCCCAGAATCCTAGACGCTGTTTCTGGGCCTACACCCTTGACCTCCAAAGCCGTTATCGCCTTCTTCCCATAACTCAAAATCAAATCCGCCTTCCGCCTAGCACTGGTCAGCTCCTTAAGCTCCTCTTCCGCTAATTCCTTGCCTTCTCGTCTCTTCTTTAAGACCTCTGCCAACCGCTTTGCATCTTGACTAAAATACATGAGTGCCAGAAGCCTGGAACCGCATTTGCCACATTCAGGCTCCTCCGGCAAGCTTCTCACTTTTTCTTCCCCCGTCCATTCTCCGCACTTCATGCACAGCAGCCTAGCCGTTCTCGCGTCTATCGCCATTTTCATCTTCTCAATGTTGCCCATCAAGACCCGTTCAGGGGCCATCAACTCCGAAACATCACTGTACTGCTCCAAAATGTGAAACGCCAAAGGACTAGGTTTCTCAGCCCGATAGACACTGCTAGTCCTGATCTTTCCCTCTCTGATGTCACGCATGATCTCCTTAGCCTTGTCCACATCTACCTTCTCAATCATCGCCTCACGAACAGTTTCATCCCAAATCGGCGTGTCCCCAAAAATCTTCGGCAAACTCTCCATCCGCTCAGGACCCATCGTCTTCCCGCGAGGCAATGCGCCAAACCTTTCAGCCACAAACTTCATCCTATAACTAAACGGAAACTTGGCCTCCAAATAATCATCAAACGCCTTCTCAACATCCTCATCACTTAGACTGAACAAAGCCTTGCTGAGGCTCTCAAGCTCCCTAGAACTCTGCCTGTGCCTCGTTTCAATCAGAATCCTATAACCATCAGTCCACCAACCCACGATAATCTCACGATCAGACAAAACAGTGTCAAAAACCCCACCTAACGTCCGATTCACAATCTCCCCAAAACACGCATGCACTATCAAATACTTATCAAAACCCTCAACCACAATGTGCCTGTCAGTGGGCAAAGGCAAACCCTGCTTAATATGCTCTTCAACCTCCCTTGCCGCTTCAAGCAAATCATCCCTGCCGACTGCAAACTCGCTTCCAACCTTCTCAGCTGCAGCCTCAACATTGGCAGACTCCTTTAGCGATTCTCCCAGCTTATCACGCATTCGGCCCGTCTGCTGCGCCAAGTCAAACGGCACGGGAATCATCTCCCCATCCCAGCCAGGAATCGCCGCAAGCGGATCTTCGCTGGGCACCACGTGAACCACACCCGTCTCTTCTTCGATCTGCACGATCCGCCAGACCTTGCCCTTCACGATCATGTTCAGCCCGACACGTGCATCCAAAGCCATGAACTCGTCGCCCAACGTGCCAATTCGCCTGTCTGTAATCACGTTGATTACTGGGTAGCGTTTTTCGTCGGGAATCATGCTCAAATTCTCATAATAGTACGTGCGCGTCCGCCCTGCTTTTTTCAAAACTTTGTCAACCTCATCGTATCTGACCTCGTGAAGACTGTCTAAGAAGCCTATCACGTCCAAAAGTTGCTCCTCACTCAAATCCCTGTACGGATAAGCCCTTCTAAACAATGCCAAAGCCTCACTCAGCTTCACTTCGCCCTTGTCTATCACCAAGCCAACAACCTGATGCGCCAAAACATCCAGCGCACTCTCATGAATCATGACGGGCTCAATCTTCCCCTCAACCGCACTGCGCACGGAAGCAACACTTTCCAGCGTGTCATCAGGGTAAGCCGTTACAATAACGCCTTCACTGAGCCTATCTAAGCTGTGGCCGCTTCTACCAACTCGTTGAACAAGGCTGGTCACCTGCCTAGGCGAAAGATACTGAATAACCAAGTCAACATTGCCAATGTCAATGCCCAGCTCAAGCGTGCTCGTGCAAACCAGAGCCTTCAACCTTCCAGCCTTAAACTCATCCTCAATCCCCGCACGCTCCTCCTTTGAGAGCGAACCATGATGCACAGCAATATCTGCACGTTGAAGCTGAGTAAACTTGTACCCCAACATCTCCGCATTTTGACGACTATTCACAAAAATTAACGTAGACCTGTGACTGTCAACAAGCTCAAGAATCCGCCTAATCCGCGCAGCCGCCTCAGGAGCCGTGTTAAGCCTTCCGGCCAAATCATAATCCACATCGGTGGGCGCCGGGTTCTCCACGCGGTACCTGTAGCCCTTAGGCAAAGAAGCCTGCACAACTCTAATGTTTCTGTTTGATCCAGCCACAAACTTCGCCACCTCATCAGGATTCCCAACCGTGGCGGACAAACCAACATGCTGAAACTCTCTTCCAGTGACCTCAAAAAGTCGCTCCAAAGCAACCGTGAACTGAACACCCCTCTTGCTCTCCGCCAACTCATGAACCTCATCCACAACCACAAAACGGACATTGCTCAAATGCTGTCGCATTCGCGAGCCAGACAGAACCGCTTGCATCGTTTCAGGCGTGGTCACAAGCATGTTTGGTGGAGAAATAGCCTGTCTGCGCCTAAGCTTCGTCTCCGTGTCGCCATGCCTGACTTCGATCGAAATATCCAACCGTTCAGCCCAGAAACTCAAACGTTTCAGCATGTCACGGTTCAAAGCCCGAAGAGGCGTAACATAAATAATCGATATTCCCTTGTTCTGTCTCTGCTGCATGAGACTGGAGAAAATGGGTAACAGAACGGCCTCAGTCTTGCCGCTTCCAGTAGGCGCAATCAACAACACATTTTCTCCAGCAAGAATCGGCGGAAAAGCCATAGTCTGCGGCAAAGTAGGCTCAGAGAAGCCAAGCTCCGCCAACCCTTCACGAATAGGCTTGGCAAGAAGGTTGAAAACACCTGAACTTGAAGACCGTTCAACCATTTATCGGAGCCGCCGAGAAACTACAAGTAAGAACACCGCTCTTATCCTTTGCTAAAATCACATCTAACGTTAAGTCCGAAGACGTGTTTGGAAAGCATATTGAACCTATTTACTGGAAGATCGGAATCTCTCTGAGCGCATCAGAGTGAACATTTATCATTTTGGCGATACGGGATGCGACAATATCAAACCCACATCCTCACGCCATCCGATCTGGGCCTTTCTCACAAACCCACCTTTACTGAGCAAACTGCCAAATTCTCTCATCAAAGGCTTCTCCCTCGAACAAAAAACAAGCTCGCCCTTTCTATTCGTCCAGATATGCAAACCTCTTGTTCGGTTACCCTTGTGCACAAAATGCATGAAAGCCTCCTCCTCACCAACCTGTAGAAGAGCAATTGCGCTGTAACCTTGTAGCCTGAAGAAAAGCTCCTGCAGGGCCTGACTAGCATCCTGTTTCTCACTCAGCAGCTCTTCGAAGACGTGCGGAATAACTTCCGAATCAATCAGCCCAAACTTCTCAGACTCAAAAACATGACCACCGCCAAACGTACTCTTCAGATCCTCGTAATTCTCGACTCTTCCATTGTGAACCGACACGACCGTCAACTTCGGATCACGCTCAACCACATACGGCTGAGCAGTCTCCCTAAACCCTGCGGTAGCCATGAACTCTGGACTTGGCCTCCGCACGTGGCCAACCAAAACAGACGCCTCACCAACATCAAAAACCTCGGCCAAACGCTTCACAGGAGAAACATCACCCTCTTTCCCGACCTTCTCCCAAACAATACTTCCATCAGCGTCAAGAACAGCTACGCCAGCCCCAAACCCACCAACGGGAGTTTCCTCGCCAGGCAACTGACTAACCTCTAACTTGCGCAGCACACTGAAAACCTTGGCAGTATCTACAGGTTTCCTCAACACAAAACCAAATATCCCACACATACAAGCCATCTGCTTCCTAGGCAATCAAAGTTCTTCAAAACATAAAAAGCTTGACGGCTCACCATCAGATAGCATAATGCAGTCTGAACCCTTCCCCCTCTTTTTTCTATCCTGAAGACACGCAATCGTTTCATGGATCCAGAAGCTTTAATGCATATTCTATGGCAATAAGAGCTTCTTTGAAATAGGATTCAATCGCAGCGACTGTGAGCTTATTGATTCTTGAGTAAGCATCTTGGATTGCTCTGAAAGTTTCTGCTTCGAGCTTTCTGACAAGATCCTCCCTCAATACCTTAAACACTTCAGTTGAAGTCTTGCACTGAGATTCTCCCTTTTCAATGCAGTGCGTGAGGTCACTGTGAATGAGCTTAAGTTCCTCTCTTATCCTCCTCTTCAGATCTTCCTTTTCTCCTCTCTGTCGCCATGCTTCGTATCCTATTGAAGTCAGAAACCCTATAGCAGCTCCCACGATCACTGAAAGGAGAGTCTCATAATCCATCAGCATTCACCTTCTTCTGCAAGCCTATTGGCATTTATCCCACTGAGAACGTAAGTTTTCTTCTATACCAATAGAGAGTTATTGGATGTTTGCAGATCAAGCAATCATGGACTATTGTCATAATGTTTTCAGCATTTTCCTTGGATGGTTCCTGTAATGCTACTGTATCATGAAGATCGTCAGGTGGATGGGCTTCATAAGGATTGCCACATTCAGGGCAGCTAAACACTCTCTTCTTGGAGTCTGTCTTGCCCATCTGTTCTATCCTCTCATGTCAGTCTTATTGAATTAGAAGTATAAAAGGCAGACGACAAGACAAAACTTATCTTGGCTGCATTAGAGACTTTAAGTTGAGGAGAAATGATATTGTCGCCACAAGAGTTCCCGAACACTGAAGAAGGAAGCAATTGGGCTGTCGTAGTTTTCAGATGCCCAAGAAGGAATTGGACTGAGACTCTGAGAAATCTATGTTCTGAGCTTGACAAGCAAGGACTCTCCTTGATGCCCCACTACACTATAAGAGACTTTGATCCATTAACTGACTCTTTCATGATCAGCTTCAGGATCCTGCGGCAGAAAATACATGAGGTAGCCATCACGTCCTTATTAGAGAAAATCCTGAAGAACTATGAACATGAAATTGATCCAAAGGGAAGCTCTCCCTTCTCTCAATTTCACGCATGGGGAAGCACTGTTGGATGGACAAAGGACAGATGTGAGATTCTGAGCAAGATGAGTAGATTTGCTTTAGAGAGTATCAAGGCGAATACAAGCATGGAAGTCAGGTTGGATTGGGCACATCTCTTCTCCAACATGATTGCAATATTTGATTACGAGAAAAGATATCGGAGTCCTGAGATATTCCCAGAGATTTATCTGTTGAAGTATCATTAAAGTTAAAGCTTGAAGCTCAGAATGTTAAATAAAATGTTGGGGTTCTTATGAAGTCTGAATGGACATGAGTTTTCACCAAAAGACTGAAATGTGCAGGTGTCTTCGGGTCTAGTGGACTATGAAGAGATCGAGGTACGGGAACGCTTTGCGAAAGCCAAGCAGAACTGTGGATCGGGAAAATGAAGCTGTTCTGCAGAATGCGGATGACCTCTTTTTCCGCTCCTGAGTCCACCTAAACTGAGCTTCCTAAGCACAGCGCCAGCTCATCGAGCCACTCACGTTTTCAACGTGCCTTTTAATCTTGCGTCGATTCCTCGGCACAAAAGCAATGCAGAGCACTGCAACTACTTTTTTCGGGTAGAAAGAAAGGAGAAGAGGAAGGCTCTTATCTTTCTGGTGGTCCTGCTACATACGCCCAGACGCTGATCAAGACAAGCGTTAGACAAGCACCGGCAAATCCTGAAACCAGAAACCG
>Ga0315277_10007321_pt1 | contig 14318 bp, 16 predicted proteins | sample YL17G05_15_MG_FD_203695 | JGI IMG/M metagenome (GOLD analysis project Ga0315277, IMG submission 203695) | Sediment microbial communities from Yellowstone Lake, YNP, Wyoming, USA - YL17G05_15 | ecosystem: Environmental > Aquatic > Freshwater > Lake > Sediment | place: USA: Wyoming | collected... | reverse complement strand
GGTGATGTCATCGACTTCTCCATAATTCGGGACCTGTGAGCGAGAGACCACACTTACGACATAGCCTTTCAAGTCGTCAGTCGCCTGTAAAAGGGCGCGATTCTCAGGATCGGTGGCGGTGAACGTCAGGTTGGTCTTTGCTGTGTTTGCCACGAGGAAGATGGTTTTATCGATCAGGTAGCCCTGGTAATCTGGGAGGTTGGTTCCTGAGGTGAAGAGCACTGTGTCTCCGGAACTGGCCATATCAACACATTGCTGGATCGCCTCACTGTCAGGATTTGTATCCCAGGGATCCGCGCCGCATGAATCGACATGGATCATCGCTGACCCCGGCGATTCTGTTGGATTGTCAGTGAAGGTTGACGGTGGTGCGGTGGTGATTTCCGATTTGAGCGTTGGTGTGCCCAGGGGTATTGTGCAGGCAATGATGAAGGCCACTATTACCAAGAGAAGAATCTGCTTCTTCATGGCTCTCACCTTCCGTTTCTATTGGATTCTTGCCGGTGGTCTTGATGATTTCGGCAACTGAATCGTCATTGAGAAGCCGATTGCGTTTTGCCGGACTTGTGAGCAAGACACCCACCAATCACGGGCGGCCCTTATAACATCCTAATATTACTGCCTTATTGTTCATCCTAAGTACATTTTATCCTAAGAAATCACTTAATCCCTGCCCGTGCGGCTATTATGCCATTCGGGCAAATCGCGAACAAGAGTCGCCTTTCCTCTTCCAGCTGCACCTTCCGCGGTTGCCCCTGGGCCCTTGCCCAAGGACCTGTCCTTGGAGGTGAACCAAGGATCTGCGACGATGGCCGCTTGAGGCGGCCTCGCAGTTGCAGATCGGTTGCAGATGGGACCTTCGGCACGCAGTAGAAGACGTACTCGCAGTAGACTGATTCACCCGTAGATTCGCAACCGGGTAGACGCAAAGTCACGCCATACACGCTATCAACGCCCAAAGCTTGAACTCTGGATCAGTTGATAGAGGTTCACCTGTGCCTGCGGCAAGGTGCAGGCAAATCCTTTGCCCCCAGCCACGCACAGTACGCGAAACACCGCCGAAAGGCGGTGTTTTTGCTTTCGTGAGCATGGACGGCGACTTACCCTTGCGCCCCGTGGCGCCCTGGAAGAGCACCAGGATCTTCGACAAGGATGGGCGATGCTCGGGGGAGCCTCGCATGGGGCAAAGCACCCCGACGTCGCTCCGCTCCGTTCAGCCCGAAGGCGGCCCCGCGGCGCAATTGGGGGGGAAAGGATGTGGAAGCCGTACACGCTTCTACCCGCGTTTACCCATGGATTTGGCATCATATGTCTCTTTTTTGCGCCGCGGATACCAAGTGGAGCAGTTGCCGGAGCTCTGGATCACCACGAGAAGGGTTGCCGAACGAATCAAAAAGACCTCCTTGTGACCGTCACAAGGAGGTCTTCGGGCCGCCAGGTGTCCGACGACACTACAGGCCCTCGACTAGCAATCCCAGGACCAGCAGCACGAACCCGACAAATACAAGCCAGAATGAGAAGGGGGACAGTATCGGAACTGACACAATCTTCGCCAGGAAGCCTAGCACTCCCAGCAGGACGGCAATCCCAAACGTGAGGTTCTTTGGCGGACTAAGTTTCATGACTGCATTCTCCTCTGCAAGCAGGCCTGACGACCAGTATCATTATGATACATCCGGTCGAGAAACACAAGCTTCTCTGGCGGTGAGACATATCGGGCTAGAGTCACCTCTCCTGTTTGGGGTGCCCCTGAGACTCATGTTTCAGGGATCTCCGACGGTGGCCGCTGGCCCTTGCGCCTCGTGGCGCCCTGGAAGAGCACCAGGATCTTCGACAAGGATGGGCGATGCGCGGGGGAGGGAACCCCGCCTTACGGAGTGGGTGAGCCTCGCATGGGGCAAAGCACCCCGACGTCGCTCCGCTCCGTTCAGCCCGACGGCGGCCCCGCGGCGCAATCGCAGAAGCACGCTGTGGAAGCCGTAGACGCATGAGACACATTTACCCGTGATTTTGACCCTAGGTAACCGCTTTTTCACGCCGTAGACGCTATGCACGTCGATTAGCGGAACTCCAGATCAGCTGGCACGCAGGGATTTACTTGTGCCTGGGTGTCCCAGCGCTACACCGGGGTGACAGTGTATCGGCACGACAGGCACCGCCTTGCGCGGCAGCGTGGTGGCTGCAACACGCGTACCGCGCCGTTGCAGGTACATACAAGTGCGCGGTGTCGGGACTTGCGGAGGTCAGGTATACAATTGATGCGCCGCACAACGCTTGTGCCGACGGCATACAAGGAGGCCAGACACATGAAGCAGAGAACCTTCGCGTTCGGGTTGCTCGTGTTTGTGTCAAGCATGCTTGTCGGCTGCGCTCCCGCCGGGCAGGGCATTGTGCCCGAGCCAACCTATGTTCCCGAGCTGGCTGCCGACTTTGGCTTCAAATTTGAAGAGAGCTCGTGTTACACGGAAGTCCTGGACACCTTCAGCGACACCTTCACAACGGCAATTGGTGAGGATCCCTCCGAGTCCATCGACGTCTCGCTCCGTTTCTCCGACGATCAAATGAAGGCCGTGTTCGACAAAATGATCGAAATCAGTTTCTTCAGCTATCCGGAGATCTTCGAGGTCCCCACACCGAAGTCCGGTGAGATGGCTATAGTGTCGCCCGCAATGCACTTTCACATAGCTGTCCGGAACGGCGGTGTGGACAAGTCAGTGGACTGGCTCATCCAGTCCAAACTGCCCAAGAATCATCGCGAGACTACCCAGCTCTTGGGTCTAATCCAGATGATTCGGGACATGATCAAATCGAGCCCCGAGTACAAGCAACTACCTGAGCGAGGGTTCGGCTGCCTGTAGGAGACTTGGACTGGCAGTACGAGTCGCGACTTGATGGACCATTCCGTGCCATGCTGGGAAACGGTCCGTGTCGATATCACAAGAGTCGCCTTTCCTCTTCCAGCCGCAACCCGGTTGCCCTTGGGCCCTTGCCCAAGGACTTGCGATGGCCGCATGAAGCAGCCTCGGAGTTGCAGATAAGTTGCAGATGGGGGAACACTCAGTAGAACACGTACTCGCAAGCGACTGATTTAGCCCTAGATTTGACACAGCGTAGGCGCAAATTCACGCTATACACGCCATGCACGTCGAAACGACGAACTCTGGATCAGCCGCAGGCAAAAGTGCGAATACGGTGCTTGCAGCCCCGAAACATGTTCCGTCCCCAATCCAGTCTTCGAGATTGACCATCACAATCACGCAACAACTCCCACCCACTGCACGACTTCGTTACTCAAGAGTCACGACCATGCCTGGCCTGCGCTGCAAGCCAAGCATGCTCTTGTCTGCAAATAGAATAGGACTTGTCTGTTAGTCGGCCGCCCCAGGCGCCGCGGCTTGGACCGCTTTGGGCGCAGCCGGACGCGGGCCGTCCATGGGGGCCAGGGCGCTACGGCTGACAAAGATCGGCAGGGCCAGCAGGGCAAACCCGAGCATTCCGATGATCCCTAGCGGCAGGGGGCCAACCAGATGGTTCGGTGCTCCCCGGATGAAGTTGAGCATCGCATCTGCCGTGTTGTTGACGGTGCCGTGAGCGAGCGCGGCGGGCCAGACCGTGCCGCTACGCAAGGTCAGCCAGGCAAAGAACGTGCTGAAAAAAGTTACGACCATCAGGTACAGCAGCGCGGCCGCTACTACCGGAAGGCCCCAGTAGTCGAACCCGTAGTTGTATCCCATCGGGAAGAACGGCCAGTGCCAGGCGCCATGGATCACGCCGAGAAGCAGCACAGCCTTGCGGGCTCCGAGCGGCATCAGCTTCGGCAGCAGGTATGCCCGCCAGCCGAACTCCTCGCCAAGCATCAGCGGCAAGGTAGGGATCGTCGCCACGGCCGTGATCAACAACCGGCTGATGAGGACCGTCCAGGGATTTGCAGTCGCGTGGATGTCGACCCCGAAGGTCTGCCGCATGTACGACATGGACGGGTCGAACCGGTCGGGGAAGAGCAGGTAGAAGATCACCCCGCCCACAATGATCGCCAGGGCCGGTGCGATCCAGCCCACCAGATAGAATGGCCAGCCGCGGCGGAAGTTCGGGCGGAGCAGGGTGTTGGACCAGCCTTCGCGGGTGATGAGCCGGGTAACGATATTCGCGACTGCCGGCACACACATTAGCACCATCATTAAGATCAATGCCAGCGGTCTCATTGGCCCGGGAATGGTCAGATATATCCCTCCAGTCAGAAAGATCACCAAGGCCAGGATGATGGACATGCCGTAGGCCAAGGCCACAAATATGTAGATGCGTCTGCGCTCGACTGCTGAGATCATGGTGCCCTCCCTTTCGGCCAGGGGTGAAGATCGCCTTTGCTGACCATTTTCATTGTACAACTCTGGCCGCAAAATACAACCGCCTCCAGTCGCTTCCTGGTCGAGCCTGGAGACCTGATCCGATGCTGGCCGGATGGCGGAAGATGCTGGTATGCTCCCTGGTTTATGCTCAATCCAGGCAAATCAACATATTCTCCAGCCGGGCCTGGCGACAATTCGCCGTGGACTAGAGTCGCCTTTCCTCATCCAGCTGCACCTCTTGCGGTTGCAGATAAGTTGCAGATGCCCCGCTGCGCGGGATCTTCGAGAAGAACACGCAGTAGAACACGTACTCGCAGGAGACTGACTTACCCGTGGATTCGAAACCACATAACCGCATGATGGCGGTGTAGACGCTGTACACGGCGAGTTGCGAAACTCCGGATCAGCTAATAGAGGTTCACCTGTGCCTGCCCTCTTCGAGGGCCTTCGGCGGTGGCCGCTGGCCCTTGCGCCTCGTGGCGCAAGGATGGGCGATGCGCGGCGGAGGGAACCCCGCCTTGCGGAGCGGTTGAGCCTCACATGGGGCAAAGCACCCCGACGTCGCTCCGCTCCGTTCAGCCCGAAGGCGGCCCCGCGGCATAATCGCACCTTCGGCACGCTGTGGAAGCCATAGACGCTTCTACAAGCGTTTACCCGTATTTCGTGCGCCAGATACCCGCTTCTACACACTGTAGACGCAATGCACGGCCATTCGCGGAACTCTTAATGATCCGGCCTTTCAGCATCCAATTGACATTTGCCATATGTGTGCAATAATGGTTGCAGAGGATCCGAGGGTACGACCGAAACCGGGGAGGATCACATGGCATATAAGACCATGCGTCATATCATGGAGTGGCTGTTCTCGATCCTATTCATTATTGGGGTCGTGACCGCGGCTCTCAGCGTGACCCTTGCTGGCTTCACCCCCAGCGTGTGGTTTCTGATGGCTTTCCTGGCTTTGGCCCTGATCATCTGCACCGAGGTGACCCAGATACGGGAGTTTCTCCTGAAGGATAAGTAGCGGTTGGCAGCGCAACCGGCTGGATTTGGCGCGGTTGCTCCTCCTGGCCTGACATGGGACCGATTCTCCGCGCAATGATCGCGTACCAGAAAGGAGCACGTCATGGACGATAGCAAGGGTAAAGCCGAATCCGTTGGCGAGGATGGGCAGCGCGCCCACGGACAGTCGCACAGATGGCTCTTTCTCAGGAGGGATCCTGAGTTTCTGGATCCTATCAGACGGCTGTATGATGCTCCCAACAGGCTGATTGAACCATACGTCAAGAAGGGACAGGTGGTTGCCGATTTGGGCTGTGGCTCAGGCTACGCCACGTTTCCTCTAGCAGATCTCGTTGGTCTCGAGGGGAAGGTCTACGCTGTTGACTTGGACGAGGGGTGTATCCGTCGCATAAAGCAGAAAGCCGCCAGGGCTGGCTATCGCAACATTGAAGCACACGCTTCGTCCGCCTCTGACATCGGTTTCATTGGGGACAAATTGATCGACTTTGTTCTGGCCAATGGCCTGCTGTGCTCTATGGCTCGCGACCGGCAGCGGGCTGTGAGCGAGATTAAGCGGATACTCAAGCCAACTGGACAGGCCTTCCTGAGCCTCGGCTTTCCCCCACCACTTGGTTTTGTGGATCAGAAGGAATGGGAGCAGATCCTGGCAGGTTTCAGGATCAAAGGCGGGGGTAGTTTCAGGCAAAGGTGGGCAGTAGTCTCGCTTTGATCGGGGCAGCCTTAAGTCAGCAGAGGGGGACCGTTTCCTGTTTCAGCTCACGCGAGCACCCAACAGGCCTGAGCGCCCTTCCTGCCACAGGTGGGTGCAACCCGGGTGTAACGCCAAGAACAGACTGTGGAAGCTGTACACTCCTTGGACCGATCTACCCGTGATCTTGACACCAGATAGCCACAATTTCACGCTATGGACGCTATGCACGTGAATTCGCGGAACTCTGGATCAGTTCACACCCGGCAGAATTTCGATGACAGGCCGCATAATCTATAAGCCGTGAGCCTGCCATATCGTGCGCAAACACCCGGCTAAGACACTATCGAGCACGTACTTGCGCGGCGCTAGAGTTCTGCGAACTTGCTGCGAATCTCGAAATTCCTTCCGCGCCGGCGGTGCGGGGAGAGATTGCGCTCTTGGGGGCCAGGCCTTTCCCGAACAGGGATGCCCTACTCAAGTAGCCCACGTCTTTGGAAAGGCATCGCTAGCTATCTTTTCAGATCAATAAGGTGTTCCTCCACCGCCTGGACCTCCAGCTTGAGTTCAGACAGATAGGCCTCCAGTTCGGTTATCTGTTCAGCCTTGGTCTGGTAGCGACGCTGCAGGTCGTGCTCGCCTCCGCAGCAGTCACAGCCGCAGGAGCACCCACAGTCACAGTTGCCGTTCTTGCAATCACAGGTTTTGTCACACATTATTCCTCCTTGAATTATCTAGGTCGAAGGTTCTTGTTCCTTGGCGTTTAGTGCCTGCATGTACGCTTGCAGGGACGGCCGAGGCAACGGACGACTAAAGCCGCCAGGCGCGCTGCTCACCGAATGAAGCCGGAAGGGTGGTCGTTATTTTCTCCCCTCCTGACTGCAATTAGGGCAGCTACATTCCGGTGACCGGGTCGGGTTGCGCAGTTTGACACCCTGGATGTCCGCGGCTCGATAGATCAGCTCGAGCAAATCTGGGTTCTTCAGCCGGTAATGGACGTTCCGCCCCTCGCGGCTCGTGACGACGATCCCGGCTTTGCGCAAGGCCATCAGGTGCTGCGACAGGTATGCCTGCCGCCAGCCGAAAGTCGCTTCGAGATGGCATACGCATGCCCTACTATTGCCGATTGCCAGCAGAATTTGAAGTCGCGCCGGTTGGCCGATGGTCTGTAGAAGCACCCCAATCCTTTCGGCGGAAGATACATTCGCCATGATGAATATATTCTATCTGCCTCCAAATTGCCTGCTAGGTGTCATATGTCACGTCATTCCACGCATGTTGTCAATGAATACGGCCCGTTAAGTTCAGGTGCAACAGATACTGGAGTCGCCTTTCCACTTCCGGGTGCATGCGGGTGCAACCCCAGAGACATGCTGTAGAGGCTGTATACGCAGTAGACCGATTTACCCGTGATTTTGGCACCAGATAGCCGCTATTTCACGCTGTGGAGGCTGTGCGAGTCGTTTCGCGGAACTCTGGATCAGTTGATAGAGGTTCACCTGTGCCTGGCCTGCCCTGCCGGTCAGGCCAGGGCGGCAAGGTGCCTCCGCTTCGCTTCGGCAAATCCATTGCCCCCAGCCTCGGAAATACCGCCCCCAAGGCGGTATTTTGTTCTTTAGGCGGCGCGACACTGACATTCGGGCGTCCTCTGCCGAGAAGTCAAGCGAACTGTACTGACCCGGGGGCTCGGCGGTTTTCCAGCGGTGTACTTTATAATTCGCAGGAGGACTTGACCATTGAAGAAATCCACGATCGATCAATTGACCCACCGGAAGCTTCAATTGGTCCTTACCTACGCCCCGGCGGGGCTCGGCCATTTGAGAATCATGGACGCCCTCTATCACGGGCTTCCGGAGACGGTGAACCCGATCGTGCTGGGCAGCCAGGACAAATCCATTGAGATCATCCATCGGTTGACGAGCATTCATCCCATTGGAAGAGCCATTTTTGATTGGTTTCAGACAGGGCCGCTTGCATCCCCGGCCAACAGCCTGTATCGATACTTGCTGCGGATGAACACGAGGGTCGTTTATGACGAGATGGTCCGGCTGCTCGCCGAGCGTCTGGAACCGCCCGAGAGGATTTTGGTGGTGTGCACGCATTTCGGCCTGGCGCACAAACTGGCAGCGGTCAAAGAAAGCTTTCAGAAGCAAGAGCGCGTGCAGATGGTCCTGGTGGTGATCGTCTCCGACGACACCTTCCAGCACATCTGGTATATCGACGGAGCGGACCTCCTGGTTGTGGCCAGCCAACATACCAAGAGGAAATATGCGGCCTACGGCGAGAAGATGGGCAAGAACTTAAGGATAGAAGTCGTGCCATACCCGTTGCATCCGCGGCTGGGGAAAAAGCTGGGTGCCGTCCAGATGGCTGAGAAGACCCGCCAGTTGGATGCCAAAGCCGGAGAGCCAATTCACGTTTCGATTCCCATCTCCGGGGCGGCCGTGGGCACCGAATATTTATCCAGGCTGATGGCGCTCTTGAGGGAGAAATCTGACCGGTTCCTCTTTCACATCGTTACCAAGGACGCCCCGTTCACAAAGAACTTCCTATCCCAATTGGTCGGCAAAGCCTGGATCGATTTGCGCGTGGGCAAGCTGGACCGGGAAGTGGTGGATCTCTACGACGGTCTCATGGAAACACAGACGATTTCTCTCGAGGTGACCAAGCCGAGCGAGCAGGCCTTCAAGGGCCTCCTGGGAACGCAGTCGCGCGGCGGCGTCATTATGCTCTTTTCGCAGCCTGTGGGCAGCCAAGAATATGACAACCTGGATTTCCTGGTGCGGCATTCCCTCGTTCCCTCCAAGGGAACCAACGCCCAACTCTGGAAGATGGTGGTAGAAAACGCCCGGATGGATCCGGCGCTTCGAACTCGACTGTTCGAAGAATCGCGCACTTGGAGAGGCGTGCGGATTCCAAACGATCCTCACAAGGCCTCGGACCTCATCTGGTGGATGCTTACATCCGGCGCTTTTGCCCGGATGCTGGCCGGCAACTTGGACCTCAAAGTGAAAGACGGGCAATCGGGATTCCTAGGATCGGATGGAGTGGCAGAATTTTGGGATTTGGCGACATCGGTATAACCACTTGTTTCCAACCTGAGCCCAAGGTGGCCTAGAGCCGCCTTTCCTTTTTCGTGTGCAACCCGGGTGCCCTTGGGACTCTTGTCCCAGGGGCTTGCGATGGCCGCTGGCCTTAGCGCCTCGTGGCGCAAGGATGGGCGATGCGCGGGGGAGGGAACCCCACCTTGCGGAGCGGCTGAGCCTCGCTTGCCCGAAAGCGACCCCGCGGCACAACAATACCTTCGGCACGCTGCGGAAGCCGTATACGCCCGTAAATCGATTTGGCTGTAGACTTGGCACCAGGTAGCTGCTATTCCACGCTGCAGATGCCATAGCCATTCATTTCAAGGAATCAGTATTATGATTCCAGAAAGCATGATCGCGGGCTCAACTGGAACACGGTCCAGGTTTCGCCGAAGTATCATTTTCTGGTTCTCTCGCGTCTATGCCAATGCCGTCAGTCGCAAGGGAGTAAGAATGAAATGGGTATTGACTCTCACAACTGTTCAGATCATGCTGGTTTCCTGCGCAGCGCCTCAGACTCAGCCAACGCCCATAGCGACCCCTTTCGTCGAACCGAACGGCATGTTGACCGAGGAGCAGACCGCCACTCTCGGTTCTTTGGAACTTGTGGATGATCATCCGCTCTATACGATGCATTATGTCGGATCCTACAGCGGGCAAGCCGGTCTTGATGAATCGTCACATGCCGTCAGGTCAGTTGAACACCCTACACGAGGCAGTTGCCAACTGGGATGGGCTTGTTCGCTCTTTGCCACGTTGGGTGATGAAAACAACCGCCTCTTCGGTCGCAACTTCGACTGGCAATTCAGCCCGGCTCTGCTCCTATTAAGCGATCCAGCGGATGGATATGCTTCGGTATCGATGGTGGACATCGAGTACCTGGGGTTTGAAGGCGATCGATCCAGGAATCTCAAAGACCTGTCTCTCGAAGAGCGCCGGCCCCTACTGGATGCTCCGTTCCTGCCGTTTGATGGCATGAATGAGAAGGGGCTGGCAGTCGGAATGGCTGCGGTTCCAGCGGAAAATATGCCCCATGATCCAAACAAACAGACGATCGATCATTTGGAAGTGATCAGGGAGATCCTTGACCATGCCGGAACCGTGGAAGAGGCCATTGACATCTTTGGCAGCTACAATATCGATATGGGCAATGTTCCACTTCACTACCTGATCGCCAGCGCATTGGGAGACTCGGTCCTCGTGGAGTTCCACGATGGAGAGTTGGTAGTGTTCCGGAACGAATCATCCTGGCAGAGTGCCACGAACTTTCTGCTTGCAGCCACAAATGGACATCCGCAAGGTCAATGCTGGCGGTATGATCGCATCAGCGAACACCTCGAGGAATTTAAAGGCCAGATTTCCTCCCAAGACGCCTTTGGCCTACTTGCGAACGTTTCCCAGGACAATACGCAATGGACGATCGTCTACAACATGATCACGGGCGAACTGGGTATCCTCATGGGACGCGACTATTCCGGGAATCCCCTCAACTTTCACGTCGAACCATCAGGGGAATGACCGCCGTTGATGGAAGCCGCACGCGCCCCCATTCAATCATAGATGGATCTGGGCCGCGACGGTGCGACTGTGGTGATGGCTGAGATGCGTATTGTCGCTGCTCCCCCGACACGTTCCACGTGTCAGGAGTATAGCGATGCCAGTCTTGCGGGGAGATGGCCTTGCCCCGATGTCCCCACTTCAATTCTCTGCAATTGGGCGTACAATGGAAATGCCTAGGACAACGCCTGAAAGGATACTCTTCCACAATGAACCGGATAATTCGATATATTCTGCTGGCAGGGATCGCCATTTTCGGCTTGATCCAGCTGCTCCCCATTGGAAGGAATCACACCAATCCTCCAGTGATTTCCGAGCCAAATTGGGATAGCCCGGCGACGCGCGCCGCGGTCAAGGAACAATGTTTCCAATGTCACAGCAATGAGACTGAGTGGCCGTGGTACAGCAACATCGCTCCTGCCTCGTGGCTCGTCTATGCGGACGTGGTCAATGCTCGCCGCGTTTTCAATTTCTCAGACTGGAATGCTCATCCGGGCGAACTGGACGAGATGATCGGAGAGATCAACAGCGGAAGCATGCCGCCAATCCAGTACTGGATGGTCCACCCCAACTCTCGTCTATCCGCCGAGCAGAAGCAGACACTGATCGATGGTTTGAAGGCCACACTGAGTCCCTAAGAACTCCACCTGATAGCACGAGTCTTCCGGTTCGCCCATCCGGTTAGCCCGTCTGCCCTTCCCCAGTTAGACGACCACAGGCGTCGTGCGGTCTATCTCGACGTGAAATATGTATTTACCTTGTATTTGCCAATCGTGACTTTGACGCGCACTTTGTGCCCTTTGTTTCCCCCTGGAAAGTACGCAGTGCAACTGGCCAGTCCATTTTCATCCGTCACACCACTGCACGTGACAGTTCCCTTGGATTGCCAGACCACCTTCATAGTTATTCCGGCCTGACCTACGCCCTTTCTCTTCAGCATTCCATACACCGTGATACGCGTGGCTGGAGTGACCCTTGCATCCGATACAGAGGTGCAAACCCGCGTCGCCCCAATATTCTTGCAAACAGCATTGTAGCCGGGCATGACCAAGGCAGCAGGTCTAGGGTCTGACAGTGCGGGCGGGCTGGTTATGCCTGATGAAACTGAACTTGCGGTCGAATTGGACTGGGTAAACCCCACTGTGCTGAATAATAAGACTACAACGAGCAGGAGCCAAGCTAAGCGTTTCATGCCTCCTCCACCGCGACTCCAAGAGATCGGCTCGACAATCCTATTATCATAATAACACAATTCGTCCAGACATCTTGTTCCATTGGGGGTTGAGCCCCAGTACCAGCAGCAAACAACGAGACCCACGGGGTAGTATCGTACCGGAGGTGCTGCGCCATCGCGAGTTCCGCTGTGGTCCAGAGTCTTGCAATCGTGGGGCCTGCCGGCGGATAACGCAACCCCTTCGTAACATCCCAGCGCAAGACGAATTAGAGTCGCCTTTCCTGCCGTACATGGGTGCAATTGGGGTGCAATCGCAAAGACACGCTGTAGAAGCCGTGGACGCCTCAGACGGATTTACCCGTAAATCTTGCACCACATACCCGCTTTTTCACGCTGTGGACGCTGGAAACACACCTACGCGTGACTCTGGATGAGTCGATGGGCGTTCAATTACCTAGCCCATGTGGAAGCGGGCCAACGGTTGCAGGCACCTTGCTAACCAGCTCCCCGTAGTTCCCAGGGCTTGTTTTTGTGTTCACTCCGAAGTAGCATGTGCAGGAGGCACCTTTTGCCCCCCTTGCTCGGCAGGGGGGCGAGCCTCAGGGAAGCGAGATCCCTTACAAGCGATTTTGAACAAGCCCCGCATCAGAGAGGCGGGGCTTTTAGCTTCTTGCCGCTGGAGCATGGCTTGATGAGGAAAGGAGCAGGACATGAGAACTCCAATCGCTAGTGCTAATGAGATGGCTGGTTTATCCGTGGACCGCCAGTCGATAGTCCGAAGAGTGCTGCTCGTCTGCGGGATCGTGTCATCGCTACTCTACGTCGCCTACAACATATTCGGAGCGCTTCAGTGGGAGCACTACAGCTTTGCATCTCAATCTGTCAGTGAGCTTGCTGCCATCGGAGCTCCGTCGCGACCGCTGATGGTTCCCATGGGTATCGTATATGAGATCCTGGTGACCGCCTTCGGAGTGGGCGTCTTGATATCAGCCGGCCGAAATCGTCCTCTGCTGATCTCAGCGGTGATGCTGGTGATATACGGCCTGATTGGTCTGACGGCTCCATTCTTCCCGATGCAGCCCCCTGGAACAGGGGCAAGCTTCACCGGTACGATGCACAAGATCATGACTGCGCTGACCGTGCTGTTCATGTTCTTGGCCATCGGTTTCGGAACGGCAGCGTTAGGAAAGCGGTTCCGCGTCTACTCGATCGTCACCATTCTGCTGCTACTCGTGTTTGGTGCTGTGGGGGCAATGCAGGCTCCCCGAGTCGAGGCTGGCCTTCCCACCCCGTGGCTCGGGGTTGTCGAGCGCATTAACATCGGGGCGTTCCTGCTGTGGGTCATCGTGCTGGCCGTCGCTCTCTTATGCGTCAAAGCCGAAAGCTTGAGACCTGAAGACAGATGAACGATCGGTCATACTGAGGCGGCTCCCAACCGAGCACGTCACGTTTGGTGTGTAGGTAGTGACAGGCGGGCCTTACTCATCGGCAGACACCCTATTCACCAGGTTGTCCACCCATGGGAGTCGTGAGTCGCCTTTCCGGTTTCGGGTGCAATTCGGGTGCAACCTGGGTGCAACGCCAAAATCACGCTGTGGAAGCCGTGGGCGCATTAAACTGAATTGGCCGTGATTCGTGCACCAGATAGCCGCTTTTTCGCATTATAGACGCTATGCACGTCCATTTATTATGGAACTCTGGAACAGTTGATGGAGGTTTACGTGAGCCTGCCTGCCCGGCCACGTCAGGACAGGGCGGCCAGGTGCAGGCAAAGAACTCTTGCGAGTACAATCCTCTGAATGGTCTTTGTCCATTGCCCCCAGCCTGCCAAGCACCTCAGACGAGTCGGTGACAAATGGCACGTGACTCGGAGGGGAAATCTCTGTATATTATTCCTCATCGGAACTTGCCGTCGCCTCAATCCATTTCCTTGTGGCATGCATAGCGATCTTGGAGCTGATACCCTCAACCTGTAAATGGTCATGCTGCGCGCAGAATGCCTGGTGACGCAGTGCAGTGTGCAAGGTGTGTTTCATGCGAAGGACCGAAACGAGACCCTTCCCCGCCAACCGGACCGTAGTAATTCGATGCGCGTTCTTTGCGCTGGCAAAGATAGGCGCAAAGCTGCATTCCTACGACGAACAAACCGGAATACTGACTGCAACGATCGCCTGGAAAAACATCGGTTCATTGGAGGTGTTCGAACGAGTGATCGAGATCAGCGTGCAGGAACACGAGGATACATCAGTGCTAAAGCTGATTGCCCCACAGGAGCAGAGCGATGTGCTGCTGCGGCTGATCTCAATCTATGTTGTTGAAGGCGCCAAAGCCATCGAAGATGATGCCCATGTTCAGTGGGCAGGCCTGTTGAAGAAAGAAGAGGGGCGCAGGCTCAACCGAGCAAAGAGACAAGCCTGGATCGACAAGCTCAGCCATCTCGTCCA
>Ga0315277_10007320_pt1 | contig 14320 bp, 12 predicted proteins | sample YL17G05_15_MG_FD_203695 | JGI IMG/M metagenome (GOLD analysis project Ga0315277, IMG submission 203695) | Sediment microbial communities from Yellowstone Lake, YNP, Wyoming, USA - YL17G05_15 | ecosystem: Environmental > Aquatic > Freshwater > Lake > Sediment | place: USA: Wyoming | collected... | reverse complement strand
CTTGAAAATTTTCACTCCCAGGCCATTCACGAGCGAAAACGTCGCGATGAATGGTATAGGATCCTTTACAATCAACTTGGACGCCAATTGCGTGGTATTTTTAGATATAAAAAGTGTGTAAACTATAATATAAAAGCACAAAGTTAACCAAAAAATTTAAATCAGTTTCCGGGAAAAATCTAAATGCGCCATGTATTTTCTAAGAAGAAATAATAAAAAATGTAGACATTGGTGTTTGTGCGATGAAAATTGAAGTAATGAACATAAACTTTGCATTAAGCAAACTTCAGCATGTAACATCCGCTGGTATAACCGACATCAAGATGAAAAATTCAAAACTCGAATCTCTACCGGCAGTTCTGGCATACATTGAAGATTATGCCGAGAAAAATGGATTCACTCTTCTTAATGGTTCCGCCGAGGGTAGTGGGCTCATTATCTTTTTAGTCAAGAAATAATAGTAACGCAATTCTATTTTTTTTTAAATTCTCTCATGCGTTTCGCCCCATCCATCTAAAACAGAAACCACCTCAATTACACGAGTAGCCCTTTATACGTCCGAGCATTCATCTTGACGCAATAACGACGAGGAATTACCATGCTTACAGAAGCGAACCCATTTCGATACACGTATATGCGCCCCGCGAGGATACCAATTGCGTGGTATTCCTGGAGTTCAAGAAGGTGTAACTTGCTATGAACAAGCGGAATCGAAAAGTCGCGTTGTTAGCATGCTTTATCGCTGCGATCGTGCCGAATCTGCTAGCATTGCCAATTATAGATGCGAATACGCCACGCCTACCGGCAGTTTTCGTGCCGCACCAGCTGATTTCCCAGCTCACTGGGCGGGAAGCGCTCAACGATTCATCGGTCGTCGACGTGATGGGCTGCGACCTCGGCATCGTCGTGAAATATCAAGGATTCTACCATTTTATCTTCGGCGACACATTCGGCGGCGATTACATTCCCCATCAAGCGACCGCCGATGCACATTGGCGTTCGAATGTCATGGCATACTCGAACGACACGACGCCCGGGGATGGCATCGTGCTCAACGGGTGGATCGTGAACGAAATGACCGGCTTTGCCCGCGAATTGTTCGCGCCGAAGCAAAAGATCGACCAAGTCGAGCTCACGACGATCCCCACGGGAGCCATCACCGACGGCAACAAGTTCTACATCTATTACATGGACATCAACCATTGGGGCGAGGCCGGCGAGTATTTCTGCAACAACGGCAGCATCGCGGCGTCCACGGATGGCGTGCACTTCACCCGGATCGCCAACGTGTCGTGGCCTGGGGATAGTAATTTCGTTATGTTTGGCCATGTGCAAGATTTTCGACCAGCATCGATCGCTGAAGGCATGCATTACTTGCTCGCGACGCCGGCGGGTCGATATGGTTCGGCATATCTCTTGCGGGTACCACAAGGCCAAGTCTTGAATATGTCGGCCTACGAGTATTTCACTGGCACCGACACATCGGGCGATCCATCGTGGTCGCCAGACATGTGGCTTGCTACCCCCGTGATCAATCGCCCCGTTGGCGAGATATCGGTTATGTGGGACGAGTACCTGCAGCGGTTCATCACCATGTACATCGAACACTACACGGCGACGATCATCTTGCGAACCGCGGAACATCCGTGGGGACCGTGGAGCGCGCCGGTCGGCGTTGCCCCGTTTTCTGAATATTGGGGTCTTTACGGCAGTTTTATGCACCCGGACCTCGTCGAGGATGGAGGGCGCATCGTTTATTTCATCATGTCCATATGGGGACCCTATAACACGTTTGTGATGAAAGCGGATTTAACATCGTTACTCGGGAAGACTTGAGTTATTGAGGATACTAATGATCGATGACGGCATTGTGCGAGTGCGGGCTTTGCTCGCGGCGCTGCACATCAAGGGGGAGATCATCGAGCATCCAGGTGTCGATGGCAGCCATTCCGAGGACTCGGCGCGCGCGCTGGGCGTGAACATCGGAACCGTGATAAATTGTTTGATACTCGTGTCTCAGAACGGCTCCCCCGTGGCAGCCATCGTCGGTGGAAACCAGCGACTCGACGTCAAAAAATTGGAAGACGTGACAAGTCTCAAGAAATTATCCTTTGCAAGCGCGGCGGTGATCGAGCAGCTCACGGGGTTCAAAGCTGGCGGTATACCACCAATAGCGGTCCTCGGAAAGATGCCCGCGTTCATCGACATGGCGTTGTTGAGCAAGGATTTCGTCATCGGATCAGCAGGGACGCCGCGCGCCGGGTTGAAACTATCTCCCTTAAATCTTGTCGACGCGGGATTCATTCCTATGACCCTTTGTTGAAGGAAGCAATCCAAAGTTACTTGTTTTTTAAGGAATAGTCAATGTCAAGGTACTGGTGACGGGCTTTTCCGCGAGGTATTTCTCGGGACAAGTATTGGCGTGAAAGTATGAATCGAATTACTCGAACCCGCGGTTCTTGATCACGCCCGCATACCACTTCCCGCTGGCTTTCATCGACCGGGCGAGGCCATGCTTCCGGTCGACGCGCACGAGACCATACTGTTCCCGGTAGCCCAGGATCCATTCCAAGTTATCCATGAAACTCCACACGTAATATCGCCGGACACGGGCGCCATTATCCATGGCCCGCTTCACCTCGCGAAGATGGTCCGCGAGATATTTGATGCGCCACTGGTCCTTGATATCATTCTCGGCTTCCTTGCCAAAACTGCAGCCATTCTCGGTGATCCAGATCTCTGGGTTGTTATATTTCGTGGCAATTCGCACGAGCAGGGCGTGGAGCTCGGCCGGCTCGACCTTGCCATTATTTGCCCACTCCGGGGCTTTGCGGCTCCGGATATCGCCGTAGTAAAGCGGGAACCGATGCTTCGACGCGCGGACGATGAACGGGGCATAGTAATTCACGCCGATGGCATCCATCTTCTTGCTTGCTTCGCGCAGCAGTTGATCGTCGCCCGGCGCCATGGCGGGTGCACCGACAAGCGTGCTATAACGTTCGAGGAGCTGCGGGGGATATTCCCCGCGCAAGGCCGGGCTCAGGTGCCAGTCGTTGATGAAGTCGTCGCAGCGCCGCGCGGCGTCATCGTTGTCGGTTGAGGGAACAACAGGCTTTACGGGGCCGAGGTTCAGCGTGATCGCGATCTTGTTTTCCGGGCGCGTGTCCTTGAGCAGCAAGACCGTTTTCGCGTGTGCCGTGAACATGTTGTGGAGCCCGTTCAAGCTCTCGGCAAAGATCGCCTTGTCTGGCCGTAGCTTGAGTTTCTGGATGATGTAATAGGACATGTACTGGTCCACCCATGGCTCGTTGAACGTGATCCAGCGCGTGACGCGGTTGCCGAGGCGATCGAAGCAGGCCTTTGCATAGCGGGTAAACGCGTCCACCGTTCGCTTGTTTCGCCAACCGCCATCGCGGTACAAGGTCATGGGCAGGTCGAAGTGGTATAAGGTTGCCGTAGGTTCGATGCCGTGCCGCACGAGCTCGTCAACGAGATTGCTGTAGAACCGGAGGCCTTTCTCGTTGATGTCCCCGTCGCCGTCCGGAACGACGCGTGGCCACGCGATCGAGAACCGGAAAGTTTGCAGCCCGAGATCTGCCATTAATTGCACGTCTTCCTTATACCGGTGGTAAAAATCGCATGCAACGCGTGGATCCGCGAAATAAAAAAGCGGTTGCTTCAAGATCACGTCGTACATGATCTTGCCGCGGCCGTCCTCCGTGGTGGCGCCCTCGACCTGGTAGGCCGCCGTCGCCGCGCCGAACTTGAAGTCGTTGGGAAAGGAAACCATGATCCACCCATTGCATCCGCGTGTTAAAAGCCCGATCCCGATACGTAGTTAACCAATCACTTCAAACAAGCGTTTGTAATTCACCTACGAAGTCTATATTGGACGAACATGTCAAAGTAAAAAACGGCGGCACGAGCCATTCAATCATTAGTATTATCTTGATCGCTGATATCGAACTTTTTTGCATTCTTCATGAATTGAAAAATAATCTGCTCTAATTGCGTATTAATTTTCACGGTTCCATCTTCCTGGTTAATAAGAACTTTACTGTTGGCGAGCTCTTGTAACTTCCTACGAATCGTCGATTCCGGTATATCAAGCGCATCCGACAGGTCGTGCATTCGAACAGCACCGGCCTTCGCGATGGTTTCGATAATTTCCACGCTTCTGGATTTGTGCAACCCAATATAGACTGAATCTAGGTCTGTACCCATGCTTCCTGGAAAGTAGATTTGTTTATTTCCTTCGTCCCGTTTCCGAATGAGTCCAAACCGGTCGAGCATGCTTAAATGCCATTGAAGGATAGCATTCCCCATGCCTAGCATTTGTCTCAGTTTGGAGAAATGAATTCCCGGAAGTTGAAGGACGATGGCCCAGATCTTTCGACGAGCTTGATTTTCAAGAACATCATGTTTCGTGATGTGCTTTCCCTCGAAGAACATCTTCTGCCTTAGCATATTTTCGATCTCAATTTGGATTGCGGCCTTATCCGTCTCCCGCAATTCTTGCCGGCAAGCGATATAGAGCTCGTGCGTGTTCAATATATATTTTAATGCCATCATTTTTTTCGCGATGGTAAAGATCCGTTGCTGGAGCGATAAAGTTGCGGAAAAGGGTTTGCTATTATCTGCATGATGCTCAATTGCGGCATCTTTACTCGAGTCTTGTTTTGCCATCACTGACCCTCTTCATCATTCGAAGATACCTTTCAAGAATGCAAAACGTTCTTCAGGCAGTATATCTTTTAATATTGCCCGGATTTCCTCTTTGGCATCATCGGGAACATCTAAATTATTGATTTTTTCGATCACTTCATCCGAGAAGATGGTAAAATCGACGTTAGGCAATGTAAGGCCGGAGAGCTCGCTCGTGATCTCGTCATCTATGGCTTTGGAGCTTTCTGGTAATCGAGCGACTTCGGTGTTTCGATCTGGTAGGCTTTTTTTGGTATCGCTTTCGATCATGCTCACATCGGAAGAATATCTCTGTGTGATGCTGGATTTTTTTCCTTGGCGTAATGATCGTGCCTTAACTTTTTTCCTGACTGTATAACCGGCGATCGCAACGATGGCAGCAGCCATGGCGATGTTAAGCGAAAAACTCGTTAAGCCCAAAAAATCCGGTGACCTTTGAACGACTTGAACTGCCTGTTCAACACGTAAACTCTGTCCGTTTGTTAAAGTTAGATACAACGTCACGTTAAACGTTCCTAAGACGTAATAGGTATGTTCTGCTTGATGATTAGTCGAAAAGTATCCGTCACCAAAATTCCAGTACCAGCCTATAATCGTTTGATTCACTTGGAATGTATCAATTGAAAAGGATACTAAATCCCCGATTAAAATGGTTGCTGGTAAGGAGGATATGGCGAGACCCGGAAGTGTGATGATTCGTGGTAGAACCGTGATGGTAATGTTTATCGAAGCATTATTGAAAGGATTAGCATTATTGACGACAAGGACCATGTGATAAGTTCCGGATTCCAAATTATCCCCAAGGATTGAAAACGGCGTTGCGTTTGTCCACACGCCGCTGGTTAAAATATTTCCACCCACGCTATTATTGTAGACCACCCATTGTCCGGAACTCGATTGATCATCGGTAACAATGATCCCGATGGCATGCCTTCCTGATCCTTCGACATATGAAATGGTGGTAGCGTTTATTTCTACAACAGGAAGGTCCTCTGTAGGGAGAACTGTGATGTAGGCATCACGCACTTTAGTATCAACATCGCCGTTCAGATCTCGAACGAGCAAACTAACGTTATATGTACCCGGCGAGTCGTAGACATGGCTTATCATTACTGCACTGAAAAAAGACGAGTTGGAACCGTCGCCAAATGTCCAGAAAAAAAAGTGTTCCCATGGTAATCCATTTCCAAGAGTGCCGTTGAATGTGAACAGAACTGGTATATTGACATAGGTCACAGTGCTATTGACATTGAAGTCTGCGACGGGGCTAGTTTCACTGCCCGTGACATTAACAAGAAGAATTTCCGTATCGCAAGCATACCAATCCCACGCTGTGAAGTTCAAATAATAGATGCCCGGCTGGAGATTGAGCGTTGACATAATGAATGCATACAAGTCACCACTTTTCCAAGTCCAGTCTCCGATGCACGTGCCGTTCTGAAATGATACCATGTAATGGCCATAGGTATCATCTGCATCGACCACTTTATAGGGGTAGAAAATGCTTGATTGAAGGAACGTCATTTCAAGGTAGTTTGTGTTATCCCCTAAGGTTATGTTTGGTGGACTATTTGCAGAACGAACCGTGATGAAGTTTGGCTTGTACTCTAGTTCCGAGGCACCGTGCGAATTAGACACATTCAGGGTCACGGAATATGATCCGGGAGTTGCATACACGTGCACGGGATGCCGGGCTGACGAGGTTTGGCCGTCACCGAAATTCCACGCGAAATAAGCAGGAGGGTTGTCCACTTCCCCCGTAAAAATGAATTGAACTGCCTTGCCGACGACGGGGCAGGTGATGTTAGCGCTAAATTGTGCATATGGCAACCAATCTATTACAGCTCCAAAGATCCATTTCGTAAACGAAAGATACGGAGAGCTGGCATACGCTACCGAACCATTACACCATCCAGATACACAAGTGTAACCCTCTGAGCCAGTCCAATTATCGATGGCGTTTCCTAGCAGGTCCCATTCTATCACGATGTTCACATTGCGCACTGCTATCGGATCAAAGCAACGATTCCACGTGAGGACGGCGGTTCCATTGGCCCACACAGAATAAGCATCATCCTCGTCGTGGAATTCAGATTGCATTGTTTTATTCCATAGGAGGCTGCCATTCATGTTCCACATGGCGAGCAATGCATCCTGCGTTCCCGGGCTCCCTTGGCTCGCCGATCCAGATGTATATACAGCGTCTTGCTTCCCCCAAACCGAGTTTCCCGATTCAACGGTCATGCCATCAACGCTGCATCTCTCCACGGTGATCATTGCCCCGCTCGAGTTCACGATCGCTAGCATCATGTCCGTGTTCAGATCGCCCGTGATGTACAAGTGCGTGCCATTAGACCACAGGTCATGAGCGGCGTCAGAAACCGCAGACCCCCAAGTCGCATTCCACGCATAATGGCCGTCTAAATCCCATTTTAAGAGAACACAATCGTTACCCGTTCCATTATTCCACGTCTTGCCGCAAACATAAATGGCCGCGGTATCAACCCAGATACCGAAGGGTATGTCATCTCCGCCGCCGTTCCACGTGGCATTCCATTCTTCTGTTCCATTGTTGTAATATTTGACAAGTACTATATCAAGATTATTATCGTATGTATTCGGCGTGGTGCCACACATGTAGATGAAAGTGCCGCTATCATCACCGGCGACCCCGTAGCCTCTATCATCTCCCGCCCCTCCCCACGTCACGTTCCAAAGAAGCGAGCAATCGGTGCTCCACTTTGCCAGTATCATATCATTCGATCCGGCCCCGATGGCATTGGTATACGCGCACGTATAGATCGACGTGTTGTCGCTCCATACTGATTGACCTATATCATCACTCACGCGACCTTCAAGATCACTAACGCCCATTTGTAGAGTAACTGCAATTTGCAAAGATGTTTTTGGGGGTTCCCCGAACGGCAATCTTAACGTATCTTGGTGCCGTGGTTCTCGCAGGAACGCCGATGGCAATAAACCAGTCGCTCCAATGATGCAGATAATGGAAATTACTATCCCAAAGATAGTTCTTGTGCCGGTGCGATGTTTATTCTGAGTATAGGCCATTTTCTCGACCATCCTTTGCTAGTATTGTTTGATTATCTCTGCTATACAATTATTCACTGAAGATAATAAACCGGTTAAGGTCAAATTCGGCTTCTCTTCCGGATGATGCTGAAAAATTCATATCCATGTTTGGGTCTGGAAGCCGTGGCTCGACAAGGGATAAAAAAAAGAGGTGCAAGCCTTTTCGTTCGTTTTTTCTACTCTTCTCCCGTGATCTCATTAAGATTTCATCATCTTGACTTTAGCGTAAATTCCCTTGAAGTTCAATTACCGATACAAATTCATAAATAGACATTGCGAGAGTTGTTGATTTAGATATGAGGTTGGGACGGCGGGTGAGGATGTATAATCCCGTAAGTCGAAAGCTTGTCCTATTCCTCCTTGTTTGGACATAACTCGGGAACAAATGGATGATACAAATTCCTTCTTGGGTGAAAATCATGAGAACGAAGATCAAGACGAGCAAGAAAATACTTGCGACGGTAGTCGCGAGTTTGATCATCGGCGCTTCGGGTTTTTGTTTTGGCGCCGTGATGCTGCAAGAAAGTCTTTTATCGGGGAGCGGCGCGCAGAACGCGGTCCCGTCGATTTCGACCAGCAGCATAATGCCGGATACCGCTAAGATATCGACGATATTGACCGCGGTTGCTGCCGGGTGGAATGATCCAGACGGACCAGCGCAAATGTACACGTACCGGTGGTTCAAGAACAGTACGGTCATTGCCGGGCGGGTGGCAAGCACGCTGACCGCACCGGATTTTGATAAGGATGATATGATCACCGTAGAGATAACGCCATTTGATGGCAAGGCCGCGGGAACCGGGCTCATCTCGACGAGCCGGGTTATTGAAAACACGGAACCGGCAATCAGTGGTTCGTTCTTGTCCCCGGGCAATCCAAACGCGACCGACACGCTGGTGGCATCGACCAGTGGCTGGCAAGATGAAGATGGTGATGCCGCAGGATATCATTACCGGTGGTTCAAGAACGGGAATATCCTCGTTGCAAGCACCAGCATGAGCTTGACGCCAGACATGTTCTCCCCGGGCGATATCATCGTCGTGGAAATCACGCCGTTCGATGGCGATGCCAGCGGCACGGCGCTCAATTCCTCGGCTGCTCGCATCGGCACGACAGCCCTGCCGAACCACGCGCCGTCGATCAGCAGTTGCTCGATAGCGCCGGGGAGCCCGTATCGCACATCGACGCTTTCTGCCGTCCCGGCAGGTTGGAGCGACGCTGATGGTGATCCTGCCGGTTACCGGTATCGATGGTTCAACAACGGGGCAGCCATCGCGGGGCAAGTCGGCAACACGCTGGCACCAGGGTCGTTCGTGCGCGGCAACTCGATCATCGTGGAAGCGACGCCGTTCGACGGCAAGGACGCGGGCGCGGCCGTCAATTCATCCGCGACCATCATCCAGAACAGCGCGCCCTCGATAACGGGGTCGTGCACGTCCCCGTCAAACCCGAACTCCACGAGCACGCTCACTGCCGTGGCGAACGGCTGGAGCGACGCTGACAGCGATGCGGCCGGGTATGCTTACCGTTGGTTCAAGAACGGGGCGATCATTCCCGGGCAGGTCACGAGCTCGTTGGGTCCCGCGTTCTTCGAACCCATGGACGCGATCGTGGTTGAAATCACGCCCACGGATGGCATAGACGCTGGATTCCCCGTTAACTCCTCGGTGACCATCATCGAATACCCGTCCGTTCCACTGCCCGCAGGCTTTTACGTGCCCTCGTTCTCGGGTGCCGAGCTCTTCGTTTCACCATCAGGCGTCGATGGCACTTCGAGGGGAAACATTACGCACCCGTGCCTGACGATCACCTATGGGCTCGCGCGGGCATTGGCGACGGGAAAAACCGTCGTAGTCGTGGCTGCCGGGGGCGTGTATAGCGAGACCGTTATGCTGGTCGATGGAATCAGCATCCAGGGCGGGTATAGCCTTGATTTCACGCTGTTCAGTCCAGAATTCATGCGGCCCGTTATCCGGTGCAATACAAACCGGTGGGCCGTTCGCGGCACTACCATTGTCCACGCGACCAATTTTTCCGCGTTCACGATATATGGTCCTATCTGCAGCAATGGCAATTCCTACGGGTTTTATCTCGAGAATTGCAACGCGAGCTTGGCCATCACGAACTGCACGGTTCTCGGTGGCCGCGGGGGCAACGGGGCACCAGGGATTCAAGGAATGGATGGAACTGACGGCGGGAACGGTGGGCCTGGTCTAGCTGCTATTACTTATGCTTCATCGGATCGCTCAGGCGGATCTGCTGGAACTGGTGGTTATCTGAACCCGGGCGGTAACGGGGCAGGGACAAACCACGCGATCTACGCGTATGACGTGAAACAACCGAACGGCCAATCGGGAACCAGCGGTGGTGGCGGTGCTGGAGTCGCAGGAATAGGTGGTTACACGTCGGAAGTAGGCACTGGTGGCACGATCTATGTTCCTTCCTCTGGCCCGCGGGATGGCGGGAACGGTGGAAACGGCGGTAATGGCGCAGATGGTACGGGTGGAACCGCTACGGCTAACGCGTATGGTTATATCGTCGCGAAGGAATGGACCGCGTATGGTACCATTGCTGCAGTAAACGGACTCTCCGGTGGTGGCGGAGGTGGTGGCGGTGTGGGTGGTGGGATCGACAATCCCATACCGACACAATATAACGGGGATGATTTCCTCGGCGCGACTGGTGGTGGTGGTGGTGGTGGTGGTGGCTACGGGACAGCTGGCGGTGGCGGTGGAGGAGGCTCGGGCTCGTTCTGCATCTTCATCTATTTCAGTGCCGTGGCGACCTCGCTGCCTGATGTACACGACAACGTCATGTATCTAGGGCTAGGTGGCAACGGCGGGAGGGGTGGATATGGTGGAACCGGAGGCGCCGGGGGATCGGGAGGCGCGGCTGGACTGGCCACGGGAGCGTTCCCCTTGAGCGTCGCAGGAAACGGCGGTAAAGGCGGGGAAGGCGGGCGAGGTGGATCTGGTGGTGGCGGTGGCGGTGGATGCGGAGGCTGCTCGTGCGGCGTCTTCACCTACCAAGCTGGCACGCCTCAATACGAGTCGTTGAACACCATCGTCGCTTCAACCGGTGTTGCGGGCGCGGGTGGTAGCGGTGGTGCTAGTATGGGAAATCCAGGACAAGATGGCATTACTGGATTCGTATCTGCCACGCGGTACACGTGAGCCCATATTCCTTCACTTTTTTTTATTCCTCTCCCTTGATCTCATAAAATACAAATTGATTCCTTAGTACAATGACCTAGTGCGTCGGTGTTATGCATCATGATTTTAGATTTAGCTTACGAGCATTTTTTGATATTATTTTTCATTAAAAACTTTCACCACCCTAATATATTGAAATTAACGTTCGCATCCCTTGCGATCACGAGCAACCGGAAAAACCTGTAGAATTGCTTGTACACGTGACCGATAGCTGGATTATAAATCAATGATACATGGAGACCGAACCGTCCTGAAGAATCCGTTTTTCGAGTCTCAAACAATTTTTTAAAATCGGGCTCGGGTGTTGCGTCCATTTTTTTCTTGATGATTGGAAGGATCTTTTCTGCGAGGCTTGCAAGTGCATCAATGTCATTTCTGGAATACGTGATCCAATCGTCGTGTTCGAGATCCCAAGGGAAGAAAAGGGCATCCCAGAACAATCCAAACGGGATCGAGCCTCGCCCACCTGGATTTATCGAATATTCCTCGGTCTGTTCAAAAGCATTAGGATTATGCCTGAAATATAGATTACGGGTGCCATTGTCCTCGATACTCATGTAATTTTTTACATGGTCTATGAAATTTAGAAAGTCATTCGCATTATTCTCTATAAACTTGGCCAGTATGAATTCAAAATCCTTCGGGATGGGATATACTATTTTTCCAAAGCAGCCAAGCCCTTCTCCAAAAACATTGAATTTGCATCCCTTGCAATGCGAGTCCATCACATTTTTAGCTCGTACAAATAATGTACCTTCTTGGAGTGGCATTTCCGTGCGGATAGCATAAGCACCGCCATAGTTGGTCTCTTGCGATTTCCGAAGGCCATCCTCAAATTTCATTGTACGTCCCAATTCTGCCTCAAATCTTGCATCCTGGGTTTGTTTATACAAAGAATCCATTTCAAAAGGTGAATAGACCTCCCGAACACCACACGGAGGATTCAAGAAATAGTCTACGCCCATGATTTTGGATTTAGCTCGAGATATTAATAAATTCGATAGTAGGGCTCAGCCGCGTTATTTCTGTTCAATGGTTGCATATACTTTTTAAAGCAAATGTTAATTATTGTCGATGGCTTGTAACTAATTATGACCGAGGTAAAAGGTCCAGTCAAGGAAGAGGTCAAACTTAAACCGACCAAGAAGGACAAGGAAGCAGAAAAGGCTGCCGCCGACCAAGCAAAAAACGATCTCATAGATCAACGGACCGAGGATTGGCGCAACAAGGCAGCTCGGGGGTATCAAGAGCACCAGCACTGCTCGATTTGCGGCAGGGCCATCCACCTTGGCAAGAAATATTGCAGCATGGAATGCAAGAACAAGTACGAGGGAGTTGCGAAGAAACAGAAGAAAAATCAGAACCTTCAATGTATTATCATGTCTGCGGTTATGCCCGTCATCATGATTATCATGCTGACAATGTCGGGCGGGCATTAATCTCGCGCATCGAGCGCCATTGTTTTTATTCCTTCCAGGAACCACATCAGCTCGATACGACCAGTACGCATTCTTTGTATTCAAACAAGCAGCGATCGCCATTTGACCAGCTGCGAGTCGAAATTTATAAGTCTCCTAGCGACGATCCAATCTTGACATGGGCGAATCCAAGCAACCCTCGGACAAGACGTCGTGGCTTGAGGCGTTCCGGGAGCAGTTGAAAAAAAATCCCGACCCGTCGCAGTTCCAAGCCGAGGTCATCCGCATCCTGCTCGATGTTTTCCCCGCGCCCGAGGAAAAAAAGCATCGTGCCATCGACAAGCACGCGGGCACGGCACGCTCGGGATTCCTCCCCCGGATTTTTGGTGACACGGCACGCGTGAAGATCCTGGAGGCGCTGCTGCAATATCCCGACGACTGGTTCACCTTGACCGACCTTGCCACGATCGCCGGCGCCGGGAAAGCCAGCGCGAAGCGCATCGTCGACGAGATCAAGGCATCCAAGCTCGACATCGTGGAAGAACAAGGCCAGCAAGGCAAGGAACGGGAGCGCCTCGTCAAGCTCAAGGACACCCAGCTCGCGCGCGAGCTGCGATTTTTCTACATGAAGCTGCGGGGCTTGTGTTGATAGAATCAATGAATGACACGAATCCAAGCTTCGTAATACTCATCGAAGGTCACGATTTCGTTGATGTGATGCTGCTGTGCAATGATGATATTGATGGAATCTGTGTAGCTAACAAGTTGACCCTTTTTTGTCGTGTTAATTTTGATAAACAATTCCCAGGCCTTAATTTCCGTGGATTCCGTGGGTCGCAACAGCTGAGCGATGCAATTTTCCCCCACGAAGAGATCTTTCATGCCTTGCATGGCTTCGGTATTTTTTCGCGTTCGAATCGCGACCAGGACGGCACTTTCCGCCATCACCAAGGTATTGGTGAAAGGCTGCCCGTGAATTCCCGATTGAATCTCCTTCAAGATTTCAGGAGCCCTTCTGTAGTACTTGTCGGTTGGATCGATTAGAGCAATGTAGAAACTCGTATCGAGAAGGATAGTCATGTATATCCACCACAACCAATTTCATCGATGAGGCGTCGTGTGCAGCATTATGCTGAATAGATGTCGGCATCATCGTCATTTGGGAAATCAGTGCGTTCCGCCGCCTTCCATTCAATTGCTGCTATTTTTTTTCGGAGTTCCATAATGCGCGCGAGCTTTTCATCATTTAACAACGGCCGAGGTGCAAGTTTTTCTTGAAGTTCCTCGAAATGTTCATCTGCCAAATCAACCGCTGCATCCAGAATGTCCTGTTGCGTGGGTTTTCGGCCTGTTTGCAACGTAAGGCGAGCGACGAGTTGATCCAGTTTTTCTTTCTTCGTGATCTTGATGACAGCCATTAGTGCACACCTGAGATAAAATGCAGTTCATTGTATAAAAACATACTGACCCCCATTTTATTATAGACAATCCAAAATTTAAGGACTAGGCGTCTTTCTTTTTATCAATCGAGGTCCCAATATTTTTCAATTGATGAATATTGGCTAAAAATGTGCTTTTTATGGTATCAAAATCCGATTCAACCGATTTAGAAAGCTTATCGATTATATCATCCAGTAAAGATCGCCTGGATTGTATCTGCTCTAGCATCGTTTCGTGCACGCTTAGGACCTTTGAGATAAACTCTTTCACTTGCTGCAGAGTGGACAAGAGACTGTCCTTGTTCTCGTCGCGTTGAAGGATTGATTGGAAGAAGGAATAATCTAATAACCCGGTGAGCATCGGGGGTACTGGCAAGAGCGGCCCGCGTCCCAGTGCTTTCATCATCTCATCATCAGGGGGATGTCCAGATTCACCCGGTTGCTCTATTTCCGGGTT
>Ga0315277_10007319_pt1 | contig 14322 bp, 11 predicted proteins | sample YL17G05_15_MG_FD_203695 | JGI IMG/M metagenome (GOLD analysis project Ga0315277, IMG submission 203695) | Sediment microbial communities from Yellowstone Lake, YNP, Wyoming, USA - YL17G05_15 | ecosystem: Environmental > Aquatic > Freshwater > Lake > Sediment | place: USA: Wyoming | collected... | reverse complement strand
GGATGAATTCCCCGGGCCGTCCCCATTGGGCTGTTCGCCGGCTCGCTCGGCGAGAAGGCCGCTGCTGCCGGGTTATTCTCGGTGGCGCACAGCGAGCCCCAGAGGATGGCAACAGCCGCGGCCGTACAGATCGCCGCGAGGATGTACCGCGACTGGTGCAGCAGGCGCTTTGATGTGCGATAGAAGGCCATCGAGCCGATCAGGCCGGCAATCCACACCACAAAGGCGCTCGCCAGTGGCGCCGCGGCCCGCTGACAGGGGTAGGCGACCCGGCTCGGCTTGGGGATCACCCGCACCAGGAACCAGACCAGCGCCAGCAATCCCGTAATCGGAATCAGCACCGCCGGCCAGTTTCTCGCTCGTTCCTCATACAGTTTCCTGCCCGTCACGGGGCAGAGTTTCGCCGCTTGTCTTTTCATCTCATGCCCTTTCAGATGGTCAAATCCGGCAATACAGAGTACCATATCACCGGTGATACTCAAGAGGAGAATCCGACCATGGATATGAATCGTCGCGGCTTTTTGAGAAGGGTGTCACGATTTGCTGTCGCTGTGACTTCGATGTCCGCGATGCCGGGGTCGAGCAGGGGGGCGGAAGCCGGCAAAACGACAGCGCCGTCAATTCCCATCATCGACACGCATCAGCATCTGTGGGACTTGAGCCGGTTCAAGCTGCCCTGGCTTCGGCCGCCCTTGGATCGGAGCTTCACGCCGAAGGACTACGCCGACGCCGTCCAGGGCCTGCCTGTCGTCAAGGCGGTCTACATGGAAGTGGCGGTCGCGCGGGAGCAGCGGGTGCAGGAGGCGGAATATGCCATCAGGCTGTGCAAGGATACGGAGGGTCTGACATGCGCCGCTGTGATTGCGGGCTCACCTGTCGACGATGACTTTGAGCCATACGTCATGCGGTTCAGAGGCAGTCCCTACATCAAGGGTGTGAGAGGCGCCCTGCCTTCCGGCGAGCGGATGAACGATAAGGCGATCATCCGGAATCTGCGTCTCTTGGGTGAGATGGGACTTCGCTTCGATCTGAATGTTCCGCCGCAGTCTCTGACAGATGCGGCACGGCTCGTGGACCAGTGTCCCGACACCCGGTTCGTGCTCGACCATTGTGGGAACGCGGACCCTGTCGCATTCTTTGCCGCCGGTCGCACCTCGCCCCGGCCGGCCCAGCATTCGCCCGAGCAGTGGAAGCAGGGCATCGATGATCTGGCCGCGCGGCGCAATGTCGTCTGCAAGATCTCCGGCATCGTGGACAACGTTCCGGGATACGTGCCGACGGCCGAGGATGTGGCTCCGATCGTCAATCACTGTTTCGATGCATTCGGACCCGGCCGCGTCATGTTCGCCAGTGACTGGCCGGTGTGCCTGATCGGCATGCCGCTGCGCGATTGGGTGGGACTGCTGACCGCCGTGGTTGCCGGCCGGCCTGAAGCGGACCGGCGCAAACTCTTCCATGACAATGCAGCCGCGTTCTATGAGTTGGATTTGGAAAATCCGCGCGAGCGACGATATAATGGTACCCGACAAAATGACATCGAAGGCAAAACCACGAACCTGTTACGAAAGGAAGGGGATTCGCCATGACGAAGAACAGTTTCACGAGGCGGCAGTTTCTGGCCACGTCGGCCGGCACCTTCGCGGCGGTGGCCTCCGCGACAATCCCGGCCTATGCCAATGCAGGCGGCGGCGCAGGCAAGTGCGCCATTCTGGGCGGCAAGCCCGTTCGCGCGAAACCATTTCCCGGTTGGCCGGTCTGGGACAAAGGGGCGGAGGAATCCGTGCTCGGCGTCCTGCGCAGCGGACACTGGTACCGGGGCAGCGGCACGACGGTCTCGCAGTTCGAGGCCAAGTACGCCTCGCTGCTGGGCGCCAAGCGATGCGTCTGCACGGTCAATGGGACCAACGCGCTGCTGACAGCCCTGCACGTGCTGGACATCGGCGTCGGCGACGAAGTGATCGTCTCGCCCTACACGTTCATCGCCACCTACAACGTCGTCCTCAATTCCGTGGCCCTGCCGGTCTTCGCCGACACGGACCCGGAGACCTTCCTGATCAACCCGGACAAGATCGAGGAACGAATCACCGGCAACACCCGGGCGATCCTGCCCGTCCACATCCTGGGCCTGCCGGCAAACATGGACAAGATCAACGCCATCGCCAAGAAGCACGACCTGAAAGTCATCGAGGACGCCTGCCAGGCGTGGCTGGCGGAGTGGCGGGGCAAGAAGTGCGGGACGGTGGGCGACCTGGGCTGCTTCAGCTTCCAGGAATCGAAGCACCTGCCCTGCGGGGAGGGCGGCGCGGTGGTTGGCAACGACGAGGCGATCATGGACCACGTTCAGTCATATCACAACTGCGGCCGACCCACCGGCAGTGTCAAAGGCAAAACGGGCTACCCGATTATCGGGACGAATCGCCGCATGACCGAATACCAGGCGGCCATCCTGCTCAACCAGATTCAGCGGCTCGAAGCCGACACCGTCAAGCGGGTGGAGAACGCCAACTACCTGACCTCGCGAATCAAGGACATCCCCGGCATCGTGCCGCACAAGCTGTACGACGGTGCGACCCGGGCCGTCTATCACCTGTACCCGTTCCGGTACAAGAAGGAGCAGTTCAGCGGCCTGCCGAGGAGCCGGTTCCTCGCCGCCCTCAGCGCGGAAGGCATCCCGTGCTCCGGCGGCTACGGCCCGCAGTACAGGGACGAGCTGATCGAAGCCGCCCTGAACTCCAAGAACTTCCAGAGGGCGTTCTCCAAGCAGCGGCTGGCCCGGTATCGCGAGGAGCTTCACTACCCCGCCAACGACCAGTTGTGCGAGGAGGCGGTGTGGTTCACGCAGAACATGCTTCTGGGCGCCCGCAGCGACATCGACGACATCGCCAACGCGATCCAGAAGGTCTACGAGAATCGCGACGACCTCCTGAAGTCGCAGAAGTCCTGACGGCGTTCAATCTGTGGCATTGTGGCAAAAAGCAAGGGCCGGCGGCTCCGTTGTTCGTCGGCCCTTGTTTCTTCGTGGCGAGGGCATCTTGCCCTTGTTCTTCTGTAGCATGAGCATCTTGCCCATGTGTCGCAGGGCCATCTTGGCCCTGCCGGTCGTTGTTCTTCCACGGGCGAGACGCCCGCGGGACCTACGGGCAGAGCTTGCCCTGAGCGAAGTCGAAGGGATGCCCGTGCTACTTCTCAAACGCCTTCCTCTACGGCTGTACCGCCCGGTTGTAGACCCGCACGTCATCGATCAGGCCGGACCAGAAGGTGCCCGGGGCCATGGCCTTGTTGGTACCGATGAATAGACTGCCGGAGGATGCGGCCAAGTTATCCTGAGCGTCCTGGGCCACGAGGACACTATCCACGTAGAGCCGGCGATTCATGCCGTCCCACGTGAAAGCAATCCGGTGCCAGTTGCCATCCGTGATGACCGCCTGGGATGAGAGCTTGCTGCCCGTTCGAGTCTTTGACAGCTCCGTCGCCAATGCCCCCGTGGCGGCATCGGCCATCAGCCAGTTGGCGCCGTTTGCTTGTGAGAGAATTGTCTGTCCGGCGGCGCCCCCTTTGATCCAGGCCAGAGCGCTGAACGCTCCTTTGGCTGGATCAAGGACAGGCTTCGCCGACATCGCAAAATCGTCCTTCCCGTCGAACGCCAGTGCCCCGCCGATCTTGCCGCCCGCCGGCTGCCAGGCCGCCCCCATCACTGTCGCGTTATTGCCGGCGATCCCATCGGCAGCCGTCATCCCCGCCGCCTCGTCAAGTGCCCAGTGCGCGATGAGCGTAGGATCGTTTACGTCCTGCCCGATGTATCCGGCCAGGACGGTCAGGTCGTTGACATCGACGATACCGTCCCCCAGCGGTGTCGGACCAATGTCGTAGAGTGACTGGTCGGAGCCCCAATGCTGGGCCATGGCCAGGACTTCCTCTCCATCGACCTTCCCGTCGCCGTTGAAGTCCACGACCGGAATGATCGGCACCTGCCACATATCGTAACCGCCGTAGCCGCCCGGCCGGTTGGAGCAGAAATAAAGGGTGCGACCATCAGCCGAGATGTTCGGAGTCGCATCGTCAGCCGCACTAAGGTTGACCCCTGGTCCAAGATGCACCGGCGGTCCCCAGGGGTCGGACACGGCTGCCCGCCTCGTCACCCATATGTCGTCGGGGTAACCCGATCCGCCCTCGAAGAAGAGGGCCAGGCCGTCTGCCGAGATGCTCGGGTGAGCCTCGAAGGCATTACTATTGACCGTTCGGCCGAGGTTCGCCGGCGGGCCCCAGGGATCGGAGAGGGTCGCCCGCGTCGTCACCCACAGGTCCACCATGCCGTACCCTCCGGGCCGGTCGGAGGCGAAGTAGAGCGACAGGCCGTCTGCCGAGATGCTTGGGCCCCCTTGGCCACCAGCCGAACTGTTGACAGTCGGGCCGAGATTTACTGCTGGACCCCACGCGTCGGAGAGAGTAGCCCGCGTCGTCACATATAGGTCGGCAGCGGCGCCCCCTCGGTCCCGACTGGAAGCGAAGTAGAGCGACAGGCCATCTGGCGAGATGTTTGGGGTCGTTTGACCAACCGGACTGTTCACAGTCGCTCCCAGATTCACAGGCGCTCCCCAGGGATCCGAAACGCTTGCTCGCGTGGTTACCCAAATGTCACCACCGCTATACCCACCGGGTCTATCAGACCAAAAGTACAGCGAGAGACCATCAGCCGAGATGCTCGGGTAACCCTCAGCACCTGAACCATTGACCGTCGGGCCAAGGTTCGCCGGCTCACCGAGGGTGAAATCGGCATTGGCAACGCTGCTGGGGATCGCCACGAGAACGATGGCTGCCAGCAGGGCAGCACCCGGATTCCAGGTTGTTGTTTTGTAGCGGAACATAGTCGATACCTCCATTCATGCGTTGTCTCAGTCTGTTCGACCACGATAGAGTCCTGGCTCGGATCTACCAGAACGGAGGATGGGTTTGTCGTACTGTCATGTGGTTCCTCTCCTTATTGGCAAAACAAGTCCCCTATGGGAGGCCGAAACGTGTTTCGGTCCGATCATTGTGAGAGAATCGGTCATCAATCAGGCTGGACTGGAAGATGCCGGACCGGCATCCTATGACGAGTCGAATTCACCCCCGTATTGTGCCACCGTTAGTCCTCCTTTTCTTTGACCTTGCCGTCGCCGTCGAAGTCCACGACGCGCAGGATCGGAACCTGCCATATGTCCACTGTGCCGAGTCCACCAGCCCGCGAGGAGCTGAAGTATAGTATCGACCCGTCCGCGGAGACCCTCACCCATTGGTCGGAAGCGGCGCTGTTGACCGTGGGCCCAAGGTTCGTGGGGGAGCCCCAGGGGTCCTTGGTCGTGGCCCGCCTCGCCATGTAGAGGTCCCACCCACCTGACCCGCCGGACCGGGTGGAGCAGAAGAAGAACACCAGACCGTCACGGGAAGTGCTCTGGAACGCTTCATGAGCCGAGGTGTTAAGTGGCGGGCCGAGGTTGACCGGGGTACCCCAATCGTCGTTCACGGTGGCCCGGGTGGTCATCCACAGGTCATAGCCGCCGTAGCCGCCGGGCCGATTGGATGAGAAGTAAAGCTCCAGTCCGTCAGCCGACAGACTCGGCCCCCCATCGTCGGAGGAAGAGTTTACCGTTGCCCCAAGGTTGACCGGCGTACCCCAGTTGTCATCCTTGGTTGCCCGCGTCGTTACCCACAGGTCCCAGCTCGCAAAAGTGCCAGGCCGCTCTCGCTCTCGGGTTAGAAACAGCGTCAAACCGTCGGGCGTGAGGAACGGATGATGGTACCAGGTGAGGTTGGGGATCTCAGAGGCTGGCTCCCATTCGCCATCCAGGGTCGCCCGCCGGGCTACATATATGCCAGATTCTTTCCCCCCGCGGTCGAAATAGAATTCCAGACCATCGGCCGAGAGGTGCGGTGTGAGCTCCGCGCCGGAGCTATTGATCGCCGGCCCCATATTCTCCGGAGTGCCGAAGACGAAATCGCCATGGGCAGTCGGTGTCTCCAAGCCGCTCAGGACAGCGCGATATTGTCTCATGTCTGCCCGCACGTTCTCCTGGTCACGCAGATGCTGGTATTGTGCCGCGTGATAAAGATAATTGCCTGCATTCTCAGGGTCCGTCTCGATCCTACGGGTGTAGAAAGCCACCATTTCCCTGAAGTATTCTTCCAGTGTCTGGCTCGGGCCAAGCGCTTCCACCGCGGAGACGGCGGGATCGAGGTCAGCAGTCCAGACCTCGTAGTATGGCGGACCCAGATCGAAGACGAGCTTCGTGCCATCCATCGCCCAGGAGCTAAGTGTGATGGGGCCGGGCAGCGTCCTTAGGGGCTCGCTCCTATCCAGGCGATAGATCCACAGCCCGGTCGTGTCATCTACGCCGGCAGTACCCATGCACAACTCATTACCAGCCGCGGACCAGGCTGGCCTGTTCCAGATGGCGGGAGGAACCGGCCATTTGGCAGTAAGGGCCTGCGAAGCCAGATCCTTGACGATCAATGACGTACCTTCCACATACGCGACGCGCTGATTGTCCGGCGATATCGCGGGATGGTAAGGTGGACACGGCATGATCTGCTGTGCCTCGATGTCCGGAGGCATGATGGAGATCGAACAGAGTACTAAGTCCAGACGTGAGTGGTAGTAGACGTGCGACGAATCCTTGCTCCAGGAGGGCCAGCCTCCACGGGCCAGACGCCTGGGCTCGGTCCCGTCCGACTTCATAAGCCAGACTTCTTCATCCGTGAAAGGCTGGGCCTGATACCTGCGTTCGGCAGCCGCGAATTCCGGGACGCGCAGAACCTGGCGATCGCGAACAAAGGCGAGGTACCGTCCATCGGGCGACCATCTCGGGTCCCTGCCAGGGACGATCAGTAGCTCGGTTTCCTTCGTTACGGAATCGAAGATCCCCACGCCGCTCGTGCCGTGTGCCCCCATGCTAAAGGCGAGCCTGCTCCCATCCGGCGACCACTGTGCACTGAATCCATCTGTCGTCACACGGCGGGCTCTTGTCCGGAGGGCACGATAGATCTCCTCGGCCTCCACCATGGGCAGGAACGCCGCCCCAGCAGACTCTCGGTCAGGCGGATGCCAGGATCTTCCGGCTTCGCAGGCATCGAACACGTATTTCGTGCACCACTCCCCCAACTGCGTGCGAGCCTCTTGGCCGGGGCTGATGATCTGTCCGAACAGGGTCGTGGCCTTGTCATATTCGCCCAGGGCGGTCAGGGCACAGAAGCTGTAGTACTGAAAGACAGGCTTGTCGGGCGAGAGCTTCAGGGACTCCCGTGCTTCTGCAATCACACGCTCGTAATCCCCCATCCGCAGAAAGACTTCACATCGCTGAGAGGACAGTTCGGTGTACTGCGGGTCCTCTTCGGGCGTGAGCGCGATGGCCCTGTCGTACTCTGCGATTGCCTCGTCGTATTTGCCCAACTCGCGGAATGAGACTGCACGCAGGGAGTGGCCCAGGGGATCACGCGGGCGCAGAATGGTCATGGCCAGCGCATCATCGCGCAGACGGTCATACTTCCGAGAGGCATAGTACGTGAAGGCCCGCAGCCGGCGTGATTCATAGTGGCTGGGGTCAAGCTGCAATGCCTTGTCCAGTGAGGCAAGCTGCTCCTTGACCGTGATGGCGGTCATGGCCCGCAGGAAATATGCCTCGGCGGTCTCCGGAAGCAAGGCCTCAGCCTGTCGGTGGTGCTCCTCGATCTCCTTGAGCTTCTCGGCATTCGGCGATTCACTCTCCCAGAGGATGCGAGCCAGGAGCGCGTGAGCCGCTCCGGCGATCTCCGGGCGGTCATTCAGCAGATCGCCAAGCATCACAGCGGCCTCCTCTGAACGACGGTTGTCAACGAGAATGCCCGCCTGAAGAAGCTGAGCTTCGGCTCCCACGTGCCTGCTGTGAAGGATGGGCTTGATCGTCTCGAGGGCGGCTTCGCGGTCGGCCCTGGCATACTGTTCGCGGGCCTGGGACAAGATGCCCCTATGCCGGAAGCCTTCTGCTTCCGCAAGCTGGAGCCGGTCGCGGTTCCACATCGAGAGGACGATGACCGCCCCGCCTACTACAAGGGCCGTTGCCAAGCCGGCAATGGCCTGCGATCTGTGTCTGCGCAGGAGTTTTTGGAGGCGATAGGTTGTGCTGGGACCTCTCGCGAGGACCGGCTCATGTTCGAGATGCCGCAGGATGTCTGAGGCCAAGCTGTTGGGCGTCTCATACCGCCGGGCGCGGTCTTTCTCCAAGGACTTCATCACGATCCAGTCGAGGTCGCCCCGAACGGCTTTCCTGAGCAGATCGGGCGTGGAGCTGCGGCACTTGGCGATATCACTCGCCGTTTCCCCAAGGGTGCTGAGCTTGGTGGATGGCTTGGCGGGCTCTTGTTCCCGGATGATGCGCTGCATCTCGATGTAGCCGGCCTTGCGGAGTTCCTCCTCGCTGAAGGGCGTGGTCCCGGTGAGGAGTTCATACAGCAGCACACCGAGGGAATAGATATCTGAGCGGGTGTCGATGTCCAGATCGCTTAGCTCGGCCTGTTCGGGACTCATATAGGCGGGGGTGCCGATGATGTGAGCGTAGCGCGTAAAGAGCGTCTTTTCCGTCAGCCGCTGGCTCGTGGCCTTGGCGATGCCAAAGTCGATCACCTTAGGGACGGGCTTGCCGTCATGGTGGGTGACCATGACGTTGGAGGGCTTGATATCCCGGTGGATAATTCCTTTCTGGTGGGCGTGCTGGACCGCGTTGCAGACCTGGAGAAACAAAGCCAGGCGGTCTTTGGTGCTCAGGTTGTTCTTATCGCAGTACTCAGTAATGGAGACTCCCTGGACCAGCTCCATGACGAAATACGGCCGACCGGTCTCTGTGGCTCCGGCGTCGAGGACCTTGGCAATATTGGGATGGTCCATGAGGGCCAGGGCCTGACGCTCCGCTTCAAATCGGGCAATGACCTGCCTTGTATCCATGCCCAATTTGATGATCTTGAGGGCGACCTTGCGGCGGATGGGCTCGGTCTGCTCGGCCATGTAGACGACCGCCATGCCCCCTTCACCGATTCTTTCCAGCAGCTTGTACCGCCCGATGATACTGCCCGGTCCCTCTGTCAGCACCTGGTTCGGCGTCGGTACGTCAAGGACCGTGGGGGGATTCTCAAGGAAACCATCCTCGATCCCATCGACCTTCAGCAACGCCCGCACGCGTTCGAGGAGGTCTCTGTCATCGCCGCAGGCCTCTTTCAGGTAGGCGGCTCTGGCTGTTGGCGAGGCCAGCTCCAATGCACAGTAGAAGATCGCCTCTTCGTCTTTTCTCCGGTCATGGCCCATCGCTGCGTTCCTGACATCTTGCGTCACTGTACAATGCGAGAAATGCGAGTCAGATCACGTCAAGAAAATGGAGAATCTGCTCGGAATTTTGTCCGGGATCAGTCGGAGTTGGAGATTCGGAGGATCTCAAGACGCAGCCAGGAGCGGGCATATCTCCAGTACCGGTCTGCCGTCGCGGGAGATATACCCAGGGCGAGAGCGGCTTGCGGCCCCGTCAAACCCGCAAAATACCGGAGCTTGACGAGTTCAGCTTTCACCTTGTCCCGTCGCGAGAGCCTCTCCAGTGCTTCATCCACCAGGATCAAATGCTCCGCTGAGGATTCGTTCCCGTCTCCGAGGATGGTCGTTTCGAGATCGATCCGCTGTACTTGCCCGCCGTGCTTGGCCGCCTGCTTCCTGCGAGCATTCTCCACGAGAATCCTTCGCATCGCTTCCGCTGCGGCCGCAAAGAAATGGCCACGATTTTCCCAGCCTTGTGGTTTGTCTCCAACCAGCCGCAGATACGCCTCATGAACCAGTGCCGTGGCCTGGAGGGTCTGGCCAGGCGCCTCGTGCGAGAGCTTCTGAGCCGCGAGAACACGCAACTCCTCATACACCAGCGGCAAGAGCTCGTCCGTAGCCTTCGCGTCCCCCCGCTCGATCGCATTCAGGATGCGTGTGACGTCACTCATGCCGACTCCCGACCGTTCCGGCCCTCTGATGTGCGTATTGTCTCACGACGGCGAGGAGATTTCAATGGTCGCCGCCTGTGTGATTGTCACGGATCGAGTTGCACTCGGCCGGTCGCGATCGGATCGAGGGGAATGAAGAGTGTTTGTGCTGCCTGGCGATGCAGAGGCTCTGTATTCCTTCCAATCGCCTTGTATCACGCAGGCAGAGTGAATCCAAATAGAAAGGCCGTGGATGCTGGTCCACGGCCCGGGATTTATTCACGATTGTTGGGGTCGGATTAGAGTACTCTGCCGCGCCGCAGCCGTGCCACGAGGCCGGCGCCGAGGGCGGCCAGCAGGATAGCCCCGGGGGCGGGAATCTCCGGGTTGATGCTCGCCCAGACGCCCATTTCCTCGAACCCGCTGTCGGCCACGGCCGCGACCATCTCGCCCGTGGGCAACTGCACCGACGTCTGCTGCCCGAACACCGCATAGACGTACATGTACGGGAAGGACGGATTGGGGGAGAAGTCCGGGATGTAAATCCGAACGTCACCCTTTCCGCTGCCGCTGCCGAACAGCATCGAGTCCATGATGACGGAGCTGTCCTCGGCGAGGTCATCCATGCTGTAGAGGACCGGACCGCCGAAGTTCTGATAGTTGACGCTGGGATAGCCGGTCAGATTCGCCGAGGCCTCGAGAGAAACCACCAACTGATCGAGGGACAAGTATCGGTAGCCAGGGGCCTGGTTGAGGTCTACGAGGATCTCCCGATACCAGGAGCCATCCACTTGGACGCGGGGCGGCGTAAGGCTGTCCACGAGCACCGAGTGTGTCCACTTCCCGGACTTCGTCTGGAACTCGACGGTTCCGTCGGTGTTGTAGCCGGTTTCCGTGTTCTTGCCCTGGATTCTCAGAAAGGAGTCGAAGTTCCCTGTCCCCGTGGCCGTCTCCGGATCGAACGGCATGAATATGCCGCCGTTGACCATCTCCGAAGAGCTCGTCGTGGTCAGGAAATAGTACGTAGGGACAGCCTGGGCATTCGCGCACAAAACGATAAGCGCGAGCGCAACACCTAGACGAAAACTGTTACGATGGGCCTTCATATCTCCTGCCTCCAAGAGAAGCCTGCCCGGCATTAGCCTTTCACCTACCATCCTTAGTACAGTCTACTCCCTTGCTTACTCGAAATCCTACCAGAAGGGACGCCCGGAATCAAGCTTTTTCTGCAAAATTTTTGCGTACGAGCACAAATTCCTACCGTCCCCACCGGAAAACCGTCACCCGGCCCATTCCCCGTCACTCTCGTGCAGAAACTGCATGTCGCCCCGCCGTTGTCGCCAGCCGGTCCCCTGGATTTGCGTCCCACCCTTCGTCATTTCGCCAAAAATGCAGCCACCCCAGCCCCAATCCCGCCCGACCCGCGTTTTTCCCGCAAAAACGCCACTTTCCGACCTCATGCCACCCCCACCTGACGGCCTAACCACCCGATGCAGCCCGGCCCCCGGAAATTGGCTTTGTTTTGCCCAAACAGCCCCCGGCACGTCCCCCGGGTGCCGTTGTCCATCGGAATTGGGTTTGTTTTGCATCGTCTGCATCGGCCGTAAGGCCCGGCCCTGTCCCCGGCGATTGGATTTGTTTTGCACACTCCGGGTGCAGGGCTTGATGGACTGGCCCTGTCCCCCGAAATTGGCTTTGTTTTGCACGATCGGCCCCCACGAGAGAGGTCGGGCTTTCGTACTAGCCGCCTGAAATTGGGTTTGTTTTGCACGGCCGGCCCCCGGCTTGTCCCTGGCGTGATCCTGACGCTGGGAATTGGCTTTGTTTTGCACAGGGTGCGTTCGACGCACCGACGGCCTGGCTCTGAGCCAAGCCCCGGAAATTGGCTTTCTTTTCGCATCCGCCATTTCTCCGGCTCGCAACAGGACAACCGCGTCCCCGCCGAAGGTCGTGACCTTGCCGGGCCTGTCACCGAACAGGCTGTCGCTCGTTCCGATCATCCCGGCTCTCGGACTCAGGATTCCCGACTCACCAACTTCCCATGCCTCTCTATTCAGTTGTGTCCCTATGATACAGGCACCCCAATTAGGCGTCAACTGAAATCCCGACAATTGAGGGATTCCTGTGCGACGACACCGACCACAGAGTGGACAGAAGACAACCTGAGCGGATCATCCCCCACGTGGCCGCGCAATGCGGTTTAGGTTGGGGTTGATTCATGCAAGGAATCGTGTCGCCGTCTAAGCACAACGAGTTGGTTACAGCCAAACTGGAATCTACTGTACGCTTCGATGTCGAGACTGAAGTACCTTGCGAAGACGTAGAAACGTTCCTTGTTGAAGATAACCGGATGATGGTCTCTGGCGGACTTGGCAAATAACCGGAGCTTTGTGCCCCAGCGATGAACAAGGTCGCCCAGTGGGGTCGGCGTCGTGATCACGATTCGCCCGCCGGGCTTGAGATGAAGCAGGATTTCCCTGAACAAGTGTTTTTGATTGTAGATGTGCTCGATAAATGCTGTCATAAGTACCGTGTCAAAGCGTCGGTCAATACCGATCTGATCTTCATCCATGTCGCGCCGGAGGAATGTATGTGAGGGATACCGTTCCTGAAGACTCTGCACGAAATCGGCGGACAGTTCCACGCCACAATAGCTCTCAATCCGCTTCTGAACATGTTCAAGAATAGGCGCATCGGCACACCCCAAATCCAGGACGGAGCCTCTAATCCACGGGACAACTCTCTGGGTTCTGGTGCGCTGCAAGTATCTGGAGAACATCGCCATGACTCGCCAAACCCTCAGATTCCTGACGGAACCATAATCAGAATACTCGATTCCACTCAAAACCTATTTCCGACCCATCGCTTTGCTCTTGCGGGCGAGAGCAGGGAGGCTGGTCTTGCGGAGCTTTGCCCCAAGACAAACAGTATACGCGTCAATTCTGGTCAACGCGAGATATGCCGTCAACTGGAATACGCGATCATTACGATGCAGTCTCAGAGTTTTTGATTCGGGTGTGAACTGTCGCTCGCAGCTAATAGATGATCCCGCCATGCAGTGCCCGTCAATCTGGAGACCCAGCATCTATGACTCGCCCTCAGCGAGTATCAGGTCGGAGACAAGAATTCGGCTGAACACCAGTCCGAGCAAAAGGGTTATCGTCGTGGCTACAGCTCTATCGACAAGAGCAGCGAGCACAGCCGTGTCGGCGGGGATTCCGTACAGATGTGCGGACGCGCCTACGATCCCTTCGCTGACACCGAGGCTGGCCGGAGTCAGAGGTAACAGAAGAGCGAACGTGCCCAGCGAAGAGGTCATCACCATATCCGAGAAGATCACGGGGATGCCGACGGCGGAGAACGCCACAAGCAGACGTGCGGCCCATGTCAGGATTCCCGTAATGTGCAGAACCGAATGCCAGAAAACCAGCCGCTTGTTTGCCGGAAAGAGGCTCAATCCTTGCATTACCCTGTAGATCACTTGGCTGAATCTTCCGCCCTGTGGCATCTTTCCACGGTTGCACAGGAGCAGAACTACGAACACTCCAAGCGTCGTCAACAGCAGAAGCGAGCCAAACACAACCGCCAGTGTGCGATAGAATACATGGCCTGTCACAGCATACAGTATCACCACGGCGAGCCCCGTTCCGGCGGAGACCGGGAATGCTATGATGCATGATCCAGCAGCCAGGGAGGCATATTGAGAGTAGCCAAACTGATACCTTCTCTTGAGGTAGTAGGCACGCGCGGCGAGTCCGCCCTTCGCCGGGAGGTAGCAGTTGAGCATAGCATTGCAGACGGATAGCCCATACCATGCTCTGAAATCCAAGTTCACATTGAACATCTTCATGAGAAGTCTGAACTTATATCCGTTCTGTAACTCCGACAGAAACGTCAGGAGGATTAGGGCGAAGACGTGAGACGCAGATATGTTGCGCAGACTAAAGAAGAGTTCCTTGTGCGCCCATCCGTATACGAGAGCGCCTATCAGAATAGCCGCCAGGAGAATGCGTTGCACTTTCTTCATGGTTTTGTCACGACGGGCTTCTTCGTGGCCACGTATATGAGTATGTAGCTCAGACTCTTGGGCATGGGCACTGGCAAATGATACAGCCCCACTGACAGTATTTCCTCGACAGCATACCCCGTCACATCAAGCATCCTTTCCACCCATCGCGGGAGGAGGTAATAGAGATGGTGTTTCGTGTAAAAGAAACGCTTGGAGCGGAAGAACTCGAAGAAGAGTACCGGAATTGACAAAGGATTGGGGGTCGAGAGGATCAGGCGCGAGCCCTCGCCCATTAGCGACCTCAAATCCCGGAGAAAGCGGTAGGGGTCTTCGATATGCTCTATGAGTTCACC
>Ga0315277_10007318_pt1 | contig 14323 bp, 11 predicted proteins | sample YL17G05_15_MG_FD_203695 | JGI IMG/M metagenome (GOLD analysis project Ga0315277, IMG submission 203695) | Sediment microbial communities from Yellowstone Lake, YNP, Wyoming, USA - YL17G05_15 | ecosystem: Environmental > Aquatic > Freshwater > Lake > Sediment | place: USA: Wyoming | collected... | reverse complement strand
AGCCTGTCCGCGAAACCCCTGGCGCCGGCGCCTTCCAGGCGTCAATGAAAGGACCCATATCCGGGAGAACGCCATGAGAAAGACGATCGGTATTGCATGCATGGGAATGGCCCTTCTGGCCGCGGGCTGCGTCATCGAGCCGCGGATTCCCGCGGAGATGGTCGCGCTCGATCAAAGCCGGCCCATCGCGGGCGAATCTTCCCTGTCCGCCAATGTCCGCTTCGACATCGGCGCCCTGGAAATCTCGGCCGGAAGCGCGCCCAACCTGTATGACCTGAATCTGGAATACGACAAGGCTGCATACAATCCCGACGTTCATTACAGCGACGGGCGACTCGCGATCAGGCTTGAAGGCTTGCATGAGATCGGCATTCACGGCCACCGGCAGAACAACCGTCTGCGCCTCAATCTCAGCGATGCGATTCCGCTCAACCTCGATATCAATACGGGCGTCGGCGAAGCCCGCCTGGCGCTGTCGCGGCTGCGCATCACCCGCCTCAATCTGGAAGCGGGTGTGGGCAGCACCCGCTTGTCCGCCTACGATCCCAATCCTGCAGTGTGTGATGAAATCCGCCTCCGGAACGGCGTCGGCAGCATGGATGCAGTCGGCCTCGGCAACTTGAATTTTCGCCGGCTGGATTTTGAAGGCGGCGTAGGCGGCGCAAAACTCGATTTTTCCGGCGCCTGGCAGCGGGATGCCGAAATCCGGCTTGAGGTGGGAGTGGGCGGAGTCAGCGTGCGCATGCCTCGGGATGTCGGGGTTCGGGTAATTGCCGAAAGACACTTCCTGAGCGGCCTGCAGCTTGACGGCTTCCAGCGCGAAGGCGGCAAAGATTACTACAGCGAAAAGTACAACGAAAAGAAAGTGCGGGTCACCATCATGGTCAGGACCGGCATCGGCGGCTTCAGCATCCACTGGCTGTAAACCAGTGGGGCCGGGCTGAAGCCCGGCCGCAGGATCCGAATGGCGGGCTGAAGCCCGCCCCCACTGCCGCTTTTGACAAGGAGCTGTTTTGCAGCTATTCGTGGCCGGCACGGTTCGCGGGCCTGGATTCCTCCTGGAGATCTTCGGCGGCGACCACGACGATGCCGCTTTCCGTAACATGAAACCGCTTGCGATCCTCCTCGGGATCAAATCCGATCACGGTTTTTTCGGGCAGCCGCACTCCCTTATCGATGATCGTCCTGGAAATCTTCGAGTGCCGTCCGATCTCGACATGCGGAAACAGAATGCTGCGGTCGACTTCGCAATAGCTGTTGATGCGAACGCCGGGCGAGAGCACGCAGTTGATCACTTTCCCGCCGCTGATGATGCAGCCGGCCGACACGATCGAATCCAGGGCAATGCCCATGCGCTGGTCTTTTTGCGCGAAGACGAATTTTGCGGGAGGATACTGCGGCTGATAGGTGCGGATCGGCCATTCCTGGTCATAGAGATTGAAATGCGGGCTCACCGCCACCAGGTCCATGTTGGCTTCGTAATAAGCTTCCAGCGTCCCCACATCGAGCCAGTATGGAAACGCCTTTTTGTTTTCATCCACAAACTGATGGGCGTATACATTCCGGTCCGATATCAATCCGGGGATAATGTCGCGGCCGAAATCATGGGTCGAATTCGGATTGCGCGCGTCTTCTTCCAGAACCTGGGTCAGGAGGTCTTTGTTGAAAACATAGACCCCCATCGAAGCGCGCAGCTTTTTCGCTGGATCCACCCCTTGCGCCGCGAGCCGGGGCTTTTCCTGAAAGCCGCGGATGCGGCCCGATTCATCGCTGTCCATAATCCCGAACAGGTGTGCCTTTTCCGCCGGGACTTCGATCGCGCCGATGGTCACATCCGCCTGCTTTTCGATGTGCTGCCTCACCATGCGATGGTAGTTCATTTTGTAGATGTGATCGCCGGACAGGATCATGACAAAGTTGATTGGCCTGACCGTGTGGATCGAGTAGAGGTTCTGCCAGACCGAGTCGGCCGTGCCCATATACCAGTTCTCGCTGACCCGCATCTGCGGGGGGATGATCTCGACGAACTCCCCCAGATCCTTCGCGACCACGTTGTACCAGCCGTTGCGGACATGGCGGTGGAGAGAAAGCGATTTGTACTGGGTCAGAATGAAAATCCTGCGCAGGCCCGAATTGATGCAGTTGCTCAACGTCACATCGACGATGCGATAGCTTCCGCCGAACGGCACGGCGGGTTTCGCCCTGTGGCGGGTCAGAGGATAGAGGCGCTCGCCGGCACCGCCGGCCAGCAGGATGCCAAGCACCTTGTTCATCAAAATGGCCATGCTTCACCTCAAGGGGGGAATCATGCTCGATTGTGAATCGCCTCGGGCTGCTCTATGCAGGCCATCATACGCTCGATCCCTATTGTAACAGCACCGGGTCGTTGTGCACTCAGTTTTTGTAACTGTTTAGCCAGTTGTCCAAGAGTATGTCCGATGAAAACCGGCCAACTGAAAAGAGAACCGCAAAGACCTCGAAGACCTCAAAGAGTTTGTTGCCTGGCGGTCTCTTCGGAAACTTCCCTGTTTGAGTGCCACCGTTTGTGAACCACAGAGACACAGAGAACACGACGCGGCCTGTCGGCCGCAACCAAATGGGGCGTCAGAACCTCACGGCTGTTCTTCAGCCGCAAGACCTTTCACTTTATAGACTTGCAAAGTTGCCAGCATGAAAATCTTTGCAAAATTCAAAGAAATTAAATGTTAGTGGTACAGAGGTGGCAATAGGCGCTTACGCCCGGGGGCCAACGCTTCGCGTTGCGCCATTCTCGTCCGGGAGCAGCGGAAAAGCCGGAGGATGCCCGCAGAATTCCAGATATGGCTCACGGCTTTTCCGCTGCTCCCGGACGAGAATGGCGGCCGTAGGCTCCCCCGGGCGGGGCTTGGCATTCCTGTGTATCTCTGTGGCCTCTGTGCCCCTGTGGTTCATTATTATCAGTTTCTGATTTCAATGAACGCCGGGCCCCTGCCGCAGGAGCTTCGAGGTCTTTGTGGTTCTCTTTTCAAGGCAGGCCAAGTGGAGATCATTTTTCTGTGCCCAAAAGGGCAGTGTCCCCGGTAAAATTAGTGATTCGGCTTCATGAGTGCCCCAGATTTCTTGCAGATTTCTTGATTTCTGCCGGAGGTGATGGAAATGTTCGGATCCTGTTCGCCATTGATTTGCGCCGGGGTTGCCCTGGCCTTCTGCGTGTCTGCTCTGTCCCCCCAAGCCCAGGACCGGAAGAGAGCCCGTGATCTCGGCATCGCCCCGGGTGTGCTCCAGCCCGGCCCGCTGAACGCAATCACCGATGTCCCCGGCGTTGCCGTGGGTCACGTCACTTTGCGGGAAGGGGAAAACGTGCGCACCGGCGTCACTGCGGTGCTTCCCTATGTCGGCAACATTTACCAGCAGAAAGTGCCGGCCGCGGTTTTCGTGGGCAACGCCTTCGGCAAGCTGGCAGGCAGCACGCAGGTGGAGGAACTAGGCAATCTTGAGACGCCCGTCGTCCTGACCAACACGCTCAGCGTGGCCGAAGGTATCGCCGGCGTGGTCGAATTCACGCTCGCGCTACCGGGCAACGAGCAGGTGCGCTCGGTGAACGCGGTCGTGGGGGAAACCAATGACGGTTCCCTGAACGATATACGAGGCCGCCATGTCACAAAACAGCATGTCATCGATGCCATCCGGTCCGCCAAGGGTGGTCCTGTCGAGGAAGGAGCCGTCGGCGCCGGCACCGGAACGGTCTGTTTCGGATACAAAGGGGGCATCGGAACATCCTCCCGCCAGCTTCCGGCCGCCCAGGGAGGATTCACCGCCGGAGTGCTGGTCCAGTCGAATTTCGGCGGGGTGCTCCAGATCAATGGCGCGCCGGTTGCCCAGGAGCTCTCCAGGGGGCGCGGCCCTCAGGATCCTTTTGGCTCGCCCGACGGCTCCTGCATGGTAATCATAGCAACGGATGCGCCGCTGGATGCCCGCAATCTGAAACGTCTGGCGGCGCGCGCCATGCTGGGGCTGGCTAGAACGGGATCCTACAGCAGCAACGGCAGCGGCGATTTTGTCGTCGCATTCTCCACCGCCGCGGAAGCGCGCGTCCCCGCATCCATGAAGGCGCGCATACTGAATCCTCCGGCGCTGCATAATGACGCCGTTTCCCCGCTGTTCCAGGCGGTCGTCGAGGCGACCGAAGAAGCGGTTTACAACTCGTTGTTCATGGCGAAAACGACTGCGGGATCCGGCGGGCGCACCGTGGAGGCATTGCCCGTTGCGCGCGTGCTCGAGATCTGCCGCAAGTACAACGCCGTTCGGGAAGTGAAATGAAGATTTACGGCTGGGCGGGGCTCCTGCTCCTGCTGGTCTCTGAATACTGCCTGATCCGCAGGATCGAGCCTTTTTACTCATCGTTTTACTCTTTTGCGTGGTGGTCTTATGTTCTGCTTGCGGACAATCTGCTGCTCAGATTGCGCGGCCGCTCGCTGCTGTGCGGCAGGCGGGAGGAACTCCGGCGCATGCTGCCCCTGTCGGTCTTCAGCTGGCTCCTTTTCGAATGTTACAACCTCCGCCTGCAGAACTGGGCCTACAACGGCGTTCCTGCCGAGATCTGGCTGCGCTGGCCCGGGTACGCCGTGGCTTTTGCCACGGTCTTTCCGGGAATATTTATTACGGCCGATCTGATCGAAGCGCTCTGTTTCGGCCGGCACGGCCGGATCTCCGCATCCGAATGCGAGCCCCTCGCGGAGTCCCCGCGCACGCGCCCAGGACCCGCCTTCCTGGCGCTCGGCCTGGCGCTGTCCGCCGTGCCTGTCATTTGGCCGCGCTATTTCTTCGCCGCCGTGTGGATCGGGCCGATCTTTCTCCTCGATCCCCTGCTCGAACGTTTCGGCGTGAAGAGCTTCTCCTTGCAGATCGAAGCCGGACAGCGGCGGCGCATCTTCAGCTTGCTGGCCGGCGGATTGGTCTGCGGCATCCTTTGGGAATTCTGGAACTTCTGGGCCGGTTCCCACTGGGTTTATTCCGTGCCTTATTTCGGCAGCTGGAAAATGTTTCAGATGCCCCTGCTCGGTTTTCTGGGTTTCCCCCCTTTCGCCCTGGAATGCTGGCTCCTTTATCACCTTTTTGAGCCGCGACATCTTCCGCGCTACATCAGCATCACCGTCTGGATCTTCATCCTTGTGTTTTGTTTATGGATGTTTCACGAAATCGACCACCATACCGTCCTCCGGTTTGCATGAAGGAGCACTCCGCAGCTTGGCTATCACCGTTTCGGGGCGAAGGAGCCGCGCGCGGCTCCGAGATTTCACCAAATCCCCAACTTGTGCCGGGAGCCTCTCCGCTTAAAGCTAATGCAGAAGCTCCGGGATTCCGATGTTCACTGGGGAGGAGTTTTGCCATGTTTGGTCTGCTTGTCCTTGCCTTAGCCCTTCTTTCACCGGGCCGGCCCCCGGATTTGAATCCGACACAGAGCGAGAAGAGCGAGAAGGAGTTCGCTTTTTATCCGGGGGGCAGACTCGAGATCAGTGTGGCTCTTCCCGGGAACATCCGGATCACCGGTTGGCCCAAGGCGGCGATTCGCGTCGAAGCGGAAAAAATCGTTCATTCGCCGGACCCGAGCGAAGCGCAGAATCTCTTGAAACAGATTGCCCTTCGCATCACCAACGCTCCGGCAACCGCCCGGATCAGCACCGCCCCACAGGCGCCCGGCGCCCAAACGGAGCTTCACCTCGTTGTATATGTGCCGCTCCAGAAAACAGACCTGACCATCAGGATGATGCAGGGCGATATTTCGATCGCCTCAGTCAATGGTTCGATCGAGGCAACGCTCGAGGCAGGCAATATCGAAACAAAAGATCTGGCCGGGTATTTCTCCGGGCTTACCAAAGCAGGCGACCTGAACGTCGACCTGGCCGGGAGACGATGGACAGGATACGGTCTCAGCGCAATGACCCGGCGCGGATCCGTCCGGGTGCTGGTGCCGGCCGACTACTCGGCAGTGCTTCAGCTGGAAACCAAGCAAGGGCAGATTGCGATCGACTTTCCCGATCAGCTCGTTGATGGAGAGGCCGTCCCGCTGCAGCCCGTGGCCAGGAAAAAAACGCAATCACTGAACGCGCCCATCGGATCCGGCGGCACCCCCGTCCGCCTCGCCACCCTGTCCGGCAACATCTCCGTCCAAAAGAAGTGATGAGTAATGAGTGATGAGTGATGAGCGATGAGCGAAAAGCCGTTATCTCGATACTCTTTGCCTGCCCAAAATACGCGGCCCGATTTATTGCCCCTTATCGGGCCTGAGGGCCAGCCGGGGCTGAATCACTCCCTTAAATTCTTGAATCAATAGCCTTGTCTTTTCATCACTCATCACTCCGCTTGAGGTGGAGTTCGCGCAGGTGCCGGGGATCGAGGTCGGAAGGAGCGTCGAACATCAGGTCGCTCGCGCTGGCGGTCTTGGGGAACGCAATCACCTCACGGATATTCGCTTCGTCTGCCAGGAGCATAACGATGCGGTCGATTCCCGGCGCCATGCCGCCGTGCGGAGGAGCGCCATATTCAAAGGCTTCGAGCATGTGGCCGAATTTCTTTTGCGTTTCCTCTTCACTGTAGCCGAGACGCCGGAATATGCGCGCCTGGACATCGCGGCGGTGGATGCGGATGCTTCCGCTGGCTAGCTCATATCCGTTACAGACCAGATCGTAGGCATTGCTCATGACTGATCCCGGATCGCTTTCGAGCTTGTCCAGATCCTCCTCTTTGGGCATCGTGAACGGATGGTGAGTGGAGTTCCAGGTTTCCGTTTCCTGGTCCCATTCGAACATCGGGAAGTCGACCACCCAGGCGAAGGCGAGCAAGTCCGGCGGCGCCAGTTTCAGGCGGTCGCGGAATTCGAGCCGCAGGTTGCCGAGGGCCTTATGCGCCGGCGCGGGTTTGTCGGCCACGATGCACACCAGATCGCCCTCCGCCGCTTCCATCCTGTGCGCAAGTTCCGCCGCAAGTTCTGCGCTGAGCAGCTTCGCAAGGCTCCCCTTCAGGCCGGCAGCCGTCCAGCCGAGGGTTGCCAGACCTTTGGCGCCCCAGGACTTCACCTGCTCGGTCAGGACGTCCAGATCCTTGCGGGAAAAGGAAGCGCACCCGGGCCCTTTGATGCCCTTGACCACTTGTCCGGAGTTCGCCGCATCGGCAAACATCTTGCACTCAGAATTGCGGAACCAATCCGTCAGGTCCACCAGTTCCATGCCGAACCGCAGGTCCGGCTTGTCGGTCCCGAACCGCGCCACGGCTTCCTCGTAGGTGAGTTTCGGGAAGGGATCGAACAGGCGCTTGTGCGGAACCACGGCCGGGATCAACCCTTTCACCAGCCCTTCGACGACGTCGAGCACGTCATCCCGGTTGACGAAGGACATTTCCAGGTCCAGCTGTGTGAACTCCGGCTGGCGGTCCCCCCGCAGATCCTCATCCCGCATGCAACGCGCAATCTGGAAATAGCGCTCGTACCCGGCCACCATCAGCAGCTGTTTGAGCTGTTGCGGGCTCTGCGGCAGCGCATAGAATTTTCCCGGCTGCACCCGGCTGGGCACCACGTAGTCACGCGCTCCCTCGGGGGTCGCCTTGATCAGCATGGGGGTCTCGATTTCGTAAAATCCCAGTTTGTCCAGATAATCCCGGATGAACTTGACCGTCTTGTGGCGCAGTTCGATGTTGCGCTGCAGGCGCGCCCGGCGCAGGTCGAGGTAGCGATACTTCAGGCGGAAGCTCTCTTCGGTCTTGTAGCCGTCGTCGTCGACCTGGATTGGGAGCGGCTTCGCCGGATTGAGGATTTCGATCCCGTGCGCCAGGACTTCAATCTCCCCTGTGGGCATGGCCGGATTCATCATCCCGCCGGGGCGTCCCCGCACCACCCCTTCGATCTTGACGACAAATTCTATGCGCAGTTTCTCCGCCACGTCGTAGCTGCGGCATGATTCCTGATCGACGGTCACCTGGACCAGTCCCGACCGGTCGCGCAGGTCGATGAAAATCAGGCTGCCGTGATTACGGCGCCGGTGAACCCATCCGGCAAGTGTGACACTCCGGCCGGTATCGGAGGACCGCAGTTCCCCGCAATTGCGCGTCTTGAGCATGGTGTTTCATCCCTCGAAATCTAACGCACGCATTCTGCGTGCGGCATGTGCTTCACTTGGCGACATCCGGACCCGTGAGTCCGTCATTTCTGCGCCGGCGAGTAGTGGGAGGCCACGTATTCCTCCAGGATAACGATGAACTCGGCGACGATCCCCTCCCCACGCAGGGTTTTGGCGAGGCGGCCGTCAACGTAAACCGGCGCCTTCGGTTCCTCGCCATTGCCGGGCAGAGAAATCCCCAGGTTGGCGTGCTTTGATTCCCCCGGGCCGTTGACTACGCATCCCATCACCGCCACACGGAGCTCTTCCACGCCGCGATAGGATTCCTTCCATAGCGGCATGCGCGTCCGGATGTAGGACTCGATCTGTTCCGCCATGGTCTGGAAGAATGTCGACGTGGTGCGGCCGCAACCGGGGCAGGCAGATACCTGAGGCACGAAGCTGCGGATGCCCAGGGACTGGAGAATCTGCTGGGCTACGCGCACCTCTTCCGTCCGGTCGCCGCCGGGCGCGGGTGTAAGCGAAACGCGGATCGTGTCCCCGATTCCCTCCTGCAGAAGCACCGCAATTCCCGCGGTCGAGGCGACGATTCCCCTGGCTCCCATGCCGGCCTCCGTTAATCCGAGGTGGATCGCATAATTGCATTTTGCCGCCAGCATTCGATTCACGCGGATGAGATCCTGAACCCCGGAGACCTTGGCGCTCAGGACGATTCGGTTGTGCCCCAAGCCATGGGATTCCGCCAGATATGCGGATTCGAGCGCACTCGCAACCATGGCTTCCATCATGATTTCGCTCCCCGGCCTCGGCACCGGGCTGCGGCTGTTGTCGTCCATAAAGCGCGCCAGCACTGCCTTGTCCAGCGATCCCCAGTTGACGCCGATGCGCACGGGCCGGTCGTTTTCGATTGCGGCCTCGATCATGCGCCGGAAGTTGTCGTCATGGTGCTTGCCGGCGCCGACGTTGCCGGGATTGATGCGGTATTTTGCCAGGGCGCGCGCACATCCAGGGTTTTCGGAAAGGAGGCGATGGCCGTTGTAGTGAAAATCGCCGATCACCGGCACCGAAATGCCGAGATCCGACAGCCGCGCGGTGATCTCGGGAACCGCGCGCGCCGCTGCGGGCGTGTTGACCGTGACGCGCACCAGTTCGGACCCCGCGGCAGCCAGGGCAGCAGCCTGCCGTGCCGTGGCCGCGGCGTCTTCAGTATTGGTGTTGGTCATCGACTGCACGACGACCGGAGCGTCGCCGCCCACCCATACGCCGCCGACCTTTACCGGGATCGATTTCCTTCGCGTCTGCATCGAAATCACCCTCTTCCAACCGGTAGCAAAATTTAGTCTATTGCCACCACGCCATCAAGCGCATTTCAATTCGAACCTAATTCCCGCCGCAGCAACAATAAGCGTGGTCCGACCCCAAATCCACGCTATAATGTGGTATGCGGGACGAGTTCAACTCAATGCCCGCAAACCAGAAAGTGGCCCGACTCGCGGAACGATCCCCCGATCCCGGGAATTGCATCCGCGCGAACTGGCTGACCATCCAAACCAATGCCTGTCGATGTATAGTCGCCTGACTCTAATGGAGGATCCAATGAAGGGAGCTACCGTACTGCTATTCATAGGTCTTATTGTTCTTGCAACGCCGGCAATATGCCCCGTTCGCGGTAATTCGGGACCGACCGTCCTGCCTGAAATGCCGCCGCCGGGCCTGGGTCAAAACCAGGAGTATGAATACAAGGTTCTGGCAACCAACAAGACTTCGACGATGGAAAAAGAGCTGAACCAGGCGGCCGCCGCCGGCTTTCGGTTCGAGGCATGCATGGGGGGAGAGACCGCGTTCGGCGGCTCGGAAACAGTCTCCGTTATAAGCAAGCCTGCCGGTAAGGAAGTGAAACCGCACTATGAATATAAGCTCCTGGCTGCAACCAGAACCTCCACGATGCAGAAGGAATTGCAGGAAGCTGGGGACGCTGGGTTTTTGTATCGAGATCAGACAGTGTTCAAGTCGACCTTTGGCGGCAAGGAAGTGGCGGTCATTCTGGAGCGCGATCGAGATCTGCCGGTACGAAATTACGAACATAAGCTGCTCGCAACCTCGAAAACTTCAACCATGGAAAGGGAATTGAAGGATGCCGGATTGGCCGGGTTTGAGTTCGTCGGCATGAGCCTCGGACAGACATCCCTGGGCGGCCAGGAGGTGGTCTGCATTCTTCGGCGGCTGGCGAAACAATGACGGTCCCTCTTTCCGTGGGGGCTCGAAAAATCTGAACCCGATCACCCGATTCTCGATCTATAATCTCAACAACCGTTTTTTGTATTGACAGGCAGCTACGCATCGTCAGGCATTCGCGATCCGGGCCAAGGAGGTAGGATGTCCGGGACTTCAACCGTGAGGCAGGCTGCGTTCTTCCATCGGCGAGGGAGGATACATGGCACACAAGAAAGCATCGTTGTTTGCTCTTTTCATGCTGCTCACCACCGTGTTGGCGGCCCAGGAATGGTGGGCTTCCAAGCCGTATGCAACCTGGTCCAAAGAAGAAGTGGAGAAGATGCTCACCGATTCCCCCTGGGGCCAGGAGGTGAGGAAATCGCTACCGAGAATCACATACATCAATCCAGGGACCGCGGGAATCGAAAGAGCCTATGACCGTCTCCGTTTCCATATAGGGCTGCTGACTTCGAAGCCTATACGCATGGCCCTCGCACGCCGCGCGATGCTGCTTGATCCCGTCAAGAACGCGCGGACCGATTGGGGGAGCTTCGTCGACCAGGAAGATGCCCGGAATATTGTAGTGATAGTGAATGTGAGCGCAATCCCGGCCGACTCGCGCCTCGCCGTTGTCGTGTCTGAGTTCATGGTACACTCCAAGACCTCTGACCTTGTGAGTCGGGTTTTCCTCGCGGCCGACGGCGGAAAGAAAGTCCGCCTCGCAGAATACGATCCACTGGGTGAGAACGGCTATGGCTATAAGTTCATCTTCCCGCGCAGCCTTCCTGACGGTAGGCCCCTGGTCGAGCCGGGCACCAAAGAACTCAAGTTCGACCTGATCATTCCGATGGCGGAGGAGCAAACCTCGATCACCAGCATACCGGTGAACAAGAAGTGGGATCTCAGAAAGATGCAGTATCAGGGCAAGCTGACGTTTTAACGTGCATTGGAAGAACCCGACGTCATCACGGATTCGCAAGGCTTCCTCGTGCGGAACGGCAAGGGCGAAAGCCTGTGACAGGTCGGTCACCGCACGCAGCAGCCGGCGCTTACCGTCTTCCTGGGCAAGGATATGCTCCTGGGCGGCGGGCAAGATCGAAAGGCGATCCTGCGGCTTGCCGGCAGTCCAAAGCGACCAATCGAAGCCTTGGAAGAGGCCGCGGCAAATCTCGTACTTCTCCAGCATGACGGCCACAGCCTCGGACTGATCGATAGCGGTCTTTCCGGTGCCGCCGCTTTCCGTATAGGTCGCAAGCGCGGCTTTGAGTTCGTCGGCCAGTCCCAGATAATCCACTACCAGGCCGCCGGGCTTGTCCTTGAAGACGCGGTTGACCCGGGCGATTGCCTGCATGAGCCCATGCCCGCGCATCGGCTTATCAACATACATCTCTGCGCGAGCACGGTGTTGACCAGGTTCTGCTCGACCTTGAGGATGAAAATCGCACGCTCTCGCGATTTTTCCCCGAGGCTTTAAGGATTGATATCAAGAAGAAATCGTCCCACGACATCCTAGTCGAAAGGGCTCTCCGAAACGAATCGCTGCTGATTGCCGATTTGAAAGCGGGCACGGGGCGCGAGCTGCTTGAATGGTGGCTTGACGTTCCTTTCGAGGAGCTCGAATCTCAGCAGGTCAGCTTCACTTGCGTCGCTTCGATAACGAGCTCACCCGATAGTGTGCAGTCCTTCTTGAATTGGGCTTCCGTGCTCCGGCGAAACGTGACCTATGTCGTTTTCAAAAACCTCAAAGACGGCGATTACTTACCCGACTACGACGTTAGTAATCAAGCCATCCTCTTTCGCGAGAAATTCACGCCGCACCATGTGGTGATGCCCCGCCTGGACGAAGAGTACGTGACCGAACTCGAGCGGTTGAACCTGACGATTGCCGAAGTACTGGACGGCGCGGATGGCAAATCGGCACGCGGGAAAGAGATCGGACCGGTTTTGTGTCAGCTCATGGTGCGGGCGCGCCTCCGTCGCTTCCAGCAGGACATCTATGCGCAGCTCGATCCTGTTTTCAAGGTGATGAGCCCTTCATCGTCAGGTCAATAAATCATGCAACCTCCGGCGGATCAGCAATCACCGTTTATTGATCTTGCGGGGTGATGGCACTGCCATCAGTGTCGGGCCAGGTTCTCATGAGCGCACCCCCTGTCGTGGAATCTCTAAGGCAATCGCGCGCAAGTCCTCCGTTGCCAGTTTCAGATATGGGATTGTCGCTTCTGTCGAACGGTGCCCCAACAAGTCGCCAATGACTTTCAGCGGCACGGATGAGCGCAGTAAACTAACGGCGCGCGCATGCCGGAAGATATGAGGGCCACGCTTGCCGTGCGGTTTCACACCTGCCGCCTCCAGTCTTCTGCGAACGTCACTGTATATTTCCAAAAGCGGACGATACGGAGCACGTGTGCGAATGAAGATTTCCCGAGCGTTGGTTTTGGGACGTCCTCGGTACAGGTAATTGATCAGCGCCTCTCCCACCGGCTCCATCAACGGTAAAAGCGAGTGCGCGCCAGTTTTGGAGTGGCGGATGCGCAAGGTTTCTGCCCGCCAGTTAATGTCGTCGAGCCGCAGATGCGTGATCTCTCCGCGCCGCAGCCCATACGTCGAACGGTTTCAGTGCTATTGTTGTTTTAAAAATTACCGCCATATTGGGGAGGAAGAGTATGGGTCTGTATCTCTGCCGATGGGAAAATGGCGATTTCTCAGTGATCCAGGCGAATAACAAAGATCATGCGCTCGAGATGCTGGACGAGGTAGCCAACGCGGAAGGATTACCCCTATATTCGATCAGGGATTTCATGGTTCACTTTCGCCTTACCGATGAAGGGATGATCGAGCTTGAAGATTTTGGAGAAGAATTTGGCGAGCACATCAGGGAGCACGTTCATCCGGTTCTCGGGGGCTTAGTACTGGAGTTCATAAATACGGTAACGTATTTTCGCCCCTCGGGGATTCACGGGCTGGAAGCCCGTGCCACGTTAACAGGCAGTCGTGGCACGGGCTTCCAGCCCGTGAAACTGCGAAGCCTGCTCCATTCTGCCCCTGTGGCAGAATACGTGACCATATTTATGAAACCGTGTACTTAGGCATATCGCCCTATGAAGCTTCGCCAGCAGAGAAAGCGAAAATTAAAGCAGCAGTCCAGCAGGAACGCGAATGGCTGAAGGCGCGCCCGGCACCCGATCCCGACACAGAGCTTGGCAAGCAAATCAAGTCACAACTGGACCTCCCGACAGCGGTTGTCAACCGGCACGTCCGCGGCGTGGAAAAAGAGGTACTGCGGGACGCAAAGCCAAAAGGCAAACCCAACTGATTGGAGGGCATGGCGGAATCGTAACTGTCGCCGCCGATCCGGTACTGATATCTGCCATATCCAGGAATCCATTGTGGAGATCGCAGGATGTCCGGATTTGATTGTGCAATCAAGAACGTATCGGTCCCCGTTGCAAGCTCTCTGACCCTTGACGCGGGAGCATGTGACGCAAGAGAGGAATCCGTCACGGTACTGCCTCCTTCCGTTGCGATGTTTGATCAGCTTCTGGATTGGCTGTCCCGACAATCGGCTCCGGAAAAGGCTCCATTGAGTTCCGAAACGATCGGCATCGGCGCCACCGCGCTCTGCTTGCGCTGGGGGTCCTACCTGGCGGTGCTGTTGGACGAAGGCAAGCCTCTGGATCCGCGCATAGCATCGCCGGAGATCAGCATGGTCGCAGACTCCGAAATGAAGCGCATCAACATCGAGTTTTCTTCGAACCTGGCGCGCCTGATCCGCATGCTGCATGATGATGAGGCTGGTTGCTCTCGCCTGCTCCACCTGGCCCACCAATATTTGCCCATGCCTCGACTGCGCTTCCACCAGTCTTCGGATTCCTTCGAATCCCTTCATTTGTTGAGCTCTCACGCTTTCTGGAAAACGGCTGGTGACGATCTGTGCGATCGCCTGAATCGAGCTCGACCAATGGTGAGCCAGCATCCCTACCGAATCCTCGCTAACAGCATGACACTTGCGTCATGGC
>Ga0315277_10007317_pt1 | contig 14325 bp, 11 predicted proteins | sample YL17G05_15_MG_FD_203695 | JGI IMG/M metagenome (GOLD analysis project Ga0315277, IMG submission 203695) | Sediment microbial communities from Yellowstone Lake, YNP, Wyoming, USA - YL17G05_15 | ecosystem: Environmental > Aquatic > Freshwater > Lake > Sediment | place: USA: Wyoming | collected... | reverse complement strand
CGAACTGGAAAAGACGTTGCTGGGACATGGGCTGCTCTCTCCGCGCTTCAGCGGGATTCCACTTGCCGAAGTTCGCGTTCTGAGCAGCCCATCCTTCTTAGCCCCCTCAAACTGGGTAACCGTCAGCCCGTGGAGCCGGCCCCGGCCACCCCCGACTCCGGCTACCCCCTCGGCTGGGGGTTGCTGCTCGGGGTTTCGTCGCGTGTGCGTCCGGCATGGCACAGCAGCCACGTGACGGTGGCGATCACCGGCAGCCCAGCCCAGTCCAACCCCAGCTCAGCATCCTCGCCCATCCTCGGCGCCTCCCAGAACAGGGGTGGCAGCGAGTGCAAAGAAGACCACGGCTGGGGCTGCACGAGCGTGCTGGGAGCCAGATGAGTCTCTGGACATCGCGGGAACCGCGCGCTCGTGGCCGTCGTATAGCCAGGAGGGAGCGAACCCATCCCCCTGTGCCCATGCCTGGAGTCGGAAGCTGACATGCGCGCCTTCGCCGAACGGATCGCTCTGACGCTGTCGACCTCGGCGTTGTTCGTCGTCTTCTCGGAGATGATGTTCTGGGGACGCTTCGACTACGCCAAGCCCGGTCTCGTGCTCGGCTATCTCGGGGCCTGGGCGCTGTACTCGGTCATCACCTACGCCGTGCTGTGGATGCTGGCGACCTTCCACGTGGCGGACTTCCGAGCGCTCTTTCTCGTCGGGGCGGTCTACGGCTGGCTGGCGGAAGGAGTCGCCGTGCAGACGATGTACAAGCAACTGCCGCTGAGCATTTCGTTCACCGGCCTCGCCTGGCATGCGCTGCTCACGGTCGGGGTGGGGTGGTATGCGCTACGGAGGGCCCTGCAGAACTCGCTGGCGCGGACGGCGCAGACGGCAGTGCTCATCGGAGTCGGATGGGGCTTGTGGTCCGTGTGGTGGTGGACCGATCAGCACTTAGTCACGCCGCTGCCGGAGTTCGTGTCTTATGCCTTCATCACCACCCTGGTGTTGGTGGCGGCGCTGTGGCTGGTCGCCCGGATCAGTCCAGAGTTCCGGCCGTCACGCGCAGAGCGCTTGGTGGTGTCGACGGCCTTTGGGCTGTACTACGTCTTCGTCACGGTCCCAGGCGACTGGCGTTCGCTGGTCATATTGCCGCCGTGTCTGACCGGGGCCCTCTTGGCCCTTCGGCGGAACCAGGAGGTCGAGTATCGCCACGATCTCCTTCACAACGTAAGCGGCCCCATCGCTGTGGAGCGGCTCGCCGTGCTGGTGCTAATGCCGCTTGCGGCAGTCGTGGTCTACGGTCTTCTGCTCCTCGCCGACATCGCGCTGCCGACGGGACCAGTGCTGTACGCAGTCACGGTCCCAACGGGGTTCGTGCTGTTCGCCGTCTACGCTATCGGGCTGCTGCGGCGCCAGCACGCAACTTCCGGGCGCGGCTGAAACCGCGACGGCTGCACTCGCCCGAAGTCAGGGAACACATCGCGGCGGCCCAGTAGGCGGAGATACGCGAAGTCACTGGTCACTTCTCGCAGGCGTGCGTACCAGGGGTGGTGGGCCATAGCAAGGCCCATGTTCAGCGAACGTAGGAGGTAGAAAGCATCGGGCTGGTCCACCCACGAGCGGTGCCGGAACTCTACTGCGAACCGGAATCCCGTCGGGAGGCGTGACAGGAATGCTTCAAGTCTCGGCAGCTGGTTGTGGTCGAAACTGGGATGGAGCTGAACCAGGATCGGGCCGAGCTTGTCGCCCAGCCGGGAGACCACGTCGGTGAACGCAGCGACCTGCTCATCGGCCCCCTCGAGCATCCTCTCATGGGTGATCTCCCCGGGGAGCTTGGGGCAGAACAGGAACTCGTGCGGAGTGCGATCCCGCCAGGCATCCACGGACTTGGCCGACGGTATCCGGTAGTAGGTGCTGTCGATCTCAACGGTGTCGAACCGGCCGGCGTAGTAGGCCAGCTCGTCCCTGGTGCCGCGTGGGTAGAACGTGCCCTTCCAGTCGGGAAAGGACCAGCCGCAGGTTCCGAGTCGCATCTCCATGCCTGACTCGTCCAGGGCAAGACGTCTGTGGTGTCAGTGTAGGCGAACTTGCAGCCACGCACAAGCACGCGAGACTGCCCGTCCCGGTTCGGAGGCAGAAAGTACCGCCTCGGCGAAGGAGGGAGGGAAGGACAGCGCCGGGTCTCGGTTGCGGCTTCGCGCTTCGCGTCCCTGCCCTGGAAGGCGATAGGGTCCTGCGATGCGCTCCACAGGAGAACAGAGGCGATGGATCTGACCGGCAAGCGGGTGGCGATTCTGATCGCTACAGGCTATCACGAGCACGAACTTCTCTACCCCTACTACCGGCTGAAGGAGGCGGGAGCGGAGGTCATCGTGGCCGGCCCGGAGGCCGGAGGGACGGTGTACGGGGAGGGAAGACACGGGATGGACGGGTTGCCCTTCGAAGCCGAAGCGGCCATCGGGGACCTGAGCGCGGATAGCCTCGACGCGCTGCACCTGCCGGGCGGGATCTACGGTCCCATGGCACTGAGAGCCAGTGATGACACTTGCCGACTCGTACGGGAGATGGTCGAGGCCGATAAGGTCGTGGGGGCGATCTGCCACGCGCCGTGGGTCCTCATCTCTGCAGGGGTGGTCAGGGGGCGCACGATCGCGTGTCCCGACGACATCGCGGTCGACGTGACGAACGCGGGTGGAACCCTCGTCCACAAGAGGGTGGCGCGCGACGGTCCGCTCGTGACGAGCGTCTACTTCGGGTACCTGCCGGAGTACATGACGGAGTTCATGGAGGCCATCAGGGAGAGGTAGCCAGGCTGTTGGGAGCATATGGACGGGTGGTCGGGGTAGGTCGCCAGTGCCTCCCAATGCGTCCTCTGAGCCTGGCTCGGAACCCGTCTCCGTTTTCCGTGCCTCCCGGAACAGGGTCATGCACGAAGGGAGTGAATGACACGAGATGGGTGACGGGGCCGTTCTGGGCGACAGATGAGTTTCTGGACAGCGCGAGCGAGCTTGGTTTCGATCGGCGAGTGGGTAAGGCCGCGAGTCGGTAGGCGGTGATCCGGTCTCGGCGAAGACGCGGCGCTCGAAGTGGCGTGCGAGAGTGTTGCCTGGCTTCTTTGGCTCAGTCCGCTCTCCGACGTGACGAAGGGCCCTGGGTGCCCCCCGATTCCTGGCATCCCCGACTCCGGCTACCCCCTCGGCTGGGAGTCACTGGGCGGGGTTCCGTCGCGCATGCGATGTGAAGGGCTGCCCGCGATGAGCAGCGAACCCGGGCGTGGGTGGGGAGAAAGCGAGTCCCTGTGAGCTGCCGGTACCAGCCCGACGTGAAGATCAGCCGTCGGGCTTTCCTGCTTGGCGCCGGGGTGGCGGCTGGGGTGCTCGCCGCCACTGCAGCAGGTGTGACCCGTCCGGGCCCCTTGGCTCGGGAGCCGGAGAGGCGACGCCGATCTCTGAGTCCGACACCATCGGAGAAACAGAGGCGCGGGACGGAGGCTGGTTTCGGCAGAGCATCGTTGTCGGGCACGTGGCAGACGAACAAGACCTTCGCTGATGAGGTGGAGGTCCGGACTCTGCTGGTGCGCCAGGACGAGCAGATCGGCGCGCTCTCGGTGGCCGATCTTGCCCTGATGTGGCCGTCGGCATCGGCGCAGCTCCGCGAGAGCACCGCCGCGGCGCTCGGGATTCCGTCAGAGAACGTCGGCCTATTCGTCACTCAGAACCACGTGAACCCCGGTGCGCCGCACTATCACGGAGTCGTTGATATGGCCAGGCTCGAGCGCGCCTTCGTGCAGGCCGCAAAGGAGGCGGCCGCCGCCCTCCAGCCGGCTGAGGTCGCGCACGTGAACGCCCGGCCCGACCCTCCGCTCACCTTCCGAAGACGTGTCCCGATGGGCGACATGGGCGAGTTCACCTGCTACTACGGCTTCCTCGTGGATGAGAAGGGAAGGGCGAACTGCAGTCCTGTCATCAGAGCGGCGCTGGCGGGGCTGGCCGGCGGCCAGGCCTTCCCGATCAACGCGGTGGAGTTCGACAACGAGGGAAGGCCAGAGCAACCCGAGGCGGCGATGCCGGTGCCGGATCCACTCCACCTGCCGCGAGCGGCGGACGAGCTGGTTCAGGGTCTGTTCTTCCGCAGCCCCGGCGGGAAGCCGATCGGATGTCTCATCCGGTTCGCCTCTCACCCGAACACCTATGGTGCAGCCGGCGACTCGCAGCATTCCGGAGACTACCCGGCCTACGTGCGGCGACGCGCAGAGCAGGCCTTCGGGGGAATGGGGGTCTTCCTGACGGGGCCCTGCGGCGACCAGGTCTGCCCCATCCGGCGAAAGTCGCTCCAGCTAGCTGAAAGCATTGGCCGCCAAGTGGCCGACGCGGTGTTAGGACGACTCGCCGGCGCGAGCTGGCAGCGCGACGCGGTTGTCCGCGCGGCATCTCCCGAGGTGCGGCTGCGAGTCAGAGAAGACTACCCAGAGTCACGAGTGGCAGCCCGGAAGGAGTGGGACGAGATCAAGGCCGCCTTCCCGGAGGCCGCCCGTGCCGGCGCGAGTCTGGCCGAACTGAAACGAATGTCAGACCGTTACGAGTTCCTGCTCTGGGTGGCGAACACCGGCGACAGCCATCGCGACTGGACAGGACTTGAGGTCACGGGAAGAGCCGGGCAGGAGGTCTCGCATCCACTGTTTCTGCTGCAAATCGGGCCGAGCGTGATAGCCGGTCTGCCGGGCGAACCGTTCGGCGGGTACAGCGCAAGGTTGAGAGCCGAGACCATCGGTGAGGCACTGATCACCGCCGAGGAAGCGAACGGGTACTTGAGCTACTTCCCGATGGCGGAGGACTACCCCAGAGGCGGCTATGAGGTGACGGCCGCGCTCTTTGGCCCCGATAGCGAGGAGGCGCTGGTCGGTGCGGCCGGGCGCGCCGTCCTGAAGAGCGTCGGCAAGACCGGAGCGAATGACTGAGCAAGACAACTTGCACCTCCGGCATGTACGTCGCCAGCGGCTTCGGGATGTGGGACAAGCCGCGCTCTGAGCTGATGCGCCCGGCGTTCCTGCTCCCAGTTGCCCCTGTCAACCGCCGGTGAAGCCGGCATGAGGGCACCCCCGACTCCGGCTACCCCCTCGGCTGGAGTCTGCGGACGGGGTTCTGGCGACGATCGGGACGGTGGCGATCACCGGCGGGCCCGCCCAATCCAGTCGTGGTTCGACGGCCTCAGCGATCCTCGGTGCCTCTCAGCCCAGCGGCATGCACGCGGGGAGAGAATGCCACGAGAGAGGCCATATGAGCGCCCTGGGAGCCAGATGAGTTTCTGGATAGCGCGCGCTGCTGACCAGCAGCTTGGGCACTCAACACCATGGATCGCACCATCAGGGCGACGGCGGTTCGGAAGACCTCCACGTAGGCACACTCCACAGAAGAAGGCAGCGCCCGAAGGCGCCGCCCAAAGGTCGGATATGATATGATGCTGAGGATTCACAGGCAAGCCGGCAGGGCTGTCTCATCGCGATCTGACACTCACAGGCGGTACGATGCCGCTGACCTGGGGGAGGCCTGAAGCATGCGCTGGCTCATGGTGGCTCTCCTGCTGTATGGGGTAGCACTCCTCTTGGGTTGCTGGGTGGTCTTCTACCCACACCCGGGTTCCTTCGCTCGAGCACCCCACTGGGAACGGGTCTGGCTCAGCGAATCCCCAGCGTATGAATGGGTGTACGACATGGATTTCGCTGATGCGCAACGGGGATGGTTGTGCACGTCAGGCCCCACAGTGACGCGGACCAGCGACGGAGGCTCCACCTGGAGGGAGCAGAAGCCGGCCGGGAGGCCGATGAGGCCCCTATCCCTCGACTTCGCGGACGAGCGGGTCGCATGGGCGGTCGAGGGGGATGGCCACGCGGTCGATGTCACCACTGACGGGGGAGCATCCTGGCGGAGTCACCCTCTTGGCCCCGGGTACGAGCTCAGGGAGATCGCGGCCATCTCCGCGACTGAGGCCTGGGCCACCGGCCCACCCGTCTCCACAGACGACCAGTACCACCCCACGACCTGCTTGTACCACACCACCGATGGCGGCGTCACGTGGCGCGAGGTGAGCCTTCCGGTTCGCTGGCACGACGTGTGGCTGGAGGCGATCAGCTTCGTTGACAAGACCCACGGCTGGATCGTCGCCGCCGAGCGGGCGCCCAGGGGAGAGGACGTGCCGGCGGCCGAGGCGCGACCCATCTACATCATGAGAACGACGGACGGGGGAAAGAGCTTCGCGACGAGCGCCATAGCTCCGGGAGGCTCCTTCCACGGTTCCTGCCGGCTCTCGTTCCCGAACCGTCAGGAGGGATGGGTGGCGCTGGGCTGGCTCTCCCTGCTCCATACGGGGGACGGGGGGAAGACGTGGCAGCGGGTCACTCCCCAAGCCGCCGTGACCGGCGGGAAGAAGGAGGGCCCGGTGGCACTGGAAGACTGCTCCTTCCCGACCTCCAAGTCGGGATGGGTGGTTGGGGGCGGCGGACTCGTGCTGCACACGAGGGACGGCGGGAAGACCTGGCAGCGGGAGCTGACGGGGACCGAAACCCTCCGCGAGAGCATCCTCATGCGCGTCGTCTTCGTGGACGAGAGACACGGATGGGTGTATGGGAACGGCGGTGATGAAGGCGCTGACATGATCCCGCACCCGGCTCACATGATGTCGTTCGTCCTGAGGTACGTGCCGTAGTCGAGAGGACGTGCGGAGCCGACCTCGGACCCTCGGGCACGGCTGCCAAGCGCGGCGCCCCCGCATCCTGTAGACCTGCGGCGGCGTCTCCGTTGTTACATCTGGACAGATCCCGCCGGGGCTACCAACGCTGGTGGCTTCGCCGGTCAGCTGCAGTAACGCCTCCAGGCTCCCTCTCAGCACGAGCTTCGCGCCAGGCCGCTCCCGGCCGGGCCTCGGGTCCTCGTGCACCTCGCTGCGTGTCCCGCCCGGCAGGCGCGTTACCACTCCACCCGCTCGGCGCGCAGCACCACCGCGGCCTGCTGGTTCACCGAGAGCGCGATGCGCAGTGTGGGGGGCACGCCGTAGAACTCCTCCGGCAGATGGGCGCGGAGTTCGTACTCCCCAGGGAGGAGGTGGGCGATGCTGAAGTTGCCGTCGGCATCGGTCTCGACCTGGAAGTGACCCCACTCCTGCATGTCGCCATTGAGGATCGCTGCGTCCCCGGCCTGCGCCCGCCCGGTTACCGTGATGTGCGGGATGCCGGCTACGCCATCGGGCAGCGTCACCCGACCGGTGACGGCCGCGCCGCCGAGGTCGAAGTTGAGATACTCCGTCGGCGGATCGCCGGTCAGGTCCATGGTGTGGAGAACGGTGGCGTACCGGCTGCCATGCTTGCGCGCCACCATCACGAGGTCATACCGGCCGGGGTCACAGTCGCGCGCCCAGACGACGTAGAAGCCTCCACCTCCGGACCACACGAAGAGCTCCTTGGGCGGCTCTGTTGATCCCGCCGGGCGGACGAAAGCGGTGGCTTCGTAGGAGTCGAGGTCGCTTGGGCCCCGCATCAGGTCCAGGTAGAGGCGCGGCACATGGTCGAGCTTCAGCGTGCCCAGTGTGACAGTGCCGCCGGGGGGAACGGTGATCCGCGGCGCCTCGCCGTTCTCCGCCGTTAGCCCGTGGATCGTCCAGCCGGTCGCCTCCAGCCAGTACTCTCCGGGCGGGACCCCCTCCAGTCGGAACTCACCCGTCTCATCGTTTCTCCGGACCGACTTCTCCTCGTCCCAGCACAGCGCCCGGCGACCCTCCCCGTCCCACCACAGGCCTGGGGGAGCGCCGGAGTCTCCCGGCGCGGTCTCCTCGACCACCGGCGCGAGGGAGACGTTCGCTCCTATCGTCGGCACGCCTTCGTGCTCCTCGATCTGCTTGCCCACGATCGTCGCGGGGGCGGAGAGGTGGCAGTCGTACGAGAGCGGCCCCTCCGTGACATCCACGCGCACCGGCGGCCCGACTCCCACGCCCGGAACGCGCGGCGCGAGCCACACGTAGCGAGGACGCTGGGCCGGCGATCCGTAGAACATGTGGCCGGCCTTGAGTTTGAGCTGGTACCGCCCTTCTGCATCCGTGTCTGACTCGAGGCGATCCCCGAACACGCTGTGCGTGTTCGCTAGCGGCGTACCATCCGGGCTGGACACTCGGCCCTCTATGGCCGAGTCCCGGACGAGGGAGACGGTGACGTGGCGATCGCCCACGGCGGCCTTGTCCGCCGGCTGCCAATCCTGATCCATGATCGCGCAGCCCTTCCCCAACACCGGCTCGGCGAAGAGGAGGTCGGGCGGAAGCGCTGCCACTGCCTGGAACCGGCCCTCCTCGTCGGTGACGAGCTCCTCAACCGCCGGCCAGTTGTGCATCATCCACATCTGGAGGTCCATGCAGACGCGAACCGTCACCCCCGCCATCGCGGTGCCGCCGGGGTAGCCGACCACCGTCCCGCTCACCCGTGCGGCTGGCTGCAGGTGAATGTGGCGGTGGACCTCCGGCATGTCGAGGTCCGCGCGCACTTCGAGGTCCGCCCACCCCAGCCCGCCCCGCGTCAGCAGGATAAGCTTGTACTCCGTTCCATCGGCCTCGAAGCTCGGCGGCGGCGAGACGTAGGTCTCGTGGCTCAGGTCCAGCAGCGGAACAGAGTACCGTCCCTGGCCATCGGTCGTGATGGCCGGAACGGCCTTCCCTCCGCGCCAAGCTCCCCCCCTGGTCAACCTGCTCGGAAGGGATGCCGTCGGCGGGCGGCACATTGTTCACCCGCCCGCGCGTGCCGTAGCCCTCCAGCGTGATGTTGGCGGCCGGCGCGCCTTCCGGCGTGTAGACGACCCCCGTCAGCACAGGGCTGGCGTAGAGCTGGATGTCCATGCTCACGGCCCGCTCCGGGTCGAGCGCTCTGGCCACGAGCCGCTTCGACACCCCGACACCGCGGACGCGGGCCTCCACCACGTACGTGCCGGCGTCGGGAAGCATCGCGGTGCATCTCCCGGCAGCATCTGTGGTGACATCCAGGAGGTCCTTGCCCCAGACGCCGAGTTCCACCTGCGCGTCGGCGGCAGGGCTGCCGTCGGGGAGCGTGACCGTTTCTTTCAGCGCCACGGGGTGCGTATCGGCGGGCTGCGGGGGCGCCTCATCTTGCGCCCAGGCCAGTACCGCGGCGGTGAGCAGGGCCGCCAGCAAGATAGCTATGCGCCACGTCCGACCCCGGGACATGGATAGCCTCCTCTGGGAGTCGAGCTGAATAGGGGCCACAGCATCAGACACGGCCAGGTGGCGCGGAGTCCCGGTGCGGCCTGGGCTTCTCGAGGAGACCGACCCAGCATCGAACCCCCCGACCTCGTCCACACCTGGAGAGTGTTCGATCCTGAGTGTAGTTTCCTCCACCATCGTCCTGTGATGGGACTGTCTCTTGGTGCGTACAGGCGCTTTCAACCGAGGGTGCCTTCTCGCTTGTTGTGGCGCCTGTGGCGGGATTCTGGGCGATTCCCTTTCTCGTCAACGTCGGACGAGCTACCCCCTTGGGAAGGCGCTTCCGTCCCCAAGACGGCGTTCCCGGCCTCTCTTTCTCTGTTGCCATGAGACTTGTGCAGACCAGTCCGATACAGAGAAAGCAAGGGAATTGCTTGCTTTTCTGGGGGGAGCTGTCAAGATTCCGATTCGTGCCCGCGGAGTAGGAGCTAGCCGTCTCGCACCATCGGACGTGGAGTCGTCAGTGAGGCGAGCACAGATGTCGTCGGAAGCAGAGAGGCATGAGTAGCGCCTTGCGGCAGATCACGCCCAGCTTGCCGGTCGGCGCGCTTGGTGCTACCATCAGCCCATTGGGCCCATAGGGACCGTGCAACTGCGTTTCGCTTTGGAAGGGAGACCCGCGGTGAACCGACGCAAGGACGGACCGCGCCGAGCGGCTATCGGAATGTGCTCGCTGCGCCAAGACGGAGCCGCCGACCCGGACGAGGTCCTCGGCAGGAATCTGGCGATCATAGACCAGATGGCAGACCAGGCGGCCGAGCAAGGGCTGCGCCTGGACCTAGCGGTGTTGCCGGAGTGCTCCTTCCAGTTCGCCGAGGGACGCGTCGAGAAGGTGGCCGAGACCCTTGACGGGAGAGTCGTCAGCGCGGTAGCTGCGAAGGCGAGGCAGCATCGAACCTATGCGACGGCGCCGATCCAACTGCGCAGGGACGGCCGCGTCTACAACTCCGTCGTGATCCTCGACCGTCAAGGCGAACCGGTCGGAGTGTACGATAAGGTCTTCCCCGTGATGATGACAGACGGCTCCCTGGAGTACGGCATCACGCCGGGCCGCGACTTCCCCGTGTTCGATCTGGACTTCGGCCGCGTGGGCGTGCAGATCTGCTGGGACATCGCGTTCGAGGAAGGCTGGCAGGCCTTGGCCGATCAGGATGTAGAGCTCGTGCTCTTCTGCACGGATCCGGCTTCCCCGGTGGGGATGAGAGGGCGCGCGTGGCGGCACGACTACTACATTGCTGCCTCCACGGCCCACCCCCCTGCACTTGCTGTCGATCCGCTGGGGCGTGTCCTGGGGGCGACTTCCGAGTACGGGGAGGTCTTGGTAGTCGGTGTTGACCTCGATTTCCGGGTTCTGCACTCCAACTGCCTCTGGGAGTGGCCCGAGTCCAGGCGTAGAGAGTACGCGGGACGCATCAACGTGGAGTGGGACGACGACGCGCACGAGTACCTGGTGACATCGAACGATCCGAGCCTGCCGGTGAGGCGTTTCCTGGAGACGGAGGGACTGCTGACCGGCCGCCAGCGGAACGGGCGCAACATCCAGCTGCAGATGGCGGCGCGGAGCGGAGCGCCGGTCATGCCGGCGCCGGTCGAGCGAGAGTAGCTGGCGCGGCAGAGGAGGCGCCCGCCCCACCGCGCACACCTCCTCCCCCGGCTGCTTACTGGGACTTCGTGGTCACCTGTGGGCCGATATACGAAGTGGCCACGACCACGTCGTCATACCAGTGGGTCGTGTTCGGGTGTCTGCTGCTGGAGTAGGAGACGATGATCACGTAGTTCGCCTTGAGGGTCTCCACACTCCGCAGTCGGAGGCTTGGGAAATCCCCGGCGAGCTTGCCGTCTACCCAGAAGGCGACGCGGCCGTCCCGTCGGCCGGGCGTATTCGCCTTGACCATGAGCTCGTAGCAGTACCAACGGCCCCGCTCTGCCATCAGGTTGGAGCGCGGGACGAAGTGCTCACCGAAGAGGCCCTTGTTCTCAGGGGGATGTACGTCTCCGGTAGGGAAGAGGATGTCGCCCCACTTGCGCCCCTGATCCATGTGGTAGCAGTAGATGTCCATATAGCCCGGCGGCTCAGGTGACGCGCCGGTCCACGGCGGCATCGTGTCGATCAAGGCGGTGAAGTGGTTGCGCCCGTCAGGGCGCACGCCCGTAGAGCTTCCTATGCTCACGCCCGGCGCCGCACCCAGAATGGCCATGCCGGTGTGGTGGCAGCCAGGGAACTCCTTCGCGTACTTCATGTAGTAGCGCAGGAACAGCGTATCGAATCCGGGCTCCAGGCGCTTCTCTGCGCCATGGCTCCTCGGTTGCGTGTGCGTGATCTCTATCGCCTGCTGTCCGCTGTGGACGTTCTCAGGTTCCCGGGTGATGCGGACCGTGCCCCAGGCGTTGTCCCACTTCTTCCTCCCCTCCTGCTGATAGGCGCTCGTCTCCATCACCACGTCCTCGATGTCTTCGAAGCCGTCGGCGAAGACGACCGCCGGGTCCTTCTCGATGCCCAGGTCCCCCGGGTACTTCGCGGCGATGCCGTTGCCTTCAGGCAGGTCTGGTAGCACGGTTGTTCGCTCCCATCCATGGCTGATAACTGCCAGCAGGGCAAGTATCAAGGCCGATGCAGCAGCGGTGCTCATGGTAGGCCCCATGCCCCTTCCCGTCAACAAGCTTCGCCGTTCATCCCTGACCTCCGGCTGATCCTCCCGGCGCGGCGCTCGACAGCCATAGGCTAGCTGGTGATACCGGACACCGCAAGTCCGGAGGCACGGCAGCCGTCCCGAGCGGAGCCTCAGGGTCTGAGAGACTCTAGGGTGGAGGAACTACTTGCGGCTGACGACGAACCAGACTGGGCCGCCCCACTCGCCTCCGAGCCAGTGCAGGTGGAAGCCGCGGTCCTCCGGGTTCAGGATGAGGTAGACGGCGTATCCACCGTCCGGCTTCTGCCAGACCGAACTGGCCCCGAGGGCGCTCACGTAGTAGACGCCCGCGGCCCACAGCTCGTCTGCGTGATCCTTGAGCAGAGCGAGTTGCGGCAGGTCTTCGGGGACGAACCCCGCCTCGTCGAGATACCGGAGCACATCCTCCACCGGCAGGTGCTGACGATCATGAAGCGGCTTCGCGAGGAAGAGCCGGACCTCCTCCTGTCCGGTCCTGCCGCGCCTACACTCCGCGAAATGCGCAGAGGTGATGTCGGGGTTGTTGTTCGGCAGCCCGGCGATCATGTGCTCAACCGTCTGGTCGAACCTGGCAACCAGAGGCGCCAGGTCGACGACAGGGAAGTCATGGCGCGCCACGACGATGCCACTGCTCACCAGGCACCCTTTGCTGCCAAGTCCAGCCTGGCCATCGGGATTCCCACTAACCCGCCGGAGACACCGTCTCCAGCCCGCCAGTATAGCAGCAGTACGCTCCCAGGGTCCATCGTGAACGACGCGAACGGGGAGCCGGCAGAGCGTCTCGCCGCGGTGTCGTACCGGGCAGATCGCTTGCGCCACGCGGGACCGGGGCAGGACCCGTGGCGTCGCCTTCGGGATGGAGCACCAGAGGCCTGTCGACCGCTGGACGGGAGCCGTCGGCACCGCGCCGTACGTGCACCTCGCGCGCCCTCCCGTCTTCGGTCCCTAGCCCACCATGCGGTAGATGCACCCCTGCGGCAAGAAGTGGACCGGGACGGAGGGGAAGTGAGCCCTGAGGTAGTCCCCCAGATTCCTGATCCCCCACTCCTCCAGGGCGCCGTGGTTCACGATGAGATACGGGATGCCAATGTCCTTCAGGAGCGCGCCGTCGCGCACTTGTCGGAAGTAGTCATCGTACCCCAGCCAGACATCGGCGCCAAGCTCGATCACCTCCGCGAGAGTGGCTGCCCCGCTTCCGAGAGCAAGGCGTGTGACCGCTTGGCCCTCATCGCCGACCGCGAGTACTGCCTGCTGGCCCAGGGGCTTGACTCGCTGGGCGATCTGCGCGCACAGCGATCCGAAGGTATACCCCGAGACGTCCTCAACCCGGCAGAAGCCGCTCACTGCCAGTGGCTCACCCTCGAATCCCAGCCCGCGAGCCCAGCTGTCCCTCACCCCAATCCCGGGCATCATGTCCCACAGATCGTGACAGCGGTAGACCACCAGGCCGCTCCCGCGCAGCCAGGCGAGCTTGGGCTGCTCAAGCTCCTGGGCGGACTCGGACTCGTCGCCGGGCTGCATGGGGCCTTCCCGGAAGATGGACTCATGCCCCACGAATAGGCTGCATCCCAGTTCCTTGGCGCGCTTCAGGTCCGACCAGTACGGCTTCCACGCGACGGCGATCCCAGTCACTTCGATTCCGGGATCCCCGAAGCGGAAGCCGTCCACCGTCTGCGACCAATCCATCCACGTGCCCACTCCACGGAAGAACTCCTCAACAGCGACCGCCTTCATAGCCTCCTCCGTTCGGCGCTTGCGTTCCCGCTCAGTCGTGAGCCTGGCGAAGCTTGGGCCCCTACAGCGCGGCCTGCCGTCGCGTATGACAGCGTGGCAGGCCTGCCCGCATCCCCTGTCGACATCGGAGAAGCGCCATCGCCTTCTGCCTCCGGCCAGACGGAGGCGTCTGGCCATTACTCGCCCGTCGTCTGTAGCACCTGCATGTTCCCCCAGCTGCTCTCGTCCACGAACATCCCGTAGACACGTGGCCGACGCTGGACCCAGTTGCGGGTGTCAAGTAGGCTTAGGACACCGGTCAGGCGAGACAGATGGAGGCCTGCACCAGACGGATGACGGTAAGAGAGTGGGGCGGGCTGCCGGGATCGGAGTGGGAGATGCGGGCTTCGCATGGTGGAGAGGGCCGCGGAAGGCGTGGCGAAACGCGCCAAGCCGCGAGGCGGTAAGCGGTGATCCTGGCATCGGCAAAGAAGCGGCGCTCGAAGTTGAGTGGCAGTGCCTTGGCTGCTCTTCCGCTGTTCAGAGCAGGACCATCGCCCACCCAGCCGAAACATCCTGGGCGACGGCCCCGGGCACCCCCGACTCCGGCTACCCCCTCGGCCGGGAGTTGCTGTGCGGGGTTCCGTCGCGTATGGGATCGGTATCTCAGAGCAGCCTCGCCACGGTGGCGACCACCGGCAGCCCCACCCAG
>Ga0315277_10007316_pt1 | contig 14325 bp, 9 predicted proteins | sample YL17G05_15_MG_FD_203695 | JGI IMG/M metagenome (GOLD analysis project Ga0315277, IMG submission 203695) | Sediment microbial communities from Yellowstone Lake, YNP, Wyoming, USA - YL17G05_15 | ecosystem: Environmental > Aquatic > Freshwater > Lake > Sediment | place: USA: Wyoming | collected... | reverse complement strand
CTTGCCGAGAGTCTTTTGGATCAGGACATAGAACAGCGGGGCAAAGATGGTCACCAGGAAGGTGGAGGTGACCACTCCACCCAGCACCGCTGTGCCGATGGCCTTTTGGGCCCCTGCGCCTGCGCCGCTGGCGAAGGCCAGCGGCAGAACGCCGAACCCGAAGGCCAGCGAGGTCATGACGATCGGACGCAACCTTAGTTTTGCCCCTTCCAGGGTCGCCTCGATCAGCCCCATTCCCTGTTCCACCCGTGCCTTGGCAAACTGGACAATCAGAATCGCGTTCTTCGTGGTCAATCCCAGGGTGGTCAGCAATCCGATCTGGAAGTAAACGTCGTTGGGCAAGCCGCGGAGCGTCGAGCCGACTACCCCGCCGATGGCCCCCAGCGGCAGGGCCAGCAGAATGGAAATGGGGATGGGCCAGCTCCCGTAAAGGGCGGCCAGGCACAGAAAGATCACGAGAATGGAGAAGGCGTAGAGTGGGGCCGTCTGGGCGCCGGCCTGCCGCTCCTGGTAGGAAAGCCCGGTCCAGTCGTAGCCGATTCCCTGTGGCAGATTCCTCACGAATCCTTCCATGGCCTGCATGGCCTCGCCGGAACTCCTGCCCGGCGACGACTCGCCCAGAATGTTGATCGATGGGAAGCCGTTGAAACGCTCCAGCTTCGGAGACCCGCTCGTCCAGTGACCGGACGCGAACGAGGAGAAGGGAGCCATCTTGCCCGCGTTGTTGCGCACGTACAGTCGCTCCAGATCGTTGGGCAACATGCGATAGGGAGCGTCGGCCTGGACGAACACTCTCTTGACGCGTCCGCCCTGGATGAAATCGTTGACGTACGCGCTGCCGAAGGCCGCCGAGATGGTGCTGTGAATCGCGGTGATGGGCAGTCCCAGGGCGCCGGCCTTCTCCCAATCGACGTCGATCCGGTACTCAGGCACGTCTTCCAGGCCGTTCGGCCGGACCTTGGCCAATGCCGGGTCCTGGGCGGCCATGCCGAGAAGCTGGTTGCGGGCCACCATCAGGTCAGCGTGGCCCAGACCGCCGCGGTCCAGCAACTGGAAGTCAAACCCTTTGGCCATACCCAGTTCAACGACGGCCGGCGGCGGGAAGGCGAAGACCATGGCGTTGCGGATCCGGGAAAACGCCCTCATGGCCCTTGTGGCGACGGCGCCAACCTTCAAGTCCGGCCGGTTGCGAAGCTTCCAGTCCTTCAGCTTGACAAACGACATGCCCGCGTTCTGTCCCCGTCCGGAGAAGTTGAAGCCGGAGACAGTCATGCAAGACTCCACCGCCTCCTTCTCACCCTCCAGGAAGTGCTGCTTGACCTGCTGCATGATCTGCTCAGTCTGCTCCATGGTCGAGTTCGGCGGAAGCACGACCTGCACCATGAGGATTCCCTGATCTTCGTCGGGCAGGTAGGCGGTGGGCATCCGCCTGAAGAGAAAGGCCATCGCCCCAACAATCAAAAGGAAGATCAGGACATACAGGACACCGAGGATTTTATGGGTGAGTGATCCGCCCACCAGCTTCAGGTATCCGTCCCTGGACCAGAAGAAGACGCGGTCAAACCATCGGAAGAACGGCCGCAGGAGCCAGATTCCACCCTCCGCCGGCTCGTGTCCCTTGGGCACCGGCTTGAGGAGCGACGCGCACAGCACCGGCGTCAAGATCAGGGCCACCAGCACCGAAAGGAGCATCGAGGCGATGATCGTCACGGAGAACTGACGGTAGATGACCCCCGTCGACCCGGCGAAAAACGCCATCGGACCGAAGACCGCCGAGAGGACCAGGCCAATGCCAATCAACGCGCTGGTGATCTGATCCATGCTCTTGCGCGTGGCCTCCTTCGGCGGGATGCCTTCCTCGCTCATGATTCGCTCTACATTTTCCACGACCACGATGGCATCATCGACGAGCAGACCGATGGCCAGCACCATGGCGAACATGGTCAGCATGTTGATGGAGAACCCGAGAATCCCCAGCACCGCGAATGTCCCCAGGATCACCACGGGCACCGCAATCGTCGGAATCAGTGTGGCCCGCATGTTGCCCAGGAAGAGATACATCACCAGGAACACCAGGAGGATTGCCTCCAGGAGGGTCTTGACCACTTCCTCGATGGCCACCTTGACGAAGGGTGTCGTGTCGTAGGGGTACACGACCCGCATACCCGCGGGGAAGAATTCGCTCATTTCGTTCATCTTGGCCCGGATGGCATCGGCCGTATCCAGAGCGTTGGCGCCCGCCGCCTGCCGGACAGCCAGGATGGCAGACGGCTTGCCGTTGTAGTAGGCTTGCATATCGTAGAATTCCGTGCCCAATTCCGTCCGTCCCACGTCCTTGACTCGGACGATGGAGCCATCCAGATTGCTGCGGAGCGGGATCGAGGCGAATTCCTCAGGCGTCTTGAGCAGGCTTTGGACAATGATGGCGGCGTTGAGGCGCTGGCCCTCCGACGCCGGCATCCCGCCGAACTGGCCCGCGGATACCTCGACGTTGTAGGCCCTCATGGCTAGGATGACATCCTGAACCGTCATCTGATACTCGGTCAGCTTGTCGGGATTCAGCCAGATGCGCATGGCGTACTGGCTGCCAAAGACCTCCACTTCGCCGACGCCGGGCACTCGCGAAAGCACCTTCTCGACGTTGGACTGGGCATAGTCCCGCAAGTCGTCGCCATTGAGGCTCTCGTCTTCCGAGATCAGGCCCACCATGAGCAGGTAGTTCCGGGTGGATTTGGACACCTTGATGCCGGATCGCTGCACCACTTCCGGCAGGCTGGCCATCGCCAGTTGCAGTTTGTTCTGCACCTGCGCCCAAGCGAGGTCCGGATCGGTCCCCGGAGCGAAGGTCAGCTCCACGCGAGAAGAACCCGACGAGTCACTGCTGGCAGATAGATACAGCATCTTGTCGAAACCGGTCATCTTCTGCTCGATGATCTGCGTGACGCTGTTTTCCACCGTCTCAGCCGAGGCCCCCGGATAAAAGGAGGTGATGGCGATGGACGGCGGCGCGATGGGAGGATACTGGGATATGGGCAGCGTGTAGATGGCCAGACCGCCCGCCACCATCAGAATGATGGCGACGACCCAGGCGAAGACCGGACGCTCCAGAAAGAATCTCGATAACATGGTGAGCCTCCGTCACTTCGATGTTGGGTTCGGCTGGGCCGTTTTCGCAGGTTCGGTCCCCTGTTTGCGACTGGCATCGAAGGGGACTTCTTTCACCGTGGCGCCGGGTCGCACTCGCTGCACGCCCTCCATGATGACCCGGTCCCCGGGCGACAGCCCCGTCGAGACGAGCCATTGATCGCCGATCGCCCGGTCCAGAGTGAGCGTCCTCAGTCCGACCTTGCCGGCATCGTCCACGACCAGAGCCACGGGATTGCCTCTCGGGTCCCGCGACACCGCTTGCTGGGGAATCAGGATGGCCTGCTTGTTGACACCTTCTTTTACCACCGCCCGGACGAACATGCCCGGCAGCAGGACGCCGTTCGGATTCGGGAAGACCATCCGCAAAATCACCGATGCACTGCTTGGGTCCACCGAGACGTCGCGGAATTGGAGTGTCCCTTCCGCCGGATACTGCGTGCCGTCTTCCAGGATAAGCTGCACCGCGTTCACATTCGTCCCCTCACGGTTGATGCGTCCTTCCTCCAGCCGACGTTGCAGGCGCAGCAGTTCGGTGGTAGATTGAGGCACATCGACATAGATGGGGTCCAGTTGCTGAATCGTGGCCAGCGATATCGGCTGATACGCCGTCACGATGGCGCCGTCCGTCACGCCGGATTTGCCGATGCGCCCGGAGATCGGCGATATGACGCGGGCGTACCCAAGGTTGATTTGGGCCGTCTGCACCATCGCTTTCCAGAACCGGATATCGGCCTCGGCCTGCTTCAACGCGGCGGACGCATCGTCGAAGTCCTGCTGACTGACCGCCTTATCGACAAGGGCCTCCTTGAAACGATCAGCCCTCGACTGAAGGGCAGGCAGATTGGCCTGTGACCTGCCGAGTGCGGCCTCGGCATTGTCGAGGGCCGCCTGGAAGGGAGCGGGGTCAATCTGGTACAGTTCCTGGCCGGCCTGAACGTCGGAACCTTCCGTGAAGAGGCGTTTGAGGATCAGGCCATTCACCTGCGGCCGGATCTCCGCAATGCGATACGGGGACGTGCGGCCCGGCAAGTCCGTCGTCAGCATGATCTGCTGAGGCTGGACGGTCACCGTCGCGACTTCCGCCAGAGCCTGCGGCGGCGCAGACGCTGGCCGACGGTCGCAGCCGCCCGGCAAAACCACCGAAAGAACGATCAATCCGACCACGAGTCTTGCACGCAATTGCATCGGTAACCTCCACTAAAACCTACGGAGACAAGCACCCGGAGCGACCGGGAGCCGCCGAAATTGGCACATTAAACCTATCGCTCGCTCATTCCACAATCCCCTTGAAGAAAACCGCCTCGACTTTTTTGAGGTCGCGCTTGAGATTCGCCGCCTGCGGCTCAGCGATGGCGGTAACGATCATCGACTCCAGTGTCACCGAAAGGCATTTGGCCGCGATGACCGGGTCGACGTCGTTGAACAGTCCCTTGCGAATCCCCGCCGCAATCACCTCCGACAGGCGCGAGACTACCCGCTCGTCAATTTCTTTCTTCTTCGCGTTGACTCTCGGCCCAGGCAGGCAACGTCCCCGGCTTTCCAGCAGGTACAGGCGAATGCCCGCTCCCTGCTCCACCGGGATCCGCTCGTGCATGCGGATGAAACGGGCCAGTTTTTGCCGCTCATCCCCGGGGCCATCCAGGGCGGGTAAAACAAGAGCCAGTCCCCCCTCGGCGCAGGAGACCAGCAACTCGAAGAAAAGGTCCTCCTTGCTCGCGAAGAAATTGTACAGCGTCCCTGTGGCAAACTCGGCGGCCGCTGCAATCTCATGCATCGAGACGTTGTGAAACCCTTTGTCCGCGAACAGCCGCAGCGCCACCGACAGGATCTCCTGTCGATGCCGCTGACGCTCTCGATCTTTCCGCGACACATTTGCCGTGGACGTCATACTCAGGTCTCCATTTCTGCACGCGCCAATGGCGAACGCATATTCAGCGTTGCGATCTCAGGTTCATATTGTGAACATCCGTTCATCGCCCGTCAAGAATTTTTCTGAAGAAATCCCGCGAGTTCTCTTGTCCATCGGGTCAGTGACCACACCGCCGTGCAGGGATGATTTGGTGCAGGTGGAAAAGGCTGGAGACGGGAGCCTGCCTGGCGGCTGATGAAGAGACATCGTAGACCCCTGGGGTGTGCTTTGCCTGCGCTCATTGTCTTCCATTGCCTCGGCGATAAAATAGGCAAATGCAGGTGGGCATTGGGTGGTATGTTAGGTCGTGAGTATTCAATGAGGCGTGTGTGGTTGATTGTCGTGCTCGCACTATCTGCGCTCGGCGTAAGCGGGTGCCAGCGAGCGGGCACGCTCGCCGGCGCATCGAAAAACAGTCTGCGGTCGCCCTTGCAAGTGGGGGACGCTCACGTATTATAGCCAAGGCGAATAAGGCCGACAACCGACACAAGTCAGGTGTCAACTCAATGAAGCGAAAGGACGGTGCATAGATGAGGGAAGGCGCGACGATTCGGTGGCGGTGGCTTCGGTTCATGTACCTGTACACGGTCGTGGGGGCGGGCGGGTTCGGTCTGGCTATCCTTGCGGTGCCGGCGACGATGAAGGCGGCGTTCCGATGGCCGGGAGACGAGCCGGTCGCACTGGGCATCGTCGGGAGCGTCTATCTTGCCTTCGGAATCCTTTCCCTCTTGGGACTGCGGGACCCGCTGAAGTTCGTCCCTGTCCTGCTCCTCCAGTTGTGCTACAAGGTGGTGTTCTTCGCGGCAGTCGCCGCTCCGCTGCTCGTGTCAGGGCGCTTCCCAGCCTACGCGGTTCTGACGGCGGTGATCTTCGCGACCTATATCGTCGGCGATCTGATTGCGATACCCTTTTCGTACGTGTTCGCTCGCGGCAACAGTCCCGATACCGCACAACCTTGAGACGGCCTAGATGGTAGAGAAGGACGTGTTTCCCCGGGGGCAAGTGCAAGCACTGCGGCAATGATGTCTACCGAGTGGCGGAACCCGAGGATGAATGCAAAGCTGCCGAGGGAACATATACAACGGCGTTTCAAAGAACGGTGCGTCCTCGCTTCGTTTTCCACTTGAGGTTGGCCCCGTTCTCGCGTAGACTCATCCGAGCGAACTCAGCGGCCGGTTTTAACATGCTGCTGCTGTGACAGCTGCGACCAGAGTATCTGAAACGAGCTTGCGTGACGAGATGGAACTAATCCGCGTCGAGTACGGAGATATTCTCGCGACAGCATGTGACGTGCTGGTTCTCAAATACGCTCAGGGCTTCTTCGGCGCTGACCTGGCCGTGGCGAAGGTCCTCGGCCTATCCGAGCGCGCGGACAGCGCACTGGCTCCCGGCAAACATATGCGCATTCCCTCCCGAGGAAGACTCCCGTGCAAACGCGTGCTTTTTCTTGGCGTTCCGCCGCTTTGGGACTTTGGATATGCGGAGATTCGTGCATTTTCGAAAGATGCCATGAGGATCCTGGCAAGCGAAGACTGTGAACGGGACTTGATCGCCATGACAATGCACGGCGTCGGCTACGGACTCGACGAGCGAGAGGCCTTTACTGCCCAGGTGGCCGGCCTCATGGAATACCTGGGCTCGCCGGACAGTGAGTGGCGGCCAAAACAGATCCTCATTGTCGAACGCGAAATCAACAGGGCAGAACGCGTCAAAGGTCTCCTGAACACAATCGTGCAGAACGCAGGGAACATCACGCCGGGACCAAGTCGTCAAAGCACAAGAGGGATAATTCCCGACGCCGGGGTCGCATCTGACCTGAAGCAACACATCTTCGTCGCAATGCCTTACAACGAGGAGATGGAAGATGTGTACGAGTTTGGCATCCGGGAACCGATTAATGCGGCAGGCTGCCTGTGCGAACGTTGCGACCGCGCTGTCTTCACAGGCGACGTGCTCGACAGGATCAGACGGCGGATCGCATCCGCCGCCGTGGTTATCGCGGACATGACCGGGGCCAATCCCAACGTCTATCTGGAAGTAGGTTATGCGTGGGGCAAGGGCGTGCCCACCCTCCTGGTTGCCCATGACGGCGAGGAGCTCAAGTTCGACGTCAAAACCCACAGATGCATCTACTACAAGAACATCGCGCACCTCAGAAGGCAGCTTGCGGAGCTTCTGCCGCAACTGATCACCCTGGCCGGGGGAGCCGGCCGCCTTTCCACAAACCAATATCCCCCTGACATGGATCGCAGGAGGCAACAACAACCCTAGGGCATCGGGTAAAGTATAAAGCATGGAGCCACAACTCGTAGCGATCAGCAGGTTTCTCAGCTATGTACTGCGCCACGATCCCGGGTCAGAAGGCCTGTCCATGGATGAACATGGGTGGGTGCTCATTGACGACCTTCTGGCCGCTCCCGGCAGCAGGAAGCGAGGCATCACACGCGATGTCCTTGATCGTGTCGTCGCGGAGAATGAAAAGCACAGGTACGAAGTCGATGACGACGGGATCATGATTCGGGCGCGCCAGGGCCATTCCCTGCCCGTCAAGTCGGACTGGCAAGCTGTCACGCCCCCTGACCGCCTCTATCATGGCACTGCATCCCGCGCTGTCCCCTCCATCCGCACGGAGGGCCTGCTCAAAGGGACAAGGCACCACGTTCACTTGTCCGCTGATGCCGCAACTGCGGAGAGAGTGGGCGTCCGGCATGGGCGTCCGGCTGTCCTCGTGATTCGTGCCGGCGAGATGCACGAGCACGGATACGACTTCTTCCTCAGCGGGAACGGCATCTGGCTGACGGAGAACGTACCCCCGGATTACATCGACTTCCCGGACTTGAAATAAGGCGCAGCGCCTCGCATCTCCGTCAGGGTAAGACAAGGCGGTAGCTGACGAAGGCAATCTGGCGGCTGTCGGGGGACCAGGACGGTACGTTGATCGTGCCCTGGCCGCCGAAGAGCCGCGCCAGTACCTTGGGCTTGCCGGTGGGCAGGTCCATGATCCGCAACGCCACGTCTTTGTTGGCAGGGTGGCCCTGGACGGTTTTGTCGAACGAGAGGAAGACCAGGAGCTTGCCGTCGGGCGATGGGTGCGGAAACCAGTCGGCGTAGTCTGGATCGAACGTCACCTGTTGGGGGTCCGAGCCGTCGGCGTTCATCCACCAGATCTTCATCAGGCCGCTGCGCTCGGAGTTGAAGTAGATGTGTCGGCCGTCGGGCGAGTACTCCGGGCCGTCGTCCAAGCCTCTGGCATCGGTCAACCGTCGCTCCGTGCCGCCTTCAACCGGGATTGTGTAAACGTCGTATTCCCCGTTCCGCGCGGCACAATAGGCGAGAGTGCGGCCGTCAGGCGACCAGCCGTGCCAGTAGGACGGACTCAGCGGCGTGACCAGGCGCGGCGTGCCGCCCGCGCTCGGGACGATGAAGATACGCGAGTCCCCCTCGTGCTGATCGCTGATCGCCAGCCATTTGCCATCGGGCGAGAAACCGTGATCGTTGTTGCACTTGTTGGCGACGCCCGTATCCAACTGCTTCGGCTCCCCGCCGGCGACCGGGATCGTATAGAGCCGGCCGCCGCTGTTGAACAGCAGATAACTGCCGTCGAGCGACCAGTTGGGCGCCTCGAAGTGCTGCCGGGCGCGATAGACGATCCGCCGCTCGCCTGTCTGAACCGACATGATTTCGAGCGCGCTTTCAACGACGCGATCTTTGTCTGTTGGCTTGCCCATGGATGTGAGCCCTACGTTCGAGAAGACGGCCGTCTCGGCCACGGAATTGTCGTGCGAGCAGACGATCAGCCCGGCGTAGACCGGGTCCCTCAAGACCACCGAGAGCGAGCCTACCGGCTGAAAAGCCCCCCCGTCGCGGGACACCGACAGCGTGAAGACATCGTCGCGCCGTTCGAGCGGGATCTTCGCCGGGGCCCGTATCGGAGATTGGATTTCTTCGGTAGGCCCACCGGCTGTCCTTCGATATTGCAGGGACGTAAGTCCATCGCCGTGCACCACGGCATCAACGTAGGCCGAGCCGGGCTCAAGGCTCTGGCGGATCATCCATCCGGCTTTGCGATGCGGATTCCTGCCCTGCCCCTGCCACTGGATGTCCGTCGTCAACGTCACATCGCCCGAGAGTTCCCTCCAGAGGAACTGGAAGGCATCGACATTGCCCCAGACGTTCGCCCCGCTCCCCGTGACGCGGTAGGTCTGCGCCCCGGCATCATACCGGGCCGAGCCGGGATGATTCACGTCGCCGACATCCGAAGCCTTCTGAAATATGCCGAGAGACGCCGCATTTTCCGCCCAGGCACAACCAGCGAGTATGGATGCAATGAATACGGAAGTGGCGACCAATACTTTCAAGTGAGTCGATTTCATTCCGTCGTTCCTCAGCGAGCGTTGTCAATGGTCTTGATTTCGATGTCCTTGTACCAGGCCTCGGCAGGCGGGCCGGCGTGGATTTGCACGCCGATCAGGCCGGCCTGCTCGATGGACGCGTCCGGCTCGGTGTAGTCCACCGTTTGGACGCCGTTGAGCCACAGTTGCACGTGGGCCCCTACGCAGCGGATGACGTACTCGTTCCAGTCGCCGAGTTTCAAAGCCTTGCGCAGTTGTTCCGGCGCCGGCTGGGCCAGAATCTTGTTGCGCCGTGACTCATCATAGAGGCAACCCCAGTATTGCTGGCCCATGTCCGCCTGGTAGCCGATCATCTCGTTGTGGTTGGGGATGCGCCGGCTGCGGATCTGGATTCCGGCGTTGGCGCTGGCCGGAGCACCAAGCAGCTTCGCTTTCAGGCGCAGCTCGAAATCCTTGTAGGCCTCCTTGGTGCACAGGAATTCATTGCGAGGCGTCGCCTTGCTCAAGCTGCCCGCGACGATGGCGCCGTCCTGGATACGGAAGTAGTCGAGGTTGCCCTCCCAACCGTCGAAGGTCTTACCATTGAAGAGCGACACGCCGCCTGATGTCCCCTGCTGCAGGAACAGGTGAACGCCTTTCTTGTTCGCGCTGACGATATCGAGCAGGCCGTCGCCATTCATATCTACGACTTCGAATTGCGTGCCGATGCCGGAATTCTCGTCGATCACGTGCTGGACGAACTCGGCCTTGCCGGGCTGCGGCCGACGAAGCTCGAACCACACGAGCAGAGCAGGCTCAAAGGCCCCGGGGTCCTTGCCGTTGTGCGCGAAGTACCGCTTGCCGGTGACGAAGTCCATGAGCCCGTCTCGGTTGATGTCGGCCAGCCGCAGAGCGTGGGTCTGCGAGAACCCCTTCGTGATCTCGTGCTGCGTGAACTGCCCGCCGGGCAATTGCTCAAACCACCAGATGCCGTAGTTGTGGGCCGAGCTCGTGATCACGTCGCTGTCGCCATCGCCGTCGATATCGTAGACGAGCATGTCGGCGCAATCCGGCCCGAAATCCGCCTTATGAAACTTCCACTGCTCCTGCGTGCGATCCTCCGGGGCCTCCCACCAGCCCTGGCGCACGAGCACATCGTTGCGGCCGTCGCCGTTGATGTCGCCGACGCCCAGACCGTGACTGAAGGGCTCGCTGCCGGGCGCCTTTGGGCCTGCGACGATATGTATGTCCCACTGCTTTTCCGGGTCTTGCGGAAGGCTGAACCATGCGACGTAGCCTTCCGGTTGCACACCCCAGATGGCGACAGGCTTCCCATCGCCAAGGAGGTCGGCGAATACGGGCGTTTCGTTGCACGCGCTGCGGGTGCCGATGTGAACTTTCCAGTGTCCCGGCTTGTTCTGCGGGTTCTCATACCACAGCGAGGGCTCGCCCATCATCGTCGTGATGACGGAGTCGATCCAGCCGTCGCGGTTGACGTCGCACGAGAAATTTGCGAACGTCTTGCTGTAGCCGGTGGAGCCATCATACTTGCCCGGCGGCTCCAGCTCATTCATCCGCCAGTCCGGTGCGGCATACCAGACCTCGCCCGCCATGATGTCGAGCTTGCCGTCGTGGTTGACGTCCCCTACCGCCACGCCCTCCGAGCGGAACACCTTGTCGATCGCCACTTTCTCGAAGCGGACCTGCGCCAAGCACGGCGTCGCCAAGAGGGCCGCGACCAGGACAAATGAAGCCGCATACAGAGCGGCGATCGATGAACCGTTTCTCCTGCACGTCAGCATAAGACACCTCCAAAGTCACTTTGTCATTTCTGCCCTTACATTCTATACGCCAGTCACGTGCGCACAATGAGATTCCTGCCTTGTTGTCCATTGCTCCGCGCCGTCCGGCATATAAAATGGGGGGCATTGGTGTCCGAGAGAGTCCGAACCTTGTCTTGTTCCACATGGAGGTCTGAGAAATGAGAACGACACTGTTACCCCTGGCCCTTGTCGCGGCAGCCATCGCGGGCGATCGCGGGGCAAATCCACCCCAGCGCAGCAATCGGGATTCCGCCGGCACGCAGTCCGCCCCGGCAATTCAAACAGTTGACAGCAGTTTCACAAAGATCGTGGTCGTCCGTCTTCGCAACGGCGTGGATTTGCTCGACGGCCTGAAGAAAGCGGTGGCCGAGAAGGGCATCAAGAATGCGGCCATTCTCAGCGGCGTCGGCTCGCTGACAAGCTACTCCATCCACGTCGTCGACAACACGACCTTCCCGCCGAATGAGGCTTTTCCAAAGGGCGAGGGTCCCCAGGACCTCATCAACGTCAACGGCTACGTCATGGATGGCCGGGTCCACGCCCACATCACGTTCTCCGACCAGAAGGTGGCCCTCGGCGGACACCTGGAGCCGGGCACCCGGATCTTCACGTTCGCAGTGATCACGCTGGGTGTGCTCGATGACAAGACAAGCCTCGCAGGCTTCGACGCCTGGCGATAAGAGCCTTCAAGGCTCTTTTCTGGCTTCCCGCCGCCGGGACAGTCGAGTAGAATACCCGCCTCAAGTGGCGGGCCTCTGGATGGCCTGCCGTAAATGAGTGAACCCATGTTTTGAGAGGCCATGATAGAAAATGGCAAAAGCAAAGCCACAGTGTTCCGGCAAGTCGCAATATCTCTGCGGCAAACGCGTTCTGCCCGAGCCGATATCCGAAACTACAGACATCGTGCAACTGATCGACAACATGGATGCCTACAACGGCGGACGACTGCGGGCCGCCTGCCAACTCCTGCGAGACAAGTATTCCCCGGAGGACGTGACGATTGGCTTGAGTCTGGCGGGCGCGTTGACGCCGGCGGGCCTGGGGCCTGCCGCGATTATTCCCCTGATGAACCACGGGTTTGTGGACTGGCTCGTGGCAACCGGCGCGAACATGTATCACGACCTGCACTTCGCGTTCAATCTGCCGATGCACCGGGGCAGTCATACCGTGAATGACACTGACCTGAGGGACAAAGGTGTCACCCGAATTTACGATATCCTGTTCGATTACCAGGACGTCCTGATGGAAACCGACCGGAGGCTGCGGCAGATTCTGGTCCGCCCGGAATTCCAGAAGGAAATGGGCACGCGCGAATTCTATTACCGTCTGGGAAAAATCCTCGACGAGCACGAGCGCAAGAACGGCATCGGCCAAGTCAGCGTCCTGGCCGCGGCCTATCGAAACGGAATTCCCGTCTTCACCTCCTCGCCCGGGGATTCGACAATCGGGATGAACGTGGCGGGGCTGGAGCTGCTCGCCGAGGCGGAGGGCCTGCAGGACCGGTTCAAGCTGAAGATCAATCCGAGCATCGACGTCAACGACTCGACGGCCATCATCCTGAACGCGAAGAAATACGAGAAGGGCAAGACCGCGGTCATCCTCATCGGCGGCGGAAGCCCGAAGAACTTCATGCTTCAGACCGAGCCGCAAATCCAGGAAGTACTGATGATTCCCGAGGCCGGCCAGGATTACGATATCAACGTGACAGATGCCCGGCCGGATACAGGCGGGCTGTCGGGGGCCCCGCCGAGCGAGGCCGTGAGCTGGGGCAAGATCGATCCGGCGAGGCTGGAGGAAACCGTCACCGCCTATCTCGATGTCACGGCGGCGTTCCCGATGATGGTGGCCTACTGCCTGCGAACCACCAGGCCGAAGAAACTGAAGCGGCTGTACGACCGCGGGCAGGAGCTGCATGAGAGGCTGATGAAGTCCTACCTCGAGAACAACCGGGAGGTCGAGGCCCTCAGGAAACTCATCAAGAAGGTCAACGCCTGATACGGAACACTATGGACATGAAGCAAGAAGCTCTCAAGCTGGCCCAGAAGCACGGCACCCCCCTGTTCATCATCGATCACGACCGGATCAGGGAGAACTACCGCACATTCAAGAGGCACCTGCCCAGAGTCCAGGCTTATTACGCCGTCAAGGCGAACTCCAACCAGGAAATCATCCGCACGCTGTTCGATGAAGGCGCGAGCTTCGACGTGGCCTCCTACAACGAGTTCATGCAGGTCTACGAGTACATCCGGCACTTCAAGGGCAAGGAAAAGGACTTCTACATCTGGGACAGGATCATCTTCTCCAACACGATCAAGGACGAGGACACGTTGCAGAGGATCAGGCTGTATAACCCCCTCGTCACCTTCGATAATGAAGAGGAATTGAAGAAGATCAAAGAGCACTGCGACACCGCCGGGCTGGTCCTGCGGCTGAAGGCCCCGGATATCGGCTCGCAAGTCGAGATGAGCTCCAAGTTCGGCGCCGAGCCCGGCGATGCCCGGGACCTGATTCGGCAGGCATTCGATCTGGGGCTCGTAGTCGAGGGGCTGAGCTTCCACGTCGGCAGCCAATGCACCAACTTCGACAACTACGTTGCGGCACTGGACATCGCCTCGCGGATTCTGCACGATGCACGCAAGCAGGGCCACAATGTGAAGATCGTGGACATCGGCGGCGGGTTCCCGGTCCCGTACGACTCACGCGTCCCGCAGTTCGAGAAACTCGCAGCGGTCATCAACGCCGAATGTGAGAGGCTGTTCCCGCAAGATGTAGAGCTCATTGCCGAGCCTGGACGATTCATGGTCGCCACCGCCGCCGTGCTGGTCTCCCAGATCGTCGGAAAGGCACGCCGGGACGGCAAAATCTTCTACTACATCAACGATGGGGTCTATCAGACATTCTCCGGCGTCGTCTACGACCACTGGATTCCCAATTTCCAGGCGTTCACCGAAGGCGAGACGGAGGTCTGTGCCGTGGTCGGCCCCACGTGCGACAGCTTCGACAAGATTTCCGTCTCCGAGCAGCTCCCGGCAAATCTGCAAATTGGCGATTACCTCTACACGGAGAACATCGGCGCGTACAGCATCGCCTCGTCGACAAAATTCAACGGCTTCAA
>Ga0315277_10007315_pt1 | contig 14326 bp, 13 predicted proteins | sample YL17G05_15_MG_FD_203695 | JGI IMG/M metagenome (GOLD analysis project Ga0315277, IMG submission 203695) | Sediment microbial communities from Yellowstone Lake, YNP, Wyoming, USA - YL17G05_15 | ecosystem: Environmental > Aquatic > Freshwater > Lake > Sediment | place: USA: Wyoming | collected... | reverse complement strand
TTTCGCTCGCGAAATCCGTGTCGCGGATGGTCGATTCCGCCGCCGTGGCGTTCTCGATGGCCACCGTCAGCGAGTGGATGTTCGTCTGGACGGTGTTGAGTTCGAAGGCGCCAAGCCGGCCGCGCGTAGTCGCGACCTGGAGTATCGCTTCGTCCACGATCCTGAGCGCACGGTGTGTTTGGCCGCCGACGAGGCTGTAGCGGCCGCCGGTCGTGACATCCGACAGGAATCCCACGTCGTTACGCCCGAGTTTGCCAGCCGCGATGCTCCTTATGCCTAAGTTTATCTGCTCGTTTGTGGAGATGCCGCCGCCCAGCTGGAAGAGCGCTCCCCCTCCCGTTATCGCGAACTGGGTGGTGCCCGTAAACCCTGGCGTCAGCGAGAGTTCCATGCTTAACGCGGTCGTGTTGAGCCTCAATTGGTTGCCCTTCGCGACCGCGCTCGAACCGTTGATCGACGCAACCGAGTCGGTACCCGTATCGCGTTCGGACAGGACGGCCAGGTTATCCGCAAGCCTTGTCGGGAACGACCCGGCCAACTCGTGGACGCTGGCAAAGGCGTCGCTGCCAAGCTCGGTGGAGGTGAAGACCAGGACCCCACCGGAAAGCGTTGCTGACACGCCGGTTACGTCGGCGACGGTATTGATAGCAAAGGCGATTGCCGAGTTCGCCGTCGACCCGATGAACGACAGCGTTTCCACGCCCGACTTGCCCGAGACCTCGATGGTGATGTTCTGGCTTGCCGTCAGGCCTGCCGCCGTGAAGGCCAGCCCCGCCCCCTGCGCCGCCGAAGCGACGTCTATCACAACGGGGATGTACTGGTTGGTACCGAACTGGACGGAGTGAATCGCGAGATCTGCGATGTTCGTGGTGGAGACGCCGCTTGTCACGTAGTCGAGGTTGCCGTTCAGAAGCGGGGTGCCGCCGAACGTCGTCGTGTTCGCGATGCGCGTAATGGTCTGAACTGCTGAATCCATCTGGAGTTGCGCTGCGCGGATCTCCTCCGCCGTAAGCGCCCCGCGGTTTGAGGCCTGGACCGCCAGGGCCCTCAAGGTTACCAGCAGCGCCGATACCTCGTTCAAGGAGCCTTCAGCCGTGGCCAACACGTTTGACGCGCGCTCCGAGTTGTTCACCGCCTGGTTGAGCGCGCCCACCTGCCCGCGCAGGAGCTCCGAGATGATGAGGCCCGCAGGGTCGTCGCCGGCCTTGTTTATCTTCAGGCCGGACGACAGCCGCCTCAGCGTCTCGCTCAGCGTCTGATTGTTCCTGTTCAGGTCGTTGACGGCGATCAGCGACGGAACGTTTGTGTTAATCCTTGTCATTGCCTGTGCCCTCCTTGAGTATTGTCTTACTTCCCTCGAAACTCGACCAGGAACGCCGAATGCCCGCGCATGGAGCCGCTAAGGGGAACGCGGACAGTCTTGATTTTCATCGCTTCTCACCTTCATCCCCCTTTCTCGCACCGCCGCGGTTATTCGGTTTCTGTTTCTTATCCTTATCCTCCTCTTCCGGCTTGGGAGGGCCGCCCAGGAGGCTGTCCAACTGGCTCAAGTCCTGCACTTTCGTCCTGCTGGCCTCTATGTTCTCGCGCCTGATCGCCTCATAAACTTCCTTGCGGTGAACGGAGACGGACTGCGGAGCCGTGATCCCCAGCCGCACCCTGTCTCCCCTTATGTCCACGACGGTTATCTCTATGTCGTCGCCGATCATTATGGCTTCATTTCGCTGTCTGGAGAGAACGAGCATCACTTGCTCCCTTCGCCTCAGGCCTTGCAGGCTCTTCCCTGCGCCCTCATGCCCTCGAGGACGGGCCACTTTGTGGTTATCCCCTCTTCGTTGAGGACCACCTGGACCCCCAGCCGCTTCTCCACGTTCACCACCAGCGGCCCCTGGAGGTTTGCGGTCATCTTCGTCGGGTCCTCCGGGATCGTCAGTATCACCCACACCTGGGCCCTGGAAGGGTCGCCGGTCTGGACCGGCTCGAGCTGCGCGGCCGTGACCCTCGCCTCGTAGTCGGGCTTGATGAGCCGCGGGTCGACGACCACGAACGCCAGCTGCGGCAGGTCCACCGACTGCATCCAGATGAGCGCCGCGCCTTCAGACGGCTGGTGGAAAACGAACCTTCTGAAGTCGCGGAAGCCCAGCAGCCCCTCCGGAAAGGTGACGATCCTTTCCTCGCCGAATTCCAACTTTCCAAACCGGGGCGATTCGATTAGCATCGCGTGCTCCCGCAAGAAAAGGGTTAACTTAGGAAATCCATCAGCGACAACTGCAGGATGGAACTGGCCGTCATGAGCCCCGCCTCGAACGACGCCTGCAGCGTCGAGAAGCGGACCATGCTCGACGCGTAGTCGAGGTCGATGCGCTCCGACAGCATGGACTTAAGCTCCGTGATCTCGCTGGTAATCCTGTCCTTGACCGTATCCATGCGCTGCTGCCTGGCGCCGATCGACGCGCGCTTCTCGAGTATCCGCGACAGGTCGGCGTCGACCTTGCCCGTGTAATAGGACACGCCGCTCGAGTCGTTGGCAAGAAGCGCCTCGCGCAGCCCCAGGAGATCCGAAAACACGCCGTCCGGCACGACCGGGTTCACGTCGGAGCCCGCCAGCACATTGCCCGCCGTCGAACTCAGGATGCCGAGGTCCGCGCCGGCGTTGGCGTAATTGGCCCTCGTCACCGAAAGGGGCCCCGCGCCGCCCGAAGTGTCGGTGAGAGTGAGGCCGTTGCCCGTCGAGGCAAGCGACGCCATGAGCGTCCCGGGGTTTCCCGGCGCCGCGTTTATCGCGGCGATCACGTCCGCGATCGTCGCCGCCGACGAAAGGTCGACGCCGAACGTCGTGCCGTCCTTCATGGTGATGGTGATGTCGTCGCCGGCGACGGTCGAGACCCCCCTGCCGCCGTTTAAGCTCGCCAGCGTCGTGCCCGCGTGAAGGCTCCGGATTCCGAGGTCCGTGGCCGTGGTGCCGCCGTTTTCCCCGATGGTGAAATCCATTCCCGACAGGCGGCTTACCACGTCGATGCCGTCCCCGGCCGCGTTTATCTTCGCCTCCACCTGCAGCCCCGCCCCGTTTATCCTGTTGAGGACGTCCTGTATCGTCTGGCAGGCCGCGAAGTCGATTGTTTTCGACGTGCCCGCGTTGGTGATTATGATGCCGCCGGCCCAGTCGACGCCGGCGATCGAGGAAAGCGGCGTAAGCGCCGTCAGGGCGCCGTCCACGTCCGAGCCGTTGAGCACCGCGCCGACGGGCGTCGGCCGGAATATCCCCAGGTCCGTCGCGGTCGAGCCGCCCATGGAGTTGGTGACGGTGAGAGTGCCGCCGCCCAGGACCGTGGTTATGTCGAGGCCGTCGCCGGCCGCGTTGATCGCGCACGTGGTCGTCGCCGGCACGGCCGCGTTTATCGCCGCAATCACGTCGCCGACCGTCCGGCAGCCCGAAAGGTCCACGGTCGTGGACGTAAACCCGTCGCCTATCGTTATGCCGCCCGCCTTTACGCCCGCGCCGCGGTTCAAGTCGGCAAGTATAGTGTCCGTCGTTATCGACGGGTTCAAGTCCGCGATGCCCTTCACCTCGGCCGACACCGCCCCGAACGCAGCCGCCGCGTCGACGCTGGTCGACGACGACGAGGAGTAGTCGATCGCAACGTCGACCGACCCGGTGTCGCCGGAGAAGTACACGCCGTTCCCGACGCTCTCGAAGGGCGCGGTGAGGGTCTTGCGCCCGGCGAAGATGTATCTGCCGGCGAACTGCGTGTTGCCCAGCCCGACCATCTCCTTCAGGATCTCGTCGATTATGGCCGCGGAGCTCCGCCGCGTCTCGGCCGTCGCCGTCGTGCCGATCTCCTCGAGCCCTATGACCTTGGCCCTGTTGACGAGGTTCGTGGCGTTGCCCAGCGCCGAGTCGGCGTTCGAGATGACGCCCGTGGCGTTCTCGATATTCTTCTGGAAGCGCATCTTCTGCTCGATGAAGCTCTGGAGCTGCCCGGCGACCGTGGCGTCGAACGGCGCGTCGGAGGGCGTCAGCACCCGCCGGCCGCTGGAGATCTGGTTCTGCAGCACCAGCAGCTCCGCAGCCGTCTGGTTCAGATTCCCGAGCACGATGTTCGACCTAAGCGTGTTTGAAACCCTCGGCACCGTCACCGACAGAACGCCCATTCCTGCACCCCGTCCGCCGCCGGCGGCCTCTCACTTGAGGGCCGGCCGCGCGGCTACATGTTGAGCAGCACCTGTATCAGCTCGTCCACGGCCGTGATGAACCTCGCCGACGCCGTGTAACCCGATTGATAGCGGATGAGTTTCACCGCCTCTTCGTCGATCGAGACGCCCGAGAGCGCCTCGCGCTGGCTCTGGATGGCGGCCTGTATGGCCTGGCTTCCCACGTGCCGGTCGCGAAACGACGCCGCGCGGATGCCCAGCGTCGAAACGATGCCCTGGTAGTACCCTTCGACGCTCGTGCCCGAAAGCGCCGTGAGGGGCGCGTTCTGAAACGCGAGCATCTTGGTGATGTTCGAATTGTCCCCCGGCATGTCCGTCGTCGCCGCCGCGATAAAGCCGGGGTTCGAATCGATGACGTCGTTCAAGCCAATGTCGCCCGAATTGGAGCCGGTGAAAAACGTGTTTACTCCCAGGCACGCCAGCGCGCCGCTGGTGTCGTTCGAGAAGGAGAAGGACAGCTCCGCGGCGTTCGAGCGGATGTCGAGGGCGTTGCCGGGCCCGACCGACGCGACTACCTCCGGAAACGCCGCGCCCAGCGTGCCGTTAATGTCCGCCACAAGGGACGAAAGCGTCGTGTCGTCCCCGTTCAAGCCGTCCAGGTCCACGTGGAACCGGAAGGTCTTCGTCTCGCCCGACGTCGCGTTCTTGACGTTTATCTCGAAGGTGCCCGTCTGCGGCGTGAAGTCGAGCCCCGCGGCGTTCAGGGCCGCAAGCGGATCGTCGACGCCCGCCGCGCCGGCCACGTGAGTGTAAAGGTCGAGCCCCTGGCCCGAGGCATGGATGCGGTTGAACTCGTCGATGAAGGTGCCGGCCCAGGCATCCATCGCGTCCACGAATTCCACCAGCCCCTTGTCCCGCGCCTCCACGAGCCCCTGGAGCTGGCCCCCCTTGAGCGCGACGGGCCGGCCGTCCTCCGCGAACACCACGTCCGACACGAGCACGCTCCTGTCGGCCCGCGTCTCCGTCGCGATGTCGAACGACCGGTCGTTCATCACCAGAGGATCGGAGCCCGCGAAGACGTTTACCATGCCGTTTCCCTGCTCGATGGCGCGGACTTCGATAATGTCCGAAAGCTGCCCGAGAAGCAGGTCCCGCCGGTCCCGAAGCGCAGTCGCCGCGCCGGCGTTTCCCTCGCCGCCCTCGAGCCTCGAGATCTCGACGTTCAACTCCGCCAGCTGGGTGGTGATCGAGTTGACCGTGTCGACGGCCCCCGTGAGCTCCGAATCGAGGCTCTTGCGGAGGTCGTCCATCTTGGTCCTGAGCGCCTGGATCGTCTCGACGAAGGTCCTGGCCGATTCCACGACCGACCGGCGCACGGACCTCTCCTCGGGGTTGGTCTGAAGGGTGTTCAGCGCCGAGAAGAAGCTGTTCATCGCCGTCGACAGGTCGTTGTCGGTGAGTTCGTTGAAGGCGCCCTCCAGGCGCTGGAAGACCTCGTCCTGGGTCTTCAGCGACTCGAGGTCGCTTCGCGCGTCGCGCAGCCGCTGTTCGAGGTAGAAATCGCTGATGCGCCTGATGCGGTCGGCGTTTACCCCCAGCCCCAGGTACGGCCCCTGGGTGGTTTTTACGCCCAGCGCGCTTCTCAAGTCGACGACCTGCCTCGCGTAGGCTTCCGTCCCGGAGTTGGCGATGTTGTTGCCGACGACGTCCATCGCGAGGCTGTGGGCCATTATCCCAGAGCGCCCTATCGATAGGCTCGTATCAAGAAGCCCCATGACGCGCTCCTAAATCGCCTGGTCGATGATGTTGCGCCGAGCCGCCGGCGCCGCGGGCCCCGTCGGCGTGTACGTCGCCGGCTCGAGTCCCGCACCCGTTATGATTCGAATGAGTTTGTCGTAGTGGTCGGTCGCCGCGCGGCATATCTCCGCCACTATCCCCGCCTCGCGCACGAGGACGTCCATCGTCGTGCGAAGCTGGCTCCCCGCGCCCACGAGGACCTCCGCCGCGTCCCGCGGCAAAATATCGATGAGCGAGGCGAGCTTCGCCGCCTTTCCCCCCGTTGCCGCGGACATCTCCTCCACCAGCGCCTCGCGGCGGGTCTCCGCGTCGAAGAGCCGCCCCGTGACGGACTCCTCGCGCGCCAAAAGCTCCAACAGCGCCTCCATGTCAGCCCTGGCCAGCACCTGCCTTTTCACGCGGAAGACCGCCGTCAGCTCGATGAGAAGCGAATTGATCTCCTCCAGGCACTCCGCCAGCAGGCCCGCCCTTTGCTCGACGTACGTCATCTCGGCTCTCCTCCAGGGGCCTGCGGCAGGCCGCCCTCCCGATGCAATCCGTCCTCGATAATCTTCGACGCGAGCGGGTCGCCCGGACGCTCGGCCATCCGCCGGCCGAGCTCGTTTACCCAGAGCGCCCTGAACACCTCTTCGCCGCGGCCGCCGAAGTAGCCGTTCTGCGGCACCGTCTTCTGCATCTCGGAGACCATCATTGAGTAGAAAAGCCCCGCGAACTCCCTGGCCACCTTCGCAATATCCCTCGTGCCGGGGGCCGGCCCCAGAAACGCGCTCGCAGGCGGCGCGTCCAGCCGCGCAACCCCCGCCTTAACCAGGCTCGTCCCGAGATCCGTCATTGGCGTATCACCTGCGCGTGCAGCGCCCCCGCGGCCTCCAGCGCCTTGACGATCCCGATCACTTCCGTCGGCGTCGCCTTCGCGGCGTCGAGCGCGTCCACGAGATCGTCCACGGTCGTCGCCTGTTCGCCCTGCCGCGGCCGTATCCTGAGCTGTATGCTGCCGAACCCCACGGTGACCGGCGAGATCTCGACGTTGCCGTTCAAGGCGTAAAACGTCCCCTTCTTCTCGTCGATGACCACCCTGGCCTCCATGTCGTAGTCGAGGCCAGGCACCGAGAGCCGCTCGAGCCGCGAGATGAACGCCACGGGGTTCTGTATCTGCTTTTCGTTGAGCTTCACTTCGATCGTCGCCTCGTCCACGGCATGCGCAACCGGATCGGCCAGTGCAGGGTCGATGTTCAAGTCCTGATGTATCGCCTCGACTATGCGGTTCGCGATGGAGTAGTCCGCGTTCTGCGGCAGGAGCTTGAACGTGATCTTGTTGCCCGGGGCAAGCTCCCCGGGGACCTCGCGCACCACCGTGGCCCCTCCCGTTATGGTGGCCTTCGTGAGAAAAGTCCCTTCAACCTTGACGCCGCCCGACGCGATCGCGTAGGCCTGGCCGTGGACTCCCAGCTCGCACACGACGAGCGTCCCGCCGGCAAGGCTCGACGCGTTTCCCACGGAAGTGACGTCCACGTCGAGCTTGTCCCCCATCTTGTTGGACGCCGGCAGCGTCGCCGATACCATGACGACCGCGACGTTCTTGGTGCCTTTCACGTCGACCGGAAGCGTGGCGTCGCCCAGCGTCGAGAGAAGGTTCGAAAGAAAGCGTATCGCCGGTGCGAACTTCGCGTCGTCGCCCGTGCCGGAAAGACCGACCACGAGGCCGTAGCCCACCAGCGGGTTCTCCATAGGCCCGTAGACCCTCGCAAGGTCCTTTATCCTTACTGCTTGCGCGGCGCCGGCCAGTATCACGACCAGGGCCGCCGCCAGCGCCAACCGAAGCCTCTTCCCGAACGTGCCTGGCATTATCCGCCCCTCTTCAGAACGGCCATATCTTGTCGAGTATTCGCATCAGCCACCCGCGTCTGTTGGCGTCGCTCACCGGCCCGGACGACTCGTAGCGGATGTCCGCGTCGGCCACGTTATACGACAGCACGACGTTGTCGGGCGCGACGTCCTGCGGCCTCACCACGCCCGAAAGCGTGATGGTCGTTTTCTCCCGCTGCTTGGCAAAGGTGTGCTGCGCTTCGAGCACCAGGTTCCCGTTGGGCTTGATGTCGACGATCGTCGCCGCGAGCCTCGTTCGCATGAGGTCGGTGCGGTCGTTCTGGCCTTGGCCCTCGAATTTCAGGTCGCCGCTCGCGTCGACCCCGAGGTCCTCAGGCCTGACGCCCTTGATGTCAACCTTCGTACCGCTGGCCTTGAGCTTCAGGTACTGGTTTATGATGAAGTTTGCCTTCGAAACCTTCTTCTGCTGTTCCGCCTGTTCGTCGGTTGCCGCCTCCGCCGTGACGGAGACGACTATCGAAACGATATCGTTGACCCTGAAGTCGCGGTTCTTCCTGTCGCGAAGGAGGTTGGCGCCGGCAAACATCCCCTGGACCTGCGACGCGGACCTCGTCGCCACGGCCGACGCCGGCGGCACGGCCTGGGTCGCCGCTGCGGCGCCGTTTGGCACGGCCGCCCCGTAAGACGCCGCCGCCCCGTTTGACGCCGACGCGCCGTTATTCGATGCGGGCGCCGCCCCGTTTGACGCCGCCGGCGTTGCGGGTGCCGGCGCCGCCGGAGCCTGAGGGGGCTTCGAATCCACCCAGAGGCTCACCTGGCCGGACGCCTGCATCTCAAAAACGAGTAATAGCAACGCCGCCGACGCGCCCAAGACGCCCTTCATTGGTCTCCTCCCGCCGCAATCGGAACCACCCTGCCCGCTGCCGCAACCCTCCCGAGAAGCTCCGCCTTTTCGCGCCCGCGTCTCAGCCTTATCACGTCGCCGACCGCGCCGTTCTGGAGCGCCGTGGCCTTTATAGAAAGGGTCATGGCGCCTTTCTCGAGCAGGAACACCACGTCGTCGCCGCGCTTGATGACGTCCTCGCTTTGCAGCTGGGCGGCCGCAAGCATCGCGCCCTGGGGCGCCGTGACGGCCGTCCGCCGGCCGATCGCGTCGGCGACGGCGTTGACCGCGCCCGCCGCCTCGGCCTCCGGCAGGTACTCGAGCGTCACGTCCGCCGCGGTGATGAGATGCCCGGCGAACATCCGTCGCGCCGCGACGACCACCGGCACGCTCTTCCTGATTACGGCAAACGCCCGGCCGAGCGCCTTGCCGGGGTCTTTCGCGTCGGCCACGGTAAACGCGCCGGCGTTTGAAATATCCCTGGGCTTCGCCTCGATCACCACGGGCCTGAAGTCCTTCGGCGGCGTGAAATCGAGCCGCACGCCTGTCACTTGGTAGCACGCCTTCGCGCCGAGCCCGCCGAGGAATCCCTCTATCGCCGACATGACAAGCGGCTCCGCCGCCGTCTGTGCCCCGCCGCGTTTCACCGTCGACGAGGCCGCCCCCGCGATGTTGACGCCGGCGAGGTTCACGCCCGCGCCGGAAAGCGCCGCGCGCACCGAGTCGCTTGTCACGCGCACGGTCGAGCCGCCCGCCGGGACGTACGCAACGACCACGGCCGCAAGCCTCGCCCGCTCCGAGTCGTTCATGGTCTCTATTGACGCGACGTCCCCGAGCGTCACTTTCGCCCCCTCGACCGAAACCGCGTCCGCCATCCGCACGGTAGCCGCGCCCTCGGCACGTGAGGCGGCCGCGGCGAGGGCCGCGACTGCCGCGACTGCCGCGACGAGCCAGGCTCGAGATCGCTTCACCTGCCTACCTCCTCAGGTTCGATACCACCTGCAGCATCTCGTCGGCCGTCCTTATGGCCTGCGAGTTGAACTCGAACGCGCGCTGCGCGGTGATCATGTTCACCAACTCCTCCACCAACTCCACGTTGGAGGACTCGAGGTACCCCTGGTTTATAACTCCGAAGCCGTTAGTGCCCGGCGCCCCTGTAAGCCCCGCGCCGGAGGCGTCCGACTCCACGTAAAGGTTCTGGCCGATGGATTCGAGCCCCTCGGGGTTGGTGAACGTCGCAAGCTGCAGCTGCCCGACGTTGGTCATCGTGGTCGCGCCGGGCTCCATCACCGATATCGTGCCGTCCTGGGCTATCGTGAGCGAGTCGGGTATGTAGGGGACGGGCACCGTGATATTCGGAAGCACGCGGTAGCCCTTGGACGTCACAATCTGCCCGGTGACGTCTATGTAGAGGTTTCCGTCGCGCGTGTAGCCGATGCCGCTGGCCGCGAGCCCCTCCGGCAGCTGCACCTGGAGAAACCCGGACCCTTCAACGGCGATGTCGGTATTGCGGCCCGTCGATTCGAGCCTGCCCTGCTCGAAGTTGCGCTGCGTGTTCACGAGCTCCACGCCGAGGCCCACGATGGTTTCGGAAGGGACGCGGTTATTCTGCGAGTCGATGCCGCCCGACGGCGACAGCCGCTGGTAGAGAAGGTCCTGGAAATTGGCCCGCACCTTCTTGTAGGCGGTGGTGTTAACGTTGGAGATGTTATTGGTGATGACGTCGATGTTGGTTTCCTGTGCCTTCATCCCCGTCGCGGCGGAGAAAAGCGCCGTAAGTCCCATGACTCCTCCTTACATCGTTACCCTGGCGATGCCCATGAGGTCCGCCAGCGTCTGGTCCTGCAACCGGATCATCTGCATGTTCATCTCGTAACTGCGGCTGGCGAGTATCATCTGCGATATCTCGTCCGCGGGGGAAACGGTCGACCCTTCGAGCGCGCCCTGCTTGACCGTGGCATAGGGGAAAAGCTCCGCCGCCCCCGCCCGGTCCCGGTAAAGGTTTGAGCCGACTTTCTCAAGGGCCGACGGGTAGAGCGGCTCGTAAACGCCGACCGCACCGCACGTCGCGCCGTCGACGGTGATCGTGCCGTCGTCTGCGATAGATATGTCGCTCCCGAGCGGAATCCTGAGCGCCGTGCCGGAGAGATCCGAAAGGTAGTGCCTGCCGTCCGGCGTAACCAGTCGCCCTTCGTCGTCCCGCATGAACGCGCCCGCCCTTGTGAGGAGCACGTCCTCGCCGTCGGACACGGCGAAATACCCCTCGCCGTTTATCGCAAGGTCGAGCGGATTTCCGGTTACGTTGATCGGGCCCTGGGTGTGCCGCGTGTATGTCCCCGAAACGACCACTCCGCCGCCCAGGGGATCCATGAGAGTCGCGTACGCCGGCTGGGAGTCCTCTACCGACTCCGAGGCGCGCGCCCGAAAGACCGCGAAGTCGTTCTTGAAGCCCGTCGTGTTGAGGTTGGCGATGTTATTGGTGATGACGGTGTTCTTCGCGTTCTCGACGAGTGCGCCCGCCGCGCTCAAGTAAAGGCCGTATATCACTCTCCACTCCGTTCAAAGAAGGTGTACGGTCTCCCGCTCCGGTTATAGCAACAACCGTGCCAAAGCCGGTTTTCGTCCGGCCGTCCCCGGCGCGCCGCCCCACTTCGCCAATCCAAGAGCTGCATGTAACCTCGAACTCCGCAAGGCGTTGCGTCCGACGCGGCATCGCGCGCATCCATTCGCCGGCGCCGGTTTCGTCGAACGCGCGCCTCCAACTTCGAGCGCACAGTTTTCCTTCGCCACGCGAAGTTTGCACCTGCGCGCGGCATCGTGAAACTTTTGGCCGCTCGTCGTGTTCTAATGGTCGAGTTCGAATGGGGCCCCGTCATGCTTCAAGAAAGGTCTGGCGGCGGTGAGCAGGAGACCGAAGGTGCCGTGATGGTTCGAGGCGCGGCGCTCTACGACGCCGCCGTCGCGTTAGTCACCTTCGGAAGGGCCCGGGAGCTTTACCGGCATACCGCCGCCGCCGCGGCGCCGCGCGAGCGCGATCGCGTCATCGACATCGGCTGCGGCACGGGGCTCCTCACCTGCGAGGTGGCCAAGCTCATCAGGGAAGGCGAAATCGTCGGCATAGACGCCTCCGAGCCGATGATTGACGTGGCGCGCAGGAAGCGCTCGACCCCGATATGCCGCTACGAGGCCGCGCTTGCCGAGGACCTGCCCTTCGAGGACGAATACTTCGACGTCGCCGTGTCGTCGCTCTTCTTTCACCACCTCGGCCCGGACTTGAAGGAAAAGTGCGCCGCCGAGATGGCACGCGTTCTCCGCCGCGGCGGCCGAGTCGCGGTCGCCGACTTCGACAAGGCGTGGAACCTCTTCGGCAGGATCTACGAACACGTGGGGCTTCTGGCCGAGGAGCAGGACCTGAAAGACAGCATGGCGGGCGTCTTGCCTGAGGTGCTGCGCGGCGCAGGCCTTGCCAACGTCGCGCCCGGCTACGGCATCCTCGGCTGCATAAGGATATACACCGCGCGCAAGCCCTCGGACGAGTTCCCGTGGCGATGACTCGCCGCGTGCACCGCGCGGCGAGCGGCATTCCGCTCTTTTAGTCTTCCCCGTCCCCGAAACGGCCTACGCCGGGGGTTTCCCCACCGGGATGATGAGCAGCGGCGTTTCGCCGCGTTCGGCCTTGATTGCCGCCGCCACCCCTGCGTCGTCGAAGGCCCCTACCGCCACCGAGCCGAGTCCCAGCGCAACCGCCTGGAGGAACACGTTTTCACCGGCCGCGCCCGCCTCGATGTCCGCGTAGCGCTTGGCCCGGTCGCCGTACTTGGCCGCGGTCCGCGCGTAAACGGCCGTTATTACCAGGCACGCCGGGGCAGTCGCCACCGATCTCTGATTCAAGGCCGCGGCCGACAGGGCGCCCCTCACGTCGCTCTTGAGCAGTGTCCTGAGAGAATGCTGCGCCGGCACGTATTTGAACACGCCCTTGCCGGACACGACGTACACCTCCAGCGGATAAAGAGCCCCCGCCGACGGCGCCGCGCGAAAGCCGCTCCTCTTTTCGGTCACGCCCTGCGCCGCCCACAGGAGCTGCCCGATCTGGTCTATGGTGAGGGCCCCGCCGCTGAAGGCGCGCACCGAACGGCGCTTCGCTATCGCCTCTTCGACGGAAACCGTCCCCTTGATGCTCGGCTCCGGAAGTTTCATCACCTCCACCGCCGTTTTCGAGCGTTCGCCCGCCCACGACAGGATGTAGCCGCAGAAAACCGCCGCGATTCCCGCCGCCGCGGCCATCACGACCCGTTTCGCCGACATGGTACCGTCCTCCACTCGCGACCCATCGCTGGCGCGGCCCCTCATATATCGAGCCTGAATATCCGCTTAGGGTTATCCACGAAAAGCCACCTGCAGATTTCCTTTGCCCTGTCGATGTCGAACACGCCCTCCTCCACCTTTATCGCCAGCGCCCTCGAGACGTCCTCGCGCGCAAGGTACTGGTGGCCGTACACGCCGTCGACGAAAAGGTAGTCGCCGCCGAAGGCGCTGATCTTGTTCGCAGGCACGCTGTCGAGGAACTCGACCAGGGCCCGCACCGACGCCTCCGGCGATATGATGTGCGCCCAGCACATGTCGATCATGACGTTCGGAAAGTTCTTTGCCAGCGCCGCGAGGACGTTCTGGTAAGGGTACGACATGTGGAAGAGGTCGAACGTCACGTTTCTGTATTCGAGCAGCAGATTCGTCAGGAGCGCCGGGTGCGAGTTTTCGAGGATATTGCCGTTGCCCTCCTGGAGCCCCGTATGGACCTGGACGGTGAGCCCCTTCTCGTCCGCGACCTTGAGCGCGTGGTGCATGACGTGGTCGCCGAAGGTCTTACTCATCTCCATGAGGGTCGCGGCGCCGTAAACGGTTCCGGCGTCGGGGCCCGACGGGATCGCCGCGAGGGCGTTAAACGCCTCCTCGGCCCTTGCGGCGGCGACCTTGGCGAAGGAAAGCGACCTCTCGTACGCGACGGCGCACTTGAGCGCGACCGCGCCGCCCGCAAGAGCCCGCTCGATCCCCGTTTCGAGCGCGTGCTTCCAGTCCTCGAGCGTATGCACCCTTATCCCGAATTCGCGCGACGCGTTCTCGCGCGCGACGGGGTCAGGCAGTTTGAGGAACGGGTCGATGCGATAGACGGGGCGGAAGAACTTTTTGTCGGCGGGCCGCTGGGTCTCCATAAGCGCGTCGACAAGCGACACGGCGACCCGGCTTTTTTTCTTGAGGACGTATTCGTAATGGCTCTGGCCGCGGCCGGCGGCCTCGCGCCTTTTCCTGAACTCCTTGTCAAGTTCGGCAATAGTGTCGCCGTCCACGCGCGCGAGGCCGTATAGGTCGCGCGCCGCAATGTCGAGCGCCCTTGCGTAGCCGGTGTGCCGCGCGGCGTCCCAGAACGGCTCCACGAGCTTCCAGCGCTTCTCGATGGGCTTGGAACTGTCGCGCACGACGGTCGCGAGGTCGCGCTGGGAAAGCCCCGCTGACACGAGGTCGCACGAGAAGTAGTGGCTGAGCCACTCGGCCAGAACGTCGTCCTTGCCCGCCGCCCAGTCCTGTTCGGGCGGCAGATGTTCGTGCGTGTCGATTATGTCCAGGCTTCGCGCGTACTGCAGAATCTCGCTGAAATTCGACATTTCCCTG
>Ga0315277_10007310_pt1 | contig 14328 bp, 12 predicted proteins | sample YL17G05_15_MG_FD_203695 | JGI IMG/M metagenome (GOLD analysis project Ga0315277, IMG submission 203695) | Sediment microbial communities from Yellowstone Lake, YNP, Wyoming, USA - YL17G05_15 | ecosystem: Environmental > Aquatic > Freshwater > Lake > Sediment | place: USA: Wyoming | collected... | reverse complement strand
AAAGGGTGAAAGGTTGAAAGGTGGGAAAACCCCGGAAACCTCAGAAACCCTAGAAACCTAAGAAACCGAGAAACCTTGATTTCCACGGCTTGAATATTCCTCCCGTGCCATTCAGCGTCAACATTGCCTGCGAATTGATCGCCCTGGCGCCTGGGCAAAAAATATTTGCCCTTGAAACAGCTTAAGCGGAATTGGCGCTATTCGTGCGTCCTGAGCTTGATTTGCGTAAAAGCTTGAAATCGCGCATAGTTGTTCGCAGATCCCGCCTTGGAGCGGGATGTCTGCGGCAGATGAATTCTCCGCGCACTCTGCGTCTCTGCGGTGAAAATTGACTTGCGACTAAAGTCGCCTGCACAGAAAGGTATCGCGGCTAATCCTGTCTCGCATTTGCGTGACAGGACGCTCGCACAGATAAAGCGGTGCGCAGACAAGAGTGTCTGCGCCACGAAGGAGAAAGTGGATGAAGGTTAATGCGGAGATATTTCGAGAGTATGACATCAGGGGGGTGCCGGGGAGAGATTTTGATGAAGGGTTCGCGTATGAGCTGGGCCGGGCGTTCGCGCGATTGGTGGTTGAGAAGGGCGGGAAAAAGGTCACGGCTGGCAGGGATTGCCGGTTAAGCTCGCCGTCTCTTTCACAGGCCTTGCTCAAGGGGATGCTGGAGAGCGGGCTGGAAGTGACCAATCTCGGGATCGTGACCACGCCGATGCTTTATTTCAGTTTGTATCATCTCAACGCCGACGGCGGAATCCAGGTTTCCGGCTCGCACAATCCTCCGGATCAAAACGGATTCAAGGTCTGCATCGGCAAGGACACGATCTGGGGCGAGGAAATCCAGAGGGTTCGGAAGATCATAGAGAAGCAGGATTATCCTTCGGGAAAAGGGATGGCCAAGGATTACGAGATCAGCGCGGTCTATGTTGACCACATCATCAAGAACATCAAGCTTGCGAAACCGCTCAAGGTGGTGATTGACGCCGGGAACGGAACCGCGGGCCCGGTGGCTCCGCGCGTGCTTCGCGGTCTCAAGTGCGACCTGACCGGGCTGTATTGCGAGATGGATGGAAATTTTCCGAATCATCATCCGGACCCGACCGTGCTCAAGAATCTGCAGGAGCTGAAGGACACGGTGCTCAGGCTCAAGGCCGATGTCGGGATCGGCTATGACGGGGATGCGGACCGGATCGGATTGATTGACGATCGGGGCAATGTGATCTGGGGGGACATTATTATGATCCTTTTGAGCCGGGCTTTGCTCAAGGAGGTTCCGGGAGCGACCGTGATCGGCGAGGTCAAATGCTCGCACCGGTTGTTTGATGACATCGCGGCAAAAGGGGGCAAGGCGATTATGTGGAGAGCCGGCCACAGCTTGATCAAGGCCCGGATGAAAGAAACCGGCGCGCAACTGGGCGGAGAGATGAGCGGGCATATTTTTTACAAGCACCGCTGGTTCGGGTTTGATGACGCCATTTACACCTCGGCCCGGATCCTGGAAATCCTGTCCAATACCGATAAAAAACTTTCCGAGCTGCTCGCGGATGTTCCTCCGGCTTATTCCACCCCGGAAATCCGGATCAAATCCAGTGACGAGAAGAAGTTTGAAATCGTGGAAAAAGTGAAAACCCATTTCCAGAAACTCGGATTTCAGGTGATTGACATTGACGGGATGCGGCTCAGCTTCAAGGACGGCTGGGGCCTGGTGCGGGCGAGCAACACCCAGCCGATGCTGGTGATGCGGTTTGAGGCGGACACGCCGGAGCGGATGGAGGAGATCCGGAAGATGGTGGAAGAGCAGGTCAATAAGCTGAATCAAGTATGAAGGCTGAAGGCTGAAAAATCCCCCAAAGAATCCGCCAGGTATTTCTTGACGAGGGGCGCTTAATCGGCTAGATTCTAGGGACAAACCGAATGAAAGCGCTGTTAATATACCCCCGTTACAAATGGCCGGAGATCGGGCAGATGCAGGAACCGCTCGGGATTTTGTATATCGCGTCCCTGCTCCGCCAAAATGGTTTGGAAGTGCGGTTCCTTGATTTCACCTTTGAGCAGACCCTGGACCGGCTGAAGGAAGCGGTTAATTGGGCGGACGCGGTGGGGATGAGTTTTTCCAGCGTGCTCTTCAGCCGCGCGGTCCATATCCTGGAAAAGATCAAGGCGCAACGGCCCGAGCTTTTGGTCATCGCCGGGGGGCCGCACCCGACTGCGGATCCGGAAGGGACGCTCAAAAGCGGGTTTGATTACCTGGTGATCGGCGAGGGCGAGCAGAGCGGCCTGGAACTGTTCCAGGCGCTATCAAATGGAAAAGACGGCAAGAACCTTGACGGGGTATGGACGAGGAGCGGCGACGAAATCATCAAGACCCCGCTCCGGTCTTTCATCCCGGACCTTGACCGCATTCCCTTCCCGGCGCGGGACCTGTTTGATTACCAGACCTATCTCAAATCCGGGATGAGCCAGATCGGGATTTGTCTCGCGCGCGGGTGTCCGTTCCAGTGCAGATTTTGCAAGCCGATGCAGGATTTGATCTTCGGACGCAAACTCCGGAAGCGAAGCCCGGCAAGCGTTGCCGAGGAAATAGAATGGGCGGAGGAATTGACCGGCCACAGTTTCTTTTTGTTCCGCGACGACAACCTTTCCAGCCTGGGCCTGCCCTGGTTCCGGGAATTCCGGACCGAGCTGGAAAAGCGCAGGCTTAAGATCAAATTTTCCGGCCAGACCCGGGTGAATAATTTGAGCGAGGAGCTGGTGAGGGAGATGAAGGATTTGGGATTGGTCGGACTGGCTTTCGGGGTTGAGAGCGGCTCGCAGAAGATCATTGATTATTACAACAAGAACTTCAAGGTGGAAGACTCGGTGGCCGCGTTTGAAACCTGCCACCGGCTCGGGATCGGGACCCATTGCTTCATCATCCTGGGCGCGCCGCCGGAAACGAGGGACGACCTGCAACTGACCATTGACCTGGTCAAGAAGATTCATCCCGAATCCATCACCATCTCCCGGCTCACGCCCGCGCCCGGGACCTATCTCCACGCCGAGACCATTCAACAGGGACTGCTCAAGGAGGTGAGTTGGGAGGAATGGGACTTTTACAAGAACCAGTCCCCGCTCAAGCTCGCTCATCTCGCCGAAGCGGACTTGATGAAGGCGGAAAATGAACTCCGCGCAATGGTGGCCGGATCGGTGCTCTACCCGCGGCAGGAGATCGTGTCCTGCGCGCAAATTATAAACCAATGAAACCCAAGGAGGATGGCAGATGAAGATATTTTTGGATACCGCGAACCTTGCCGAGATCAAGGAGACCGCGAGCCTGGGGCTTCTGGACGGGGTGACCACCAACCCGAGCCTGGTGGCCAAGGAGAAAAAACCGTTCAAGGAACTGCTCCTGGAAATCTGCGGGATGGTGAACGGGCCGGTGAGCGCGGAAGTGGTGAGCCTGGATCTGGACGGAATGATAAAAGAAGCGCGCAAACTGCACAAGCTTCATCCCAATATCGTCTGCAAGATTCCGATGACCAAGGATGGACTCAAGGCCGTGAAGATTTTGGAGCAGGAGGGAGCGCGCTGCAATGTCACCCTGGTCTTTTCGCCGCTCCAGGCCATTCTCGCGGCGCGCGCCGGAGCCAGCTTTACGAGCCCGTTCATCGGAAGATTGGACGACATCGGCCAGCGCGGAATGGAATTGATTGAGCAGATGATGTTGATCTGGGACAACTACAACTTTGAAACCGAGATCATTGTCGCCTCGGTCCGCCATCCGATCCATGTGGTTGAGGCCGCAATGACCGGCGCGCATATCGTGACCGTGCCCTTCAAGGTGATTGAGCAATTCGCCAAACACCCCCTCACCGACCTCGGCATCCAAAGATTCGCCGAGGATTGGAAGAAAGCGGGAATTGAATTTAATATCTGACCCTCCTTTCCTTTGCAAACCAGGATTACGCAGGGTGTGAATTGGTCCACAGATGGCATTCTATTATATTTGCTTGAAAAGATCAGCGTGGAAAGGTATGATTAGGGAGAGGATAGAGAATGAATGGGAAGATCCGGCGGTTGGCGGGGAGGATAAAAGAATTCCTGGTCCAGGCTTATGGGGAGAAGGTCAAGGCGGTTATTCTTTATGGTTCTTATGCCCGGGCCCAGGCCAGATCGGATTCGGATGTGGACCTGCTGGTGGTGGTTGATGATGTTCTAAGTCCTTTTGAAGTGAGAAACCAGCTGAGCGACATCCTGTTTGACATTATCCTGGAGCAAGGCGAACTGCTCTCGGTAATCGTGCTTCCGGAAACTTTCTTCAAAAATTATAACTCTCCGTTCCTCTTAAATGTCAGGGAAGAGGGTATCCGTTTATGAAAGAGATCAAAGAATTTATTCAGTCTATTTGGAGAAAATTTTGTCAAGGCGGGAATTTTTGGCAAAGAGCTGGGAAAAGCGCTCAACGATGTTTATGATCGGAGGCTGGTTGGAGATTATGGAGTGGGCTTTGGGATTTCACGCGAAGAAGCTGAATCCACTTTGGAGATTGCCGGAAAATTCGTTCAAGCCGTAAGAAGCTATCTTGAGAAACAGACGCCAGACAAGGATAATAAATAGATCTTCCCTTCCTCTTTTTGATCATTGTCCGGGATGCGCATCCTTTTCCCGCTGGAAAAAATGCCTATTTGAGTTCAATATCTAATCTGAATGCAGAAAAATCTCAGGATCGGACCGATTGAACTGGAGGGCTTTGCCGTCTTCGCGCCTCTGGCCGGGATCAGCAACAGCCCGTGCCGGCGGATAGCCAAAAGAAACGGAGCTTCTCTGGTCTGGACCGAAATGATCAGCAGTGAGGGACTGTGCCGCGCCGTGGGAAAAGCCCGGCTTTACTTTTTCAAACTGCTTTATGTTCATCCAGAAGAGCGGCCCGTGGCGTTCCAGATTTTCGGGGCCAATCCCGAAGAAATGGCCAAAGCCGCGGCCCTGCTCGCGGAACTGGACGCGGATCTGATTGACATCAATATGGGATGCCCGGTCAAAAAGGTTACTAAAAAAGGCGCCGGGGTCGCATTGATGAAAGACCCGCAAAGAGTATCCGCCATCATCCGCACAGTAAAAAAAGTCATCGGCAAAGTCCCGCTTACCATTAAGATGCGGACCGGATTCAAGGAAGATGAAACCAAGGCCGTGGAGCTTTGCCAGATCGCGGAAGCCGAAGGCGCGGACGCGGTCATCATCCACGGCCGGTCCCGGGAAAAATTGTTCTCCGGCCCGGCCGATCTGGAAGCGATTCGCGCCTGCGTCAACGCGGTAAAAATTCCGGTGATCGGAAACGGCGGGATCAGGTCGGCAAAAGACGCTGAGCAGATGATCCGGGAAACCGATTGCGCCGGCGTGATGGTCGGGAGAGGAGCGCTGGGAAATCCCTGGCTCTTCGCTCAGATCAAAAACCCGGAGCTTGCTTTGCCCGGCGTCAGCGAGCGCGCCGCAACCGCGATCACTCACCTCAACCTCCTGATCCATCATTTCAGCGAGGAAAAGGCGGTGGTGGAGATGAGGAAACATCTGGGATGGTATTCCAGGGGATTGGCCCAAGCGGTTGAGCTGCGGCAGAATTTAAATACAATGAAAACCAGGGACCAGGCCATCTCCCTGATCCAACAATTCTTTGTCTGATTGAAAAAAGCCATCCCGCCGGTCATGGGAGATGGGGGAATGAGAGGAAATTTGACGGACCGGCCAAGATGGCTTATTTTCAATAATATAGTATAGCAAATTCTATGCCAGAATTAGAGTGGCAAAATATGGTGATTTTTCATATAGTTAGCCGGGAAGGTGGAAAAAGTTTTACAAAAATCGGCCTAAAACTGACAAAAATTGCCAGGTGTGAAAAAAATTGCATAAACATCCAGGAGGGGTATGAAAATGGAAACCTATGATCTGGTCATTATCGGCGCGGGTCCGGCCGGGTATGTCGGGGCGATCCGGGCGGCTCAGATGGGCGCCAGGGTTTGCGTAATTGAAAAGGATGAGTTGGGCGGGGTGTGCCTGAACCGCGGTTGCATCCCGACCAAGACCCTTTTGAAAACCGCGGAGCTTTTAACCCAGACGCGCGAATCCGAAGAATTCGGGATCAAGATCAAAGGCGAGATTCTTCTTGACCTCGCGCAGGCAATGCAACGCAAAGATAATGTGGTAAAAACTTTGGTCAAAGGCATTGAGTCGCTGTTCAAAAGCTGGAAAATAACCCTCAAAAAAGGAGAGGCCCGCTTCATAAATAAGGAAACCCTCGCGGTCAAATCTTCATCCGGTGAAGAAACTATCCCCGCCTCATCGGTCCTGATCGCCACCGGCTCTTCTCCGGCGCAAATCCCGATCTTCCCGATTGACGGCGACAAAATCCTCGGGAGCGATCACCTGCTCGCAATCAAGCAACTCCCGAAAAGCGTCCTGATCATCGGCGCCGGCGCCATTGGTTGCGAATGGGCCTTTATGCTCAAGGCCTTCGGCGCCGAAGTTATCATCATTGAAATGCTTGCCCAGGTCGCGCCCACCGAGGATGAAATGATCGGAACCCTGCTTGGCCGCGAGATGAAAAAGCGCAAGATCAAAGCCCTGGTCAGCGAGAAGATCGCCAAAGTTGAAACCAGCGCCGAGGGAGTCATCGCTCATACTGAATCCGGCGAGGAACTTCGCGCTGAAAAAATACTGGTCAGCATCGGCAGAGCTCCGAACAGCAAAGGCCTGGGCCTGGAGCAAATCGGCGTTGAAACCGACCCTGCCGGATTCATCAAGGTAAATTCCAGGATGGAAACCTCCGTGCCCAAAATTTACTCAGCCGGAGATGTCACCGGCGGTATGCTCCTCGCTCATAAGGCGAGCGCCCAGGCCAAAGTCGCAATCGCGAACGCGCTCGGCAAAAAGGAACAAATGGATTACAACATCGTCCCGGCCGTGATCTTCACCTCCCCGCAAGCCGCCAGCGTGGGTTTGAAAGAGCGGGACGCCAAAGCAAAAGGAATTAATTATTCCACCGCCTCCTTCCCCTTCCGCGCTCTCGGCAAGGCGCAAGCCATCGGCGAGATCGCCGGCGAAGTGAAATTGGTTTTTGAAAAAGAGAGCCTCGGCCTGCTCGGCTGTCACATCATCGGTCCCGATGCCGGAGACCTGATCCACGAGGCCGTGATCGCAATGAAGATGAACGCAACCATCAAAGACCTGGCTCATACCATCCACGCCCATCCGTCTCTCTCCGAAGCCCTGATGGAAGCAGGAGAAGCCGGACTGGGAACGGCAATTCATCTTCCCAAGCCGAAATAAAAATACTCTCAAGCAGCTTTGATCGGGGAAATTCAAGGCACGATAAATTTTTTGCCGTTATGCTTAGGAATCTATCAGGTTTGATTCTTCAAGATATTCCTTGGCTTTCTCAACAAAGCGTTTTGCCCGTCGGAGTAATTCTTCAACATCCCGCTGGGAAATTTCAAAAAGCTCCTGGTAATCGCTCATCTGGCGGAGCTCAAACCCTTTGTGCAGATATATGCTGAACTCTTTGGCAAACTTTCCGGGCTTGACAAAATACTGGTCAAAGAGCGCGATCATACCCATATGCTTCTTGCCGGATTTGCCGATGGTAAGATTCAAAGCCAGCACCGCGTAGAACATCGCATAATACGCCCGATTGATCACACTCCTCTTGCTCTTCCCGCCATCCAACAGCCATTGCGCCTCGGAAAGGGATTCCTCGGCCTGCTCCAGACGATATTTGATCAGAGCCTTTATCACAGCCGGATTCCCTCGGACCTGATGTTTTCAACCATCGGGGATTGGCCCAGAACTCCAGCCAACTCCTTGCGGGAATAAATGATCGGCGCGAGAACCATGCCATGCTCAAACCCGACCTCCCAGGCGCACCTCAAGATAATTTCCCGGACCCGCCGGCTCTTGCGCTCCACAATCACGCAAAGGTCAAGATCGGATTCCGGGGTTGCCTCTCCCCGCGCCTGCGAACCGAACAAGATCACCTCCGCCTGACCAAGTCTTCGCTCCAGCTTTCCCTTGAATAGTCGCGCAATCTTCTTGATTCTCCTCTCCATCATTTTCATTATAAACAAAACCGCCCCAAGCTCAAAATTTCAAGCTGCCCTTTAAAAAATTCAGCGGAAACCATCCACGCGCATCCCACTCTCTCCGAAGCATTGATGGAATCCGCGGAAGCCGGATTGGGATTGGCGATTCATCTGCCGAAAGCGAAATAAGTGGTAAACGGCGCACGGTAAACGGAAATAAGTCATTCCTAAGTTCCGCGCCCATCTCATCCAGCAATCTGCTTGGCAGGATTACTCGCTATTTGACTTAAGGCAACGGAGCAAAAATAACTTCACTCAATATTTGCGCAAGATGTCGAACCCTGACCGAATTGCCTTGAGCCTGGCATCCGCCTCTGATCTGCATCAGGCATCCGGGGCAGTCAAGGATGAGGAGGTCGGCGTGAGATTGGGAGATGGAGGAAAGTTTTTCGGAGAGGAGGGCCTGGGAGAGTTCCGGGTGGTCCATAGAAAAACTTCCGGCAAAGCCGCAGCAGGAATCGGCATTGGGGAGCTCAATGAAATTATCTCCGGCAATCAGTTTGAGCAATTCTCTGGAGGCCTCGCCGGCCTGGAGAAAATGTTTTTGGTGGCAGGACTCGTGATAGCTGACCTTTGCTTTCAGCTTTTTGCCCTTAATCAGCTCTTGAATTTTTTCCAGCTCTTTTTCAAAAATAAATTTGCTGAAATTGGACACGGAGTGTCCCCTTTTATTTTCACCTTGCTCCAGCATCGTAGTGCAAGTCGGGCAAAGCGTAATCACCGTATCCTCCGGCTGAATTTTTTCCAGCGCCGCGGCTAATGCCTTGTCCCCGGCCTCGGGGAATCCGGCGTTTTTAGCCGGGAATCCGCAACAGCCGGCCTGGACCAAATCAACCTGGTATCCGAGCCTGGCCAGAACTTGCGCCGCGGAAATTCCGATCTCCGGATAAAAATGCTCTATTAAGCATCCGGCAAAAATTTTCAAGTTTCCTTTCCCACTTTTAAACTTTTCAACCCTTAAACTTTTAAACCCTTCCTTGAGCGGAGCCTCGGCAGGAGCGGGCAAGGATCGGAAGCCGGTATATTTGCTCAACGGCCAGGGCAATTTCCGGGCGAAATTGTTTTTGGTCTTGATCAGAGGTCTTGCGGTCCGGGCCAAAGAAAATATTTTTTCCTGCGTTCCCGGGTTCGCGATGATCTCGTCAAAGATCAGTTCTTTCAAAAACGGCTTTCCCAATTCGCGGTTCAGCTTCTCTCTCAGCGCCACAATCAAATCCGAAATCCGAATCTTGACCGCGCAGATTTCATCACAGCGCCGGCAATTCAGGCAAAGCGATGCCAGCTCGCGCGAAGGTTGCAGGCCGTTGATCCAGGCGGTGAGCAAAGTCCCGATCCCGCCCATATAAATATGCGCGAACTGCTTCCCGCCCAGGAGCCGGTAAACCGGGCAGATATTCAGGCAGGCCGAGCATTTGATGCAACGCAAAACCTCGCGGAAAACCGGGTCAGTCATCATTTCCGCGCGGTGATTGTCAACCAGGATGATGTATTGCGCGGAGTTGTGCGGCCCGGCGATGAAGCTGACATAGCTGGTGATGATCTGGCCGGTCGCGTTTTTCGGAAGCATTCTCAGCAAGGCCAGGACCTCGCGCAGGGAGGGATAAATTTTCTCCATACTCGCGAACACGATGTGCACGGCCGGCATCGTTGAAACCAGTCTCCCGTTCCCCTCATTGGTAATCATCATCATTGCGCCCGAGTCCGCGATCAATGCGTTGGCGCCGGTGAGACCGGCCCCGGCCTCAAAAATCTCCTTCCTCAATTCCTCCCGCGCGGTCCGGACCAGGGTTTTGATCTCAGCCGGGATTTCTCTTCCCAGTTTTTCCGAAAAAATTTCCGCCACATCTTTCCGGTTCAGATGAATCGCCGGGAGCACCATATGGGTCGGATGATCGCAATCCAACTGGATGATCCATTCGCCCAGGTCGGTCTCTCTCACTTCAATGCCGTTCTCCAAAAGGAAATCATTGAGCCGGGTTTCCTCGCTCACCATTGATTTGGACTTGACCAGTTTTTGAACCCGGTGCCGCTTGAGGATTTCCAAAACCGCTTGATTCGCCTCGGCGCTGTCTCCGGCCAGGATCACCTTGCTGCCGCGCTTCTCCGCCTGCTCGGCAAACTGCGAGATCAATTCCTGATTCTTCTGAAGCGCCTGATCCCGGATTTCAGCCAGCTCAGACCGGAGCTTCTCAAAGTCCAGCCCGGCGAAAGCATTCTCCCGGTTCCGGAAATAATTTACCGTGAAATTGTCCAGCACCTGCTTCAGGTAGGGGTCAATCTTTTTCAACGGACCGCCTCGTCAATCAGTAAAATCACCAGCTCCGCCGGGCCGTGCACGCCGATCTGAAGCTCGCATTCTATATCCGCGGTCCGGCTCGGGCCGCTCAAAAAAGCAACCTGCTTGCCTTGGCTGAGCTGATTGGAAATCTCGTCCGCGATCGCTTCCGCGTTCTTGACAATCTTTTCCGCCTCCAGCAGGCAGAGGCAAATTCCCGGCAAAATTCCCGGCAACTTTTCCCGATCATCCTGGTAAAACTGGACAATGGTCCCGGTCTCGGAAATTCCGTAATCCGCCAAAATGATTCCGGCGTCCGCTTTTTCCGCTTCTCCAAAATCCCGGAATTTCAGGATCGGGAATTTCCCGGACCCTCCGAAAATTTGCTCAAGTTTTTTGCCGATGAGGACATTTTTGATTTCATTTTTCCGGAAAAAATCCGAGAGAAATTTTTCGGCATCCCCAGGATTCGCAAACCGCTCAACCTTGGCGCCGAGCGCAATGGCTTTCGCGGCAAATTCCCGGACTGTATTCTCGCTCACCATTTCCTGGCTTTCTTCGGCTCCATCCGCCTTCGTCCCGCGCATACGCGGGACTTCGGCGGATAAATTTTTCTCACCACTTTTTTGCCTTCTTCGGCTCCATCTTTTGCAGGTTCAGTCCGCGCTCAAACGCTCCGATCCGGTAGAGACAAATTTCCCGGACCGAGGACGGATGATGAAGCGCCTCGGAAATGCTTTGCGCGCCAACCGCCCAGACCCCTCCTCCCCGCACAATCACCACCTTGTAGTCGTGGACAAGCCGGATCAATTGGTCCAGCTCAAAATTCGGCGGCAAAATCGGGATCACCAGATAAAGGAAACCCCCCTCCGCGTCCACCGGAATCATCCGCTCCGAAGGCTCAGTCTCGCCCGGATTATTGAAATGGCTGAGCGCCTCGGCCTCGGGAAGATAACAGTGCATCACGGTCTGGAAATTGCTCTCGGCGTAAATCGCCCGGTGAATCTTAAGCTCCTGATCCCTGGCGTCATCTTTAAGCGGAAGCTCCAGCAAAGGCCCGCCCAGCTCGCGCGGCATTGATGCCTTGGGCGCGTAGAACATTGTCCGCACTCCCCGGAGCGACATTGAGCCGGTGTAGAAGGGCGAGAGCCGCGATTCAAAAATCCGGGCGCCGGCCTTGCGGAATTCCTTGGCCAGTTCCTCATCATCCGCGAAATCAGCCGCCTGGTCCCCATCCACCTGATAGTCCGGGAGGGGATAGGAAAAATTCGCGGCCGGGCTTTCTTTGATCCGCTTGCGCAATGCATCAATGTCCACCTTGATTTTCCGGGCCAGGTTCACGATGTAGCCGGAGTTGTTGGCGATACAGAGCAGGAAAAAGGCTTCCTGAATGTTCCGGCCTTTGGCGAACGCGCCGTGGCCCTGGATGGAAGTGACGGGATGCTCGGCCAGTCGGCTGGGAATTTTTTCAGTCATCTCTATTGACCCGCTCGGAACCGCGAACCAGTCCACCGGGACCTCGCCCTTGAGAAAATACCAGCCGAGCGGGTCAATCGGGACAAAACTTAGAGGCTGGCTCGGCTTGTCCAGATCGTCAAGGGTGGCGATGGTCAGCTCCTTGGTATGGCCGTGCATAGACGCGCTCACGCCCGGGAGGGATAGTATTTTGGCGTGGATGTCGGTTTCGGAGGACGCCTTGTAGTATCCGAAATCGGCCTGGTCAATCGCGGGCATACAAATTTGGTCCGGCTCCAAATCTCCCTTCTGGCTCCCGGTCGCGGTGATCATCATCCGGTCCTGCCCCTTCTCGTCCTTGATCTTCATCGCGATATTTCCGCTGTGGCTGTCTTCAATATCATAAGTCAGCGCGGCCTTCCCAACCGCCTGATACAGCCGGATCAATTCCTCGCTCTTTTGCCATTTATTGCTCATCTTCAATTCCGAACTGTGCGAGGGACTTTAGTCCCTCTCCCTCTTCGGCCTCCCCTGTTCGTCCCATCCCCGCACCGCGTAATAATCGCCTCGCATCCGCAGGATCGCTTCCTTGCTCACCACCCGCTCTTTCCCGCCGACGATGATCGGCTCCCGGCTGAAGCGCTCCGGCAAACAATCATCTTCCGCGCTCGCTCCCGCGGCCAGGTTGAACCTCCGCTCCAGCGCCGCAATCCGGTTAGCGATCTCCTCCAGTTTTTGGGTGGAAAAATTCAGCCCGGTTGCCCCGCTCGCCATCCTGGCCCAGGGATCGGTTGAGAAGGCGAACCCGGTGAACCGGCAGATCCCCAAACTGTCCTGTAAAATCCCCAGGTTCTGCAAATTCCTCACCGCCACCGCGGCCTGCTGGAGAGAGAAGCGCGGGATTTCCTTGGCGCCCCCGAAGAACGCAAGCGAGACCGCGTATCCGCCGCGAAGGTGGCAGGCCCCGGTCGGGGAGGTTATATACCCAAGGGCCTGGGTGAATGACGAGCGCGGATCATAAGCCGGAATCTCCAGACCCTTGATGGTCATAGATAATTCCGGCTGTTCAAAAAATCTCGCCAGCCTGAGTGACCCTTCGGCCAGCTTGTCGCCGATGCCTTTGCGGAGCGCAATCATCCCGGTAAGCTTTTCCAGCACCGAAGCGTTTCCAAACTTAAGCTCCATCCCGCCGGTGTCATCTTTGCTAAGCGCTCCTTTTTCAAACAGCTCCATTGCGCAGGCCACAGTTCCGCCCAGGCTGATCGTGTCCATCCCCAGCTCGTTGCAGAGATAATTCGCTCTGGCGATAGTCTCCAAATCATAAATCCCGCATTGCGGCCCCATCATAATCATAGTCTCGTATTCCGGGCCTTCGCCTTTTTTACCGCCGACTTTGGTCTGGCGCGAGCAGGCGAGCGGACAGCGGAAGCAGGCGCCGGCTTTTTCCAGAATCCGGTCGCGCAAAGCCTCGCCGGAAACCTGGTCCAATTCTTCTTCCGCGTGAATCACATCCTGGAAATTTTTATGCGGAAGCATATCAATCATATTGATCAGCTTGATCAGGCCCGAAGTGCCGAGTTCCTTGAGCAGACGCTTGGTAATGGGAGCCTGCCGGATCAGGTACAGCGCCTGGTCCAGGCCGGATTGATACCGCTCCTGATCCTGGACCGCAATTTTCTCCTTGCCCGATACCGAGATCGCCTTGAGCTTCTTGCTTCCGAAAACCGCGGCCGGACCCGCTCTTCCATAAGCGCGGTTCTTGTCGTTCATCACCGCGGCAAACCTGACCAGGTTCTCTCCGGCCGGGCCGATGCAAAGAATTTTCTTCCCGGATTTGCCTTCAGTGAGCCGGTCGGTGGTCTCAGGCACATCCAGTCCCCAGAGCTCTTTAGCAGGAACGATTTCGGTTTGATCCGGCTTGATCTCAATCTTCACCGGCTCTTTAGCTTTGCCTTTGATGATGAGCGCATCATAGCCGGCGGCCTTGAACGAGTGCGCCCAGGTTCCGCCGGAATTACTGCTCCCGATCACACCGGTGAGCGGGCTTTTGAAAACCAGATGGCCGCGGCAGGAAGTGGGAGCGTTAGTTCCGAGCAGAGGCGAGGTCGCGAGCGCGAGAACATTGTCCGGCCCGAGCGGATCGCAGGTCGGGTCAATTGCGTCAAAAAATAATTTGGCCGCAAGTCCGCGTCCGCCCAAATAGTCCGCGGCGATGTCCGGGTCAAGCTTTTTGGTTTCAATCCTGCCCGAGCTTAAGTCAATTTCCAGAATCTTTCCGTGATAGCCATAACCGTGTAAATCTGTCATCGGAACTTCCTTTAAATCTCCGCGCCATCTTGATTATATCTTATGCCCGACCAGCCCGCTAATTCGTTGGGGTCAGGTCTCAAGGGCGTGTTGCCGAAAACCCCTGAGGTTGATTCCTAATCCAGGATTCCGCCTGCAAGCGGTTGTTCAATCCAATTTTTCCAGACCGCCCCTAAAACCATCCTGATC
>Ga0315277_10007308_pt1 | contig 14328 bp, 13 predicted proteins | sample YL17G05_15_MG_FD_203695 | JGI IMG/M metagenome (GOLD analysis project Ga0315277, IMG submission 203695) | Sediment microbial communities from Yellowstone Lake, YNP, Wyoming, USA - YL17G05_15 | ecosystem: Environmental > Aquatic > Freshwater > Lake > Sediment | place: USA: Wyoming | collected... | reverse complement strand
ATATCTGTTTCCACCTGGGAATTATAATTTTACCGCAATCGGAGGTCTAGCGTGGAATATTCTTATCCGCGGCGCAACCCGGCCAGATTTTTACTGGTGTATCTCTTCATCGCTCTTGTCGGCAGTATCTCCTGCACCCTCGAACCGCCGCCCAAGAGAGTTCCGTTAAAGGAAGCGAAGATATCCGGCGGCGGAGTCAAGGTCAAGGTGCATTCCAGAAAGGGATTGATTACCGGAATAGTGCATGAAAAGACCGGATTCACTTTCCTGGATGAGCCATCAGACTCTCTTAAGTACCGGGTCGGGATTGAGATTTACGATGGGCTGGATGGACATCTGTACAGCGACTTAAAAGATTCTACGCTGGTGAAGAATTACGAAGAGAAGCAAAACTATGTGGCTTTCGACAGGCTTTTCCTGAATGCGCCCTTCCAGTTGAACCAGCAGATTGAAGGAAAGAAAGAGGGTATATATATAAGCTGCCGTACAGCAGTCGTGGATGATACCCGGGACTTGCGCACAGTTCGTTTTTCATGGCTCATACCTTTGCCGCGCGGTGCCGATCTCTGGATACCGGGCATGGAAAGGCCTATGCGGCTGGATGGAGAGAATTCCGCCCGCTTTGATTATGGGCCGGTTCCAGGTGGCCGTTACGGTATAGGTATACCGCTGGTTTCAGTTTGGAAGCCCGGTACAGCGGGGATAACTGTGGCAGTTCCTTTGGAGATAGAGACAGCAAGAGTGATTTTTGAAATAGAGTCTGGAAAGACGCCGCTGGGAGTACTTCCCGCCTTCGAAGAATACGAGTTTCTTAAGGTCACTTTCGACCTGGCGGGTATAGGCGGCAACCGCACTCTGGAAACCGGACTCTGGATATACGGGCACGAGGATGACTGGCGGCCGGCATTGGGCGCTTTCGCCCAAGCCTACCGGGATTGTTTCCAGGCCAGCCGCCGCTCAGTGGATCTGGAGGGGCCTTTAAGCCGGATCGATCCCTCCGCCGCAAGTGCGGCCTCGGTGATCAATCTCAAGGTTCAGGAGATTTCTTTAGCCGGAATAAATTGGAATTTTTTCCGCCGTGGAGAATGGGTTCCGCCGCAGGCTGTGCGCTTCTCTGATTTTACCTGGAGCGCCGAAACTGATCCGGAAAAGTTCAAAGATATCTCTGCGGGACTTTTACGCACTGCCATGGACAATCTGGTTCTGAACAAGATAAATCCTGTCTTGCAGTCGAGTTTCGCCAGTTCCTGCGGGCAAGAGACAGCAGAGGATAATTTTTCCGCAGATATTGCCCGAGATGAGTCAGGCCGGCCGGTAAAAAATTCGGCAGGGGACTATTTGATGCATATCGCGAAACGAAGCTCTTTCGGGAAGAGGATGGTCGAGGATCAGCGCCAGATGATTGATCTTTATCCCCAGGCGGCTGTTTTCTATTTCCCTGAATGGAATGTGACCGGCATCGATTTCGCTCATGATGATAGTTTAACCGTGGTGCACAACCGTCCCGCTTACTCCCTGGCCAGTAACCGGAAACCTTTGGGCAAAAGCCTGATAGACCTGGTGCACGATAAGGGTAAATTGGCGGCTGCGGAGCCTGCCTCGACAATTGCCGAGGCCAGCGGGTTAGATTTTTTCTTTCTTGGGGATACAAGCCGGGCGGAAATTAGACGGGCGGCGATGATGAGCCTCTGGCGGCCGGTAGTTGCAGATTTTGACCGTAATTTGAAAATGACTGTGGAAAAAGCGGAGCAGCTCCTCCAGATGGAGCTGATCTGGGGGGTATTGCCCTCAGCAGTAGAGCTTGGGGCAGACCAGACCCTCTCCCGCGCTTACCGCCCTCTCTTTGCCAACCTCAAAGGCCGGGATTGGGTGATCGAACCGCATCCTGTCAAACTGCCTAAGAACATAGAGGGCCAGATTTTCATGGTCCCTTCGGCAGTCCACTCCGGCGAGCTGGATGCCGTGGTTGCGGTGGTACGGCCCGGGGCCCGCCTTGCCGACGGCCTCCTGGAACCTGGAGGGACAGTGCGCGTGGCTATACCGGAAGCGGAAAGCTATATTCGCGCAACCTGGCTTCCCGCCTTGCGCAATGCGTGGCCTGTGCCGCTAAAGATTGTCAGCGAGGAAACTGAGGCAGTAATCGAGCTGCCGTTTTTTGGCCCAGCCGGAGTGCTGAGGCTGAGCCGGAGGTAGGAATTTAATATACGTTGGTGTAAAGACTTATCTGGACGAATGGTAATAGAACTTGACAGAATCTTTAAGAAGTGTATCATTTTAAAATAAACATTAGCATTAAATCATACGGATCTATTGAATTATCTTCTCCAATGAATATTGGGGAGGCTGCATATCATGAGTCTCCGAATAGCTGTAGACAGGGAAAAGATAGCTGAGTTCTGCCGTCGTAACCATATCCGCCGGCTCTCTTTTTTTGGTTCAGTGCTGCGCGAAGATTTCAGGCCGGACAGTGATATTGATGTTCTTGTCGAATTTGAACCAGGCCAGGTAATCGGCTTGCGGTTTATCGAGATTCAGGATGAGTTTTCCAGTCTATTAGGAGGAAAAAAAGTTGATCTGGTAACGCCTAAATTTTTAAACTGGCGTATACGCGGACGTGTTCTCGCAGAGGCCGAGGTGCAGTATGCCGAAGGATGATCTGGTATATTTACAAAACATGCTCGAAATCGCACTTAAAGCAGTGAATAAAACCAGAGATTTGACAAAAACTGAATATGAGAGAGATGAAAACCTGCAACTGGCTTTGGCGCACTTGATCCAGATAATTGGTGAGGCAGCAAGACGTGTTTCCGAGAGAACGACCGGAAAACATCCGGAAATTCCCTGGTCAAATATAATCGGTATGCGCCATAAAGTGGTGCATGATTATTTAGAACTCGATGAGGACATAATTTGGGATGTCGTGACAGCGGACCTTCCAAAGCTTATTAAGCAACTTGTGGAACTTATTCCACGGGAAGAAAGTTAAATATAAGAAAAAACAACTCCTTTCTTCTTCGCAAACGGGCGAGGCATGCCTCGCCCCTACTCGAAATTTAAATAAATACTATTTCAACTCAGCACCCTGTGCGCCGCGACCATCTTTTTTCCTATCTGCAGGCCGTAAGGGCATTCCACCGAGCAATTTTCGCAAAGTTTGCAGGCCGATGCACTCTTTTTACCAAGCCGCGGATAGGAAGCCCTGGCCTCGCGGGCCATATCCCCCCCGTAGCTTGAGACATACATGTGCAGCCTGTTCACCTCGGCCACCCTGACCCCGTTCGGGCACTGGCCGCCGCAGGAGCCGCACATCCTGCAGTACCAGGCGCCGTAAAGAGCGGCATAGCGGTCGAGCAGCTCCTTTTCCGCTAGGCCTAGCTTACCGCTCCCCATGGCCCGTATGTCCTCGTCGATCTCCTGGAAATTCCCCATGGCTGTGGCCGTGGTTTTGAGGTAAGGATTCTCCAGAATCCATTTCAGTGCGGCCCGGTAAGTCTGCGGCCCTGTGCTGTCCTTGAGAAAACCGCCGGAGCAGCCTTTCATGGATACGAAATCGATACCGGCAGCGCCGCACTTATCGATAGCTTTGGCCAGGGCCTGGGCATCCCATTCTTTCTTGCTCCCGCCGAGCATGTGAGTATAACGGCCCATGAAATTGTACGGAACCATGATCACCTCGTGAAACTGATCTGTTGCGGTGATTTCAAGGAGCTTCACCATATCGCCATGGCTTGAGAACCCGTAAGAGCGGGCCTTTCCCTGCTCTCTGGCCTTAGAGAGGAACTCCTTTATTTCATCACCGGAGACATGCTCAGGCTCATCCGCCCCATGGATCATCAGGCAGTCGATATAATCCGTGTCCAGGGCTTTGAGGCTCGCTTCGAGATCCCGGCGCATCTTTTCCAGACTGCCCGGCTGTATCTTGGAATTGATAACGAGCTTATCTCGCTTGCCCTTGAATACCTTGCCGATCAGGACCTCATTCTGGCCGTTATAGTAAGACCGTCCGGTGTCGAAAAAGTTTATTCCGCTCTCGAAAGCATAGTTCATTAAAGTCGGGTCCATAGTGCGGCTTGCCCCGAATCCTATTTCTGTGACTTTAATCTTTGCCTTGCCCAGGGTGCGGTATGCAGGGATTACCGGCCCGCTTTGGGCAGCATATGCTTCCGGCGGGTCGGCTTTACTGGTTTCCTGACCCTGGGATTTTTCCTCAGGCGATTTTCCGCAAGCTGCTCCGAGCCCAAGTCCGAGAAAGGCGCTGCCGCACCTGGTCAGAAAGTCTTTGCGTTTTATAACGGGGTTCTCTGTCATGGCAGTCTCCGGATTTATGATAAAAGGCTTTCATTGACCATGTTCTTCGGCCAATAATACGGGAGAGAAAGAATAATGTCAATAAGACGGGTGTTTCCCTCCGCCAAAAAAAATACCGCTTGCCCAGTTCCGGCATTATATTTTAAGTTAATATCCTTCAGCCGGAAAAGGTTTGGGTGAATCCGGACTGCGGCCTCAAAACCAGAGATTGGGAAGAGGTCGAGGTAAGCCTGGTAAACATGGTTCAGGTTGCCCGAACCTTGCGAAAAACTCTGATTATTAATTCTTAATCGATTGCCCTATGTTTGCAGAAAACAATTCGGGAAAAAATACCGGGAAACCGGAAATCGAGTATGTTCTGGATTTGATATCCGGGGCACTCCCCGGCGGGAGCGGGGAGTACCACAAGCTGTATCTTTTCAATGATCTGGCCAGGGGGGACAGCAACTGGCGATTTTTAATAGTCACCAGGGTGACTGAGGGCGGGCGGATCGAGCTGGAAGCCTTTTCCTATGCCATAGATGAGCAGGGGAACCTGACCAGGAAGCTCGAGAGCCGTAAAGCCCGCATTCCACCGGATAAGCTTGGCGAAGTGATCGATTCCCTTATCCTGAGATGGGATGAACCTGAATGCGATTACCGTACCGTAAATTTATCCGGTTTCCAGGAAGCGGAATCCAAGCTGGAATTTCTAAGACAGGCGCTGGGAGAAGTAAAAGATGATTCTATCATCATACGGAGAGCAGAAGACGACGTGCAGTCGGGCGAAAGTGACCAGGTGTGACGGTCAACGGGCCTATGTGGAAGTTACCCGCAGCGCGATGTGCGAAAACTGCTCGGAATCGAAAAATTGTATTATCCTGCTGGATAGCGGGAAAAAAATGGTTGCCGTGGTCGATAACGAGCTCGGCGCCCGGGTGGGAGACCTGGTGGAAATAACCATAAGCGAGGGAGTCATTTTCTGGGGGGCAGTGATCATATACGCTATTCCGCTGTGCGCCTTTCTTTTTTTCATCATTTTGGCTCTTTATTTGAACCGTGCACTAGGCTGGAACAAAAGCGAAAATGTGCTTGTCCTCGGGGCCGGGTTTCTGGGCATTATCCTTTCCCTGCCCCTGGTGCGTAATATTTCCAAGCGCTGGAAATACCTTTCCCGGGGCCGGCCGAGAATAACCGGCATACTCCAGTCAGAGGATGAAAGCCGGTAAAACGATCCGGATAACGGAAACAGTCAAAGCAGGACAATATTTTCGGTCAGATCAGGGAACGGGCTTTACTGAGAGGGAAGTTTGTATTGCAGGTATTCAGCCAGGAGGCGGACTTTGGGGGAGGAAAGGTTTGCGCCGCTTTTGGCGAGCATGCGGGTGACACTCGAGTCAGCCTCCTGGGAAAGTGTTCCGCTTTTCCAGATTAATTGTGAGCTGTGGCAGGAAGTGCATTGAGTTTCAAAAAGCACCCGGCCCTCGGTGAGCACTTTGTTGATTTCGGACACATTCGGTTCCACAGCCATGTCAATGAATCCGATATTGGCGGAGACAGCGCCGGAAATAGTCAAAGGAAAGGGCTGGTTATGTTCGTAACCGCTGTCCTGAGGCAAGATACCGATCATGACAAAACAAAAGACCAGCGCCGATAATTTTAACGGTCTCATGGGAGGGGGATCCCTTTTGTTCAACCACCGCTCGGGATAATTAAAACAGGGTAGTGTTCAATTAAGGAGGCTGACAGTCGTAAAACTGTGCTAAGTCATATTTTACTATTAAAATAAAGACTTGTCAAGAGCTTTGTAACTTTATGCTGATAAAGACTTACCGTTTAATAATAATTTTGTTTTGCCTCCCCGGAATACTGTTCAAGCCCTGCTCTCTTTCAGCCCAGAGCAAGTACGCCGGTGAATCGTTCAGCATAGGTGTAGGAGCCCGGGGTCTCGGCATGGGCAGCGCATTCCACACAATGGCCGAGGGGCCTTCCGCCCTTTACTGGAATCCCGCCGGACTGGCGCAATGCCCGCAAACCAAGGCCAACAGTATTTCTTTTATGCATAGCGAGCGTTTCAACGGTGAAGTGGTTTATAACTTCATCGGGTTCTCTCACCGCCTAAGAAAATCTTACCCCAAAATGTCCATGGGGTTCGGTTTAATTCATCTCGGGGTAGGCGGTATTCCCGTAGTTACCCATCTTACCGACCCCAACAGCCCTCTGGGGCCTGACAACCGGCCGGTTATCGACCGCTACATATCTAAAAACGATTTTGCCCTCCTTGCCGGTATCGGCCGTGAGTTTCGCGGGATGCACCGTTTCGGTGCCACGGTCAAGGTGTTTCACGAGCGCTATCTGGGTGTATCGGCTACCGGGTTCGGCTTCGATGCCGGCGCTGTTTTCAAAGTCCACTGGAAGCTTCCCTTGCTGGCAAGCCTTTCCGCCCGCGACCTGACTACCAGCTTCCTCGCCTATTCAACCGGCAAACGGGAATATATCAAGCCCTGGATTTCAGGCGGACTGGCCCTGGATGAGGGTTTGCAGGTCCCCGGCGGTCGGATCCTGGGTGCTGTCGAGGTCTCCATTCCTGTCGAGCGCCGGAGAAAAAATTACGGCACTACCAGCGCCTACCTGATGAGCCTTCTCCATGCCGGAGTCGAATACTCCCTCTATTCCCGGATGTTCCTCCGCGGCGGAATAGATGAAAGACATCCCGCATTCGGGGCCGGGATCAAAATACGTGACCTGGCCGTGGACTATGCCTGGATCGGCCACCGGGACCTGAACCAGACCCACCGGATCTCCATGGATTATAATTTTTGACCGTTTTTCTCTTCCTGTAAATATTCTGCTTCCTGTTTTCTCCATTTTCCCAAAAGCATCTTGAAAAATTTATTGTCGTGTCGCAATTCATTGCGCCCCTGCAGGTAAGAATATTTTATTGTAATCAAAGATGTTGAAATATTAATAACAAGGGGCACGTTGTGCCGTGCCCCTACGATGAACTATGGATGTAGCCGGGCTTATTCGAAAAATTCCTGGCGGAAAGCGATGCGAAGCACAGAGCCTACTGAGGGCGTGCCTGGCGGGAGTTGGTTGAAATTGAGGAACCTGACATCGAATTGCCAGTTGCGGGTTGGCGCGGTGTAAACCGGGCTGTCGTAAACCCAGGCGCCGGTGGCGTAATCGCTCAGGTAGAGGTTGATAAATGAGCCTACTATCGTGCAGGTTATGCCGCTCCAGTTTTCCAAGAAGCGCGGGAAGTTTTCCAGGCCCCCGTTGTACTGGGCGGTGGAATTGGGTGTATCTCCGGCAATGAGAGCCACATAATAAGTAGTATTCGAGGCGGCTCGTAGGGTGTGGGTCAAGGGGTTGGCCGCATCAGACCAGCTATTGGACAGCAGGTTGACCGCATCAGCCATGACCGCAGAGGGTTGCCAGTTGACCGTGTTGTAGTTGCCCTTAATATAGACCGCATTGTCCGAGCATACGGTCATAGGCCCGGGAAGCGTGGTGCAACTGTCCAGCTTTATCCCCTTGCGCCGGCCAGCCTGCTCCTCTATCGAAATATAAACTATGCCGTTTCCGATATCGGCTGCGGTGAGCTTGGAGACTTTCACAACCAGTAAATCGACCCATCTCTGTTCCCGGTCGTCGTAAAAAGCGTTATAAGCAGTAGTGATTGCTGTGGGGTTGGTGAGAACTTTCGGGTTGCCGGCATTGTTCATTATTTGAATAGAAGACAGGCTGGCATTGGAATAAATGCGCGTGTCTGCTTTCCAGTCCAGGCGCTCTGTGCGCAGGGCAGGGCCGTCGCCTGCCTGGCGCCTCTTGATGATCTCTATCGGATTTATTTCTCGCGGTATAGGCATGCCCAGCGGAGTGATGTTGTGCGCTCTGGTGCGCAGGCGGCCTTTGAAAGTAGTATTGGTATAATCCACCCACCCTGCATCATTGCCGATATAGTCTCTGGTGTCTTTAGTGAGAGAAGCACTGTCGGGTCCTGGGATTTCAATTTGAATTATTCCTAAGCGGTTGTAACTTGGTCCCCAGATTCTGAACCAGTAAAGGTCACCGGCCACAGTGATATTGCGGTGGAATTTGGTAAAGACAGTACTGGCGGAGGTGCCGACAAACAAGGAGCTGTTCGTATGCACACGGCCGATAAAGTCCATATTCGCACCATTGTGTACTTCCAGGCTGTCATTGTAAAAGACGCCGAACTGGAAAATGGGTATCTGTATGCCTTCTACTGAGACCTTGATATGATAGCTGCTGTTTCCCGGCCCGACTACCTTGGAGGTGATATTGATCGGCTGGTTGAGGCTGACCATGCCCAGATAAGGCCCGCTGTCTATTGTATCCACGAAACTCGAGGCAGAGCGGAGCAGGGTGAACTCCTCGAAAGAGAAATTATCCAGGGTCGGTGGTGTTATTGTGGCCAGGTCGGCATCGGTGATTGTCCCCTGGCCGTCGAGTATGGTCTGGATATCCGACAGGGCTTTTTCCACCCCGGCCTCTGCTGCATAAAAGGCCCTGCTGTTCTGGTAATAATTGCTCGAGAGCTGCAGGTCAATGTTGCTCACCATCATCGCTCCCACAGCCAGGAGAGTCAGGGCGCTCAGAAGAAGCATCATGGTGACCAGGGCTACCCCGCTGTTGTCAGTGATTATTTTTTTTAAAAGTCTCAACTCGCACCCCCCGTCTCTATCTGACCTTCCCCCCGGGAGATTCAGTAAATGATATTTCTCGGGGAGATAGTGGAAGTGAATTGCTGGCGCCAGTAATGGTCCCCTGTAGTGTTGAGAGGATCAGTCTTGGAACTGCGGGCGAAGAGAGTGACCTTTATCGCCTGCAGATCCATGGAATCATTGGTCAGGTCGGAATCCGAGTCGTTGGCCACACTGGCAGTATCGCTGTCCTCGAAAATAAGCTGAACCTGAAGGTTTTCAATGTCGTAGGCTACCGTACCTAAGTTTATGGTTCCCCTGAACTTGACCAGCTTCGGGTGGGCTGATTCAGTTTTATCCACAGTCATGGAAAAGAGAGACACTCTGGTAATCGTTGTAGTGGCCGGTTCGTATGCCTTGGCCAGGCCTTGCGGCGTGTTCACCCCACGCGGAGGCACGAAATTTACCGTTTTGGAAGGAAGATTTATCTGGGTGATCTCGATGATATTGAAGTCAGTCTCGTCGAAGATAATCAGGTCATCTCCCACTACAAGCTGGTCTATCTGGGAATCATCGGAAAGCTTCATGCTGTTGGCGCTCGCATTAGGTTTCGGGCTGTCGGCGAACTTGAGATTGAGGTTCGTCTGCGGGACATAGATAAAAGTGACCGTATCCGGATTCGTTGCTCCCGCATTGCGGACTTGTACCGAGGCGAAAAGGCCCGGCAGGCCTGTGCCTGCGTTCATGGCTTCCCGCTGGATCTCATCCAGGCCGATCCTACCGTTCAGGTTCATTTCCTGGCGGAGGCTTTCGCTGGAGTAAGACTTGTTCTGTCTGATGAAGAGGTCGATAAAAGCCCCGACAATCAACATGGTGATGGTCAGGCCGATCAGCAGCTCAACCAGGCTGAACCCGGAGGAATTTCTTTTTAGGAGGCGATACATTTTTGTTCCCTCCGCTATTCCTAATATATTCAGGGATAAATAATCGTGGAGACAGCAGCTTTTTTTTCGGAGTCCTGCGCGTTCGGACTGAAATATACTGTGACAGTGACAGTCTTGGTGTTGAAAGCCGGATGGTTATTCTCTACCACGGTAACCCGTTTATATAATCCGCTATTCAGGTTCACATTCCCGTTAGCATCGAGATGTTCCTCGGTTTGATTCAGGACATAGTTGTAATCGGTCAGCTTTATCAGTTCAATTTTCTGACGGGCCAGGGCAGTGGAGATAGAAATATCCGTGGCCATGCGGTTGGTCCTCATCACATAGGTAAGAATCCCGGACAGGGCCAGAAGACCAATTGAACCGATAACCATGGCGATCATTATTTCTACGAGAGAAAAGCCGCTGCTTTTCAGTAGTACTTTACTTTTTACTTCCATTGGCTGTTATCCCATTTCCAGGTTCGTACTGCGCCGAGACCGGACACGGTGATAGCGTATTTTGATCCGTTTTCGGCGGTCAAATAGACTCCACCGGCAGTTCCTACACCGCGGGAATTGAATCCCACCCGGTCACTGCCCCCAAAATCGACTCCATCCGCAGGAATGGCGGCACTCTCTGGGCCGGTGCTGACACCGCTGACTCCGAACTTTACCCCCAGAGGAAGCTTGTAGCCCTTAAATCCGCCCTTGGTGTCCGGCTGGCCCAGGTGTGTGCTGTCGCTTTCCCCGGCGTCATAAGCCAGGTTGCTGTTGAAATCGAGCCAGACAGTATAGAAGCTGTCTGCCGGACTGAGCGAACCGGGAGCGAAATCGACAAAACAGCGCCTGTTCGAGTTGATAGCTTTTAGCCGGGCTGTCTGCAAGGAGACAGCTATGGCACGGGCACTGGTTTTCACCCGGTTTTCCCTGACAAACCCTCTGAAATTCGGGGCCGCGATAGTAAGTGCTATGCCGATTATGACCAGAACGATCATCAGCTCGATTATAGTAAATCCCGCGGTGTTTCTGGTTTCTGCTCCAGCCATTTGAGCCTGTCAGGTAAAAAGTGTTTTTTATGTTATCTGTTTGTAGGGCTTTACTGTTCTAATTTAAATATAAGGAATAAAGACCAATAAAGGAATTCGAATGCCTGACACCAATTAGCTCGGATTATTCATAAATTACCGCAAAACCTGTAGGAGCAGACCCCTGTGTCTGCCCACTCTTTAAGAAAATTCCATTGATCCACGGGCGCACACGGGGGTGCGCCCCTACACAAAACCGGACAAATTCCATTTTCATGAATAATCCGGGTTAGTTGAATTCTCAAAATATTCAGAAAAGTTCAGCGGCTCGATGATACATACCAAAAGCGGGGGGCATACTATCCCTCGCCCCCCGCTTATTTCTAATCCAAGATGAATGAACTGTACCTGAAATCTGCAAGACTTTTTCAGTTATTGAGTCAACGATGCCGCGACGACTACCCCTGTGGCCAGGTTGACCGTGGCTTGGATTCCAGCGGTTTTTATCTTGCTGTGCGTGATTGTAGTAGTTGCCCCCCAGGTGATAGTCAGGCCATCGGCATTGGCGTTTTCCCACAGATCGGGATCCATTTTCGCGCAATCCGCATAGCCGGTAGCGGCTGTGCCGGCGGGGTTGGCGGCGGCAAAAGCCTGGGATGCGGTCTTGATCCTCTCGGCACAGGTGTTGATATGGGCCACATAAGCAGAATCTTTGACCCCGGTGAACCTGGAAATGAGGACAGTAGCCAGGATGCCGATAATGACCACGACAATAAGCAGTTCGATCAGGGTGAAACCTTTAGAAGAACGCAAACTTCTCATAACCATACTCCTTTAGGTAAAGTGTGAAAGAGAAACAATGGGCTAGAGGCGGCAATACTAAAGGCAATTTTCAGGCCAGGGGGCAGGTTATTGGATAACTATCGGAAAATCAAACAGATATTTGAATCAATATAAGAGAAGACCGATTTTTAAGTGGGATTCCGCTTTGCAATCTGAAAGGAAAATGGCTTTTTGCATTGCTTATTCAGGGAGGGCCTTTCTCAACCTTTCGGCATCGATCCGGCCGCCCTCGGCAATTAACTTCTCGATAATCACCAGACGCAGCATTTCCTGTCCGAGAGGCTCCTGGGGATACTCTCTGGCCAGGCGACTGAACCAGAATTCGGCGCTCGTGAAATCCTCTCCTTCCAGGTAGCATTTGCCGATCAGGTGGATAAGCGCAGGAAGGTCGGGTGTTTCGGTATTATTCTCGGAAGCGCGGAGTTTGAGAGCGATTTGGAAGGCATCGGCCGCCTGGGAGAAGCGGGCCAAGCGCTGGTAAATCTCTCCCAGGTGAAAATAGTGGATGCTGCGTGAGGGTTCAAGCTCAGCGAGGCGTTCTTTTATTGCCAGGGCGGTACTGTAATCGGGAAGATTGATAAAAGAAGCCGAGCGGCGCTGGGCAAGGGCCAGGGCCACTGGATAAGACAATTCGAAGAGCTCCCGCTCCGCGGCGCCGGCACTGGCTAAACGCTTTAAAACCTCATCAGCCTCGCCTAATTGATTCCGTCTGGTCAGAACCTGGGCCATGAGCTTGAGCGCTTCCTGGTTTTCAGGTTCACGGCGCAGGGCATCGGCAAGAGCTGAATAAACCATATCGGAAGTGAGAATGAAGGGAGTATAATATCGGGCCAGATCGGTAAGTTCCGTGGCGGTTGCCTCATGTGTTTTTCTGTACTGGCCAAGCAGGGTGGAAGTTTCCCCGAAACGGTACCTGTCCGGGAGTAAGGCTTTGCTGCGGCTGAAAAAGCCGCGCGGGGCCTTGTATTCTAAGAGAGGGAAATTGTCCGTGTTGGTCGGCCCTACCCCGGCCCAGCGGTAAAGACTTTTAGTGTCCATGACCTGGGTGCTGAGCAGAGTAAGGGGGTTTTTTATTCCGATCCGGTTGAGATCCCGGGCCACACCCTCGACTCCCATGCGCCGGGAGAGGTTTTCAAAATTTACCTCAATCTTTTCCATACTGCCCAGGAGCAGGAGGTCGATATTCTCGATAGAGGCAAAAGCCAGAGCGTTGGGGAAAACTTCCATAAAAGTACGCAAAATTATTTTCAGCAACTGCTCATCCATTTCATAAAGGTGTATCCACTGGCAGATTATCCCGCCAGGGGCAAGGTGGTCACGGCAGTTCTCGTAGAACTTTTCGGTGTAGAGGCTGCCTATTCCGGCCATCCAGGGATTTGACGGCTCGCTGGTGATTATGTCCCACTTTCCCGTGGAGCGGAAAAGGAAATTCCGGGCGTCATCGATTACTATCCTCGCCCGGTGGTCTTCCCAATAATGCCTGTTCACCCCGGCGAAAAGACGGCTGCCCTCGATGACATCCGGGGATATTTCCACGCAGGTGAGGCTGTCCAGTTCCGGATACGCCAGAGCCGCACCGCAGCTAACTCCGCTGCCAGCGCCGATAACCAGCACCCTGGCCGGCCGGGAATGCAGAAGCATCGGCAGATGGGCAAGCAGCAACTGAGTGTTCATGTCCTCGGCATTGGAGGCATCCGCCTTGCCGTTGACCCGCAGGCTGAGCACCGAGTCGTTCTGTTCCACAGTGACCGTACCGGCGATTCCCTCATGGTAAAAAAGAATCCTGCTCTGGTGGGCGCTTTTGGCGAAACTCTTCGCGCTGGCTCCCGGGGCCGGATGGTAACGGAAAGCCCCTGCCGACAAAAGCTGCCTGTCCCAGCCGGGCGTGAATATAGAATAGAGAACAAGGGACAAACCTCCCAGCCCGAGAGCATAGCGGGTTGCCTTTGTTTTCCAGCCTCCGAGAGCAACAATCAGCGCGGCTCCCGCGGCGAGGTTCAGGATTATAGATATTTCCAGGGTAAGCTTGACCCCCAGGAACGGAATCATAGCCAGGCCGCAGAGCACCGACCCCGATATATTGCCCAGAGTATTGAGGGCGTATACGCCTCCCACCTTTCCCGCGAGCTCTTCCAGTCCTCCGGCGGCCAGGCGGCTCACCAGAGGAAAGCCCATGCCGAAAGCCGTAGCCGGAATAAGCATCACCAGTAAGGAAAAGGCGAACTTGAAAACTTCGTGCGCCTCATAACTGAAATTCACCAGTTCGCGGCAGCGGATGAAAAAAAGCGGCAGGCGGCTGTATGCGGGAAGCATCAAAAGAACTGTCACTCCGATAGCGAGCTGGCAAAGGGCGAAAACAAATCCCGGGCTTTTAATTCTGGCCATTTGGCGGGAGATAAGGTAACTGCCCAGCGCGATGCCGCTGATAAAAGCGGCCAGCATTACCGAAAAAGAATAGGTCGAGGAGCCTAAGACAAGCGCCAGGAGCCTGGTCCAGGATATTTCATAGACCATGGCTGTAAAACCGCTCGTGAAAATACCGACCAGAGCTAAGTTAAGAACACCCTGTCCTTCCATT
>Ga0315277_10007305_pt1 | contig 14329 bp, 10 predicted proteins | sample YL17G05_15_MG_FD_203695 | JGI IMG/M metagenome (GOLD analysis project Ga0315277, IMG submission 203695) | Sediment microbial communities from Yellowstone Lake, YNP, Wyoming, USA - YL17G05_15 | ecosystem: Environmental > Aquatic > Freshwater > Lake > Sediment | place: USA: Wyoming | collected... | reverse complement strand
AGTAGGACCCCGCTCAGAGATACCACAAGGACGAGCCCTACGAACGCGAAGAAATCCATCGCCAACTATTCCGCCCCTTCCTGCCTTCCAGCGAGTAGGGCATCCATCTGAATTAACCTATCGTCTCAATCGAGCGGCGAAGGTTTAAGCGTCTCGCCATCATCTTCCCATCAGTGATGAAAATAGGTCAACTGAGGCCTCGGCCTGTGATGAACCCTATGAGTGCTGAACTCTCCCGGCTGGTCGCGGAAAGCGGCCAGCGCGGGATCGCCGTTGAAAGAATCTTATCTCCTGACGAGGGGATGACATTAGCCACAATTAACCAGGAATCTCAAGTCCGCCTAATAATTTGTATGCGTATGAAATGAATATTGCAATTAGACACAGAAGCAAGTCCTTATCAACAATTGATTTTGAAGGTATGATTATGCGCCATTTCTTATTAACCGAAAACAAGGTACTCGGGATATTATCTCTCTCGGTTCGTATAGTAAGATTGAAATCTTCATTCTTGAACTCACTAGAGAACATTCGTCTTTTCAAAACGATTTCGAGTCCTCCAGTCAACAGGATATGAATGTGACTGTTCGCCCCTCTCATCGACATCTCAGCAATTTCGAGATCATTCTTGAGTACCCGGATCCCAATGTTCCAGCGATTGTTTCCCAATAATCTGAAGTTCCCAAATGAAGTCATGACTGTAGTATCCCTTTCTGACCATTTGGGGAATTCCAGTTTTCCATAATCTCGATCGTCTGCTGAGCAGATCTTGAAGCGTTTTTCCTCCAATTTATCAGGATCTACTCTCAGGAGGAATTCTTCTTTGTTATTTTCAATCATTTTCTAACCCCAAAGAATTTTTCATCGAGATAAGTCTTTTTCAATAGGCGTCATAGCTCCTCCTTTCCATACCTTCCTGAGTCAGTAAGAACAATCGGAAAAAACCGATTCGCCAACTGCCTGTTCTAGCACTCTTCTTTGACCGACTGGCAGATGATCGTGATTGTTACGCCTGGAGCGTCATTCTTCCCCGTGTACTTCTTCGAGGCGAAGATGTGAATAACCTGCGAATCGTCCTGATAGTAGATCCCGGTCAATGCATCCATCACGGCCCTGATCAGCTTGTCGAGGTCCGGTCGCTTGACGTCCTCTACGACCTTCTTCGGGAGGCTCTTCGGCCTCGGCATCAGGAAATCGATGTTCAGGAGGACCGCCTGGTCCATGTCCCAATGATCCGGCCTCTTGGCCTGACCCTCTGTCGCGATCCGCTGGCGCCACTCCTTCGTGTTCTTGTTGGAGTGAGTGATGATCGGCCGTCCGGACTTCGTGACGAAAGCGCGGACCGATCCCTGCGGGACGGGCTCCCCCATGACCTTGATCACGACCTCCTCGTTCTCCACTCAATCACCCGACAGCTGAATCTCTAAAACTTGTCCCATCTCGTCAAGTAATGATTCTCCCAGGATAATAACCTTAAGCCAGGAATGTCCGATGATTGCAATACGACCTATGGGGTCAGCCTGAGCCTGTCCCTCGGGTACAGGATCGCCTCGCGTATGTTCGGGAGGTTCAGCAGCTTCTGGACGAACCTCTCGATCCCGAACCCGAACCCGCCGTGCGGGGGCATGCCGTACTTGAAAGCCTCGAGATAGAACCCGAACGCCTCCGGGCTGAGGTTGTTCTCCTCCATCTGGGCGATCAGCTTCTCGATCCTGTGCTCGCGCTGCCCGCCGGAGACGATCTCCTGCCCTCTGAAATCCAGATCGAAGTAGGTCGTGAGGTCCGGATTGTCGTCCTTCCTCATCGCATAGAATGTGCTCCGCTTCAGCTCGGTTGGGAACTCCGTTATGAAATAGAGCTCCTCGTCCCAGCTGTTCTTCACCGAGACTCCTAGGGCCTTCTCCCCCTCGGTCCCGAGGTCGTCCCCCTTCCGGATCTTCGCCCCTTCCTGGTTGGCGAGCTCGACCGCCTCGTCGTACGGGATCCTTCTGAACGGGAGCTTCGGGAGCTTAATCTCTATCTCGCACCTCTTGAGCAACGGCTGGCATCTCTCCGCGAGATGCTTCATCGAGTTGAACGCGATCCCCTGCGCTATATCCATGATGTCCTCCGAGGATTCTATGAAGGACATCTCGATGTCGAGCGAGGTGAACTCCGCCAGGTGGCGCACCGTATCGGAAGCCTCCGCCCTGAACGCCGGCGCGATCTCGAAGACCCTGTCGAACCCGGCACCCATCAAGTTCTGCTTGTACAGCTGCGGGCTCTGCGCGAGGTACGCCGTGTTGCCGAAGTAGTCCACCTTGAAGAGGGTAGATCCCCCTTCCGCGCCCGCGGCGACGATCTTCGGCGTCTGCACCTCTATGAATTTTAACGACCTCAGGTATGCCCTCGTGGCCAGGAGCATCTCGGACTTCACTTCGAAAGTCCTTTCGACCTCCGTCTTCCTGAGGTCCAGGAACCTGTTGTTCAGGCGGGTGTCCAGGTCGGCTCCGACCTTGTCGACTACGCCCAGCGGCAGCGGCGTCTGCGCTGCTGAATTGATGGTTATCGTGACGGGGATTATCTCATAACCTCTCGGAGTCTTCGAGCTCTTCTGGACCTTCCCTCTTATTGTTACGACCGACTCCCTGTTTGCGTCCGCGAGAACCTTCGCGAGCTCCGGTGCCTCCTTCTTCTTGACGATGACCTGCGCCGTACCGTACCTGTCCCTCACTATGCCGAAAACTATCCCGCCGAGATTCCTCGATTCCTGCAGCCAACCGCCGAGCAGGACCTCCTGCCCGTCCATCTCCGGAGTTATCTCGTCGGTACGGCTGTATTTCATGCGCTCCCTCGCTTCGTTTCGTGGAGAACGTTCTCAATATTTAAACTCTGGACTCTCACTTATTGCGCGCCTTCTGGTTCTTCGGGACCAAGCCCTTGCGGTGCCCTTCGTCATAAAGGGATCTTGCGGCCCTTGCGGCGCGCTGTGCGGACGGATAGACAGGGACATTCTTCTCCTTGAGCGACTGGGTAACTTCCTGGATTTCAGTTCCGCCGACCCAGCATGAGATGATCGGTTTCTTGAGGTGCTTCTTCTCCGCGAAGAGCTTCAGGACCGCTCCCGCGTATTCCCTCGGCCTGGCATAGCCCGCGTGCACGCAGATCATGATGAGCATGTCGATATTGGGATCTTCTAGTAGCGCCTCGCCGCCGGCCCAGTATCTGAAGAACCCGGCGTCTCCGATGATGTCGAGCGGGTTCCTGGGGACGGTGATGTTCGGCAATATCTGGAGAAGCTTCTGCTTCGTCTTCTCGGCCAACTCGGGCACTCTCAGATGATAGTCCTCTAGCCAATCCGAGAGGATTACTCCCGCACCACCTCCATTGGTCACTATCCCCACTTTCGGCCCGTTGGCTGGCGGCTGATACGCGAGGGCTCTAGCGCAGTCGAACAGCTCTTCGACATCGTACGCCCTTTGAACATGGGCCTGCTTGAATGCGGAGTCGTAAACATTGTCAGAACCGCTCAATGAGCCGGTGTGGGTCTTTGTCGCAGCCGCCCCGCTGATGCTCCTGCCGGCTTTTACGGCGACTATGGGCTTCTTGCACTTCTTTGCCGTCTCCAGGAACTTCCGCCCGTCCTTGATCCCCTCGATGTAGAGCGCGATGACGTCGGTCTCATCGTCCTGGTCGAGGTACTCGATGAGGTCCGCATCGTCCACGTCCGCCTTGTTGCCGATGCTGATTATCCTCGACAGCCCTATCCTCTCGGCGTTCGCGTAATGGATCATGCCGATGCACAGCGCACCGCTCTGGCTGATGAGGGCGACCCTTCCCGGATTTGCCATCCCGAACACGAAGCTCGCATCGATGTTGTCGACTGGAGACTTGTATCCCATGGTGTTAGGGCCGATGACTCTGATCTTCGCCTTCCTGGCGATGCTGATTACCTCGTCCTCGAGCTTCTTCCCCTCTGGTCCGATCTCGCCGAACCCTGCGCTTATGATGATCGCCCCCTTGACCTTCTTCTGGGCGCACTCCTTCATGATTTTCGCGACGAAAGCGGCGGGCACAGCGATCAATGCCAGATCTACTTCGTCCTCGATGGCGACCACGCTCGGATAGGTCCTCAGCCCCATTATGTCGGTCGTCTCCGGGTTGACCGGGTAGATCTTCCCCTTGAACCCGCCGACCAGCGTGTTGAGAAGCGCCTCGTGGCCGATCTTCAGATGGCTCCTCGAAGCGCCAATCACGGCAATCGACTTCGGCTTGAAGATCGGTCTGAGCTCGTCAATGTTCGACATCTGCCTTCCCCGGTACCTATTGGCCGGAATGGACATTAGCTTTTCTAGCCATTACCATGCACCTGAATAGAAGCACACAAATACAATTAACGGGCTTATCCTAACCCTGAACCGCAAGGTGCGAGTCAGCACGAGAGGTTGTTGCAATGGCTGAAAAGGTCACTTTGTCCGTCATAAAAGCAGACGTCGGCTCGGTCGCGGGGCACTCCTGCCCGCATCCGTCGATGATCAAGAAAGCGAGGGAAGTAATGGACGCCGGAGTGAAATCCAAGACAATCTCCGACTTTCACATGAGCAGGGCCGGGGACGACATGGAGCTCATCATGACTCACAATCACGGCGAGGAGGCCAAGGAGGTCCACGAGCTCGCATGGAACGCCTTCGTCGCAGCCGCGGATGAGGCCAAGCGACTGAAGCTTTACGCGGCAGGCCAGGACCTTCTATCGGACGCGTTCTCAGGCAATGTGCGTGGCCAGGGACCAGGAGCCGCGGAGGTCGAGTTCGAGGAGAGGAAGGCCGAGAGCGTCCTCGTGTTCATGGCCGACAAGACAGGGCCGTCCGCTTACTCACTGCCGCTCTGCAGGATCTTCATGGATCCCTTCACGACGACCGGCCTGATCATCGATGCAAGGGCACACCAGGGATACGATTTCGAGATCGTGGACGTCGTCGACCACAAGAAGGTCACCATGAGCGCGCCCGCCGAGATGTACGACATACTCACGCTCCTAGGAGACACGACCAGGTACGCGGTCAAGCGCGTGATCCACAAGGAGCTCGGCGTCGCATCTGTCGTCTCGACCGAGAAGCTGAACCTGTCGGCCGGAAAGTACGTCGGGAAGGACGACCCGGTCATGATCGTCAGGTGCCAGTCAGGTTTCCCCGCGGTCGGAGAGGCGCTCCAGCCGTTCGCGTTCCCCGCACTAGTCGCGGGATGGATGAGAGGCTCGCACTACGGTGCATGGTTCCCGTGCGCATCCGAAGAGTCCAGCCCGACATATTTCGACGGGCCGCCGAGGATCGTCTGCCTCGGGATGCAGGTCGCGTACGGCAAGCTCAGAGGACTCGAGGATTCGACCAGCCCGCCGGGCGTCCACACACCAGTCGACCTGTTCGAAGGGAAGGAATGGGACCCCGTCAGGAACAAGGCGATGGAAATGTCACAATACATGCGCGGGCACGGCCCGTTCATGCCGGCGATCGTCTCGCCCGAGGAGCTCGAGTACACGACGAGGCCGGAAGTGCTCAAGAAGATCGAGCAGCGCATGAAGCCGATGTAGGCCCGGAGCGGGAAAGAGATGGAACCCGTAATCGTCGTCAACCTGAAGACCTATCCAGAGGCATCTGGTAAGAGTGCGCTCAACATCGCGAAGATCGCAGAGTCGATCGTCAGGGAGACCGGAAGGAAGATCATCATCGCGCCGCCCCAGCCGGATCTCGCCCTGATATGCTCGTCGGTCTCGATCCCTGTCTTCTCACAGCATGTGGACAACGTCAAGCCGGGCAACACCACAGGATTCGTGCCACCCGAGGGAGCCAAGGCGGCGGGTGCGAAGGGGACGATCATCAACCACTCCGAGCACAGGCTCGTCCACGCGGACATCGAGGAGCTGGTCGAGAGGTGCAAGGCGCTCGGGCTCTTGACGATAGTCTGCACGAACAACATCAGGGTCAGCAGGGCCACGGCGATGTTCCATCCAGACTACGTCGCGGTGGAGCCCCCGGAGCTGATCGGAGGTAACATCTCGGTCACTGACGCGAACCCCGAAATCGTGTCGGGGACAGCGAGCGCGATCAGGAGCGTCGCCAAAGGCGTCGGCATCCTGACGGGCGCTGGAGTGAAGAACGGCCGGGATGTCGCCAAGGCCATCGAGCTCGGGACCGACGGCGTGCTCCTGGCAAGCGGGGTCGCCAAGGCGAAGGACCCGAGAGCCGTCCTCTTGGATCTGGTCTCAGGAATCACCGACTGAGTGAGCTTCACTGTAGCAGAAACGATGTAGGACGACGACCGCCGATTCTCCATCATGCCTTCATTGAGATTGTGCGCCATCGTCCTTATCCTCATCCTGTCCAGTTCTTGCGTCCAATCGAACGATGATCGTTCGATGGAATCGACAATTTCAGGTTTCAGTTCGGAGCATCTATTCTTCAATATGATACTTTTCGACGATGCGAGGGATGGGGAGTTCTTCTCAATCTTCAATTCTGGAACCGCAGACATTGCTGTCGGCAATTGGTCTGTCTCAGATGGAGAAGGAAGCCTGATCTTACCCATTTCCTGCCATATCGCTCCCAATAGGATGCTGACGATCGCAAGGAACGCGACTCGTTTCCACGAGCAGAACAACCGCATCCCAGACCTATCCATCCTGCCAAGCTCCCTCCAGTTTTCGAAACCGACAGTGCGGGGGAGTTTCAGGCTTGCGAACGACGGGGACGAGATCGTTCTAATGGATCGCAACTGCGAGACAGTCGATTCGGTGGCGTTCGGCTCATCGGCGAAGACGGCGGAACTCGGGATTCAATGGCACGGACCTCCGATACCCTCCCCCGGGAGGTCGAGAATACTCGTTAGGCAATCGAACATCGACACGGATTCCGCCTCGGATTGGCTGGCGCTGAGGGATTATCGTCCTGGCCAATCTGATTTCGTTTCAGTTACGGACAGCTCCACCGCTACCGCTCTCGTCCTGCCGGAACACTCCAATCTTATCATCGATGCCATCGGTTCCGCGAGACTGTCTGTGTTGATCTGCTCCTACGAATTCGATTCACTTCTCGTCGGCTCGACAATAATTGGTCTACTCGGGAAAGGGGTACCGGTCAAGGTGTTGCTCGAAGGTTGTCCGGCCGGAGGCATCTCCAACCGCTCAAAGGCGTTGCTTCCAATGTTGGAGGAAGCAGGCGCCAGGATATGCTTCACCCAACCATCTTCCGAGAAAGACATCCCTAGGAGATACTCCTATGTGCATGCGAAATACATCGTGATCGATGGCCGCACTAGCATCATCCTCAGCGAGAACCTCGTATCGAATATATTCGATGCGGAGCTCGGCCACGGGAACAGGGGATGGGCAGCGATCCTGGATTCTATCTCGATCGCCAGGGCGCTCACGGAGCTCTTCGAGTTCGACTCAGACCTTAGGTTCCCCGACGTCCATTCCGGGACTGCTGCAATGGCTTCCCGCATGACAGATGTCAACCTCTCCGCGGCAACAAGGCCGCATCGCGTCGTCGGCCAGGAGCCCGTCGGCGCGACATGCGAGAGCGAACTCTTCATTTTCCCCGACTGCACTGGAGCGGGAACAGCTATCGACCGTCTGATTTCTGAAGCGAAGGATTCGATGTATGCCGAGGTCTTCTATGCCGACGCCGTCTGGAAGACCCCGATGCTCGGTGAGGTCACCAGCCCTATTCTCGGTGCATCCGCCGCCTTGGTTGGAAGGTCGACGGAGAGCTACATATGCTTCGACAACAACAGCCTTTTCTCCGGGACGGACAACCGTAACATCCGGGCGGTCGACATGCTGTCCGCAGCCGTCAAAAGGAACGACGCAAAAGCTTTAATCGGATTCCCTCCCAGCAGAGCCCCCTTCGATATCCTGCACAACAAAGGCATGGTGCTGGATCACCGCCTCTCCTGGATATCAAGCGTGAATTGGAACTACGAATCCGCCTGCGCCAACAGGGAGATAGGTCTTTTGATCGACGATAGTTCCGTAGCAGCATTCTACGAGAAGAATGTCAAGCTGGATATGCTCGGCGAGGAGAACCTACCGATCATCAGGCCCGAGCTGAAGATCAGCGAGGACGGATCGAAATGGTCCGTCTTCATGTCCGGAAGCTCGGATGATTCAGGCTTGAAGTCCGTCACCTTCACTTCGAGCGACGGTTCGAGGAGCCGCTGGACCTACAGCCTCGATCTGAGCGACAGGGACATCCGGCTCGATGTGAAGATCATCGACCTATGGGGGAACGAGGCTTCCGGCAGGATGTTGATCTTCCCTAGCGGGAGTTCCTTCACGGGTTGGCAGCCCGCCACATTTCCGAGCCCTGGCATGACGTTGTCGATAATATCGTTCGCCGGCATCGGAACCATCCTTATCTCGAACATCAGAAAGAGGATCGGCAGAAGTGGAGATGCAGGGAGGAGCCGAACCCGCGCAGGTTCGAATAGGATATATGGGTGCTCATCCAATCGTCTCGGCGATGATGATAAGGGTCTTCACCCCCAACGACGTCTACAAGGTCGCGGACATCACTCACGAATCCCTCCGAGAAGCCTACCCGATCTCATTCTTCCTCACCATCTCTCAATACTGGCCGGAAGGCTTTCTCGTCGCCGTTGACGAGGGCGAGATCGTCGGTTTCATTATGGGCGTGATGTCCGGCGTCCGCCAGTCCAGGATCCTTATGCTGGCGATAAGGGAGCGCCACAGGAGGATCGGCACCGGGTCGACGCTCATCAGGTCGTTCACATCGTCGAGCATGCTCAAAGGAGCGGACTCCGTCATCCTCGAGGTCCGCGTCAGCAACGGACCTGCGATCAACCTCTACAACAAGCTCGGGTTCAAGATGATAGGCTCGCTCCGCGCTTACTATCGCGACGGCGAAGACGGGTACAGGATGCAGATCGTTCTGCAGAACTAGGAATATCCCTGTTTGTGGTCGCTCTGTTGATAGTTCCAATAATAATATTGCGAGCTCTCCTTCTGAGCGCCGGAGATGTCCTTCGAGAGGCCGCCGTAGTAGCTGCCGTACCTCTCCCTGATCTGCTCCTCGACGGTCCTCGACCTCTTGAGGGCGTCCCTGATGTGCCTGCCCTCGATGAGCTTCGCCTTCTCGGATACCGCGAGGTCCCCCGCCGCCCTGACCAGCCCGCCTAGCTCCCTCAGTCTGAGGGTGAGGCATTTATCCTTGCCATCGATCGTCTTCGCTCTCTTATGCGCTTCGGAGATGATCTCCATCACAGCGTCCTTCGTCGCCGGCGGTATCCTCCCATCGACGGAGATCTCCTGCGCGACGAACTGTGCCATCATGTTCCTGTTCTCCTCAGTGTCCGGCATGGTCGTCTCGACCAATATCTCGTAACCTCCGCCGATTATCCTCGACCTCAGCGGGCTGAGTATCTCAGGCAGGTCGGAGATGTTGCACGCCCCCACGAATATGAAATCGCACGGGACGTTCTCGACTTTCACGCTGGCTCCAGCGCTCTGAGGGTTTCTCCCCGAGATAGGAAAGCGCTTCTCCTGCATAGCGGTCAATATTGACCGCTGAAGATGCCCTAGGTGCGGCAGCTCATCGATGAACAGCACGCCTTGATGGGCTTCGTGGATCGCGCCGGCAACGACCCTCTCATAAGGCGGAACGCCGAGCTGCGGATGCCCCCCATAAGGGTCGTGCCGCACATCCCCGAGCAGTTCCGTCTCGCTCGCGCCAGTTGCGAGTACGAAGGGATTTCTGTTCAGCGGCACGAGAACCTTCTTCGGGCTCAGCTTCTCGAACTCCCTGCGCTTCTCGAGCGCGGTCTGATCCAGGATTCTGATTTTGTTCCCCGCCCTCTCGAAGACGACGACCTCCTCCTTCCCGAGGCGCTTCCTCGTGGTCGTCACCCTCTCGATGCCGGTCCTTCCTCCCATCGTGACCTCGAAGAGGTTGCCGAGTATGTCCGAGAAGGGATTGGCGGACTGGGTCTTCACCTGGGTGACTTTCGGCTTCGTGCACTTGGGGCAGAAGGCATCGTGCGGCGACGAATACTCCCCGCAGTTCGGGCAGCGGTAGCCGAGCCTCTCGGCGACATTCACCGGCGCTTCCTTGATATCGATGAGCTCGCCCTCGGCGAATCCCCTAGATTCGTTCTCCTTGAGGACGTATTCGTCCTTCTTGACCTCTACGATCGGCCGTTCGGGGTTCTCGGGGTTATGAACTATCCTGATCTCCTCGGTCGGCCTCTGCAGATGGAGGCTCAGCGCCTGAGCTATCATTGATTTTCCAGTGCCCGGAGGTCCGACAAGCAGGAAGTGCCTGCGCTGCGAAGCAGCCAGGCGGGCGAGCTCGATGGCCTCCTCCTGCCCGACGACCCTTTTCAACGGGTCCCTCGGTATCTCTATCTGCGCGGTCGTCTCGATATCATCGACCGACGCAACGCTGGACGAGGCCTTCCGAGCCTTCTCTTCTGCTATAGCTCTCCTCTCCGATCAGCTTATTCAAGAGAGATCGTCGCGGGTCCAGACTTCCACGCTTGTAGGCTGCTTCGTGATGTTGCCTAGCTTCGCGCCGATCACTCGTGAGATTTTAAGGTCAGCGGCTATATCAAGGATTCTCTGGGTGACCACTCCGTCGAAGACGATACTCGCGATCTTGTGGGTGGTGTCCTTGAGCTTGTTGGCCAGCTCCTTGACGGGCACTTCCTCTATCACAGTCCCGTCCTCAGCCAGCAGCCTCGCCTTCGAGCTCGCGCTGAGCTCCATGATCATGTCCTTGAGCTTGTCCTGCTCTGGAGAAAGTTTCTTGGCTGGCTCGGGCGCCTTCCTCTCTTCGCGCCTGGGGCTCTCGTACTTCGGCCTTGGCTCTGCCTGCTCCACCATGACCGGCGGCGCTGGCATCTCGATCGGCCTCGGGGCCGGCGCGGCCTTCGGCTCCTCTTCTGCCGGCGCCTTCGACCCGGTCTGGATGTTGAACATCTCGACGAACTGTTCCGCCGGGACCTTGTTTCGCAGGCACTTCATTATCGCCTTCTGAGTCAGCTCCTCGACTTCCTGCCCCTTCGGGGCTCTTGCGACGAAGTCGACCTCGGTCACCTGCAGCAGTTCTCTGAGAATCAGCTCTCCACCCCTGTCCCCGTCGACGAAGGCGGTCACGACCTTGTCCTTGCCCAGGTCTGCGATGGTCTTCGGGACGCTTGTTCCCTCGACAGCGATCGCGTTCTTGATCCCGTGCCTGAGCAGGTTCAGTACATCTGACCTCCCCTCGACAACGATGATCGCGTCCGAGTTATCGATGTTGGGACCCGCGGGAAGCTTCTCTTTGCCGTAGTGCACGATCTCCTCTACCTGGACGGACATCCTTACGGACTCCGTCAGATCGACACCGCTCGTCCTCGAGTCCCTGATCATGTCGCCCAACAGGGCCTTCGCCCTGTCGACGATCTTGTTCCTCTTCGATACCCTGACATCCTCTATCTTGTCGACGGATATCCGCGCCTTGCACGGGCCTACCCTGTCGATGGTCTCGAGCGCCGATCCGAGGATCGCCGTCTCGACCTGGTCCAGGCTCGAGGGGATGAAGACCTTGCCTTCCGACTTCCCCCTGTTCGAGGCTATCTCGACCTCGATCCTTCCGATCCTGCCGCTCTTCTGCAGGTCCCGTAGGTCGAGCTCGTCACCGAGCAACCCTTCGGTCTGCCCGAAGATGGCTCCGACGACGTCGGGTTTTTCAACTATTCCGTCCGCTGAAATCCTTGCATGAATCAAGTATTTCGTTGTACTTGGATCAATTTCCATTTGTCTCACCTGTCGTGTCTTTACGAAAAACAGAGGCTTGGCGACTCTCGGCCGCGCCGTTTTGTGGCGGACCTAAATCTTGGGGTTTACTTCCTGCCGGCGTTGGTCTGACCAGCGCTCGCAAGTTGTCTGAGCCAGAATTCCGCTTTATCGTTTATCTAAACGTAAATCCAAGCTGCTGGAACCCTACGATTTGATGAATCGTGATTTGTGAATCAGGCGATTAATAGGCTGCCAATCGCCTCTATTCTTCGGATTCAACTATCATTCAGGCTCTATTAAAATCTTGTGATAAATAATAAAGGGCGATAATTCAATTGATTCTGGCTATTTAAGCTCTATCCGCCCGAGACGACCGAAAGGAGCCTTATCGAATCCCCGTCCTTCAACGGGCAGTCGTCGGGGATCACTCTGTCGTCCCGCGAGACTATCCAATTGTCGGGCCGCAGGTTCAGCGTCTTGAAGAGATCGAGGGCAGTCGATTTATCAGGGAGATCGACCGATTTGTCGATTTCTCCTCGCGGGAATGACTTCACCTTGATTCTCAATGCGTGCGCTCTCCCTGATGAGCGATGCCCGCGGGGATAAATGAAATCTCTGTCGAAACCCTTCGGAAGATCCGATGGTTCAATTCACTGAAAATGTAGATTCGTTCGGAAAAGCTTAATTGCGATTCCCCAATCACAAGTGCAGTCATGCCGAGGTAGCCAAGCCCGGTTTATGCCCTTCCGAGGGCGGCCTAAGGCGCCAGCCTCGAGAGCTGGTGGTGCTCGACACCACGGGAGTTCGAATCTCCCCCTCGGCGCTCTTATCTACAATTTTATTCCATGAATCCCACAAAAGGTTATCTCACGCCTTCGCCATGGAGGGCTTCCGAAGGCTGATATTTCTGGAAGACAAAGAGACGGAACTACACGTCCTTGCGACCCTGCCGATCATCATGAAATGGATCGAGACGGACAAGGAACTGACCGAAGAGGACTTCAACATCCTGAAAAGGATGTATCCTGAACAATATCGATATGGTGCAAATTCAACCGTCAAAGGGCTCATCGAGATGAATTCTCGCTACAGAGAAAGTAAGCTGTATAAGAAGTTCATAGACATTCTTCTGTCGGAGCAAGGGGTCCGTTGGCTCGCTAAGAATCATTCGAGACTGCTGGCTCACAACCAAAATCATCCGGACAAAACGTGATTACTCCTTTCGCCTCGTCCATTTCCCGCTTGTGAGGTCGTTGAATATTGTTAGAGCCGCAGTCGCCCCGGTCCCGGTCGCAGTGACGATCTGCCTGACACCGCCGATGACATCCCCAGCCGCATAGATTCGTGGTATGCTCGTGCGCATCTCCTTGTCGACGACGATGAACCCGGCCTCATCGATCTCGACGCCGACGCTCGCGGCGATGCCGGAGATCGGCGTCTCTCCGATGGCGACGAACGCCGCATCAGTCTGAATGATGCCTTCTTTGCCAGTAAGCAAGTCTTTTATGGCGACAGACTCGACATTCTTCTCCCCTTTGATCTCCGTCACTATAGAATTCAGGAGGATCGGGATCTTCCGCGCCATCACGCTGTCGACGAGACGCTTCTCCGCTCTGAGCACATCGCGCCTGTGGATTACCGTGACCTTCGCACCGATGGAGTCGAGGTAGAGGGCGTCGGTCATCGCCGTATTGCCGCCGCCGATCACGACGACCTTGCGGTCCTTGTAGAAGAACGCGTCGCAGGTCGCGCAGTAGGAGACCCCTTTCCCGTACAGTCGGTCCTCTCCCGGCACGCCGACCTTCTTGTGCGTCGCGCCAGTCACCAGCAAGAGCGCGTTCCCGAGATATCTCCCGTTGAGGGTGACGGCCTCGATTCTCTTGCCGACCTTGATCTCCAGGACCTCCTCGCCGTCGTGTATGTGCGCGTAGGTCTTCGCATGCGCCACCATCAGGTCGACGAGCTGCTTCCCTGGCACGCTGATCATCCCAGGCCAGTTCTCCACCAGCGGGGTGATTGCGACCTGTCCTCCTGGGACAGACTTCTCTAGTACGATCGCGCGCAGACCAGCTCTCGCCGCATATATTGCCGCGGTCAGTCCTGCGGGGCCAGCGCCGATGATGATCAGGTCGACATCCCCGAGCACGTCATCCTTCGCCGTCTCCTGCTTAGGAATCTCATGGGGGACGAGGGTGATCAGCCCCTCGATGAACATCTCCTCCTGCTGCATTCCGATGCTGATTATCTTCCCGTTGATGACGGTCTGCGGCACCGAGCCGACGTTGAACTGCTTCGCCATGTCGATGTTCTCCGCGGATTCCACGACCTCCGAGACGACCAGGTCAGGCCTCTCTATCGCAGTTGCGTTCGCGTTCTGCACCTCTCCGGGGCAGTATGGACAGGCCGCGGTGACGAAGACCTGGATGTGGCGCTTGTCCCTGAGCTCGGCGAGCCTCTTCCGCCCCTTGCTCGAGAGCATGCTGTCGTCGCGAGACGCCATCAGGATGGTCTGGATGAACGACCGCCCCTCCTCTCCGGCCGGGGCGCCCGTATAGATGA
>Ga0315277_10007304_pt1 | contig 14332 bp, 10 predicted proteins | sample YL17G05_15_MG_FD_203695 | JGI IMG/M metagenome (GOLD analysis project Ga0315277, IMG submission 203695) | Sediment microbial communities from Yellowstone Lake, YNP, Wyoming, USA - YL17G05_15 | ecosystem: Environmental > Aquatic > Freshwater > Lake > Sediment | place: USA: Wyoming | collected... | reverse complement strand
TGGCTGGTGTAACCGATGACAATGCCGGTTTTGCGGTCCGGCATGTACCGGAACTCGCCGCCGAATCCGAACCCGGTTTTCCAGTTGTCGTTCAACAGCTGTGGACGCAGCGGCATGCCCATCCCGCAAAAACCGCCCAGGGAAAAAGGACCTGCGGCTTTCTGCGAAAAAATCGGAGACACGGCCAGCAGAACCAGAACGGCGATGAAGACGGTGTTGTGTTTTTTCATGCGAACTCTCCTTTTTGGCAACGTTTTTTACGATAATCAAATTTCGCGAATTTTGCAACAACAATTCTACAGCCGATCAGCCGCCGATCGAATGCATAAGGGGGCAGCATTTCCTTTGGGCCATTCGCCGGGAGAGAAAAGCCCGGTGCACATTTGTCCGTGGGAAACGGTTTCGGTTTTGAAATGCGAGCTACTTTTTGTATATTTTATCCGTTGCCAACCACAGAATGTCCGGAGGAAACATGGTCAGATTCAACGTCATGGTCATTGTTGCTTTTGTCGTGCTGCTGGCGGTTCTGTTGATCCAAAATTCACAATTCATCACGTTCAAATTTCTGGTCTGGACCGCCCAGGTTCCCGAAGTCGCGGCGATTCTGCTGATGGTGGTGATCGGATTCGTGCTCGGATTCATCAGCGCCAAGTCCGGCAAGAAGAAGCCGAAATAGATCGCTCCCGTTCGTACGCCCATCCCATTGAAACTTTTTTCCCCTCCTGCGAGTATGATGTTCCTGCATCAACGGATCGGCCTGAAAACCGGGTCATGAAAGGGATTGAATGGGTTCGAAGCTCGCCCTCTTGTTTTGTCTGTGGTCTGCCATCCGGATGGAAGCGGCGCAAGCCGGTACGGTTCATGGATTCATCCGAGAAAAGGGCAGCCGGGAGCCCGTGGTCATGGGCAACGTGTGGATCAAAAATACGGCCATCGGCACGACCACCAACCTGAAAGGGTATTACGTCCTGTCCTCGATTCCTGCCGGAACCTACGAATTCTGTTTTCGGCATGTCGGGTTCAAGCCGCTCACCGTCGAGAAAACGCTCGGGCCTGCGGACGACGTCGAGCTGAACGCGGTTCTTGAGCCCGAACCCGTCCCGATGAAACCAACCGTGGTTCAAGCGCAGAAGGGAAAGCGGGAACTGGATATCGTGCCGAGCCAAATCGCGGTGCAGGCACCGCAGCTCCGGGAAATCCCGCAGGTGGCCGAGCCCGACCTGTTCCGTTCCATCCAGATGCTTCCCGGCGTCGCCACGCTGTCTGATTTTTCAGCGGCCCTGTACGTCCGGGGCGGCAGCGCGGATCAGAACCTGATCCTGCTGGACCAAATCGACGTGTACAACCCCAACCACATGTTCGGTTTTTTCAGCACGTTCAACACGGACGCGGTCAAATCCGTCGAGCTCCTGAAGGGTGGATTCCCGGCGCAGTACGGCGGAAGGCTGACGTCGGTTCTGAGCGTGATCAACAAGGAAGGCAACCGGGAGAAATTCGGCGGTGTGGCCCGTCTGAGCATGCTGAGTGCCAGCACCACGCTGGAAGGCCCCTGGAGGAAAGGTTCCTGGATGGTTTCGGGAAGGCGAACGTACCTGGATTTTGCCGCACGAACGGCCGGCATTGACCTTCCGTACTATTTTTACGACGGCCATGCCAGGGTCAACGTTGACATCGACGGCAAGAACCAGGCCAGCATCAGTTTTTACGCGGGGAACGACCGGCTGAACCTGTCGCAGACCGGTTCGTCCATCCTGCTCGACTGGGGCAACAAGACCTTCAGCACCCAATGGACGCATCTGTTTTCAAGCCGCGTGTTTTCGCATTTTGTGTTCGCCGGAAGCCGATTCGACAGCAACTCCCGCGTTCAATTCGACAAGGTGTCGTTCGGCATTTTTAACAAGATCACCGATGCATCGGCCAAGGGCATGGTGTCGTACACGCCGTCGTCTTTCCATTCGATGGATTTCGGATTCGAAGCCAAGAAACTCGATTTCAATCTGAAGTATCAAATTGTGGGGCTGTACTACCCGAACGCATTCTCGGGCACCTATTTCGCCCTGTTCCTGCAGGACAACATCCGTCTCGGCGCCGTGCACGTGCTTCAGACCGGACTGCGCATGGACCACTACACGGATGGACGCTACACCCGGCTGGCGCCTCGGATTTCGCTCAAACGAATCCTGACCGAGAAAACCTCCGTGACGCTGAGCTACGGACGATACTCCCAGTTTCTGAACCTGGTCCAGCAAGAAGGCTTCAGTTTTGCCGACATGTGGTTCCCGGTGGACGCCTCGTTCCGTCCCGGCAAGGCGGATCATTGCATTATCGGATTTTCGTACGACAACCGGGGATCGCTTTCCATCGATGCTGAAGCATATTACAAAATCTACGGCAACCTCGCGGAGTATCGGACGTACCGCGGTGCGGACGAAGACCTGGACCACATGACCGCGGCGCAGAATTTCCTGAACGGCAGGGGGATTTCCTACGGCACGGACGTTTTCGTCCGGAACCGGCTGTTTGGATTCGAGGGCTGGATCGGGTACGCGCTCTGCTGGACGCGGAAGCAGGTGAACGGCTACAATTTCGGAAAAGAATATTTTCCCACGTACGACCGAAGGCATACGGTCACGGCGATCCAGGACGTCCGCCTCGGACGAAGGTGGCGGATCAACGCGGCCTTCAAATACGGATCCGGACAGCCCTACACCGAAGCCACGGCCCGGTATGCAGAGGTCTCGCCCGACGGCATCGTCTCGTACAGGATTCTGGCCGGCGAGAAGAACACATTTCGGCTCCCGGTGTACCACCGGCTGGACCTGGCTGTTTTTTACCAGACCAGGATTTTCAAGTTGGACAGCGAACTGTTTTTACAGGTTGTCAACGTTTACAACCGCAAGAACGTCTGGTTCCGGTACTACGACACCTCGAAAAATCCCGCCGTCCGCAAGGATTATGCGCAGCTTCCTTTCCTGCCGACGCTCGGTGTGAACGTCCGTTTCTGATGGGGTGACCCATGAACATCCTGCGAACGGGGACGGTCCTGCTTTGCGCGCTGCTGTTGTCAACAAGCTGTGAAAAACGGGGGACCGGCCCGGAGTACCAAAAGGAAATCACCGTCTTCGGCTACCTGTGGGGGAATCAATCCGCGGATTCCACGCACGCCATCCTGGTGGCCTATACCGAACCCGTCGTCCAGCCATACAGCCTGGCGCAGGCCGGTATCCGCGGAGCCCTGGTCTCCGTTACCGAAACCGCGACAGGAAGGCGCACGGTTCTGCACGACACACCACGGCGTCCGGGATTTTATTTCAATGACAGCCTTGCCGTCCGGCCGAAAACGATCTACCGCCTGTCGGTTTTCGTAGAGGGCAGGGAAGTGACGGCTTCCACCACGGTTCCGTCCGAGCTGCGGATCAACACGGCACTGAGACACGATACGGTCAACGTTGTCCGGCAACAGCAGTTGTCCAAAACCACACCGGTTTTCCTCGACGGCGAGTCGGCCGACCAGATCGTCCTGGTGGAGATGTTCTGCAATGAAACGTTTGAAAACGCGGTTTACGTGAATCCGTTCAACGATAAGCACACCAAACCACGGGATCGGGACGAGTACGACGGCGGGAACAACGGCCCGCCGCGGCGCATCCTCGGCGTGGCCCGGTTGAAGGAATTGGTCTCACCGGATTTTCCGGACAACCGGACCGTGATCGACTGGTATTCCTCCATGATCGTGTTTCTTGGTTCGAACACGCTCACGGTGATGGCCATCGACGGCAATTACCACCATTACTTGACCGGCGAACATCCGGAATTGATGGGCGGGGTGCAGGGCGGTATCGGCGTGTTTGGTTCGGTGTGCGGGGAGAAGTTCCCATTGCGTGTGGTGAAATGACCGCCATCCCGTTCCTGAAATTTCGTGGAATTCGGATGCCCGGTTCGAGTCGTTTGGATGGCAGGTCGGGATTTTTTCACCAGTGAGACGACGTGGTTTTTAAGGTCGTAGATGGAAGTCGGATCGTTGAACAGCCGTTTCAGTACGATCGCCGCCAAAGCCCGAAGCCTGAAAGCCTGAAGCTTGAGCAGGATGAGGCACCTGATGAACACCGTGTTTCTTTCGTGGAACGCCACGGTACCGGGGCGGAGCAGGGCTCCCAACCACGGTCTCGGCACGAGCCCCAGCCGCCGGCGTGTAATTTTTCCCGACATCAGGTAGAGCAGCCCGTTCAAGTAGAGGTTCTTTTTCTTCCAGGTATGCCGCCGGTAATTCAATCCGCCCACAAAGTCCAATTCAAATCCGCTGTCCTGGATTCCACCGATCGTTCCGTCCTTCACGGCCGTTTGATACAACAGGGTGCCGGGAATAAAAACCAAATTGTAGGTCCGGAGGAAAAAGGGAGGGGGCAGATTTCCGATGAACCGGACCGTCGTGTTCAGATCGTCGCGTTCTTCGTACGGGTTGCCGATGATGAAAAAATAGTACGGCACGACGTGCGGGTATTTGTTGATGATCCGGACGGCGCGCAGAACCGCTTCGTTGGACATGCACCGGTTGTAGATTTCCTTCTTCGTGCGCTCGCTTCCGCTCTCCACTCCCACGTTGATGCGCCATAGCCCGGCCTTGACGAGCAGATCCATTTTCTCCTCGCTCATCCGCAGGGGGGACACCATGCATCCGAAGGGAAGCCCGATGCGCCTCGTATACGCTTCCGAAAACTGCCTGATTTGTTCGGGTGTTCTTGCGCAGAAGTCTTCATCAAAGAAATCGAAGCATTTGGCTCCGGGAAAACGCCGTTTGAGGTTTTCCGCGTGCTCGATGAGTTTCGTGACGCTGACGGCCCTGGCATAGCGTCCGCTGCTGCAGGCGAGCTCCTTCAGGCGGGCATTGGAGCAGTACGTGCAATCGAAATCGCAGCCCCTCGTGCCGTTGAACGAAATGGGTTCCGATCCGCCGGAAGACGGAAGGACCCGAACAAGACGACCGTTCTTCAAGCGGTACTCATCGTCGAAACTGTAATCCATCAGCGGGAGTTCGTCCAGGTCGGCGATCAGGGGCCTCAGGCCGTTCAGAACGGTTCTGCCGTTTTCCCGGTAGGCAGCGTTGGCAATGTCCCTCCAGTTTCCCCCGGTGGAAAGCTTTTCCGCCAATTCAAGCATGAACCCTTCGCCCTCACCCCTGCAGACCACGTCGGCGTGGTCGACGCAGGCTTCGGGATTCAGGGTCGCGTGGATGCCGCCCCAGACGCGTACTTTGCCGAGGGGGCGGAGGTGTTCGAGAATCTGGATTGCCTTCTCCGAAGCCCTGGAAAAGCAGCTGATCCCGATGACGTCCGCTTCTGCCGCCAATTGGTTAACATCCTCAAGAACCGGTCCGGAGTAGATCTTTTCTTTCGATTTCATCAGGATCAGCCTGGTGCGGTATCCCGCCTCCTTGAGAACGGCGGAAATGCTTCTTGGTCCGAATGCCTCGTTGTCTTCGTCGGTGTAGATTAGAGCAATATCCATAAACCGTGTCCTCGTATCGGTTTGGCGCCCTCGTTCGTGGTGCTGGAGGCAGCCGGTGGGGCGGGGTGTGCAACATTCGCATGTGCAAGGCAATGCGATTTCTGCGCCGATTTTTTCCGTCGGCGCGAGCCATGGGCTACTCTCCCATAGACTGTAATTGAAGCAAATTCTAGGCCAAGAGAAGATTGGTTCACTTCCACAAATGGAGAAAGGGCTGTGAAATGCGGTTGTGATCGAGAGTCGCCGGAATGACAGAGTCGGCGGAATTTCATGCTTTTTGGGCAATCCCGGTGGAAAAAGACGGCTCTGCGTTACTGGATGATGCCTGGCACAGGATACCCTGCGGCTGTGTCCGTCAATACGAGTATCCAGTCGTTGCCCCGACCGCTTGTGGGCGGCGTGAACGTCTGGATGCCCCAACTGTCCTGCTCTTTTATCACGTAAGACGTGCCATACCGCGGATCGTACCACAACTGTCTCTGCTGTCCGGGTTTGATGATGCTTTTATCCAGTGTGAAGCTCTCCCCGCGCGGCGAATAGAAGATCGCGAATGACCCGTCACTCGCTCTCGCGGCCCGAATCTTGGCTCCGCCGGTCGTGGGGCCGTTCAGAATAATGCGCTGGTCAGGCACGAGCCGGGTGAAAGGCAGCGATTCGAACAGCCGGCGCACATAACGCATCTGGAAAGCTCCGGGGTGATCCAGCGCCTCGTACCAGGGGATGTTTGCCCCGATCATGCTTCCAGGTCCGCCGAAGAAATCGCGGCCCCGCGCAGCATCGCCGGATCCGGCCGTTCCCGGTTTGAACATCTGCCAAACGCTGTTGTTCCCATACGCGTGACCACAAGCACCGGCCAGCAACGACCAGTATGCCGCCTGGCGGACATCGTAGTCGTCAAACCGTTCAATCCCGCCGGCGCTCTTCAAGTAGAATCCCACGGGAAGGCCCTCATAGCGGGGTTCGCCATCCAGTGTGGGTTTTTCGGGTTTCAGCGCATAGTCGTGCTCCACATTCAGTCCGTTGTCGTGGTCGTGTGCTGCGTGGGACGACTGAAACATATTGAAATCAAGCCAGGGGGCATTGTGGAGGTGAATCGACGAAAGGCCCGGCCCTGTGGGGTGAAATGTTTTAAGGTGGGTGCCGCCGTCACCCTCGGTCAGCCCCGCTGCCATGGCATCGATGACCGCTCGCTCTTCCTCGTTCGTCAATGACCGGTCGCCTCCGAGGATCCAGATGATCGCATTGTCCTTGTACCGGTTTCCCAGGAACCGGCCGTATTGCCGTGCGTTTGCCGGGGTAAACACGGACTTGCCCGATGCCCAGTAACTGCCCCAGGTTGGCAGCATTCCTATGAACATGCCGAGTTTTTCCGCCATGTTCACGATATCGTCGATGTGCCGGAAGTACATCTCATCAGGCCTGGCCGGGTCCCCTCCGACAAGGGGCAACCTTCCGTATGGATTCGGTATTGTCAGCCCGCCGAGCTGCGCCAGAACCACGGCTTGAATCACCGTAAAACCCTTCTGCGAACGATTCGTGAGATACTGCGCGGCTTCCTCGCGATTCAAACGGTGAAACAGCTCCCAGGCAGTATCACCCAGGTAGAGGAAAGGCGTGCCGTTCCCGTACTGGAGGTACCGGCGGTTCTCGGAAATTTTCAGACGCCCATCGGCACGGGGGTACACGTTCCCGGCCGAAAACAGGAATACTCCTGCGATGCACCAGGAAACAATTCGAAAGTCCCTCATCACGTTTTTGATCCTTTATGGTTGTTCGGTACACAAATGGAACAAGACGCCACGATTTTATCCAACAGAAAGGACGAAAAGGCATCACTGCATTTTACGGAACGGAAGCGGCTCGCACAACGCCCTGAGGTTGGCCGGCGGAGTGCCGGAAGGAATTTCGCATCCCGCGTTGACCATGTATGGATTGCCAACCTTTTCGTATGCGGCGAGCACGTGTTCACGAATGTGCGAAGGCGTTCCTTTGAGCACTCCGCCGACGGGATCGATGTTGCCCGTGATGGCGACACGGCCGCCCACCGCGCGGCGGACCTTCGCCAGATCGACCATGTGGTCCACGTCCACGATGTCCACCCCGAGATCGGAAATCCCCGGGAGCAGGTGCGTGATGTTGCCGCAGATGTGCAGTTTTGCATGCGCTCCCATGCTCTGGACAGCCCGGACGAGCCGCTTTTCCCGCGGCTGGATCAGCCTTTCGTAAACGTCCGGCGAGACCTGGCTGGCAATCGAATCGCCGATCCCGACCGTATCGGCCCCCGATTCGATCTGGACTCGGGCGAAGGCGATTCCGACCTCCACGCACACGTCCATCAATTCGCAGCAGAAGGTTCCGTCCTCCAGAAGGTCCACCAGGAAGTTGGCCGAGTCCCTCAGATCGGCGGCCTCGGCTGCGGGACCCTCGACCCAGCCGAGAATGCTGTATTCACCGTCGAATTTTTCATGGTACGCGCGCACCGCGTTGACACGGCCCAACATGCGTTCGGACACGAGCGGATCGGGCCTCAATAAGCGCGACAGGTCTTTTTCCTGCTGCAGGGGATGTGTGCTGCGCGGAGGGGTATTCGTGACATATTCAACGACGGATCCGAATCCCTCGGTTTCGCGGTAGGCATCGGAGATGCAGCTCACCTGGTCCATGCCGAAATCTTTGGCGCAGGCTTCGTTCGCCCTGACCAGCACCCGGTAGTCCGACGCAAAAGCGGCATAATTGGAACCGATGTGTTCGGCGGCGTACTGCATCAGGATGGGCGTCCGCGGTAGAAAATCCACCGGTTCACGCTTTAACGTCGCGATATAGCGCTGGTAGCCGTTCATGGCCACGTATGCTTTCTTAAAAATCGCTCGGCTTTTCGGCGGACTGCCACCCTTGTGTTTTTGAGCCCCATTTTGACGAACAGATCAAATTTGGAATAGAGCGCTTCGGGTTTCGTTTCGCTGATCAGCAGGAGGACTTTTGCGCAACCGAATTTAATGCTTGCTTTTTCAGAAGAAAGCCCATTCACGATTTCCACGAGCAGTCCGGGAGTTTTGATGATCTGCCCGGCGATTTTCGCTTTGTCGGAGCCCCGCCGGGCAATTTCTTTTTGTATTTGAGATTCAACCATCCGTTCCCCTTTTACTGTTTCGCCAGCCAGTCCATGGCCGAGGCACGGTCCTTGAAGGTCTTGAAATTCCTTCCCGTCACGCGCGAGATGGCCGTCAGGCCGACCTGCAGCAGTCCTTCGACGCCCACCACCGCATCGGCTTTGATGAAAGGTGTGTTGCCGCTGGTAAATTCCTTCATGGCCGATACCACGGCCTGGTTGAAGTGTCCGTTGGTGATGTCCGCAAGAACCCGAACGCTGGCGGGAGGCTGGCCCCGTATCATTTCCTTGGCTTTTTCCATGGCGGCTGTAAGTTCATCCCCGGCCTGGAGATTGGAAAAATCCGCGATGAGGATTTGAATGCCGTTGTGTTCGGTGAATACGATCCGCTCCATGGGTTGGTTTCCTCCATGTTGTTGGTGTAATGATCAGAATCCCATCCATTCCGCCGGGACGGATCGGCGGAGTGTTTGGTTTATATACCACTGTCCGACCTCACCCCAAAGGGTCACCTTGCCTGAACCACTGGCGGCTCCAGGAATCCGAAGGCGATGTGGTGGTAATCGTCCCGCCAGATTTTGGCGGCGCCCGTCAGGCGAAGGTCGAACCAGTTCGGTTCCCCACCTCCGAAATTGCCCGGACCGACCCGGATCAGCTCGCCGTCTTTGTGGTGGTGCGGGCCGAGCAGGTTGCGCAGGGAATTGGTCAACGTGAGCTTCAGGGTGTTCCGTCCGCGTTTTATCGACCGGGTGATGTCCATTTCCCAGGGGCTCCAGGTGACGGGTCCCAGTTTCCTGCCGTTCAATTCACCCGTGATGACGATGGATTCGGATGACGGGAACGAGAGAATATACTTCTTCGTTTTGTCCAGGGCATGGATGTCGAAGGTGCATTCGAGGTCGAATGCACCGGCATAAAAAGGGTAACCTTCCAGAGTCAAATTGCCCTTGAATTCTTTTTTCTCCCCGGTCAGGCGAAAAGCGCTGAACCGGTAAACGGGCCTGGGTGCCAGGGCCTTGGATTTGTTCCTCTGGGTGGAATCGGGAGGTGTTTTGGATTGGACCGCCTCCACGCCGAAATCGCCGATCAGGTAAATGCTTTCGATTTCGGTTCCGTACCGCCGGACAGGATCGGAATCCCCCGGCACCGGGGCCTGGTAGTTCAGGGTCAGCCCGATGGCGTTCGAACCGGATCGAAGAAGGGAGGTGATGTCCGATTTCCGGAACGTGCGGTCGATGTAAAAACCCTGGTCCTTGAAAACCAACGGTCCGCCGTTGAGCGTGATAGCGGTAAACAGATCCGGCTGTTCCAGAACCAGAGCGCACGCCTTCGGCTTGCGATCTACGGACACCTCACAGCGCAATTCGAGCGATCCCGAGTATTTTTTTGAAGACAGGCGCTCGTGAATGCCGATGACCGGTTCGGGATTGCTGAACGTGCGCCCGCCGTCGGTGGAATAGGACGCAAAATCGAGCGTGATGGCGTTCGGATCCCTCGGTTTGCCCTTCCAAGGACCGGCCAGCGAAAGCACGGCTGTGGAAGGTTTCGGCATTTCGTACGTTCCCGAAACCGCCGCCTTCCGGGATGGGCTGCCTGTTGTCAGAACCAGGGACTGCGCTTCGGCCAACCGGATGGCAATGGTTCCGTCCGCGTCGGAATTGATGGAAAGGCATGTCCCGGAGACGGGATCCCACACCACGGGCACGTCCGCGTTTCCGGGGAGGCGGACGCGCACGTCGGCACCGCCGAGCCGCGAGGTGTTCGCAAACTGGATGATCTGGCCATCCCCCTCGACCCGGCGATGGATCCAGACGGATTCGGCATTCTCTCCATCCACGCGGACGGCCGGCGGAAGGATTCGGGACAATTCGAACGGAAGGTTTTCAAGGGGAGTGAAGGGAATGTACTGCGCCGCCTGGGCAAAGGCCGCTTCGTTCGACTCCCCGTCGATGTATTTCGGGAGTTCCCCGACCATCAGAATGCGCCCGTTGCTTTCAAAAAATCGCCTCAGCAGGGCGTAGGTGCTGCCGCGGATGGTCGCCATGAACGGCAGGATCACCACCTGGTAACGCATGCGTCCGACCGCCAGACGGTCGCCCTCCACGGATCCGATCTCGGAAAGGATCTGCTCGTCGCCCAGGTCGTAATCGCGGTGGCACTTCTGCAGCGTCTCCAGAACCCTGTTGAAATTGGCGTAGCGTGCTGACCGGCTTTGGTTTTCCCCCCAGGCCCGGTCGATGTAGGCGCTTTCGATGGGGTGGATAACCAGGAATTCGGGTGCGTACGTTCCGCAGGTCGTCAGGTAGCTGATGCGGGCCATGGCATTTTCGATGATGGGGTTGTACATCCAGTAGGGTTGCTGGGGCGACAGGGTGGGGGGATAGTCGCGTTTTCGGCAGCCTTTCATGGTGTACAGGGCGAGGTGCGGACAGAAATGGTTGATGCCCAGGACGGCGTGCCAGTCCGCGATCCACCGGCGGTCCTCGAAGTTCATGTTCTGGCCGGACGTACCGAACAACTCGGAAAGCCGGCGTTCGAGGCCGTACTGGTTCGCGACGCTGGAGAGGCTCCTGGCCGTGTTGAGGCCGTCCGCGATGCGGAGACCTAGAAAATCCATTCCCGGCCGCTGCATGTGCCGGTACTGGATCATGGTATTGCCGACGTACTGCATCACGCTTTCGAAGTTGTCCTCACCCATGAAATGGCCGGTAAACACCATTCCGGTCTTGGCGCAGTATTCGCCGATCTGCCTGCTGAAGCTTTCCTCGAAAGCCTTTGAGACGGTCCTGAAATAATCCAGCCGTACCTTGGCGTAATCTCCCACATCCTCGAACAGGCTGGCAATCCGATCGATCACGTCGTATCCGTGCTCCTTCATGAACCGGTCCCTCAGCACCGGGGAATATCCGATCTGTCCTTTGGGCGTGAAAGGAAGACCCGGAAACCGCGTGGGAAGCTGGGGTTCGTCCGTAAATATTCCCGGTGCGGCCGTTCCCAGGACGGCACGGTACCGCTCGGCGTACGGACGGTAAGTGCAGTCGATGAACGCCTTCACGGTCTCGGGATTGAGCAGATCCACCCAGCACGTGCCGTTGAACCGCGGATCGCCCATGCCCGCTTTGACGCAGACGTACTTGTACCGGTCGTCCTCCGAGAGCACCGTGCCGTTTACGGGGACCGGCACGGATTTGTCGAGGCGGAACAGGATTCGGGCATGGTAGTCCTCGCTCAGCCGCGGCACAATGCCGCCGGCGAATCCGCTCGGCCAGCGGTCCTCGTCGTAGAACCAGGCCTCGAGCCCCAGCCGTCTGCAGGCCTCGACTCCGGCATCCATGGCCTTCCACCAATCGGGTCCAAGGTATCCGGTCAGGAGGCCGATCCGGCTGTGCAGGTAGGCGCCGCCGTATCCGCCCTTTTTGAATTCCACGAGCTGTCGCGTCATTTCCGCAGGTTCAAGCCTGTCGTTCAGGGACCAGAACGGCACGGATCGGAACGGCACAGGCGGATTGACGAATGACGGAAAGTCTGCTTCCCGGGACTCCAACGGCGGGGATCCGTGGAGCACGGCAAGGGTAAACAGGACGGTGGACAGGCACTTCATGGGATGCATGGTTTGATCCTCCTTGATTAATATTCAGGACCGCTGACCAGACAATCGAGAACACGGAATTTCATCCAATGCGATCCAATCGGTTTACGGCTTGGTAATGTCCAGCAGCTGAGGGAGCCAGACCCTGCAGCGGGAACGGGTGCTCCACGTGTTGGCGCTCGACGCAAAATCGCACAGCGGCAACGCCCTGGGGATCCCGTCGGCGCCTTCGTAATTCCAACCGGTGATAAATTTTCCTTGAAACACCATCCACACTCCCGGACGGATTTTGGGATGGACCGGCGTCAATTCGATGTATCCGTCGGGATCGAGCCGGGGAACGGCGACTTCACCGATGTCGAGGCTGTCCAGCCGACTGTCGCGTGCGAGCACGACCGGACCCCGCATGACGGCGACGTGCCGGTGGATCTCCTGGAGGGAACGCACGATCCTGCCTCTCATGTCGAAGCGGATCCTTATTGCATCACCCGGTTTCCAGATCCTGGACAAGACGAGGTAGGTCCCCGCCTGAACCGAATGCTCCTTTTCCCTGTTCACACGCACCTCGGTTTTTTCACTCCAAAACGGGATGCGCAGGCTGACGGTGAACGCCTCCTTCGTTTCCGGCTGCAGCGTGATCCGAACCGAATCGGAGACGGGATAATCCGTGGTTTGCCGTATGATCAGTGTTCGGCCGGACGGCAACGAGACCGAAGCCGTGCCGGGGCAGTACAGGTTGATCAAAATTCCCGCTTTTTCGGTCATGCATGCGAATTGCGGCAGCAGCATCACGGCGCGGGGGCCGTTGGCAATGCAGCAATTGATGGACATCCCGCATTGGTTCTCGCCGAAGCCGCGGCTGCCGACCAGCGGCGTGTATTTCGAAAAGCCGGATCCATCCGGAACCATTGAAGCCAGGAGGGCATTGTACGCGCTGATTTCGATCTGATCGGCGAACTGCGAATCCCGGGTCAACCGGAGCAGGTTCAGGCACAACTTCATCCAGGACAGGGTGACGCAGGTTTCCATCGTGTGCATGGCCGGTTCCGTCTGACGCATTCTGCCGTGGTACCAGCATTCGAGGCTGGCTCCCGAGCCCGCAACGCCGATTTCGTCGTCCAAAATGTTCCTGACGGTTTCGAGCACGGCCTGCAGGTGCGTTTCGTTCCCGGAAACCCGGTACAACTCCAGGAGTCCTTCGTAGCAGGACATCATCTCGTACGCCTTCCGGCCGTTTTCCCACGACCACCACGTGGGCGGCTGGGGAAAGCGTTCGGCCACGGGAACTCCCTGGAGCGCTTTGGAGATCAACCGAGGCCCGTCGGGTGTTTCCCATTGGCGCACGATATATTCGGCAAAATCGAGATAGCGTTTATCTCCCGTCCGATTGTAGAGGAACACCATGGGCTCCAGAATGGAACTGCTGGCCATTCCGCGGTAATTGCCGGTTTTCACGATGTCGGCCTTGCCCGGTCCGAGCTCCGTGAGGAGGTGGTCCGCCAACCGCACGGCCGAGAGGAGGACGGAGCGGTCTGCCGTCGCGTCGTAGTACGCCAGGAGCCCGAGCAACGTGTATTTCCTGCCCCAGATGTCCCACTGCTGGAGACGGCTGTCCACCGAATAATTTCCGATGTAGCCGTCGGCGGTCTGGGTCGCGATCAGGCTCTTCACCGACCGGTCGAGCAGTGCTTTCAAATTCGGATTCCGTGTGTACCGGTACGCCCAGACGGCCGATGTCGCCCATTTCCCCCAGAATTCCGTCTGCCAGCACCGGGTTTCCTCTCGACGCTGAAACGGTTGAATCAGCTCGGAAATGTCCTGGGCAAGAATGCGGTTTTGAATGCACAGGGCCATGCGTTCACCGAGGAAGCCTCGGAGGGTGATGTCCTTCAAGGGAATGCTTTCGCAACGATCGGAGGGTTTACAAAAAGCCGGTACGGTGCAGATCATGACCGTGAGGAGAGCGAAGCACCGGTTCATGCCCATTTTCTCCCCCTTGGAACTCCGGTTTTTCAGACGCCCTTGAACCCGTCAAGGAATTCGCCCGTTGTAAATCGTTGAAAAAGAGGCAGCGAAAACTTCACCCACGGAACAAAAGTGCAATGAGCTTTTCCTTCTGCGAGAAATCC
>Ga0315277_10007302_pt1 | contig 14332 bp, 12 predicted proteins | sample YL17G05_15_MG_FD_203695 | JGI IMG/M metagenome (GOLD analysis project Ga0315277, IMG submission 203695) | Sediment microbial communities from Yellowstone Lake, YNP, Wyoming, USA - YL17G05_15 | ecosystem: Environmental > Aquatic > Freshwater > Lake > Sediment | place: USA: Wyoming | collected... | reverse complement strand
AGATTACAGGAACGATTCGCGATAGTTCCGAGAATTTTGTCACCGGTGTGAAAGTGGCGTTGATACCGTACAGTGAGGAGACGAAACAGATTGATTCAATCGCGAGAATACGCACTACAAGTGATGGCGGCGCATTCGATTTCTCGGATATCGATCCCGGTGAGTATGTGATATGGGCAGGAGGTCCAAACCACTTCCCGATCGAGAAACGAGTCACATTAACCGCTGGTGGAACCGTTACAGTTGATCTGGAATTAGAGGAAGCCACGAATAGAGAGACGCATCCGATGTTCAAAGGCTGGCAGATGCAATAGTGATTATCCCATAATAGTTTTAAAAAATTAAACCCGGCAAAACGCCGGGTTTTTATTTTTGAGACATGATAACAGTTTCAGATTTACTGGATATAGCGGGGGTGCCGCCCACAATCGCAGAGCAATAGAGTTCCGGTTTCGATTGGTATCCGATGCGATTGTGGGTGATATCTGTAACTCGGACTCCATTGAACACCCACAATCCCGAATCAGCCAATCAAGGTTTGTCTGGTCAATTGCTAATGGGATTGTGGGCGGCACCCCATCTACTTGTTAACGCGCGTTGTACGGATTCCCCTCCCTAACGGTTGGGGTGCGTCAATCTCGTACCTCAATGTCGGGATGCGTTATAGCGGCATGCAGCCATGCTTTTTGGGAGGGAGTTCCTCGCGTTTGTTGAGGAACAGCTCAAGACCCTGAATCAGTCGCGGACGAGTGTCCATTGGCTCGATTATGTCATCGATATAACCGCGTTTCGCTGCTATGTACGGATGATTGAATTTGTCCTCGTAATCCTCCATGAGTTCTCTTCGACGTTTCTCCTGATCTTTGGCTTTTGAAACTTCATCTTTGTAGATGATATTCACAGCGCCACGGGAGCCCATAACCGCAATCTCGGCGCTGGGCCATGCGAGATTCAAATCCGCGTGGACATGCTTCGAACTCATAACGCAGTATGCTCCTCCATATGCTTTCCGTGTCACGACCTGGAGCTTCGGCACTGTGGCTTCGCAATAGGCATAAACGAGTTTCGCGCCATGACGGATTATCCCTCCGAACTCTTGATTTTTGCCGGGGAGGAAACCGGGGACATCCTCGAATGTGACAATCGGGATATTGAAAGCATCGCAGAATCGGACAAATCTGGCGCCCTTATCGGATGAATTTATATCGAGAACTCCCGCGAGAACCTTAGGCTGGTTCGCGACGATGCCAACAACATGACCTCCAAGCCTTGCGAATCCTACGATTATATTTTGCGCGAACAAAGGATGAATCTCAAAAAACGAGCCTTCATCGACGACAGCGTAGATTATGTCTTTCATATCGTATGGTTTATTCGGGTCGTTGGGGATAATCTCAGTGAGAATCGGCTCGCGACGGAACGGGTCGTCATCGGATGACACAAACGGTGGATCATCCATATTGTTCAAGGGGAGATAGCTAATCAGAGCGCGAATCATCATGAGAGCCTCTTCTTCGGTTGATGCCGCGAGGTGTGCAACGCCACTCGTTTGATTGTGAGTAATCGCGCCGCCGAGCTCCTCGAATGTGACATCCTCATTTAGAACCTCTTTTATGACCTGAGGACCGGTGAGGAACATATGCGATGAGCCTTTGACCATGATTATGAAATCCATAAGGGCAGGGGAGTACACGGCACCGCCAGCGCAGGGACCCATAATCGCACTTATCTGGGGGATAACGCCGCTTGCGCGAGTGTTTCTCATGAAGATATCGGTATACCCGGCGAGTGAGTCAACGCCCTCCTGAATACGAGCGCCGCCGGAGTCGTTGATTCCGATTATCGGGCATCCATGTTTCATGGCAAGATCGAGCATCTTGCATATTTTTTTTGCATGGAACTCACCAAGACTTCCACCCATAACTGTAAAATCCTGCGCGAATACAAAGGTCTGCCGTCCGCCTATTTTACCAGCACCGGAGACCACGCCATCACCGGGAAACGCTTTCAAGCCTTCGATTTGTTTTTCACTTTCGACAAACATATCGAATTCAACGAACGAATTGGGATCGGTGAGGATTTCAACACGTTCCCGCGCTGTGAGTTTCCCTTTTTCATGCTGTTTTTTTATAGCGGACTCACCGCCACCCTCCATGGCGATGAGTTTTTTATTTCTGAGTTCTTCGAGACGTTCTTTCTGTGATTTCGGCATGACTTCGTCTCCTTGCGAATCAAATACTGCAAATCAAACAACAGATTATATCATTTGTTTATGAAGGCGACCTACCCATCGCCCTTATGAAAAAAATCCCACCGATGTGGGAACCAATTGGTTGAATTGAATGATATTGGGAGATGAATCACATCTTCTTTTTCGTTTTCAACATTTTCTCGACAGCTTTAAGTTCTTCGATGCCTGCGGTACCGCTCATGGCAGCTTCGACAGTCGCTCGTTCCACCTCGGTTAACAATTCCGCTCGTAATATTGAAACATCTCTTGGTGCGCTTATACCGATTTTCACCATCTCGCCTTTTATATCCACGATGGTAATCTCGATATTCCCCCCGATGAGAATTCTTTCGTTTACCTTCCTTGATAGAACAAGCATCTCAATCCTCTGGACTTATCTGTCCTGTTTCCGGTGGCAGCTTCACCTCCTTGATCCAGATGTTGGTCAGGGTCTTTGTTCTGGATTTCTTTTTCGATTCCGATTCATTAATAATCGGAACCGGTGGTGATAGCGTCCCTACAGAAACAATATTTTCGCCCTCTTCAAGGGCTTTATCTCTATTTGCGAACAATGGCTGCGCGACTCTGTAAGGTCCTTTTTCGAGTATAACCTGCCATCCCTTTTTCTTTTCAGGCAGGAGAATGAGAGGCGCTGCCACGTTCGCTGTTATACCCTCAGGATCGCCCGGAGGAACTGTCACAATGACAAGTACCTGCACATTTTTCGCCTTGTTGAATCCAAGACGAATTATCTCGGGCTCATCCTGACGAATTATATAATCCGGGAATATCCTCAGAGGGTTCATCACGGGAAGAGCGAAGTCGCCTTGTGTTACCGACTGAAGCCACATGAAGAGCGCTTCTTCGGCATCGTTAGTGCTTATTAAGGCGAAGCTTCTATGAGATCGAAATCCAATCAAACCCTCTGGGAATTCCCAGATATATTCGGGTGTTATTACAATTTCCCCGAAGCGTGATGATGCTATCCGTACTGGGGAGGACTGCTTGCTGTGAGTTATTTCAAGCTCCAATTAACTCTCCCATAGTCCGGCGCATGCCGGAAAGAATTATATCAAAATTTAGCGCAAGATAAAGCCACGCGTATAAGTGGTGAATGCTCTCCCCGTATATTTATCGGGATTCTTAACCAATATATGAAGTCTTTAATGGTTGACATCTATCTAAGGTAATCCAGAAGACTTGGCGTAATGATTCTTGCTCCCACATTCAATGATGCCTGCAATGTCGATTCCATCTGCGTTATCTCCATCATCACTCTTGCAATATCTGCTGCTTCTATTTCGTTTCTAAGGGATTTGATATTGAAATCCTTTGCTTCTATCAGGTTGGATGTTCGACTCAGGCGGTTTGCGGTTGCTCCCACATAAGCCTGGAAGTTCAGGAAATTATCCATATCCTCCTTTATCTTGGAGATAAGCGATTCGCCGAGCGAATCATGTCGCGACGGATCGGTTAGAACACCGGTTGCCACGGATGCAAAACCAAGGACTGTGTCATCAATTTTAAAAATCTCGTTGAATAAAGTGCGTTCAGAAAGGCCATCAGAGCTGGCACAACTTATTTTCAAGCCTTCGATTTTCTGGTTGGTGTTATTCTCGATTACGATTCTCCCGCAGCGATCGATTTTAGCTGTTGCTTTCATGCCGAGGAAATCGTTGAGAGTGTTCAACAGGTCTTCGATTGTATCGAAAGCCTGATATGTGATTGTAAGGCTTCGTCCGCCGGCTTCAAATGTAATCTTGTCGCCATCAAATATGTCTATCAGGGTTTTATCTTTGTTTATAAGACGATTTATGGGAGTGGAACCACCTGCGAAGTCTAAAAGGCTGTCACGGATTTCAATCATCGTATTGAAAATATTCTGAGGAAGGAGTTCGATCCCTTTTCCCTCAGACACGCCACCGCCATCTATCGCGGTAGTTGCGATAAGACCGAGATCAGCAAGAGCAGTTCCGCCGGTTATAACAAGGTCCGCACCTTCAACATCGCTTCCTTTCCCAAGCGATGCGATTCTTAGATACTCTCCTCCTACGGGACCTTCAACAGTGGCGACAATGCTCCCAAACAATTCAGGAGAACTGTTGATTCTCAGGTTAACCTGGTCTCGAAGTTCATTAATATTATTATAGGTTCCCGAACGTAATTTAAGTGTTATCGGGTCGTGGTTGATACCATTACGACTGACGGAGGGTCCGATATCTATTACTATTGTATCGTTTACACCTGAGGTGATAGTTACGGGAAAAGCTGGCGGCGGGGTGCCATCTATATAAGCGGCTGATTCGGTTTCAAGGAGACCAAGTCCGGTGAGAGTTCCCGCGGTCACATCAGCGATTTTTAGCTGGTCAGCTTTTATATCATGACCGGTTTTTACAGTTTCGATTAGAAGTCGTCCGTTGTATTCCCTTGCCCTGACAGTTCCACGAAGAGTCAAGTCCTGGCTAATTTGATAATTTATCTCATCGATTAACTCTGCAAGAGTTCCTGTTTGACTTGCGCGAAGGTCCAGGGTGACCGCATCGGGATCCCGGTCTGCCCTGCTTACAAGTTGGCCAATATCGATTGAGAATTTGTCAGTTCCATCAGTACCAGCGATTGAGGCGTTGGTTAAAGGAGCGGGAGCTGGTCCTGCGACAAGGTTAAGATTCGCTGAATCCGATGCTGTATCGAAAACGCCATCAATATCGCCACCGACTTGAAGGTCACCTGTGTCAATAGCTGCTCCGGTTTCATAAGTTGTGAATCTTAAAGCACCGCCAGCCTCTTCGACGATTATTTTGTTCTGCCCGAATGCTCTATCAACTTCGGTTTGAATCGCAGCTGCAAGCTCAGCAACATCAGCGTACGTCTTTGGTGGGATTTTGATGCTGTAATGTGCAGCGACACCATCATTGGCATCAGCGCCAAGATGCATATTCAAAGTATTGTCTGTATCATCGTATGTCAGATTCGCGACCGCACCAGCGGCGTTGAAAATAGCTCCGGTCGAGTCAATAACGGGTAAAGTCGGTGCTGTAATACCGCGAGTGAAAGCACCTCTGACATTCAGACCGAGCCGATCGAGTAACAACCCATTCTGGTCATCGGAAATCTCGATTTCCTCGGAGCTCGTTGTTGATTCAAGGTTCAAATAACCGGAATCTGTTGAAGCGATAGTTTTTATATTTTCACTGTTGTTTATTTTGCTTCTTATATCTTCGAGTGTATCGGATGATGCGATTTTGATATCGATATCATTGATCGTGAGGGTTCCGGTGAATCCAAGCTTGACATTGGTCGGTATCACTTTGCCTTCGAGTGTATATGTCTGTTCGAGGAATAGCTCATTTCCTCTTATATTAATAGGAAGTCTTGTGAAGTCACCGATGCGACGTCCGATTGCGCCCCTGTCTCCAAGGTATTCGATCGAACCGAGAAAGGAATCCCATTTGGAGAAAGAACCTTTGAACGGATTGGTGAGGGTTCTAAAACCGGCGAATAAATACTTGTCGCGGAATCTTGTCTGGCTGTCTTGATACATGGCGTTCAAGTATTGATTGATCTCAAGTGCGAGAGCCCCTCGGTCAGAGGAATCGAGAGTTTCATTGGCACCATGGATTATTTTCGTCTGTGTATCGGTGATTCGAGTGACCATATCCTGTAGAAGCGTGTCGATATATTCAACCTGGGAATTGCCATCTGAAATGTTCTTTTTGAATTGAGCGAAAGATGCCTCTGTGGAATAAAAGCCGAGAATTCGTCCGACTTCGAGAGGACCATCGGATGGTTTGGAGAAGTTGACGCCTTGCGATAGCTTGAACTGGTTTATTAACAACCGTTCGTTAAGGCGCGTCAGGTTCTGAAGGAACTGATTTACCATCATATTTTGAGTAATTCTCAATGCGCATCACTCCTATATTTTCCCGGCATGCTTGATTTGTTTTTTTATTCTGTTGATAGTCTGGTTCGGAACGCATGCCGGGCTACATGTACGACGTAGCGATTGCCAGATATTTTGCGTTACTCCTATATTTTCCCGGCATGCTCGATTTGTTTTTTTATTCTGTTGATAGTCTGGTTCGGAACGCATGCCGGGCTACTTTAATCCTGTGTTTTCACGGGTACGGATTAAGTCACACCAAGGTCGAAGATAATGGTTTCGATCATTGAGTCTAAGGTTGCTGAAACCTTCGCCGCACCCTCAAATGCCCTTTGGAACTGAATCATGTTCAGAGATTCTTCATCGATAGAAACGCCGCTTATCGCCTGTCTCTGGCTTTCGAGCTGATTGATTAGAATCGCCTGGTTGGTCACAAGCCTGTCGTTTGTCTGTGCTTCTGCACCGAGAGTGCCGATAACGCTGGTGTAATAATCATTGAACGAAGAGCCTTCAATGATATCCCCCCTGTCTATGAGTTCCGATATAGCAAGTGCATTCACGTTATTGCCCTGTTCATCGTTGAACTGTCCTGATTCGATATCGCCGGCAGCGGCGATATAATCAAGGTTATCGAGAATAGAGATGGAGACATCAATCATATCCATGGCATTCGTGTAACGGCCCGCACCCTCGCAAGTTACAACTTTACCTCTGAGAATGCCTGTTACGGAGTCAAGAAAATTCGAACTTCCCTTATGAACTTTAATCGTATAGTTCAAATCAGGTGGATTGTACATATCAAGGACAAAATGAATACCTGAGAAATCATCGACAAGCGATGCCCTCACAAAGCTCTGAGCCTGGTTGATTCTTTCGATCAGTGCACCAAGAGTGATAGCCTCACCCGGACGGGCATCATCGGTTGAGATTACAATTTCAGAATCCTGAATGAAGAAGCTTCCGGCGGTAATGCCAAGCTCGTCGATAGTAGTATCGAGAGTTGTTCCAGGAGGGAGATTGTTAATCCCCTGCAAAGTAGCGGTGCGGTAATCATTGAAGAAAGCTCTATTATTCAGACCATCGAGACCGTAACCGAGTTTGTGCTGGTAATTGACCCTGTTCATCAGTGCGGATGCGAACCTGTTCAATTTGTCCTGGTAAAGCGGGATTACCTCGTCTCGCATCTCAAGAGCGCCTTTTATTGCGCCGCTTAATATTTGCGGTTTGACTCCATTCGAGAATGTTATTTCAACATCGCCGGTATTCGATCCCGGTATGACAGTAGCTTTAAGTTCGAAGAAATTGTTTTTTTCGACTACGGTTATTCCTCCGATATAAACGTTAAACGCGCCTGTTTCATCCTCCCTTGTATCGACATTGATTAGTTTGCTCATATTTTCGATGATGAGGTCGCGCTGGTCTTTAAGGTCGTTCGCCTGGTCGCCGATACCCTCAAGCGTTCCAATCTGGAAATTCAAATCAGCGATTTGCGCAAGATCCTTATTTACCTCATTGACGTTCATCATTATCTGGCGATTCTGATCCCTCCGAAGCTCTTTCAAACTTGCATCGAACTGCTGGAAGGTTTCAGCGAGTGTGACGCCTTTTTCACGCACATTGGCTCTGACACTTGCTAATTCAGGCGTGTTGGCAAGTTCATTGAATGAATTGAAGAAGTCGGAAAGGACATCGGATAAACCTGTTTCGCTCGGTTCATTCATGATTACTTCAAGTTGAGCGAATCCGGCTTCACGGGTGTTAAAAGTTCCATTATCCGAAGTTGAGTTTCGGATTATGTGATCGAGGAACTCATCTCGGATACGCCTTATCGAGATAACATCAACACCGGTACCAAGCTGCATTGGAACACCCGGACGGTTCATGCCGGGATACATAATTGGATTGGATGCCATTAGTATCGCGCGCTGACGTGAATAACCCGGTGTGTTGGCGTTTGCGATGTTGTGTGCTGTGACCTCAAGCCCCTTCTGGGCTGTCATAAGTGATCGCAGCGATATAGAAAAACCAAAAAAAGTGGATACCATCTTTTTTATCCTCTCCTAAGGATGTTAAATCCTTCGATCCACAAGGTTTCTTTCCGAGTCAATCGATTTCCTTGTGGTGCCTGTTGAATCGTATGTTTCGGAGTGAACCTGGGTCAGCAGGCAATGCATGCAAGCTTCGAGAACATCCCGCCCCTGCATTATCAGGAGCTGATTTGTCTGCTGGAGTTCAGCCACCTCGTTAAGAACCTGCCTGAGACGCCCCTTGACCCTTTCATGCGACCTGAACACGGCTATCAGTTGCTCCTCGCTGACCTGCTCATCGGGAAATGTTTTTTTCCATGAGATAGCATCTGATGCCGGGCGGGTCAGGGTGCTGGTAACGAATTCGTCGAGAAGCTTTGAACGTTCTTTTTCGAGATTCTTGATTTTCGCGATTGAATCCTCGAGCTCGATTGTTGCTCTCTTGATACTCTCCGTATCGGAGTCTATCAGGTGCTTCTGCTTCCGTTTCAAAAGCAGGCATATCTGCTCGTAATGTCGGAGCTCGCGCTCAAGGATGTCCGTCAACGCGATTATGTATTGTGCCATGTTAATCCTCCGGACTATTTCAGTATCAATTATTTATTTCGTCTTAAATTTAATTCACTTTAAGTATTATTTAGTTTCTTTAAGAGAGATTGATTCCGAAGCCCAAAGATAATCAGGAGAATTCGATTCCGAAGCTTTGTCAGCTTTGCCCATTCGGGATCTTTAAAAATCATGTGCTATTTTGTTATTCAGTGCGAGTTGGACCGTACAGAATGGCTTTTGCGATTTCTTCTGAAGGCGGATTATATTCTCCGTTTTGGATTTTCTGCTTTAGCTCATCAATTGAACTATCCCGGTTTAATTGCAGTTTTTTGAGTTGGTCGATAAGTCGGGCGACAAAGCGGCTTTCCTCGTCGATAGTAACATTATCTGAAATGCTTATTGATATTTGCGATTTGGCTCGTGTAGTTTCCTTGTTGGATTCGGTTTCGCGTATGTGGTTGATATTTGGGATTTCCGGTATGATCACGATTTTTCACCTGAGCGGTTATTTAGAATAAATAATTCTCTTCCGCCCTTATCTTTTTTTTCGAGAACATATGTCCAATCTTTAGTTTTAAATGGTTATTTTTTGAAAATGTAGATATTTTTCTAATTATTCTTCGTCATCCAGCATAAATGATTTGGTGCTACCTGGTTCCTTTTTCTCTTTTTTCTGTTTGCCTTTCAATCCTTTTTTTAACTTTTCCATGCATTGCATGCAGTAATTTCCCGAGGTTATTTCAGTACCGCAAAGTTGGCATTTCAGAAGCACCTCAACCATTTCCGCTTTTTCAAGTAATCCGTAACGCAGGAATTTACTGATTTTGTCAACAGGGACTCCCGTTTCTTCAGCTACAACATTCATAGGCACCTTGGGATTGTCTTTGACATATTGGCGCACTTTTTCATATTCCTTTTCCTCGATTTCCTGGCATTTCCGACAAATGTTTTTTAGCCCCGGGCTGTCGAAAACCTGACCGCATATTTTGCAATTGAGCAAAGGCATTGCATTTCCTCTATTTAAGATTACTGCTGCTCCATAAATACTCTCTTTGAAATTCGATTTTTCATGACTAATTTTTATTATTCAGCGTTAAATAATCGTCAGGATTTGATATAATGCTTGATGTTGCTTCTCAAGTCACGGAGGATATTTAATGCGTTTTTATATTATTTTTTTAACAATGCTGTCAATTTCCGCCTGTTTTACGGGATGCGGTGGTGGCGGTGGCGGTCATAGCGAGGGTGATTCTTATATTAACCGCGTAATTGCTGTTGTCCCATCGTATGTTTCCTCTGTCACTTGGGAATCATGGGTCATGGGTGCCGTTCTCGAGGGTAATGATGAAAAGGACTATTCCTTCATGGCGAATTGTGTAATTAAGCGCAATGGTGGCGAGATATATGGTTTTGGAAATGCCAATGGTTATCCTCTTGGCAACTTTGTCATCAAGGGCATCCGAACCGGAGATAACATTGAATTTGAGATTTTATCGCAAAACCGCTATCGGGCTTTTAAACTTACAGGTAGAGGTATATATATAAATGTAAATGCCAAAATAGGGGGTAATCGTCTTGAAGGTAGCGATTTCTGGACAGCTTTCGATGACCCTATCGATTATACGGGTAATTTTGAGGTTGTCGTGAAGGTGATTGCTCCACCTGAGGAAAATGCGGAGTTCACCGGACAACTTGATGGCGCGTATAATTCGATTGAAAATGGCGAAATTGTGCTAAAAACAAATAATGACTCAACGATTTTGAATATGCAATCCTTCAGTGGCGGATTTGTTGGAGCTAATCAATCCGAGGGTGTTTTTAATGTTGATAACCCGTCGGTGTTTGGAGATATCCCGATTACATCATTCAGTTTCAGCAAGGTTGTTGTGGTCGGAGATTATACGGTAGAGATTGATGGTGCCATTTCAGATGCAGTCGCAAGCGGTTTCGTGATTATCCAGTATGCGGGGAAGACATATATTGGGGCATTTACCGCACTTTCCGAATAGCATTAAAGAACTGATTTGATTAAAAAGAAAAATATAGAAAAAATAAAAGCGCAATTTCCAGATAATATGGAAATTCGGCCTTTTGCTGAAGAGGATAGATACGAGGTTGCTACGCTTATTCGGCAGGTGCTTGAGGAGCATGGGCTTTTGAACGATCCGGGCAGCCTGACATCGGACATCGCAAAACTTACAAGAAGATATGAAACCGAGGGTGCGGGCTTCTGGGTTCTTCTTGCCGATGGCAAGGTAATCGGTACTGTCGCTCTCAAACCTCAGGGTGAATATACTGCCGAAGTTGAAAAAATGTATCTCAGTTCGAGGGTGAGAGGGAAAGGGGTGGGTCGAAGCCTGCTGAATTTCATCGAAGACCAGGCGAAAAAAAATGGATTCAAACGCCTGTTTATTTCCTGTTCCAAGAAATTTGAGAAATCAAAGATTTTCTTCCAAAACGCTCACTATCGTTTGGTAGGTGATACGGGAAGCCAAACCGAGAACCTGTTTGAAAAAGAGATCACCTGAGGTTATTGCTGCTTTTCAACGATGACAGTATCCGTCATGATACTTTTCCGCTTAAGAAAAATCATCAAATTCAAAATAGAATGTCGTTTTGGCTTTCTTGAGCGGATGTATTGTGATAAAATTTTGATGAGGAAAGGGTATATTCTTTCCCATATTATTTTATTTGTCGCTTGATTGATTCCCGTTTCACATCTCAGTCAGGCAATTCTCCAGATATTTATATAGAGGTCATACTCATGAAAAAACACATTATTGTTCTTTTGTTTCTTCTCGCGGGACTGATAGCCGGTTGTTCGGGAGGAGGAAAGAGTCCGGTCGCTCCGGGTGATCTGGCAAGCCAGGTATCCGGTGCACAGCCCGTATCCGACCAGGCGATTCTTGCTGAAATCGAGAATGCCTTCAACAATGCTGATGGGAACATTATCCTGGGAGCATTCGAGATTCAACAGGATCCGGTAGATATAATCAAGATTGTTCCATACAATGACAGATTACTGTCGTCGCACTACAATATTACCCAATACCTTGAAAAGCCGTATTGTCCAATTGCGAAATGTTATAGTTATCAATTAGTTGGCTACAACCCAATGGATAGGATTGCCAAGGTTGATTTTGTAGTCTATAACCCCACGAATATCACCGTTTATGACGCCAGGGTTATTTTCACAAACCTGCTTGATACGGATACCGATCCTGAATCAGGTGAACTGTATAAGGATAATGATTATGTAATCATGAATGCCGATGGGTGGACCAAGATTCTTGATAATGAGGAAAAAGAACCGGATATGAATCCGTATCTCCTGTTCAATAAGGAAGAGCTTCCTCCTATTCCTCCGCCCCCGCCTCCTGATACATTACTTCGCTCGTTTGCAGGTCACACCCTTGATAGTGAGCGTCTTTTAATCCAGATGCCAAAAGTCACGGTTGAAACCAATCCGGTTTTCCTAATTGAAGCTTCATACCCAAAGCAGGCTGAAGAGGTTATTCAATATCTATGGGTGGAGCAGCGCCCGTGGATGGATCCAAGCACGACAGGTTTCAGTGATGTAACATGCGGACTATTCGACCATCAGGGTGAAGATCCTGATATGCATGTCTATTTCTCCTGTCCGGATGTTCTGGGATTCAATCCCGATGAGACTCCGCTTGAGATTGAGATGGAAAAATGGGTTATCTCGGTGAGAATTGATTATGGATGGATTGTCCGGGTTCACAACTTGACCGAAATAACCCGGATTGGTGAATATCCGGCGATGATTCGTGCCGTCACGCCCAATGAAGGTGATTTCGATACATATTATAAGTTTTGGTTCAGAGTGAGACATAATCCGGGCGGGGAGGGTCAAACCGATTATGATTCCCCGATAGCATATACAACCTACGAAACAGGTAATGCGGAAATCTTCGTTTCAGATAATGTCTTCTTCAACAGGACCTGGAACGCGACAAACCAGCCTGAATTTTATGATACTGATTCCTGCTGGGCGAGAAGAGGCAATTCCTATTATTTGTATTTCGCATCCGATGTGAATATCGGTCAACCCGGAGAGGATGATTTCGATATTTATGTGCTTAAATACAACCTTCAAGAAGGCAAGCTTCGCTATGTTTCAGGACCTACTTTGATAACAAGTGGTAATCCCGGTGATGACCGATCACCGTGCGTTTCACCGAATCTCGACTTCATGGTCTTTCAGGGCCAGCAAGGTACGAATGGCGATTGGGAAATCTGGCGTGGAAACTTCACCGTTGGTGGTGAGCCGATGTCTTTCACTGGTATTCCGTCGAATCTCACTAACAACGGCGCTACCGATGAGAATCCGACGCTTAATCCATTCGGGAATTACATGCTGTACGATTCCGATGAATTTTCGGGTAATGAACATGATATAGTGGGCATGTCACCAACGGTTATGGCGGTTAAGAGATTGATTATAGATTACGGAACCGATGATACCCAGCCGGCATGGAGTCCTTACGATCAGAAATTCTTTGTTTTTACAGCTAAGAAGGGAAGTCAGGGCAAGACCGACCTCATACGCGTTGAACTTTCCGGCATTGTTGTCATGGATGTAAAGAATCTGACTGCGGAAATGGAACAGACAAATGAAAAGCACGCATCGTGGTCGCCATCAGGTCAGGCGATTATATTCCAATCGGATAAAGGGGAGGCCGGCGATTGGGAACTCTGGGTCATGGATTGGGATGGTGCAGGAAAAGACCAGATAACATTTAATGATTTTGATGAGACATTTCCGTCATGGGCACCTTTGCCATGAATCGAAAAAAATCATGGTTACTGATATAATCTGTATGCGCTTTAATTAATCTGACGGGAGGTCACAAGAATGAGATTAGGTTTATTCATTCTTCTAATCGGATTTTTCGTTGCTCTTCTTTTCAACAATATAAGTAAATCATTGGCGCAGGATGAGGATACAGAATCCGAGCTTCAGCCCAAGGAGGTTTTCGCGAAAATAGATGGGCTCTATGATGATGTCATCGCCAAAATGAAAAAGAGAGAAATATCAATGACTAAAATAATCATTGCTATCTACAAAGGCGATTACGATGTAATTAAAAGCGAAGCGGACAAAATCAATGTTGAGTTTTCGATTGAATATAACATGGATCCCGATATTCAGGCTGAATACAATTCGATTATCACATCGGAATTCATCTTCATTGACCAGGATTTGAATCAATACAGCTCGGCTCTTTCATCATCGGCGGAGGAGAAATATCTCGAAGGAACACTGGTACAATTCGACCAGGTTTTACGCACATGTGTGCATTGTCATTACACGTTCGCGAAGGAGAAATTCCCGAGTCTCGCTAAATCGCTTGTGGATTGAAACTGACAAAGAGCGATTTCATGGTTTATACTTTTTAATCTGAATCCATCTGAAATTCAGATTGATTTACGGATTTAAACAACTCTCATTAGAGGTGGCAGATTGGCAGAAGAGGCTTCAAAAATCAGTGGGGACGATGTGGAGGAGAATCTGGATTTTTCCGGGTCTGTGTTTGTCAAATCCATGCTCGAGATGTACAGGAATATCGAAAGCGCGCGTTGCGATTGCGGAGGCAAGCTGTTTCCAAGCGGTCCACTCGG
>Ga0315277_10007301_pt1 | contig 14333 bp, 13 predicted proteins | sample YL17G05_15_MG_FD_203695 | JGI IMG/M metagenome (GOLD analysis project Ga0315277, IMG submission 203695) | Sediment microbial communities from Yellowstone Lake, YNP, Wyoming, USA - YL17G05_15 | ecosystem: Environmental > Aquatic > Freshwater > Lake > Sediment | place: USA: Wyoming | collected... | reverse complement strand
CATAGAGTACAAACGCTGCGATGATTCGCCCCGTGGAAAGAAACTGCTCCGCTTTCGCTTCCAAACGGGAGGCATGCGCCAGGACTTCGCTCCCCATATGCTCAAAAAAGGAATAACCCATGAGTGATCCCATAACATTCGTCAAGACGTCCCACCACGAAGGATCACGCGTAGGTAAGAAGATCTGAAGGAACTCCACCGTGTAGGAAAGTCCCGCTCCAGCGACGAGCGCCGTCGCGAGTGACCAAGGTCGTCTCCATCCCTTCTTCCAAGTCCAGCATGCCCAGCCAAATCCGAACGGGATGAAAAGCAGAATATTCTCGGCGAAATCCAGAACTCCGTCAGGGTAGGGGTCCAGCCAAAGCAAGAAGAGAGCCGTGCGCCGCGTTGCAGTGTCGCGTAGGAAAAATCCATAGGGGAAGAGCGTACAAACGAGAATCGCCAGCGTGGCGAGGCCCAGCGTACGGTTCGCCCAATGACCGGCATTACCCCCTGGGGCAGGGGCCGCGATTTCTGGACTGGAGTAATTCACTACCCTTCCCCGTCACTGCTATCGTGCCATGTTTTCCTGCCGAATCCCCGCACTCAGTTTTGTGCGAACCACCCTACGGTTGCCAAACTGTGTCCGGAAGAAGCACCCCACTGCATCATTCGAAAGCAGTCCTTCCCCTTTCTGAAGTTCCGAAGGGTAGAGTGTGAAGGGATTGCTTTTCTGGCCGAAGAGCCCGGAAGGCCAAGGCGTCGTCTGCATCTTGTCGAACTGGGAGGGGCTGGTCCGCTACTGTGAGGGCGGCGCTCGGGAGATCGACAATAACGGCGCAGAACGGAGCCTGCGCGGGGTGGCCTTAGGCAGGAAGAATTGGATGTTTCTTGGGAGCGACAACGGCGGGCGGACGACAGCACTTCTGAACGGCTTCACCGCCACCCGCAAGGGGCTTCACATACACCCGCTTGCCTATCAATGCGACGTAATCGAGCGTATCAGGGCGCATCCCATCTGCCAGCACATCGCTATGAACTGGAAGTGGCCTCTTTCCGATGGCGTTGGTGATCATGAGCGGCAGTAACTTTTCGAGTGCCGAACCATCCAGATATTCATTTTCCAGATAAAAATCGTCCCCAATGAACACCCTGTCCCTGATCTCCACCCCACGAAGACGACGAAGGAAAGGTCTCATACTTGTCGCGGGAGGAATCCAGCCATGAGGTGCAGTGGCCGGTTCTGAATCCGCCTTGAAAGCGCTCTCTTCATGACCGGGTTGGACCCTTATTCAGAATGAATTGGTTTGAACATGCAGCCAGCTCGTCTTCTTCATCAGTGGTCCAGGCAACGACTTATCATGCCGGGTGGGGGGCTTGCAGACTACGTCTGGCAAAACCCAGTTTGCCCCTCGCCACCACCGTGCCATCTACCGTCGCCACTCCTTCCACCAGCGCGAAGTCTTCAATAAATTTGAGGACCTGCACGTCGATTTCCATTCTATCCCCTGGAACCACCGGGACCAGGAACCTCATGTGATTGATGGAGCCAAGCACTAGGAACTCTCCTGGCCGCGTTCCGGTTCCAGTCGTCTTTGAAAAAAGAATGGAAGCCGATTGGCCGATTGCCTCCACAATCAGGGTTCCTGGCATCACGGCGTGCTCGGGGAAATGGCCTAGGAACTGGATCTCGTTTCCCGTCACATTCTTGGTTGTTCGGATGCTCCTCCCCGGTTCCAGTGAGATTACACTATCGACCATTATCATCGGAAACCGCTGCTTTAGAAGCGCTCGCACTTCCTCAAATGTCATCAAAGGCGTGGCCATCTCTGAATTACTCCGTTCCTGCGAACCTGCTCAATGAACATCCCCAACTCGTCTCACGCACATTTCCGTGTAAGCCGCACTGGGAGGCGGACAATCGGGACTCAAGTCGGGGAATTGGGACAGCAAAGCTTTGGATTACCTCAGTGCTTACGACACGGGACCTCACGCACGCGCCACGGCGCGCCCACTTCAACGCCGTCGCAGAATCATGGCGGTGGCGCGTGGCAGAAACCGTGAGCCGAGAGGCACAGTGCTGGCATCGGAGACAAGTCGGGTCACCCGCAGGCCGGCGGCCTCGGCCATTTGCAGAGGGTGGCTTTCTTGGTTGTATTCAAGAACGTGGTCTCGCTGTGCGGACTCGATGGCCGTGCTGAAGAACACAAGCCCTTCCTGCGAGACCTGCTGAGAAATCGCCTTGAAGAGCGGCTTCGGATCAGACAAGTGCTCGGCAAGCATGGCGGATACAATCCCTTGGTATTTTCCATCACTGCCCGGGTCGTCAGTTTTCAGCGCATCCTTGATCGCAAACCTGACACGACCTGCGTATCCGGAGACGGCTAGCAGACGATTTGCCACTGCCACCGCGGGCGGACTGATGTCCACACCTTCAATCTGAATGTCCGATCGCTCCTCTGCGGCCAGAAGGCTCAGGACACCATGTCCCGCTGCCAGCTCAAGGACCGTCGCGTTTCCAGGCAAGCGCCTCAAGAACTCGTCTCGAAACATCGCGATATGATTGACCATGGACGGCCAGAATGCGTAGATGAGAATTGCGGCCCACATGTAAGGCACCGCATAGCCCTCATCCTCGTAAACCCCCGACATTATTTCCGGCATGCTTTCAGGCGTATAGCTGCCCGCGCGCTCATAAACCTGCTGGGCCTGCGCGACTCCGATGCAATACTTCGCGTACCCCCGCGCCGCATCGTCGAATACCGTCTCTCCGTAGGCTGCTTCGGCCCAACGTGCCAGGGGATTCAACAACCACGAGCACAGTTCCCTGTTCGCTTCGAAAGTCGCCCATGCACTGGGCGCAAACAGCTTGGCCTTGCGATTCAAGGCCTCCAGAAACAGTTCCGCCTGCTTCATCTTGACCCTTTGTTTGTCTCAATCCTGTGAACGCACATGACGAACGAGACGCACCATCGGACGGATCAAGTCCGCTCCGTCCCACGGGGAACCAAAAGTATGCATCCCGCCCAGCTTCACGACCCTGTCCACCCCCCGGCGCCCTGCGGCCTGGGCCAAGGTCTCTTCCCTCTGGGCATCTTTAACCCCCAACCCCAGAGTCTGCACCGTTCCGTCGAACCTCGAGATCACATCCAAGAGGTCATCCACCAGAAGCACACTGAGCGTTCGACCCTGCGTCGGCTTGGGTATTTCCATACCCCTCCCCAGCAGGATGGTCCAATCCGGCGACTCGGGAAACAATGCGCGGTTCGTAGCATCATCAAGAAGCCACGACGCTCGGGCCAGACAAATCGCCGAGGTCAACGCTGGATGCATTTGCCGGCGCGGGTGTAAGCGGTTCTCCTCTTGAAAAGCCTCCCTCAGATCTTCCACGAACTTGCCGGGATCACATCCGGCATGGCACTCGAGAAACAACGTTTGTGGTGATGAGCAGGCTCGCTGCTCAAACTGCCACACGTCGCGTGCGATGCGTCGGCACCAGGACGACCGTTCAGTCTGATCGCCCCACGCGCCGGCGTCCATCGCCGCAACGGAGAGCCGTGGGCCAAAGACAACAACACGCGCCCAGTGAGGAAAAGGCAAGGTACGCACCTGCGAGACCGCCTCCGCGCCGCCCCAGATCATGGCACCGTCCACGGCCTGCGCCATGGCCTCGTGCAGATCCGTGCGCAAATGATCGAAAGTCGCCATGAAAACGCGCTCCGTCAACCGGCCGATTCCATCGACCTCTTGCAGCTTCTCCATGATCTGCTGTGTTAGCTCGACCAAGCCACTGGGCACGCGCACCAGACAGCCATTGCCTCCGAGCAACGCGCACGTCAGAGACAAGACGGGCTGGATCTCGATATTCCCGGCTGGCCAATGGCCGACTATTCCCAGCGGAAATGCCCGCAACCTTGCACGTCCGTCTTCCCGCCACCCGCCCCGCAGCGAATCCGGGCCTAGCTCCCGGAGCAGAACCGGCTCCAAGGTGCCGCGCCGCAGCCACAGGCGGAGAAACGCCGCCCCAGGGACTTCGTGCAACCCTCGTACATCCAGCGCAGCGGCCCACCGCTCAAAAACCTCGAGGACCATCTGAGGTGTCATCTCGTCTTGCTGTGCAATCTCCCGAAGCCGCCGCGCCGCGCAGGTAATCTCTTGAGGAGAATCCACTGCCCGGATCAGGTCCCTCATGCCTCGCTGCTCCCCTGCCCATGTCGGTAGCCCGTGGTTTCGACGTTGCCACAGCCTCGGGCCTCCGCCTTCGGCACCCTCCCCGCAAAGCGGAAACAGATGCCCCGCCTTCCGCAGGGGCACCCGTCGTAGTTGACGATTTCGGCCAGGTCCTCGGTCAGCACCAGAAACCCGGGGAAACTCGTCGGCAGCACGCTGCAAACCTGCACTAGGCCCTGCTGTCCGGCTTCTACGGGCGCAAGCGTCAACGGATTCCTCACGATAACCTCTGCGAAGACGGGCACATGCTTGTTACCGCGCTCACAATCCGGGTAGACGACGCCGAGGTTCTCGACCATGCCGTAGTAATCAATGACGCGATCCGCCGGACAGCCAAAGACCGATGCCACGCCACGGATGAATACATCCTTGGTGACCGCTTGCTGCTCCAAACGCTTCCACCCGCCGCTGTGCAGCACACGGACGTTGGGAAGGCCGAGCGTGATGCCCCTAGACTGTAGAGGCTGCACAAGATGGGTCCAGATCACATATGTGAACCCATAAGCCAAGACCTCGGCCTGTTTCCACTTTGTAGCACAATCAAGAAGCTTCTCCAGATCGAGACTCGAATCTCCCTCCTGATTACGGCGCAAGCAGCACACGACTTCCGTCCCGAAAGACCCTAGACCCTGAATGGCCGCGCCGCGCGCTCCCAGCTCAGCCTGTGCCGTCAAGTTTTGTGGTATGTCGATGACCAGATAAGGCCTGCGGGCCGGTCCGATGAAATCCCGGATGATCGTGATGACGCCTTTCGTCATCCTCCTGGCAGTCGCGGCATCCAGAACTACACGGCTAGGCACCTGACCGGTAGTCGCACTGGAGGTGAGAGTGCGCGTGACCTCGGCGGCGTCAACCAAGGCCAGCGGCGGACTCGCCTTGAAGACACCGACCGGCAGGTACGGCAGATCAACAATTCTGTCCGCCGCGCGAAAATCGACAGACCAGTGCTCCACGTAGTTGCGAAAACGCAAATTCCGATCGCAAGCGTAAGCTAGTTCTTTCTTCAACAGCGCGAGCAAGGCGCCGTGCCGCTGGTCGGGAGCCAGTCCGTAAAGCGGCGCCCTCAGCAGGCTGTTGATGCATTGCTCGATTTCCACCAGTGCGCTCATGCCATTATCTGCAACTGAAAGCGGGCGATCTTGCCGTTTGCCGTTTTCGGCAATTCAGCGACCACATTCACCGAGGCGCAGGTCCACTGGGGCGGAAGCGCATGCCGAACTCTTTCGACGATACCGTTCACTCCACTGTCCGCAACGACGAAGAGCGCGAGCGCTTCTCCGGCTTCTGGATGCGGCACGGCTGTGGCAGCACATTCCTGAATGCCGGGGATAGCCCCCACCTTCGCTTCCACTTCGGCAAAGCTCACCCGGAGGCCGCGAATCTTTATGAATTCACCCGTGCGTCCTTTGATCCAGAGGTATCCCTCGTCGTCACGACAGGCCAAGTCGCCGGTCTTGAGCCAGCCGGCGCAAAACTTCTGCTCCGTTGCCTCGGGGTCATCGAGGTATCCAGAGCAGACCGATGGGCCCCGCACCTGAATCTCGCCGGTCTGCCCCTGCGGAAGTTCTCGCCCTTCGTCATCAACGATGCGGACCACCAGATTGTCCAAGGGCGGACCGGCACTGCCCAGCTTCTCGCCCAAGCGATCCGGAGGCAAACAGGAAATGCGGGCTGTGGCCTCGGTCTGGCCATACATGACAAAGAACTCAGCCTTTGGCACAATGTCGTGCATCTCCTGGACCCTTTCGGGGGCCAGCGCGCCGCCCGCTTGGAGGAAGCGCCGCAGACCTGGCAACGGGATGGACCTGAGGTTTGAGCGCCGGAGCAGTATATTGTAAACGGTCGGAACACCCGCGAACGTGGTACAGCCGTAGGTGTTGATCGCGTGCAGTACCTTGTCGGGGAACATAAACCGCGAGTCAAACACCACTCCGCCTCCCTGATACAGGTGAGTGTGCATTACGCTCGCGCCGAAGCAGTAACTCACCGGCATGATCAGCATGGCCCTTTCGTCCATCCCCAAATGCTGGCTTCGGACGATTGCCTCCGTGTTGGCAATCAGGTTGCCATGGCTGACCATCGCGAGCCGCGGCACGCCTGTGGAGCCTGAGGTAGGCATCAAGGCTGCGAGGTCATCTTCCTCACACAGCGCCGGCCGCAACGAGTGAGCGGGCCGAGCGTCGAAGTTGCCCTCGACATGTGGAACGCCATTCCTTTCTGCCCAATCACAGTGGACTCCTTTGGCGATCCAGACGGCCTTCGCGTGCGCCTTGGCGAACAGCAACTCCCCGAAAGTTGCGAGCGCGCGATCCTCCACCGGGACCGGGACCAAACCGCCATACATCGCGCCCAGATACGCCAACGCACTCGCCGGATTCAGACCGCAACTGATCAGCACGCGGTCGCCCGCCTGCAAGCCGACCGACAAAAATCCGGCCGCGAAGCCGACGATCGAGCCAGCAACATCTCTACCCCGAAGCGTTTGCCCGGCCGCCGCCTCAATCAGATGGGAATTCTCTCCCAGCCGCCGGACCAGGCGACCCGCAAAGTTCCACTCCTTAGACTTGTTCACGCTGAGCCCTGCCGAGCTTGAATTGCACCACCCTGAGGATCTTCTTCACGTCCTCCATTGCCATCAAGTCATCTACGTCGAAACTCAGCCCAAAAGCGCGCTCGAGGCTGCTCGCCAGCGCCACATGCCCCATGGAATCCCACGCGGGAATGTCGTTTGGCGTAGTGTCGATGCCGACGGTCTGCGGATCAATGTCGAACGCGGAGTTGAAGGCCTCCTGCACTTTTGCCAACAGATCTTCCATAATCGAATCCCCTTTCTCTGCCTCACGAACGCGTTCTTCAGCCTAACCGGTCAGACATTATCACCTGCTTGATCCTTGCAGCGGAACCACGCTCGTGAATATTAGAAAGCGGCTTACCCTCGCCGCTCCCACCTCCTTCCACTTGTTGGTCACCCGAGTGCACCAGATTGCTGGAATATTATCGCAAAAGTAATAGCCATACGCTTTTGTATATCCTTTCGAACGGAGAACAAGCATCGCGTTATTCTGGAAAGCCGCGGATACGCCATGTTTCCTTTCGGCCGGTGCCACAAATATGTCGAAGGTATACACATCGCTTCTTCGCCAAGTCTTGAATCCAAAGCGTTGAAGGTCCACATGCAAAACAGAAGGGTCCTCCGTAGCTTCTGAGACGCAGTACCACATGTCACCAACGATTACATTATTCCGTGCAATGGCGAATCCACCGTATCCGTGCTGAAGGTAACGTAAAGCCTTTAGGTACCTGTGTCGCACAGCAAAGCGATAGGTGCCTGAAGAAAGCATATCTTTATCAATTTCAAGCAGCTTCAGCTTGGTCCTTGCAAGCGGCTCTGGACGCTCCACTACCTCCGGCAAGTCTTTCTCAACAATTATGGCAGTGCGCCTAAGAAAGACTGCTTCCCTAAGAAGGGAACTCCATCCATCCGCTCTGACGGAATCAACGATTTGAGCTAAGCGCATTTTAAGTGCGTTTAGCACGAGAACATCCTCACGTGCAACGACGGGAGGGAAGTTGGCATCCAGCGTGACCTCGCTGAGATTCTCTGGAAGATCGGTGAAAGCTACGGCTCTCTGAAATCATCGTCCGCGGCTCTGGCACGATGCGCCACCGCATTCGGGGCCACCGAGGACAGACGTTCCATCAAGGCTGGAATCTCCCGATAGCCTTTCGCCCGGCGACACTTGCTCTCCGCGAACAGCAACTCCCAGCCTACCACAACGCGCGTGTTACTGCAATGATAACTCTCCTCACGTTGTGGGCGATTCTGCGAGGGCAGAAGATGCGTTCAACTGACGCTTACTCGCGGTCTCCCGGTAGATTAACCAAAGGCGCTGGCTCGAGGAAATGAGGAATTATGACTTGGCGTGGGTCGCAAGCGCTCGGCCGCCGCCTTGGGCAGAGTCTCCCCTAAGGCTCGTAGGGTGTTCACGCCTGCGCAGGAGCCAGAGAATTCCGAACAGAAGAGCTATCGCCACCAGGAAGAAGCCGATGCCTCCCGCGCGATGCAGATTACCGTACAAGAAGCTAGCATCAACGTAGACCGCGAGTAAGGTTAGGACAGCGATCCGCAAGCCGTTTGTGACACATACGATCGGGAGCGTAAACAAAACCAATACGACTTTCTTCCAGCTGGAAGAGAGGAACAAATGTCCTGCAAGAAGGCTGACGATGAAAAGGGCCAGGGTTGAATGTATCCCACTGCACTCTTTCGCTACCTCAATAGAAATGTTCGGCAGAGAAAACGCGGTCCCCTGTCGGAAGACCGGCACCCCGACCAAGCTGAATATGAGAGAGCACACTTCGGTCGATCCGTATTGCACGGCCGTAACGGGCTTGTCGAGAATTGTGCTGGGGATCGGCACGGTAAGGAGAAGGAACAGAAGCGGAAACAGCCCAGCACGAAAAGCTCGCGTACCGTAACACAAAATGAATCCAGCCATCCAGAAAATAACCAGTCCCAGGATTTTGGCCGAAAGGGATTCTCCTATACCCAACTGGGGCAAAGCCCATTGAGCGGGCCAACGCAGAATGATCCCCACGACCAGGAGCGCAGCTCCAACCCCAAAGCCATATCCGACAGTCTTAAAAATCCTTCTCCTTTCGAAAAACATCAATCCCAAGCTCACAAACGGTATCAGCATAGTATGGGAGTATTGGTCATATTGATGCCCTCCTCGCATCGAGTAATCGAGGAGAGTCCTCAGAGGAGTCCAGAACAGAGAGATGGACACAGCCACAACAAACAGAAAGAGCACGTTCCTTGCTGAAACCAGTGTCGAGGTAATCCCAGCACCCGGTGTGACTGAAGCTTTAGTGTCCGGACTTTGTCCCGAAGGCATGGTCGAAGAATCAGGTGACGGAGTGCACATTTGTAAGGCCCCCCGAGCGCCACAAACCGCACGCCCGATGTTCAGACCTAGACCGACCTATCCTGTTGAACGCAATTGCGAGGAATGCACCAAGAGGGCAGTGCACCCGCCGAGGGGGGCGCATGTGTACTAGCACCTACTCTAATCCTTCTTCACTCTCTGCAGCCAGGCTTCCCTCCAGAAGTAAAAGCATGCCCGGTCGCAGCCTATACTTGTTCCCTCGCAGATAACACCCTCAAGGATTACCGTGTTCTTCAACCGCCTGACCTCGCCGGGGTTGCTTTCCATGCAAATCCGTTCGACCCTTCTAAAAACTCGCAACCTGCCACCACAGTACTTGCGCATTTCAGGGTCAAAAGAAAGGCCAAGATTCCGCCCGTTCTCATCGAGAGTCTTCAGAATCTCATCCTCCGGCTTTACCTCAACCCACTCTCCTGGCTGCAAATTCAGAACCTCATTGTAGGAACGCACAGGCTGTTTCTTGACTGCCTTCCTCTTCAAACGAAGAGACCGCTGCACTCTTTCTACCAGGAAGGATAGTATCCGACGGAGTGTAGGAAACAGCCCACGATTCTCCAGATGCCATCGAACCTGGTGGGTCAGAATTGAGACTCTGGAGAGGCGACCGGAAGCCGGGCGCAAATCCTGGTTTTGGCACCTGTTATCGCCCATAGGACACCGATACGACAGGCAAAGCCGACATTCTACGCACCTGCTACTCTGCCTCGAGGTTCTTATAGGCTTCTGAAGAATGCATCCCGGCCGAAGACCCCAAGTTGGTCATAAGCGGGCCAGCGATAAAGCTAAAGTCCATGCTTGTGTGGACGCACACCGTCTCGCAGGTCAAGCCCGTCTTTCTGCCGGTCCGGGGACTGTTGCATTCCTCAAGCGAGCGCATGTGCCGGCCTCTTAATGAAGACAGCATGGGGCATCCTTTCTTCTGCACCTTCTTGTGCGTCCAGCCGCGGTCACTTCGTGCTGATGATCCATCTATGGCGGGCCCCTAAGGCCTGTCTCAGCGTGCCGGTCTCTTGGGGCTGAGGATACTCCGACTACAGTGTGCGTTTGATATATACCGAAGACAGACAGAATGGACACCGAGCCCAGGCCCTGCGACTAAGCATCTTCCCGTGGGCCCGATATTTGCCGACGGAACCCAAAACACAGTTGGGGTGCCGCGCTCTAACTTCCCGAACTCTTTCTTAGTTTTCCGAGGACTACCTTAAGAGCGCGGTAATCTTCTCGCAGGTGTTCGCCAGCCTGTACGACGAAAGAACTGAGCCAATCAGCCCGTGCTTCAAACTGCCGGAATATGAGATCCCGCCCACTCTTGCCCGCCAGCCCGACCTTGAACTGATACGTACCTGGATATCCAGTGGGGTCTATCCCGCCAACATCAAACCAGCGACAACCTTGCGCCTTCAACCGTTCAATCGTGCGCCACCACAAGAGATATGATCCGTTCAGCTCCAGCGCCCGGCCCCCCGTGGCTGCAACAAGAGCTATTGCTGTACTCGTAACCTGGGAAACGACTAGAGCGGCCACAGGTTCTCCTGAGAATTCACACACCGCGACGTGCATTTTCAGGGGATCGGGCAACTCCCTTTGGATGGCCCTCAGATCGCCCGTGTCCGAAAAAGCTATAAACTTCTTACGAGCCCGCATTTCCTTATAAAGATCCTCAACTATCTTGAACAAATCATCGCCAACACCCTCAATTATCTTCAGGTTGTTTTGCTCTGCGCGCCTCAGATTCTGCCGCCAGGTACGCTTCGCGTTTCGCCGCAACTCATCCAACGACCTCGACAAATCCATCACGATTGTCCTGTATGCAACCACACCTAATCGCAACTCGAAACCCTCCTCTTTCAAAACCGCCTGCGCCTTATCGACATCGATGTCGCCTTCATTGAGCATGACCCTAAGAAGAAGGCCTCGCCTCCGCACGTATTCCTCCCTTAATGCACGGGCCATCTGCCGGAAGGAATCCCAATCCTTTTCCTTTCCGCGCCGCTGCCACATGGGTCCCCATTTTATATAGGCGATGCCTGCCCTGAGCACAGGCAGCTTTATGATCCGTGCTTGGGCCGCCGCGGCAATCTCCCCGTCTTTCCCTAGTACTGCGTGGCTCAGGTTGTCTTCGCCCCATCGCATTGCCCCATAGGGCCACATCTGGTAAATGGCACTCTCGTGGAAGGTCTGCAACATCGATGCCCAACTATCTCGGTCAACCGCGTCGACCTCGAAGACATAGTGGGTATCAAGCAGCTCCCCGTTTATTCTTCCGCTGGTCGCTGATTCCACTCGGAGGACTCCGCGCTCCGCCGGTGCGTTGAACATTACGTCGGCTTCCCCTGGCGAAGATTCGCCCGATAAACAGAAAAACTTTGCCGGCGAGCCTGATTTGTATTCGGTGCTGGAGATCCCGCGAACCCCTTTGTTGCTCCTCACCAGATCAAAGTCGCTTGTGTGCGTCAGTGAACAACGTTCTGCCGAGCTTCTGTTGACGCGGCTTCAGTAGTCGGGCGAAAGAGCTTCCGCAAGAAAGATCGAACTTTGCGCTTGAGGGCGATTGCAGAGGGGAGCCAGCCGTAAGCACCCAAGACTTTCAACCGAAAGTCCAGCATCCAATCTGTTGGCGACGCTTCTACCGCGCCCGTTACAAATTCTTCTCCTCCCCCCCGAGCTACATTAGGCAAGCAAGTGAAAACACGCTCGTAGCCGCATTGACTAGCCAATTCCATGAGCGCCTCATTGTGCGCCCCATAAGGAAAAGCAAATAGTCTCACGGGATAGCCAACTATCGCCTCAAGTTCGAGTTTGGATGTGCAGAGTTCCTCTCTTGCTTCTTTTTCACTCAAAAGTGTAAGATTCCGATGAGTCACACCGTGGGAACCAACAGAAACCAATTCCCTGTGCAGAGACCTTAGCTGGTCAATACTAACGATCACTTCCTGGAAGTATGGATATCCCGCATCGTCAATCCAACCTGGTGTCTGGCCAATATAATTGGTCGGTACAAACAGGGTCGCAGGAATGCCACGTTGAGCCAACTCGGGCAGCGCGTTCTCAACCACATTTGCGTGGCCGTCATGAAAGGTCAATACGGCACAATGGACCCCGCGTTCCACCGGCTCTTTCAGGTCGGCTGGGGCTGGCCTTGCCCAGCGCAGCAGCTCATCCATCTGGCGGGCAAAACGGGCCCGCTCTTCGGCGGTTACCCCGTGGTAATAGAGAACGACGCAGGTTCCCGCCAGTTTCCCACCCACCGTACGCTTCAACTGGCTAAAGCCCCACTTGATCGTCCAATAACACAAGGCTATAGCGAAATGGAGGAGTTGCTTCGGCATCAGTCGTCATCTCCAGCGTGCGACACCAAGCTCAACTTCGAGGTGATTGCGAGGACGTGTGACGCCGCAAATAGACATCCCGAACATCTTAGGTGTACTGCTCACCTGTCCTGGCAATACCAAATCTGTTTCGTTACGGCTCGAAGGTCCTGAAGACGCGGCAGGGCCTCTGGAGGGTGAGGCTGCCAGGGTCGGCCCCTCTTCTGCGGTTCCGGTAAGGGCAGGCTCAGATCTCGGACTCCGACCACCGTTGTCGGGTACGCCTGCACCGCGTAAGGCAGTGGACGCTCGCGCAGTCTCTGCCGGAGGTCAAAATCGTTGCTGTAGAAGGAGTCTGTGAGCGCCCGCAAAGATTGCAACTCCCAGGGCAAAGCCGGATCAATCAGCTCCGAAGCTGCCAACTGGGCGGATAAGTGGCTTCCGCACCACTCCAACGCAGACTGACCGCGCCACGTCGTCTCACCGAATCCTACAGACCTCAGTAGTAGGCTAAGACGGGACAACCACAGGCACCGGAGGCGTTTTCCCCAATGACGGGTCGAAGGTGAAAGACATCCGATCGCCGGCGAGGCACGCGTAGGCCAACCTCGCCCGCTCCTGGCCGGGACCTTCGATGCGCCACCCTCCACCTTCGCTCACCAGTTTCATCTTGCTTCGATCTCTCCACCAGCGGTCGACCTCCTTCGGGAGGGCCATCCAGACTTCACCATCGGAGCGCAATCGCGCAAGATGCATCAGAAGCTGTCCATAGACATCCCGGGCACGCTGCTCGACAATATAGTCGGGATGAACGTTGAAGCTGGCAAGGCCATGGTTTTCGGTGATCAGCTTGATCTGTCGTTGCCAAAGGTTGATCGAATAGTCGGAAAGGATGTTAAAGAGAGTATAGTCCTGGGTCGTCGTCAAAGGAAGCTCCAGCACTTTCCCGACAAAATAGGGCGTGATGGTACAGCAGCCGGCTGGCTGCGGATCGAGACGCGCTACGTTGGGAACCGACATGTCATAGGAAAAGTCATAGGCGTCGTACCATTCGAGGTTCCGATAAAGGACAGCCGAGCGAAAGCCAGCGGCACCGTATTCCTTGGCGTACTGGTTTATCTTTGCGGCGCGCCGCAGAAATTCCTCCCGCTCGTCGTATAAATGGCCGTCGTGGTTGAGATCGTGAACGTTGACCTCAAATCCTCTTTCCCGAATGCGGTTCAAAAGAGCAGGCGAAACGGAGTATCGTTCTTCGGGGATGAACTGGAATGACGATTTAATCCCGAAGGAGTCATCAATATCCATGAGCGAAGAACAAAAGTCTACCCCGGCCGATTCTTCGACATCATGCGTCAGGATAGCGCAACTCTTCTGCCCGTTGGGCCAGAACCAGATAAACGGAATCTTATCGACTCCGCGTGCCTTCATAGAAAGCACCAGAAGCCTCTCGAAGATCTGGTCAACGGTCCGATCCACGGGCCACTTCGGAAAGTGCTTCTTCATCCAGCCCCTCAGCCAGAATCGCTGTAAGTACTTGCGGGTGGAGACCCCAAAGTGAGGACGCAAAGCGTAGTAAGTTTGGTACACCAATTTCGGCCGTTTTGCCCCACGCCCAACATTCGAGCGGCCTCTAACGTACCGTTCTTTTCGTAAGTTCCCGATTACTTCAGACGGGTTGAAGGGGATGTAGCAAGTCTGCCCTTCCGTCCGGATGTGGTACATCAAATCACAGGTTGCCTTCGCTGGCGTATCGGCATAATAGCCTAGGGAAGATTGACCAAAGCAAATCAGATCGGGCCCAAAGCGGAAGTATCCCTCGCCCGGGCATATGTCTCCCCTGAGAGCGAAACTCGCGTAGACTTCCGGG
>Ga0315277_10007300_pt1 | contig 14334 bp, 5 predicted proteins | sample YL17G05_15_MG_FD_203695 | JGI IMG/M metagenome (GOLD analysis project Ga0315277, IMG submission 203695) | Sediment microbial communities from Yellowstone Lake, YNP, Wyoming, USA - YL17G05_15 | ecosystem: Environmental > Aquatic > Freshwater > Lake > Sediment | place: USA: Wyoming | collected... | reverse complement strand
CGGAACCGAGATTATCCAGGAGGACGCCACGAAGAAGACCAGAGAGCTTGTCTTCCAGAAGGGGCCTATTTTCGCTCAGATGATCCTGGCCGACGAAATCAACCGCACGCCGCCCAAGACCCAGGCCGCGCTGCTCGAAGCGATGCAGGAGCACTCGGTGACGGTAGGCGGCAGGACAATGAAGCTCGAAGAGCCTTTCTTCGTGCTGGCCACTCAGAACCCCATCGAGCAGGAAGGGACATATCCGCTGCCCGAAGCCCAGCAGGACCGATTTATGTTCCACGTCAAAGTGACGTATCCGAGCAGGGACCAGGAGCGAATGATCATCGAGCGGACCACGAGCGGGTTCGAGGTCAAGCTCAACGAGGTCATCAAAGGGCCGACCATCATCGAATGTCAGCAGGTCGTTCGCCGCGTGCCCGTGCCCGACCACGTAACCGATTTCGTGCTCGACTTGGTCAGATCCTGCCGGCCCAATGAGAAAGAGTCGCTCGATTTCATAAAGGAGCTGATCGAGTGGGGCCCGGGGCCACGGGCATGCCAGATGCTCATACTCGGCGGAAAGGTGCGCGCACTGCTGCGAGGAAGGCTCAATGTATCCATCGAAGACATAACGGCGCTCGCACTGCCGGTGCTGCGGCACCGCATGGTCCCGACGTTCAACGCCGAGGCCGAAGGCGTCACAGTGGATGATATTGTCTTGCGCGTGCTCAAACACATCCGGCCCCGAAAGGCAAAGGCAATCTGAACAAAGAGAAAGTCAAAAAAGTGAACGAAAGTGCCTAAAGTGAGCTAAAGTGAACTAAAGTGAACCAACTCACCACTTTAGGCACTTTTAACTTTAGTCACTTTCAACTTTAGTCACTTTAGCTCATTTTCGTTTTATCTCTATGGCCCGGATTACAGATTTACTTACGCCTGAAGATATTCAGACCATCGGCTCGCTGGAGATAGTAGCTCGGCTGGTGGTGGAGGGGTTTTGCGCCGGTCTTCACCGCTCGCCGCACAAGGGTTTCAGCGTCGAGTTTCGCCAGCACCGCTCTTACGTCCCCGGCGATGAGATTCGCCACATCGACTGGAAGGTCTTCGGAAAGACGGACCGCTTCTACGTCCGCGAGTACGAAGAGGAGACGAACCTCCGCGCGACGATCCTGCTGGATAAGAGCGGCTCAATGACGTACGGCGGCGGGAAGGTCACCAAATTCGACTACGCCGTGCGCCTGGCCGCCTGCCTGGCCCACCTGATGCTCAGGCAGGCCGACGGAGTGGGCCTTATGACGTTCGATACGCAGATGGAGCAATACATCCCGCCTCGCTCCCGCCCCGGTCATTTGAGAATACTGCTCGACGCCCTGCAGCGCAGCCGCCCGGGAGGCGAAACCGGATTAGGCAAAGTCTTCCACGACCTCGTCCCCAAAATACATCGGCGCGGCCTGTTGATCATCCTCTCGGATTTTTTCGCCGACACAACCGAGCTTATGGCCGCCCTGGCTCATTTCCGCCACGCCCATCACGAGCTTGTGATGTTCCAAATATGGGACCGCGATGAGCTCGAATTCCCCTTCAATCAATGGACACAATTCGAGTGCCTCGAAATGAAGGGCCTTCGACACCTCGTTGACCCGGCGCACCTGAGAAAAGCTTATATCGAAAGACTCATCTGGTTTCGCGAAGAGCTGCGGAGCGGCTGCCACAATTACCGCATCGATCTTGTCCCGCTCGTGACCGATGAGCCGTACGCACAGGCTCTGGCGAAGTACCTGACGATTCGGAAGAAGTACGGATGACGTTTCTAAACGCGATTCTCCTTGGGGGCGTGCTGGCCGGGGCGATCCCTGTTATCATTCACATAATAAACAGGAATCGCTTCAGGCGGATTCAATGGGGCGCGATGCACCTTATCGAGCAGATAATTCGCCGCCGGCGCAGACGCCTCAAGATCGAGCAGATACTGCTCCTGCTCGTGCGAATCGCAATTCCGGTGCTGCTGGCGTTGTGCATGGCCAGGCCCGTCCTCACCGAAACCGACGCCCTGAGAGGCAAGGCCAAGACCTCGCTGGTGGTCCTACTCGATAACAGCTACTCCATGAACGCCTTCAGCGGGGCCGGCTCGCAATTCGCGCAGGCAAAAACCCAGATCAACACCATCGTAAACGCCCTTCCGAGAGGCTCGGAGGCGACCGTTGCCTGGATGAGCGGGCGTGCATCTTCTCAGTTGGGCCCGACCTTCGATAAGACCCGGCTACAAGGTCTGCTCTCTGCAAAGAAGGAGGGCTTCGGGTCTGCTGACGCCGCCGCGGGGATCGAGGCCGCCGCCGGCATCTGCTCAAGCGCCCACCACCTGGATCGTGAGCTGCTGATAATCAGCGATTTTCAAAGAATAACCTGGGCGTCCGACACGGCTGAGGCCAGAGAAAGGGCGCTGGACTTGGTCCGCAACATACCCATCCCGCCGAGATTAACGCTCTTGCGCGTCGGTAAGGAGGCAACGGGCAACATCGCCGTCGAATCTCTCGATGTCTCCCGGCCCATCATCGGCGTCGCTCAGAATCTCCGCGTCCGCGCAGCGATAAAGAACCACGGCAAGACGACTTTCGAGGACATGCGCATCCATTTCCGAGTTGATGGGCAAAACCGGTCGGCCTCGCAAATGACGCTGGGGGCGGGCGAATCGGCGCAGGTCGTCTTCTCGCACGCATTCGAGGCGCCCGGCTCGCACGTCGTTGAGATCTACGCCGACGCCGACCCGCTGGCCGCCGACAACGTCAGACGATTCAGCATCCCCGTCTGGGACAAGCTGCCTATCCTGCTGGTCTCAGGCGATACGAATCCCGCCCCGATGCAGGCCGAGACGGCATTTCTGCAGATCGCCCTCCAGCCCTTCACATCCGCGGCGGCCACCCTTTCGGACCTGATTACGACAAGGGTAATTACGCCGGACAAAATCGCCGCCAATGATCTTATGGAAAATCGAGTGGTTGTGCTGGCCAATATCCCGCAGCTCTCGGATGCACAAGTCAAGATGCTGGAAGATTTCGTCGGACGAGGGGGCGGACTGCTCATCTTCCCCGGCGACCGAATCAATGCCGACTGGCACAATACGAAATTGCTCGGCTCCGGGGCGGGACTGCTGCCGTGCCGATTTGCTCAAATCGTCGCTTCCGGCGCCGCGAATGCACCCCCGGCAGGTCCGGCAGGTGATGGCGAGGCTCACATCATCGCCCAGCGCTACGAGCACCCCGCTCTCGAATTCTTCAACGACCCCCGCAACGGAACCCTCCAGGGCGCCGGCGTGCAGACCTGGTTTAAGCTGGCGGACGCTCAATCGCCGTCTCAGAATCCGCAAGTCACGCAAGTCCCGGAAGGGACGCCTTACGGCGGGACACCTTACGGTGAGACGCCTTCCGGCGGCGTCACCATCGCCGCCCACCTTGATACGGGCGACCCATTCCTCGTGGAAAAGCAATTCGGCAAAGGTCGCGTCATTCAATGCTGCACCGCCTGCGACGACGACTGGAGCAACCTGCCCGTAAAGCCGGCCTATCTGCCCCTGATGCAGCAGTTGGTGACATATCTGGCCTCGACCGTCTATCCTCCGAGAAACGTCGGCGTAGGCCAGCAGCTTGCCGCCCTGCTCGGCCCTGAGAATGCCGACAAGACCGCCATAATCACCGATCCGGAAGGCAGGAGACACGAAATCAAGGCCCAGCTCAGAGACGACCACTGTCTTGTCGAGTTCGACGGCACTGAACTGCCGGGCCTCTACGTCCTCGAAACGCCCGACAATGAAACCATACATTTTGTCGTCAATACTTCGTCCGCCGAATCCGACCTTTCCGCGCTCGACGATGCGGAATTCTCCGAGCTGGCCCGGCAGATGCAGGCCGAGGCTGTCTCGTCGGCGGAGCAGTACCTCCAGCTCGATAAACGCCGGCGATTCGGACGAGAGATTTGGAAACAAATTCTGGCCGGCGTGCTGGCCCTTGCATTCGTTGAATTGATCCTGCAGCAGCGATTTGGAATGGTCAAGAAATGACGAGCCTCAGATTCATAGGCGATTGGAGCTTGTATATCGGCTTGCCCGCAGCCCTGCTGCTCGGGGCCGCGACGTGGCTACTCTACCGCCGCGAATCGCGCCTGCGCGACGACTTCTACTCCTGGCTGCTGCCCGCCATCCGCACGGTCGCGGTCGTTATGCTCGTCTTAATGCTGACCGGGCCGGTCCTGCACCACCGCTGGGTCGTCGGCGAGCTCGCCCGCATACTCGTATTCGTCGATGCCTCCCAGAGTATGGGAGTAACCGATGAGTCGATGGCGGCGGGGAGCAAGCTGCTCATCTCGGCCCAATTAGGTCTGCTCTCCGACGAAGTCCTGCCTAAGGATTTGCTGGATGCCCAAAAGGCCGTCAGCCAGGCCGTTCTGCGAAGCCTGCCCAGCCAACCTTCACAGCAGGATATGGTCAAAATGGCTGAGCAATTCCGCGATGATGCACAGGCGGCCTTCGCCGCCCTCGAGAAAGTGAAATTCGAGTCCTACATGCTCGTGCCCGCGCGGAAAGGCTCGATCCTCTACGAGAACTGGAACAACTTCAACGGCACGACGCTGAACCAAATAACCAGCGCGAATGGCTACCCGGACAATCCCGCCGACTCGATGCTGCTCAAACAATTCCAAAGCCCGGTCAACTGGGCCGACCGCTACTGCGACAAAATCTCCGGCTACATCCATCCGCCCGCAACCGGCGAATACACGTTCTGGATCAATAGCGACGACCAAAGCTGGCTCTTTCTAAGCGACGACGACAATCCCGCGTCGAAGAAAGAGATTGCGAAGGTCGGCAACTTTACCGCGCTGGACGCTTGGGAGCAGAGCGGCGAGCAAAAATCCAAGCCCATACAGCTCCAGGCCGGGCGAAGATACTACATCGAGACCCTCCACGCCGAGGGCGGCGGCAACGACCACGTCGCCGTCGGCTGGCGACTGCCCGACGGAACGATGGAGCGCCCCATACCGGGTAGTCGCCTCTCGCCCTTTAAGATCACCGAAGTCGATCAGCCCAACCTGACGTCCCGCCAGGCCGCCCTCGAGCAATTCAGCGCCGAGCTGCTCGAACCGGCTAAGCAGCTTGCCGAGAAAGACTCCGCCAAAAACGCCGATGAGTTTATTGCGAGGTTCGCCGATCTGGCCTCGAAAACTGAACTGTGGCAAAAGCAGCTCGCCGCTTCGCTCGAACAATGGGGCGAGAAGCTGGCCGAATTCGGAACGGATGCCGTTGATCGGGCCATAAAACGCTTCGATGAAATGACGCGAATTGAGCGTATCGCGGCGCTGCTGCTCAGTGGGGAAAAGCCGTTGCTGGCCCGGCTGGCCGAGAGCCACAACGTCGATCTCATTGCCTTTGGCGATACCGACATTCAGCCCCTCTGGCGCAGCGGGGTCGGGCGGCTCGACTCATCGACGGATATCCCCGCCGAGCTGGCTGCGGCCCCTACAGGCAAGGCGACCAACCTCACCCTCGCCCCATTGACCGCTATAGGAATAGGCCTTAACCAGCAGACGAAAAAGGCCCAGGATGCAACCAAGCTCGGCGTGGTGATCTTCTCCGATGGCCGCCACAACTACGGAAGCTCGCCGCTGCACCAGGCGAAGATCTGCGGCAGCCGCCAAATTCCGATATTCACCGTCGCCGCCGGGACGCTCCAGAAACCGCAGGACATCGCCGTAGTGGATGTCGAAAAGCCGCTCTCGGTCTTTCACAAGGACCGCGTCAAGGGCAGGATAGCCTTGAAGGACGACATAACCGCCGGCAGCCAATTCGCTCTTAAGATAGTCTGCGAAAATCAGACCGTCTGGGAGCAGCAGCTTACGACGACCGGCCTGGGGCGACGAATCATCGACTACGATTTTGCGGTCGCCGAGCTACTGAAGGAAAAACTTGCGGGCAAGGAGCGGGAGCTTGGCTTTCAGAGCTTCCCGCTGACCTTCACCGCCGAGATAACCGGCCTGGAAGAGGCGGATTGCCAGCCGGGCAATAACAGCCGCCTCTTCCGCACCCGCGCCATCTTCGAGCATAATCGCGCCCTGATTCTCGAGGCCCGCCCGCGGTGGGAATTCAGGTACATTCGCAACCTCCTTGATCGAGACGAAAAGTGGGAACTCACAACCGTCTTAGCCAATCCAGCCGCGCCCGACGGCGGAATAAAACGAGGAGACGGACCGACAATGTTTCCCGCCGAGCGGGACCTGCTATACACCTACGACCTAATAATACTCGGCGATTTCCCTGCGACCCTGTTCAAAGGCGATGAGATCGAATGGATTCGAGACGCCGTCGGCAATCGCGGCGTCGGCCTGATTGTCATCGACGGGCTGCGAAAGCACCTGCGCAGCTACGCCGGTACCCCGCTGGCCGAGCTGCTCGGCGTCGAATGGGATGCCGACGAGCCTGTCACGAATCCCGAATCGCTCCGCCTCACCGAAAAAGGCGTCCTGCGATTGACCGAGCAAGGCGCCGACGTCGCCGCTCTAATGCTCTCGACCGGCGAGAAGACCAATACCGAAATCTGGGCCTCGCTTCAGCCGCCGCACTGGCTCTCCTCCGTCCGCCCCCTGCCCGGCGCGGAGGTGCTCGTCGAGGCGGTCCTTAAAGATAAGACCATCCCCGCGGTCGCCTTTAGGCGGTTCGGGGCGGGCAAGGTCCTCTTCACCGCGTTCGACGAGACGTGGCGCTGGCGATACCGCGTCGCGGACGAATATCATCAGAGATACTGGAACCAGGTTAGCGATTTGATTATGGCAAGCCCCTTCGCCGTGAGCGATAGATACGTCTCCATCGACGCCGGCGCTCTGCAATATACGCCCGGCCAGAACGTGGAAATCCGCGCCCGAGTCCGCGATCCCCAGGGCCGGGGCGTAACCGACGCCGTGGTCAAGGCCAACATCTTCCTCGACGGCAAAAAAATCGCGGCAGTGCCCCTCGAAGCTGATAAAGACAGCGGCGAATTCCGTGGCCGTACTGCGCCTCTGCTCACGGGCGATTACGAAGTGAAAATTGAGGTCTTGGGCTACCCGGAAGACCAGATGCTCGCAAAGGCGCAGTTCTACGTAGAGCCGCCTAACGCCGGCGAGCTCGCACAATTGGACGCCGACGAGCAGATTCTCAGGCAAATGGCCTCGAACTCCGGCGGCGAATTCTTTCACGAAGAAGATGCTTCAGCCCTGGCCGACCGCCTCAAACTACTCAGCGAAGGAAAGGTAATGGAAAGCGATACGGCGCTGTGGCAGAGCTATTTCTGGTTTGCCGCCGTCGTGCTTCTGCTTACAATAGAGTGGATTCTAAGGAAACGAGCCGGGATGCTTTGAGAGTCATCTCGCTCGGTGAAAGGGTAATGTTGTGGCTACTCGCCTTGATCCTGTCACGCTATACAAGCTCAGGAGCTTTGCCAAGCGGCGAAATCGCCTGATCGCTGTTCGCGGCGGCTGCGCGGCGGTCGCGATTGCGCTTGCCGCGATGTCCGCCGTGGCCTTCGTCGATCTCTTCCTCGTCCTGCTGGACTGGGCGAGAATCGCCCTGAGCCTCAGCGCCTACGCCCTGACGTTTGTAGTCCTTTATCTGACCTGCCTGCGATGGCTTCTTCGCTCGGCGGACCTTGCGGAGTTGGCTCGGATGTTCGAGGCGGGCAGAGATGAACTCAAAGAGCAAATCCTCTCGGCAGTGGAGCTTGGCAGGCCCGGCCCGCAGGACGGGTACGACTCCGAACAACTGCGGGCGCTCTTTCAGAAACGGGTCGCATCCCTGATAAAGGCATACAGGCTTCAAGTGATCCTGCCCACGTCAAAGATAATTCGCTGGCCCGTGACGGCCTTCGTGGTTGTTCTGTTCTGCATCGGCCTTATGACCATACCGAAACTTAGGTACGCCCAGTTGATGGCCCGGGCTTTTTTACCAACGGCCAATATCGCAAGGGTCTCGACGCTGCGAATCGAGATAGCCGAGCCTGCCGATCCGGAGCCGGTAGTGCCGCGCGGCGACCCCGTGACAATCGTCGCAAGGCTCTCGGACGAATCCGAGCGGGAGGTCTTCCTCGAATCGGCCGCGCCGGACGCACAGCCGACGATTGTGCAGATGGAGCCGGCAGGCAGGCAGCGCTATGCTGCCACCGTACTCGTCGCCGGAGAAAGTCTCGCCTACCGTGTCTTCGCGGCAAAGGCATCGACCCGCCAATACACAATTCAATCGCGCCGCCGCCCCCACGTAACCAAGTTTCACAAGACCTATCACTACCCGCCCTACAGCCGCCTCGAAGATAAGCAGGTCTCCGAGGACGCCGGCGATATTGAAGCCCTCCAGTCAAGCTCGGTTGACCTGAGCATCGAAGTCGATCAAGGCGTCGATTCGGCCGAGCTGCAAATTCAAATCGGCGAGAAAAAGCAGACCATCGAGCTGACCCCCGCAGGGCCGACGCTTCTGACCGGGAGAGTCGATGTCGTCGAATCGGGGACATACCGCGTCCATTTAGTCGCCAAAGAGACTAAATTCGATAACAAATTCGCCCCGAATTACGAAATCGTCGCCGTTGCGGACCTGATCCCGGATGTAACTCTCGTCAAACCGGCGTCCAACGTTATCCTGCCGGGCGACTCCATAGTCCGCCTCGAAGGCGCCGCCAAGGACGACCTCGGCCTGCAGAACGTCGAGCAATTGGTGCGAATCAACAACGGTCCCTGGATTCCGACCACGCTCGCAGATGGCCCGCCGAAAGAGCAGGTCATCAAAAAGAACTGGGACCTTCTGGACCTGGCGCTCAAGCCGGGCGACCAGGTCGCGACCAAGCTGGCCGCCACCGACCTCAAGGGCAATAGAGGCGAGTCGCTGATTTCTCAAATCACAATCAGCTCACCCGGATTCTCCGTGAATAATCTGGAGAACAGCAAGCAGAAGAAACACCTTCAAGAGTCGCTGGTCGCCCTTGCGGAGGCCTCTACGCAGCTCAATAAGGATTTCCGCGCCCTTCGCGACATCTTCGCCAATAGCCCCGGCAACGCCCCAGCCTTGCACGAAGCTCAGCTCAAAACCGATGTCTCCCGCGAGCAGGTCGAAGCCCTCGCGCAGACGGCCTTGGCCGCGCTGGAGAACGTCACGCGCTCCGCCGAGACCGGGATTGAAACCGATGATATGGTGCTGCTCGGCAGGATGTTGAGCCGACTGCGGCGCAATGAGCTCGCCGAAGCCGGGGCTTACGCGGACCTTATCCAGAAGAGCGAAGACCGGCCCAGGGACTATTTCGACAAGGCCGTCGACGCCGCCGGCCGCGTCGAGGGCACGGCAAATCACGTCCGCCACGCCTACAAAAACGTTCTCGCCCATCAGCAGGCCCGAAACGCACTCCACGAGGTGCACAGGCTGCGGGATAACCAGGCCGAGATGCTCGAACAGGCCCGGCAGGATTCTCAGGAGAGTGACGAAGAGATCAAGAACAACGCCTGGCGGCGCTTCGCCCGTCGGCAGGCCGCAGCCGCCAAAGAGCAGCAAATCATAGAAGAAATGCTCGACGACTTATCGCAGTACGCCGAATACAACTCCGCAAGACAGGCCGGGGATACGCGAAAGAAACTCGCCGAGCAACGGAACAGAACCCAAGAGACCCTGCTGAAGGATGATGCCGGCGGCAAGCTCGCTGAGCAGGGCGGCAACATACAGAATACGCTCCGCGAGGCCGAGGACTCCCTCAAAAACCTCGAACAGTCTCTAAGCTCCCAGTCGGGCAACGACCGCCGGGGCCTTGCCCAATCGGTCGGACTCTCCGCCAACGAGCTGGCGCAGCTCAAGTGGAAGGTCGAGGACCTCGCCGGAAAGCAGAAGGCGCTCACTGAGGCGCAGTCCCGCCCCAACGTCGAGCCTGAGCAGGTGAATCGGCAAAGGCTCGAAACCATCCAGGCCTCCCGGTACGCCGAGCATCGCTGGGGCTCGGCCTTCGGGCAGCTCAGCGACCGCGCCGACCTCGAAGACCTCCGCCGCTCGGCTGTGAGCGTCTTCGTAGCCGACACGGCGAACACAGCCGCCGCCGTCGATACGCTCCATACGACCGCCACCGACGCCGACCAGCTCGACGACTCGGCAAAGGCCCTCTCGCACATAGAAAAGGCATATCGCCTCCTCGAAACGGGCCACAATTTTCTTGAAAGCAATAGTTTTCTCAGCGAAATGGCCGCCGTGGAGCAATGGAACTTCGCAAGGGCCGACTACTTCGACCAGCCGCTTACCCTGTGGGACTACTGGGAAAAACGCGCAAGAGAGCTGCCCAATCAGTTGAGAGAAGCAGGCTTATCCGAGGATATCAAGAACACAATGAACAAGGCCCTCGGCTCAGCTCACTTCAAAGCCGTCGATGATGAGGCTAAGCAGAGGGCGAACGCCGACTATAAACGCAGCCCGGTCGCGGCGCAGATGTATCTTCTGGCGGAGGCCATGGGCGACATCGCCGAGCAAATAGAGCCGCAAATGGAAGAGGCCCGCAAGGTGATCGCGGAATACGCCCCCTCCCTGGTCGCCCAGTTGCGCGCCGTCTCCAAGCTCGCCGAACAGGTCGAAGAACACACGCAGGATGTTACCGGGCGAGCGGATGGGCAGAAGCCCGAGAAGACCCGCACCGACGCGGCCGGCCTGCTCGGTGAGCAGCAGCAGCTTAACGAGCATATAGAGACAATCCGCGATTCACTCCGCCGCGACGCCAATATCCAGGACCTCAGCGACGAAGAAGGTCGGCAGCGCGCCCGCGACGCCGACGATGCTACTGCCATGCTGCGTCAGCCCCCGCCCAAGGCCGAGGACCTGTTGGCTCAGGCAGCCGAGAGCCGCCAGGCCGATGCCCAAAAGCACGCCCTCGAACAAGCCGTCTCGCAGCAGGCCAAGCTCAACGAAGCCCTGGACCTGATCACCCAGCACTATGAGAATCTCGAGGCCGGCAACGCCGACCAAACGCGCCTCGCGCTTCGCCAAACCGAGCAGGACTCCGATTCCGCCCAGAACCTCGATGGGCGATATGGACGCCTTGATGAGCTGGCCCAAATGCTCCAGGAATCGCCCGACGAGTTAAAGGCCCTCCTCGAAAAAGAGCTTATCCAGAATCAGCCAATGCAGGCCGAGCTGGCGCAAATCCTCGATAGCGCCGTCCGTCAGGCGGCCCACGGCATCGAAGAGATGGCCGACCGCGAAAACCACATCGCCGAGCGCCTCGATAAGATAGCCCAGAACCAGGACCGCGATAATCCCATCCTCGCCCCTATAACCAACCGGATCAACGAGCTGGCCAAGAGGGCGCAGCAGCTTGCAGCCAACGCCGAAAACCTCGCGGATAATAAGGTCGCCGAGGCGGCCGGAAAATCGAATAACGCCGGTGCCAAGGCGACCGAGCAATTCGACAACGCCAAACAATCTCTCAAACAAGGTGCCCAAAAGATTCCCAAGGCATCCACCCCGCCCCCCTCCGAATTGGCCGAAAAGGTCGAAGGCTTCGCGCAAGACGTCGATAAAGCCAAGACCGAGCTCGACGCCGCCGCAGACAAAACCCAGGCCGCGGCAAACGACCAGAACAGGGATAACGCCAATCAGGCCGCTCAAACGGCCCGCGAGGCGAGCGGCGAAGCCCAGAGCATTTCAAACGAGGCTAAGCAAATCGCCGACCAGCTCAAAGAAATGGCCCGGCAGCGAGCCGACGCCGACAGGCAGGTAGCGCAGACCCCGCCCCCGCAAAACCAATTCTCCCAGAGGGCGAAGGAATTGGCCCAGCAGGCGGCCAATCTCGCCCGGGATGATATCCCCCAGGCCGCCCAAAAGGCTCAACAGGCACAGGCCGAGGCATCCGAGCAGTTCGATAGCGCCGCCGGGGCCGCCGCTAACGCCGCAGACCGAATGCCCACTGATTTCTCCGGACCGCCCGCCGCGCTGGCCGAAGGTGTGGACGATTTCGCCGAGGCGATGGACCAGGCCCGCAGTGACCTTCAGTCGGCTCTGGGTAAGGTAAATGAAACAGCGAAAGCCGAAGGAGAACGAACGCAGGCCGCCGGGCAAACCCGCGACGCACAAACAAAGGCTGCGGACCTCAAGAGACAAGGCAACGAGCTGGCAAAAGATTTGAGGGATTTGGCGCAGCGAAATTCCGGCCAGCTTGAAAACGCCGATCAGCGCCAGCAGGAGATCAACCAGATGGCCCCCGAAGTGATCGACGACATCGCCCGCGCCGCAATCCACGCCGAGCGTCTCGACCGCTCCGACGCCCAGGCTCTGAGGCAATCGGCCCAGGCGATGGAAGGCATCGCGCAGAATGAGCTGCCGCAGGCGCAGAGCGCCCTCGACGCCGCGACGCACGCCAGGCAGGCCCAGCCGCCCGTCGAAGAGGCCTACGATGCGCTCGTAAGCCAGTTAGACAAATTCAACAGCCTTCAGCCTGATTCCGCCCAGCCCTTGCAAGGCGCTTCGCGCAGCCCGGAAAGCGACGAAATCGCCGCGTGGATGGCCCGCACTTTGGACAGCCTCGAAGCGGCACAGCTCGCCCGGGGCAATCCCCGCCCGTCACTCGCGGCCCAGCAGGCCGCCGACCGGACGCTTCAGGCCCAGCAGGCCGCGATGGCCCAGGCCAGGGCCCAAAGCCAGGCCCAGGCCCGAGCACAGAGCCGAAGCGCCGCCCGCAACCGCTTCGCCTCGCGTTTCTCCAGCGACCGAACCTCAGCCGATATGCCCCCTGAAACGGGCCAGCAGATACCCGAGAATCTCAGGCTCTTGAGCGGCGATTGGGGCAAACTCAGAAAACTCTCGGCAACGGACCTGATGAATTCCCAAAAAGAGGCCGTCTCAGAAGACTACCGCGAAATGGTGAACGCGTACTTCCGCGTTATATCCCAAAAAGCCAAGGAAAAAAATTGATTAACCATTCAGAAAGTATGTGACTACGCTTATGAATACTCAAACACGCCAAACCGAACGTCGCACTTATGGCGACCTCGTCTGCTTGTTTCTCGCCGCCTTGCTCTCCACTTGTCTTATCCGGCCCGCCTTCGCGGTCAAGGCCGATACCACCGACGACAAGGAGTGGGAGAGGGTCAACCAGAGCACCAAGCTCGCGGTCAAATATCTCCTGAGCCAGCAGCAGCAAAACGGCGCCATCGTCGATAACAACCGCCACCATACGACTATGACCTCCCTGGCAATTATGGCGATGCTCGCGGTCGGCCACAAGCCCGCCGACCAGACCGACGAGGGCCAGGTCCTGCGAAGGGCACTCGAATACGTCCTCCACCCGGACCGCCAGGATGAGAAGGGCTATTTCGGCAACAATGACGGCTCCCGAATGTACGGCCACGGGATCATTACCCTCATGCTTGCCGAGACCCTCGGAATGGGCATCGACGACAAGCAGGATGCCACGATACGCAAACGCCTCGAAAAGGCCGTCGAGCTTATCCTGCGGGCGCAGGCGGTCACGAAGGGCGACAAGAGTCACGAAGGCGGCTGGCGATACAACCCCGATTCAACGGATAGCGACCTATCCGTCGTCGCCTGGCAGCTTATCGCGCTGCGGGCGGCAAAAGGGGCCGGTATCGACGTGCCCAAGGAGGCCATAGATAAAGCCGTCGATTACGTCAAGCGATGCTACCATAAGGACGGCAAGGACCCCAGCAGGGGCTACTTCTGCTATCAGGCCGGCGACGCCAATATGCGCTTCGGCTCGGCGGCCGGAGGATTCCTTACGCTCCAGATTTGCGGCCAGTATGAGGCCCCGGAAGTGATAGGAGCAGCCGACTACTTCCTCGACTACGACATCCCAAGCCTCCAGGATAAAGAGCACTTCTACTACGGTATGTACTATTACGCCCAGGGTATGTTCCAGCGAAAAGGCAAATACGCCGACCGCGCACAGCAGGTCGTCCGAGAGCTTCTACTCAACCGCCAGGAAAAAGACGGCTCCTGGCCGCTCGGAGTAAACGACCAGGAGGGCGGTAAAGTCTATGTCACCTCCCTCGCCATGCTCAGTATGTCAATCCACTACCACTACCTCCCAATCTACCAAAGATAATCTCTCCATAAAACCCAATAACCCGCGACCGTAAGCCTGTCCCTCAGGGGGGAGCGGGTAACCCTGCACTATCGCACAATTCACGGATCAACACCGATTTACACTCCTCCCAATCTGAAATCTTGAATCTGAAATCTAGGAGTTTGTCGGAGAACTTGTTGAGGCGGAGTTATTTTGGGATAGTTGTCGCTCATGGGGTTGATACGTCCCCACTTATTTTGTTTGGCTGGGCAAAAGCACGTTAATATCAGCTCGATTTTTC
>Ga0315277_10007299_pt1 | contig 14335 bp, 15 predicted proteins | sample YL17G05_15_MG_FD_203695 | JGI IMG/M metagenome (GOLD analysis project Ga0315277, IMG submission 203695) | Sediment microbial communities from Yellowstone Lake, YNP, Wyoming, USA - YL17G05_15 | ecosystem: Environmental > Aquatic > Freshwater > Lake > Sediment | place: USA: Wyoming | collected... | reverse complement strand
ACTTAACACTTTAGGACCAAAGGGAAAACCTTCCCAGGAGATAAAAATTGCCAGCGAAAAAGCTAAAGAGGAGATCAGGAAGATCCTTGTCACCCGGCTTCTGGGGTTTTTCAGAAATACGAAAACCCCCACTATCCACAGGAAAAGACCGATCAACGAATGAACTATTATGAATAAACCGCCATTTTCTTTTGCCAAACTTACTGTCAGATTAAGTTCTTCTCCGCTCCTCTGCACACTCAGATTAATTGATTCGCCGGCCTTCTTCTGATCTACATAGAAATTAAAATCGCTACTGCTCTGAATCGGTTTCTTGTCAACCTGAAGAATAATGTCACCTTTTTTTAAACCGCTCTCTGCGGCCATGCCGACTGGAGAAAGCCGGCCTAATCTCAAATGTCCATCTTCAGCTTCCAAAGCAGCCTTTAAACCAGGACGCTGGCTTAATCTAAAAGTGCCCCAGATACCTACAACCAAGCAAAGAAGGGCCAGGAGAAGAAAGAAATAAATTGATTTTTTTTCTGTAGTATTCATCTTTGATCTGTGAAAAAAGTTCTAAATTTCCTTATCTGATAAGCGAATATAAAAATGTAATTCTAAGAAGATTGACCTGCTCTTAAATAATCCCAGTTTTTTTAATCTGTCAAGGGAAATATGTTGGGTCATTGCAAAATTCATCATGCAGGGCTGGTCCCGCAACATGCGAGATGCCTGCGGCAAATAAAAAAAGAAGCAGGGGCAGGTTTCAAACCTGTTCCTACGGGCATTCCCCTCTCCTTCTTAAGGAGAGGGATCGGGAGAGGTTCATCTAGATCTAGGCAGAAAGGAAGAAAAAGGGCGATCTTTGCTTTAGACTTGCCCTATTACAAACTCCAAACACCAAACTCTAAACCGCATTCAGCCCCGCCCTGCGGCGGGATTTCGCTTCGCTCAACATGGCTGTGGTCCGCCTTTGAAAAGGAAATTGATCAGGTATACTACGTCACTGACCGTTATTTTGCCGTCACAATTGACATCTCCTATTTCCAGGAGGTTCGGAGCAGGTCCTCCCCTAAACGCATAGTTGACCAGATAAACTACATCTGCCACAGTAACTTTTGCATCATTGTTAGCATCCCCCCGGATACCTGCGAGGAAAGTCCAGGTTTGACTGGACCATCTTTCTATTGAGCTATTGTAAGCCCTGACTTTCCAGTAATATCTTCCAGTTGCCAGGGTGTCAATAAACTGTCGAGATAAGAGACTATCATAAATCGACGTGGAATCAGGATTGAAGATTTTTGAGGTGCTGACATACAAGTCGTATCTGAGCTGTTCCCAGGGATTCGGATCACTCCAGTTGAAAGTCACGTTATAAGGAATGAATGCACTGTCCACCGGAGTGAGCAGAGAAAAAGAAGGGATCGGAAGATAAATGTAGGCGTACAGTTTATCGTTGATAATTGAATCCACCCTTACGATAATTCCAGATGGTCCATAGTAACCATCGCTATTAGGGTAAGTAGTCGGACTGAACAGCTCTTGACCCGGCACGTTATTGGAAAAAGCAGCCGCTTTCTTTGTCTCGTAAGGATACCACCATTGGGCGCTGTCAGATACATAGCCTCCTGGGTTAGTGGTGGCGTCCCTTGACGGATTGTACCCCGCATCTTCGATGGCGACCGTGTAATGTGCATATGTTGGTGTGCCTTTATTTATTCTCCAGAAATACGCACCTGAAGAGTCATCAACATGGGTAATTATCAAGCCAAGGTCCAGCGTGTCTCCGCCGTAATTTAAATTGGGCCAGAGATAACAACTGAAATCAGAATCTATTTTATCGAATTTGCCTGCGGAACGAGGGTTGCGATATTCAAGTAAAAAATACTCACCGTGAGAAGGATTTATGGGCAACATATACAAAGAGCTGTCTTTAGCGGTCTCAATATTATAAATCACAACCGAATTATGAACTCCGGCACTCGGAACTAAAGGAGTAATCCAGCCGGCTAACTTCTTACTCCATCCGCAAAGGTGAGAAGGAATTCCCGAGCCGATCGAAAGTAGACCATAGCCATAATATCCCATAACGCACTGGTCATTAACCGGATGATCATTGGCGTCGTTGGGTGTGTCAAAAGTGGAGACATCCGTTTTCGAGTCGTAGTCATACAGATCAGGCAACCCCACATTATGGGTTAATTCGTGACAGAACACCCGGATTTTGTTCACCTTGCTTACCCCTGAAAAAGCCGGAGGGTAAAGGGAGTCGTGCAGAGGAAATGTCTCAGGAGAGGTATTCCATCTTGGGATTCGCATTCCATCGTAAGGTCCCGGTCCTGAGCCCAGCGGATAGACCATGGCATAAGACCAGATATCGTCAAGATCCTGTGAATCCTCCTGTCCATTGCCAGAACGAATGAAAATGACTGCGTCGACATTCCCATCATGATCACCATCATATTTCGAGTAATCTATGACCGGGTTAAGTATTGGAAATAATGACTCAAAATTAAAAGACGGCGTATAGAATCCGGCATTATACCAGTTTATCACATCTCCCACCACATTCAGTTTGCCGTAGGAAACTTCATAGAAATAATCAGCCACGGACCCGCCGGGGTAAACGTTTCTTGAGAAAAGCATGCTGTCAAAAGTCGCTCTTGAATACGTCCCGTGTCGGTTAGACCAATCGACCATAATAGCTAAGACTTTGAGAGTGTCAGCGGTAAACCGATACGATGCCATATTGACACTATCCTGATGTGTCAGCAGTGATACGGGAATCTTTCCGAACTGCCTTTCAAGTTTTTCTTGAGGGATGTCAAGAATAATGCCCCTGGAAAGGTCAACCGAATAAGTAACACCAGGAACCGTCATTTCAATAAACCCGAAAACAACGAGAACTTGAAACAATCTTCTCATAATCTCTCCGTATATGAGACTAAAGTTTAGATTCTTAATATAAACCTGCCAGGGCATTTAACTCCAGCCTTACCATAAGCTAAAGATAGTATAAAGATAAAACCATAAAAATCAAGTATTTTTAAGAGGAGACTAATCTGATTTATGACGCATTACCTTTAGAAGCATTAACTGATTTTCTTATTTACCAACGGGTTAAGATTATCACTTAATCCAACACTTTATATGACTGATTTTTCTGGTGGCTTATTTTTTTAAAGTTCTGAGAGAGATCTCTGAAAAACACGTCATGCAGAACTGGGAGCCCTGTCTACGAATGGGAAGTAAGTTTTAATCAATTAATAGTCAGATAGGGCACATCAGGAGCTATTACTTATTCTTAATGCTGTTGCCTATGTATAAGAGAAAGAAATTCCTGTCTGGTAACTGCTGATTCGCGGAAGCTTCCTAAAACCGATGAGGTCACCATTATAGAATTCTGTTTTTCCACACCTCTCATCATCATACATAGATGACGTGCCTCTATCATCACCCCTACGCCAATAGCGTCACTGGAATCTCGCACCGCATAGGCTATCTGCTCAGTCAACCTTTCCTGGAGTTGTAATCTCTTGGCATACATATCTGCTAGACGTGCTAATTTACTGGCACCGAAGACTTTTCCCTTGGGAATGTAGCCGATATGACAACGTCCAAAAAAAGGCAGAAGATGATGCTCGCACAGGCTGTAGATTTCTATATCTTTTACTATGACCATGCTGTTGGTTTCCTGGGTAAAAAGCGCCTCATTGATCAATTTTTTCCGGTCGATCCAGTAGCCAGAGGTCAAGTAAGCCAGGGATTGAGCAACTCGCTCCGGAGTCTTGGTCAATCCCTCCCTTTGCGGGTCCTCTCCTATTGCGACCAAGAGTTCCGTAATTAGTGCTTCGACCTTTTCAGTTTTGAAACTTGCTTTCATAGAGTGCTCCACTGTAAAAGATTTTATGTGAATGCTTTGAGCTTTGATAGTATTTCACAACAGCCCATAGCGTCATTCACTGCTTCAATTAGAGCCCCTTAATCAAGAGCAATCACTTAATAAGACACGTATTCTACTGCATAGGGGACGCTAGTCGTTGTATTACCTCTCGTGCAATATCTCTCTTAGATTTATCGTCTGTAGATATTGCGATATTAGCAACTGACTCATAATACGGTTCTCTAAATCTTTTGAGTAATTGGATCCTTTTCCTGTAGTGCTTGCCTTTCAAGAGAAGCTCACTTGAATCGCTAGGATGAGCGTCATGATTTTGAGAGTATTTCAACCTTTTGATTAAAGTACTGGAATTCGCTTTTAGATAGACTACTGTACCGGTTGACACAAGTGTTCCACGGTTTGTCTTTCTGAGCGGAGTTCCATTTCCCGTTGCGACCAAGGCCGGTTCGGGAAGTTTTGAAATGGAGACAAGTACACTCGTTTCTACAGAACGAAAAACGCTTTCACCGTATCGCGCAAAAATTTCATATATCGGAATACCCATTTCCTTTTCAATTCTTGAATCCATATCAACAAACGGCAATCCTATCATTTTAGATATTAGCTTTCCTAAAGATGTTTTACCTACACCGGTAAAGCCTACCAAATATATGTGATTTTCCTTCCTAATTATCATTGCAATAATGAAGTCCGAAATTCTAAAGCTTCACGGGTGCCTATCATTTTCAAGATTTCTATCATTTCATTCTTAAAACGCTTATGGGTGGCATAAGGATGATTGCGTAAAGCTTCAAGGTGATAATTTCCTCCACACCACCCAATAGAAAAAGCAACCCAGCCTCTAACTATAGTTGAACGGTCATTCAAAAGTGGAAGGAGCAAATCCAGGAAACTGATTTCGTCGATTTGTGCTAGTACAAAACCAGCACCTGCTTGAATTTTGGGTTCGCCACTCTTCAAACATGAGACCAGTAGCTCAATTGCATCATCGTTTCCAATCCACCCAAGGATAAATAGGCTTTCAGGACATAGCTTTTTCTCGCTTTTGGTGCCAAAGATGGACCTAAAAAAATTTATAATCCTACTTTCTAGAACTTTATTATTTTGCTTAAGTAAAATTGCACCCATCTTGACAACACTTCTCGTGTTAGTCACTATTTTTAAAAAAGAGGATTTGTCTAGCTCGATAATTTCATCAATATCTAACTTCATAATTGGATTCTACTACCAAGATGAATTGCTAACGTTGAAATTATCTCTGTATCTTAGCGATAAACGTCAAGTATCGCCTGAACGTATTTATATGCAGGATGGTCAGGTGGATGTGGCCATTTTCGAAAAAGACTAACGCATTCCTTCTCAAGAACTCCGGAGGTAATCTTGGGCACTTTCTGTCCAGAATTTGCTATGTAGCCAGCCAGAGAGGTACCGCCATCAGGAGCGCATCTCATCCCATATACTAATTCATCTATGCCACACTGTATCATGGCACCAAGACACATAATACATGGTTCAAGCGTAGAATACATCACAAGAGGATGTTGAGCTGTGAAAAGCAAACCCTTAGAATCCAATAGTATCAATAATTCACTGTGGGCTGCCATGGACTGACGTCTTCTCACCTGTGTCTGACTCCGAGCGATGAGTTTACCATTTGAGACCAACACACCACCGATAGGTAATTCTTTTTCGTTTAGAGCTTTCTCGGCTTCTTCAAGCGCTATGCGCATCCACTTTTCGTGGGAATTGTTTTTCATGTTTTACCTCTCATTCTGATGAAGATTAATCTTTAGCTGTATTAATCTTTACATATATTAGTTAAATAAGGTTTCTAATGCTAAGTTCAATACATAGATGAACTCTGTCGTTGACCAAGTCCACGCTCTGTAATAACTTGTATCCTTGGGATTAGCGGAACAAAGCTCCCAAATGCCGTCTTCCTTCTGGGTCCGAATTAACCATTCGATACTCTCTTTAACATCATTGCCCGATTCTCTCGCATACAACAGCGCCTCTAATGCGTCACAAGGACCATTATTATGATAAACGTTCTGTCCGTGGGAATCCTGAGCAAAAAACCCTTCTACATTTAGTTCCCAGCTTGATTTCTGCAACCTCTGACGTTTGATATATGATACTGCCCTTCTTATAGTGTTCGCATCGGGAGTCAAATATCCCGAGCGTAGAATTATTAAAATTGCACGAGCTGTATTACTCACATTGGACGTATTATCTATTGAATTCCCACTGATATATGGCCACCCGCCATCGTCTCTTTGGAGAGGAACAATCAGGTGCACAGCATCTTGGATAATTTTTAAGTTTTTGAATGAACTACCTAGCATCCAGTAAGGTCTAAGCGCATAGTATGTAGCGGCAATTCTTGTTTCCGTTGCGTCTGACTTTCCTGAAGGTTCTACACACCAACCGCCATCACTGTTTCTCTTCTTCTCTAACCAGTTAAGACCCGATTCAATAGATTTTAGAACCCGAGCTCTAAGCCGTTTATTATCCTCGCATAATTTCTTGCACAGAATCAATGCAGATAGCACGTGACCAGTAGACATAGTGCAGGAGACGTTAGAAGCAATCAGAGGCCAGCCACCATCCTCAAGCTGTGAATTCAATAAGTACTCAATCATTTTCCTGCAATTGTGATATTTTTCAACCGGAGTGAATCTGCATAGTAATAACGATTCTAAACACGAACCAGTCGTCCATGCACCACTTGTCTGTCCTGGCCTGGCTGCAGGGATTCCTCCATCATCATTTTGGTAACGAGTTATTGCCTCAAGGGCTTTTACGACAGAGGAGCGTAAGAGATTTCGCTTGCTCTCTTGAGAATTTCGATTAGAGTCGCTCAAGTCTCTCTTGAGTGATTTTTTTGCTCTTGTTGTTTTCAAAAGCATGCCTTGCTTATGTTCAAAAGGTAAGCTCTTTGGAAAATCTGAATCTTTAGGAGGTGTAGGGAGACCATTCTGGATGTATCTCACAGTGAAGACAGCAGCTATATTTGATGCATATTGCTTCCATCTGTCACGTTCTTTTGCAAGTAATATCTTGCTTTTTCTTTTTTCAGTTTGAGGTATATCAGAAACTCCTCGGATCATAATGAAGCGTGGAGTCAACCCTTCTGACTGACTTAGGGAAATAGCTTGTGCTGCTCCGACACCCTCCATTTCAACAGCAAGTAATTTAGGCCATGCTTTCATCACTGATGCAAAGAATTCTTGGGTTGGGTTATCTACTACTTTATCGCCCGAAGCAATAGGGCCCACAACTATACTCGGTTTTACGCCACGTCTCCCATTCGGTCGCTGAGACTCGAATCTTTTAACTTGGTTCAATCTCAGCTTGAACGCTTTAACCCCAGTAAGTAGCGAGACATCACTTCGAAAGGTCAAGTCGTTCCTAGGAGTGAACTGGTTTTCTATCTTACCGTACTCATAGCCCCATAGTACGTCAGATATCACAATATCTCCAAGTGATAACTCCTTAGGTTTTAGACCTCCTGCAATACCAACAAAAAACACGTATTCGGGTTTCCATCTTTGAATTGTTTTGTATGTGGCCTGAAATCCTGAAAGAGTTCCAGGTCGACCAGCCTGAGCTAGTACTACTGAATATGAGACTTTATTATTTACGCAGGGGATATTACCTAGTTCCCAGCTAAATAGGTTTGGCGCATCTGGTCGTCCAAGGTCTCTACGACAGTTATTGAGAAGTTCTCTTACAGAATTAAACTCTTCAACAAGAGTTGTAATAATTGCCACGTCAATAGACCCAACTCCCGTATTTTTTTTCTTAGGCATGCTATTTATGACTTCTGTCCAATTAGAATTGCAACTCCATGATAATGAGGAGTACCATGTGATGTATCTAAATATGTCTTTTCTTGATACTTTATGATGCGAAAGTCGTTAAACATGGATTTCAATTCTCCTTTCTTGAAATAGTACTTGACAAGACCTGCACACTCACTTGCTTTCTCTTTACTGCCAGTGAATCCAGGGTCATCCTCCGTAAACACTTCAATAAACGCAAATCCACGCTTCCTGACACTGCGCTTGATTATTTTCACCGCGAGTTCTATCTTGTCGTATTCTAGATGGTCTAACAAAGTCCGAGCAACTATTATATCAAAGGAATTCTCTGAAAAATCAAAACTAAATAAGTCGATGCACTTCGCTGTTATGGGTAGTTTGTGATCTAACGCATAATCAGTTAGTTTCTTTATTCCGGTTCGTGATACATCGATTGACAAGACCTTTATACCATTCTCGGCTAGGAAAATACTATCGCGTCCTTCTCCACATCCCAAGTCTAGAGCCACAATACGTCCTTTGGGCTTCAACACCTTTATGATTTCCTGCATTCCTTCAAGAGGCTCAAATCCAAAATAGAAATCTCTGCCCTGATAATAATAATCAAATGTGCTATTGAGTTTTTCTGTCATTCGTATCACCATTTTAATATACTATACCCTACTTTTAAGTGCAATAATTATTTAGGAACTAATTTCTCTGACATAGGTATCGTGCAAAAGGCCTATCTACAATAGAAGTGGAAAGCACTCTCTAAAAAAGATTAACTAGGCCAATCCCTTATTCTTAAATCTACTGTAAAGATGGGTAAAGGATCAGAGAAATCCCTGAATTGAAATTCCTTATCTATAGATTTATCCTGGATTGTCCATCCTGGAATCTGAATAGCCAGTTCCTTGACAGCCTGGTCAGATAGAGAGCTTTCCCCGGTCATCACCGGCTTGCAGTTTTCATCTGTTAATTTCATTTTGTCTCCTTTTTGGCAATCAACGGATAATCCCTGTCAGACTTTCTGGTCTTACTCTCTCCCCTTTCTTGATTAGCTCGCGAGCTACATCCACTTTGCCCCAGACATTGCACATCATCAAGCCTCTGACCTTTCCCTCTTTCAGGTAGTAGATGACGCCGGTATCATTTTCCTTTTGCCAGTCTGCAAAAGTCTCAAGCTGGGAATCTACCTCTCCAACGGCCTCGTATCCGAACTCGAAAAGGTCGGAGAAGAAGTACGGCATATAATCGAACTGCTCATGCGCACCAGCCATATTTCTACCTGCCCATTTGCCCTGGTTAATAGCATTATCCCAGTGCTCCACACGCATATTCTGACCCAGTGCCTGATAAGGGAAATAGGCATTGTCCCCTGCAGCATATATGTCTGGGTCAGAAGTCTGCAGATACTCATTTACCACTATTCCGTTGCCAACTTTCAACCCTGCCTGCTGAGCAAGATCAATTACCGGTATTATACCTATGCCTACGATTAAAAGATCAGACTCGACTTGCTTTCCATTACTGGTTCGGGTAAGGAATTTGCCTCCGTTCTTGGCGAAAGAGGATGGCTTATCGCCATTAAGAATCTCGATCTCTCGCTCAATGTAGTGCTGTTGAATCGCTTTTCCCAGATAGTCAGGAAACACCCGCTGGACCAGGTACGGCTCTGGAAAAATCATAGTCACGTTTATCTTGTTAATATTGAGTGCCGCGGCTATTTCAGACCCGATGAATCCTCCGCCTATGACCACAGCGGATTTCCCTTCTTCTGCTTCACTTCTTATTCTGAGGTAATCATCCAGGTAGCGATAATAGCAAATGCCCTCAAGATCGCCTCCGGGAATGGGCAGAGTACGCGGAACGCCACCAGTGGCTAAAAGCAGCTTATCATATCGATAAGTATTTCCTTTGTCATCCTTTACAAACTTGAGTTTGGCATCCAGCTCTACTATCCTGCTTCCCGGTCTTACCTGAATCTCATTTTCATCATAGAACTTCTGGTCGTGCAGAAATATCTGTTCGAGTTTTTTCTTCCCAAACCAAAGCTTCTTAGATAAGTCCGGACGGTCGTACGGAAGATGTTTCTCATCTCCGACCAGCAGGACCGAGCCTTTCTTGTCATATTCCCGGATGCCATCTACTGCGCATCCGCCCGCCAGTCCTGCCCCCACTATAATATATGTGTAAGATTGTTCCGGCATTGTTCGAACCTCCCTTTTAACCTACAGAACTATCGACCTTCTTAATTTGTCATACTGGAGAAGACGCAGATATTTTAGCATAAAAAGAAGGAAAGTCAAGCTATTTTTGAAACGGAACCCGTTTGCAAGTCAGGAGCCTTGAGGCTCCTGACCTACCCGATTACATAAACAACTCAAAACGATCTTTCTTTGCCTTGCACACCGGGCACACCTCTGGCGGTTCATCTCTGGCACATAAGTAGCCGCACACTTTGCATCTCCACACCGGAAACGGAAGAGACGACATGCCTGCGCCCGCGGGTTTGGTCTGTGCTTTTTGTCTTTCCTCTAACGGAAGTCGTCTTTCGGGTATTGACCTCAACTTTTGTGTGCCTTCTAAAACTGCCTGCGATACATACAGCGCACAATAGCAGGTACCGTAATCGTTCAGGTCCGGATCCCGATAATCGCAGGGGCAAATTATGTCCAGGTCATCCTGTTTGATGCCAGATGACAATCTGCAAGGACAATTCCAGTATCCGTACCGTTTCTCATTCACCAGAATACCCCTGACGAGGTCTCTGGTATGCTCCACATCCGGATTCAGATGATATCCGCCTGCTTCAGCCTCTCGATTCAGTTTTTTGTATAGTTTATCTACCTCTTCCTCAGTTACTTCTATTCTCTCATTCATATTCCAATCGTCTCCTTGATTTCATCCTCCTGGTACCCGATGATGCATTTGCCATCGATCACCAGAGTGGGAAAGGTACATGCGGGATTCCAGCGCTTCAGCTCCTTCATCGCTTTTTCCCTTTCTTCGCCCTGGAGAAGGTCAACATCGGTATAGTGATATTCTACCTTTGCCTGATCCAGTAGACGCTTAGTCTTCTTGCACCATCCACAGGTGCTCAACGTATAGAGAGATATATGTCCTTTGTTCTTGCCTTTGACGTGATTCATGTCCATATTTACCCCTTTCGTAATGAGAATAAAATAATGAGCCTGGACACAAGATTATCTTTAACTAATCGCTTCCCGCATCGCAGTGACGAACTTGTTAAACGCAGGCTTGGTTATCTCTCGTCCGGCTCGTTTTGTGTGGTCTTCGAACATAGTTCGACGTAAACCCTCTGAAATCTCGACCTGAACACCGCACTTGTTCTTACCTCGATTACAAATATTACTCAAATGTGTGCCTTGCATACTTGAAGTCGCAGGTTCCTCGACCCGAAAACCTGCCGCTATTAGAGATTTACGAATTTTGTTCTTAAGCTCATCATCAAGCCCGCTCAAGTATATTATCTCCTTCTTATCCGCACATCCGTGTATAGCCACAACCTTCTCCGCGTGATTCACAATTTCAACACCAATAGGCTCATCAAAGTTAGTGCTGGTTATATGCAGGTCTCTATTCTTGCTTGGTCTTTTTCCCTCGAAGCAGTAAAGAGAGTGTTCAGTTCCCGCTATTCCTCTGGCAATTTCAGAAGTACCCGTTTCAATGCCACCTCCGTGAGGAGCAATAATTGCCACACCTGTAGTGCCCCGGTGCTCGAAAATTGTGAAATGATCAGGCCGCTCCTTTTTTTTAAGTTGCTCAAAGTCATGGTATTTATCCGGCATAGCTTTTTCGCGACAGATACATTATCTACTCTACTATACTCCATGAAAACGATCCAGTCAAATTGCTTTTAATTTCAATAGAATCTCCGACTTTCAGCGGACCAACTCCTGAGGGCGTGCCTGTAAATAACAAATCTCCGGGCCTGAGCACCCATATTTTGCTCAACTCTACCAACAACTTTGGGATACTGAATATCATATCCCTGCTGTTTCCTCTCTGCTTTTCAATCCCGTTGACTCTGCACCCAAATGAGATATTATTCAAGTCGACCGACTTATCATACGGAACGAAATCACCAATTGGAGCACTTTGTTCAAAAGCCTTGGCAATTTCCCAGGGAAGCCCCTTTTTCTTCAGGTCCGTCTGAACATCCCGCAGGGTCAAATCCAGACCAACAGAAACACCAGATACATACGAAAGAGCTTCCTCTTCCCTCACTACTCTCCCCTCGCTACTGACTTTGACAACAATCTCGACCTCGTGATGAAGCTCTTTTCCGTGCTTGGGAAAATGAATCTTCTCCCGCGGTCCGATTAAACATGTTGCTGGCTTAATAAAAATAACGGGTTTTTCAGGTATAGTGTTTGATAGCTCCTGAACATGTTCAACATAATTTCTGCCGATGCAGAAAACACGTGGGCAATTTAGCTTATCCTTTACCATTATTTTATTCTCCCCGAAATCTTGTGAGTTAGGCTTCCTACTGGGTTACTGTCGTGAATTAATCATTTGAAACATCCGTTCTGGTTCCTTTCTCGAACTATCGCGTAAAAACTGTGCCTGTCCGACCGCAGTCTCATAGTCATCTTTTTCTAGTGCTTCAATAGCTGCTTGCGCAACCACTTCAGGCTTTATTCCTCTATCTACTTGACCTCTTTTATCTCGCGCTCCTCTGTCAAGCTCAGTGTCAGTTGTAGGAGGAATTATCTCAAAAACCTTTATGGGCGTGTCTCTCAACTGATGTCTCAAGGACAAGCTGAAAGAATGAATTGCTGCCTTGGTAGCGCAATAAACAGGCATTATGGCAATCGGGACGAAAGCAAGTCCGGATGTGATATTCACAATCGCCGCTTCCTTCTGCTTTATTAAATGCGGAATAACCAACGCAGAAAGATGGACCGGAGCCTGCAGGTTTATCTCAATTTCGTCTTCTCCGCTTGACAAACCAACTGTTCCCTTTTTGAAATCGATCTCCCTTTGAATACCTGCATTGTTAATCAGGATGTTCAAACTTTTGAAGTTCGTTACAGCCCATTCTAACATACGTTTTCGGTCTTCAGCGTGAGCAACGTCACATTTTAGTGTATGAAGTTGGGGTAATTTAGCTTTAGCTTCAGTTAACTTATCTTCCCGCCTGCCGCAAATGATAACCTCATTCCCCTTTCGTAAGAAAGCATCTGCCAGAGCAAAGCCAATTCCGGTCGCTCCTCCGGTGATTAAGATTGTGTCTCCTGTTGTATGCATAAGAAGTTCCTTTAGTGACTGATTTATTTGAGTACGTTCTGAATATTCAAACGATTGTTATACGGCATCTTCAGCTTCTGCCAATTATTACCCTTAACAAAGGCTGAATAAGCCAGATGTAGACAAGAAAAAACCAAACAGCAAGTCCAAGTAAATTTAAGGCACTGGAGAAAAGTGACAACAATCCTCCTTTTGTTGGAGATATCTCATTACCTGGTTCGAGAGTGACTTCTTTATGTTCTCCATCTGTCGTAATATTGCGAACCCCGCAATTTTTTGAGATATAGCCATATTCTACTTTTTTTGATGCCATTGAGGCATTATACTCAATTTCCATATTTTTAAATAGAATTGGCAATCCTACAGCCAAATAAAAGTTCGGATGATCCTGAAGGTGAAAATGAATATGTGGCTCTGTTGAGTGCCCGGAGTTGCCACAATTGGCGATCACTTGTCCTCGCTTCACGAAATCACCCGGTTTGACTTTGCAGCTATTTTGCCTGAGGTGAGCGATAAAACTATAAACGCGGTCTGCGTGACGGATAACCAGATAATTGCCCCGCATATCCCGTGTTTTGAGGTTTATTGAGCCTGTTCCGGCATAAGCATAATCCCGCATATTATTCTGAACTTTTATTACCATTCCGTCGGCAGGTGCTAATACATCCTGTCCGAAGGCGTAATAGTTTTCAGCTTTACTGCCATCGGAATTATACTTTTTCCCATCCTTGTTTGTAATGATTAAGTCATAGGCATAACGCTGAGTAATAAGATTCCAGGAGTGAGACGATTGTATGTCTAAACCACCATTAATGACCGTCCAAAAACCTTCAAAAGGTAAAGACATCGGGATAGTGGGAGTAACTATTTTTGAAAAGCGTGAGCGTAAAACAGCAATTATTTGTCCGCTGTTATGTAAAATACTCTGCCAAATTCCAAAAGGATTTAGAAACTGCCAGATAAAGACTGAAGCAAAATATTTTAAGTAGATCATTCAAGCTCGTCTTGCGCTACTCAGTATTCCCGTATGTTTTACGCCCAGCCTCATAGGTCGGGTTCTCTTCGTACCTGACAAATGAATCGTGTCAGGAGCACGAGGCTCCCTAAGCCACTGCTGATAAACTCACCTCCTTGATCCCCCTCTCTTGTTAAGAGAGGGGGTACGGGGGTGGAGTTCAAAATCTCCTATAATGTCAAGAGCACGGGGCTCTTGACCTACGACTATTTTTTCGCTGTCTGAAATATGGATATGAATTCATCCAGACATCCTAGAGCCGGCTGGTCATAGATGGAAAGGCTGTTGTGATTTGCCCCCGGTACAGGACACCATCGCTTAACCTTAGCAGGCGAAGTTTCATACACCTTCTTAGCG